>Ga0075421_100003085_pt1 | contig 19903 bp, 19 predicted proteins | sample SoiMetdeltSBSDD5_FD_75292 | JGI IMG/M metagenome (GOLD analysis project Ga0075421, IMG submission 75292) | Bulk soil microbial communities from a Populus tree surrounding site in Tennessee, USA - Soil MetaG P. deltoides SBSDD5 | ecosystem: Environmental > Terrestrial > Soil > Tree plantation... | reverse complement strand
TTCGCAGGCTCGTGCGCCCAAAGTTCGCCCGGGCCCGGCGGCCGAGATGCCCGGGTAGCCACTGCTGCACGCTGCGATCTGGACCTTGGGGCGATGACTGTGCGGGTCGCTCGGTCTCAGGTCGACACCAAGGGGCAGTTGAGCGACGGTCCGCCGAAGACGAGGGCCGGAAGGCGGACCGTCCACCTGCCGGCCGTGCTTAGACCGTTGCTGCTCGACCACGTGCGGCGATTCGCCGAGCCAGGCCGGAATGGACGTCTCTTCGTTGGCGAGCGCGGTGGGCGACTTCGCCGGTCCGGGTTCCAAGCGCGGTGGTACAAGGCGAGGACGACTGCCGGGTCGACGATCTCCACTTCCACGATCTCCGTCACGCTGGGGCGACCTGGGCGGCGCAGTCAGGCGCGACGATCAAGGAGCTGCAGGATCGCCTTGGGCACGCCAGCTCAGCGGCGGCCATGCGATACCAGCATCTGGCGACCGACCGAGGCCGGGTGATCGCCGCCAACATCTCTGCCCAAGCGGAAGCTGTCTTCGCTGCTGGGGCACACAGGGGGCACGATGCCGGCCCGGAGGCCGGCAATGCGTAAGAAACTCCTGGAGGCGGCGACCGGAATCGAACCGGTGTACAGGGCTTTGCAGGCCCTTGCCTAAGCCACTCGGCCACGCCGCCGTGAGCGGATCACCTTAGCGTCGCGCGCACCCCGGCCTGTAGGACGTTGCGGCCCCACCATCACCCCACCCGGGTGAGCGGGGCGACACCCATCGTGGCGGTGGGGTTCGTAGGCTGACGGCGTGAATCGCCTGTCGAACGCCTGGCGGCTGTCGAAGTCGTCCTGGCAGGTCCTCTCCCAGGACCGCGAGCTGATCGCCATCCCCGTCCTCGCCGGCATCGCCGCGGTGCTCGCCTTCCTCGTCGCCGCCGCGCCGGGGCTCGTGCTGCTCGGCGCGTCGGGCGACAGCAACTCGGGCAACTGGGCGGTCTACATCTTCCTCTTCCTCGGCGCCGTCGCGGCGTCGTGGATGGCTGCGCTCGGCCAGGCCGCGGTCGTGGCCGGGGCGGCCGAGCGGATGGACGGAGGCAACCCGTCGATCGGCTCGGCCTTCGCCGCCGCCCGCGCCCGGGCCGGGCGCATCCTCGAGTGGGCGGTGCTGGCCACCGTCGTGTCGGTCATCCTCGACCAGATCGAGGAACGGCTCGGCGTCCTCGGCCGGGTCATCTCGTGGCTCGGCAACGTGGCGTTCGCCGTCATGTCGTTCCTGGCCTTGCCGGTCATCGTGTTCGAGAACGTCGGCGCCATCGACGCCTTCAAGCGCTCGTCCCAGCTGCTGCGCAAGACCTGGGGCGAGCAGGTGGGCTTCAGCTTCGGCATGGGCCTGCTCGGCTTCCTGCTGGTGCTCCCGGCCTTCGCTGTCGGCGGCCTCATGGCAGCCACCGGCGTGCTCGCACTGCAGATCGTCGGCGTCGCGGCGGCGGTCATCTGGATCGGCCTGGTCATGGCCGTGACCTCGGCCCTCAGCGCCGTCTTCAAGGCCGCGCTATACCGCTACGCGGTGGGCGCCAACGTCGACCCGGTCTTCGCCCCGGCCGACCTCTCCGGCGCCTTCCAGCGCCGCTAGCTCACCCGAACTCGGCGGCCTCGAGCGCCTTCAGCTCGGCGAACCGCGCCCGCAGCTCGTTCCGACGTCCCCGGTCGTGGGCCAGGTTGACCAGCTCGTGTGGGTCCTCCTGGAGGTCGTAGAGCTCGTGCTCCTGGTCCTCGAACGCGGCGTCCTCGCCGTAGAGCATGGGCGTCGGCTTGCCGGTGAAGTCGTCGTTGGGCAGGCCGCCGCCGACCCCGAAGTAGCGGGCGTACTTGTAGCGGCCGTCGAAGTACCCCCGGATCGACCACCGGGTCGCCCGGATGTTCGACGTATGGGCGGTGGCGTGGCAGAACAGCACCTGCTCCCGCACCGCGGCGTCACCAGACGTCGACAGCACCGGTCCGAGGTCGACCCCGCGCATCGATGGCGGCGCCTCGACCCCCGCCAGCCCGCAGATGGTGCGGGCCAGGTCGACGTGGCTCGTCAGCGCGGAGGACGACGCCCCGGCCTCCGTCACCCCCGGCACCTTCACGACCGCCGGCACCTTCATGATCTCGTCGTAGACGAACGGGCCCTTCGACCGCAGCCCGTGCGAACCGCACATGTCGCCGTGGTCCGACGTGAACACGATGGCGGTGTCGTCCCAGGCGCCTGACTCCTCGAGCGCCGACAGCACCGTGCCCAGCGACTCGTCGGCCAGTTCGTGGAGCCGCACGTAGTAGTCGAGGTGCCGCCGCCAGGCCGCGGGGTCCGAAGGGTCGATGTGGCCCCACAGCCCGTGCTGCTGGTCCCAGCGCCACTGCCGCTGGCACGCCGGCTTGGAGATGAGGTCGTCGTCGAAGTTGTCGGGCAGCCGGTCGACGACCTCGGCGTAGTCCTCGTCGTACGCCGGGATGACGTCACCGTCCATCCACTTGGCCGACGCCAGCACCTCCCGCACCGTCTGCAGCTCGTCCGGGTGCGAGGCCCGGTAGTCGGGTTGGTCGATCGGGAACCACATCACGTCGTGCGGGTTCACCAGGGCGACGGTCAGGAACCACGGCTCGCCGCCCGGGCCGCCCGCCGCAGCGTTGGTTCGCAGCCAGTGCGCGGCGTTCTCGGCGATGACTGGGTCGAAGTGGACGCCGGTGCCGGCCCAGCCCATGAAGTGCTGGTCGTTGCCCTCCCAGTCGCTGTAGCCGTAGGCCTCCATCGGCGGGTGGGGGCCGTAGCTGACGTGCCATTTGCCGATGTAGCTCGACCGGTAGCCGCCGTCCCGCAGCGCCGAGCCGACCGTCGGCACCTCCGTGTCGAGGCCGTGGTGCCACGGGAAGACCGTGTTGTCGGCGACGCCGTGCTGGGGCACGTGCAGCCCGGTCTGGATCGTGGTGCGCGACGGCGAGCACGGCGCCGAGTGGGTCCAGTGGTTGTCGAGCGTCAGGCCCTCGGCCCGGAGCCGCTCCCGCCACGGCAGCCGCACCGAGGGCGGCAGCCAGGACCACGAGCGCTCCTGGTCGGACAGCACGAGGAGGATGTTCTGACGACCCGTCACATTTCGCAGTGTGTCACGAGGAAGAAGGCGCGCGCCTCATCCAGCCGACCCTCGCCGAACCCTTGTCAATCAAACGTTCGTTTGACACACTGCGGACCATGACTGACGGACAGGCACCCCCGTTCCCCATCGACGTGCTGGACCCGCGGTTCTACGACGACCCGTGGGAGGCCTACCGCTGGCTTCGCACCAACGCTCCGCTCTGGTGGGACGCCGCCAACGAGCTGTGGGTCGTCTCCAAGCACGAGGACGTCAGCCACATCAGCCGCCACCAGGAGCTGTACTCGGCGGCCGCCGGGGTCCGGCCCAAGGTCGCCGCGCCGATGTCGATCATCGCGATGGACGACCCGGAGCACACCCGCCAGCGCCGCCTCATCAACAAGGGCTTCACACCCCGCGTCGTGCGCAAGCTCACCGAGCACATGCGGGAGCTGTCGAACCGGATCATCGACGACATCGCCGAGCGGGGCGAGTGCGACTTCGTCCAGGACGTCGCCATCCACGTGCCGCTGATCGTCATCGCCGAGCTCATGGGACTCGACCCTGACCAGCGCCTCCGCCTCTACCGCTGGAGCGACGCCATGATGGCCGGCGACGGCCACCTCGATCCCGACGACCCGGTGCTCATCGCGGCGGCCGAAGCCGGCGGCGAGTTCGCCACCATGGTGTTCGAGCTGATCGAGGCGCGCCGGCAGGACGGTTCGACCGACGACATCATCGGCATCCTCACCCACGCCTACGACGAGGGCGAGCTGCTGCGGGGCGGGGGCGGCGAGCCAGGCGCCGCGCTCGACAGCAACGACCTGATGATGTTCCTGATCCTGCTGGTCGTCGCCGGCAACGAGACCACCCGCAACGCCATCAGCGGCGGGCTCCGGGCGCTGAGCCTGTTCCCCGAGGAGAAGGACCGGCTGCTCGCCAACCCCGACCTCATCGACCTGGCCGTCGACGAGCTCATCCGCTACGTCAGCCCGGTGTTCTCGTTCATGCGGACGGTCACCGAGGACCACACGTACCAGGGCGTCGACTTCAAGGCCGGCGACCGCGTGATGATGCTCTACCAGTCGGCCAACCGGGACGAGGACGTGTTCGACGATGCCGATGCGCTGAGGATCGACCGGGACCCGAACCCGCACCTGGCGTTCGGCATCGGCACCCACTACTGCCTGGGCGCCAACCTGGCCCGCAACGAGGTCAAGGTCGTGTTCGAGGAGCTGTTCAAGCGGCTGTCGGACATCCGGGCGGCCGACCCCGCCACGCTCACCCGGGGCGACTCGTCGCTCGTGCTGTCGCTCGAGACCCTGCCCGCGGTGTTCACGCCGGAGAGCCAGCGTGAGAGGGAGAAGGAGGGGGTTCCCGGGTGAGCACTGCCGAGGCGGCACGGAGCCGGATCCTCGACTCGGCGCTCGGGCTGATGAGCGAGCGGGGGGCGGCCGGTACGTCGATGCGGCGGCTGGCGGGGGCCTGCGGCCTCAACGTCGCCACGATCTACCACTACTTCCCGTCCAAGGCCGACCTGGTCAAGGCCGTCATCGCCGAGCGGCGCTACGGCGAGCGGATGGCGTCGGACCCGCCGCCGCTCGATCCCGAGGCGCCGCCCGCGGACCGCCTGGGCGCCCTGGTGCAGTGGCTGTGGGAGGGGACGCTCCACGAGCAGTCGGTGCTGCGGCTGATCATCGGCGAGGGTCTGCGGGGCGACGTGGGCGCCCAGTCGTCGGCCCGCAACCTGCTGGCCGCGCTCGACGCCGGCCTCACGACCTGGCTCTCCGAAGGCTTCCCCGAGCTGAAGGACCGCCATCTCGACCCGTCGGTCGCCGCCCGCCTCGTCCGCCGCCATCTCCTGGCACTGGTCGCCGAACACCTGGCCATCGGCACCAGCGACCCCACATCAGCCGCCCGAGAGCTCGCGACGGCCCTGTTCGGATGAAGGGTCCGTCGGCCTGGCGGGAGGGGCCGAACGGACCGTAGTTGTAGAGCCGGGGCTTAGACCGCTCGGCGGGTGGCGGTCACCCGGCGGGGGAGCTCGGGGAGGTCGGGCCGGGCCGCGGTGGGACGTTCCTCCACCAGGGCTCGGGCCGACGGACCGAAGATCGGGCCCGACTGGTTGGTGACGATCGAGAACACCGCGCCGTGGGGATCGCCCAGCACCGCAGTGCGGCCGACCTGGGGCATGTCGAAGGGCTCGACCGCCACGGCGCCGCCCAACGCCACCGCCTGCTCGGCCGTGGCGTCGCAGTCGTCGACGCCGAAGTACGTCATCCAGTGCGACGGCAGATCGCGAGGCCAGCTGCGGTCCATCTCGACCATGCCCGCAACGTCGCGATCGCCCAGCCGGAGCTGGGTGTACGACGACGTCTCATAGGGCGTCGTCGACCCGACCCGCCAACCGAACACCGACTTGTAGAAGCGCTTCGACGCCTCGATGTTCCGTGACGCCAGCTGGTTCCAGCACATGGCGCCCGACGTGCCGACCAGCTCGGCGCCACGCACCTCGCCGGCCTGCCAGACCCCGAACACCGCGCCCGGCGGGTCGACGAAGAGCGCCACCCGCCCGACCTCGGGAACGTCGACCGGAGGCGACAGCGTGGCCCCGCCGTTGCTGACCACCGCCGCTTCGATCTCGTCCGCGTCTTGTACAGCGAAGTAGGTGGTCCACGAAGGTGGCTCGTCACCTACCAGACGCCCCAGGCCGGCGACGTCGCTGCCCTCGACCTGGAAGCTGTGATATCCGCCTGTCAACTCTGCCGGCCCGCGTATGGCCGTGTCCCAACCGAACAATCCGCCGTAGAACCTTGCCGACGTGACCAGATCCGGACTGGTCAGATCGGCCCACGATGGCGTGCCCGGAGCATGTTCCTGCTCGTAGCCCACCGATGACCTCCTGAACCGCTTTTCGCGCGGAATGTACCTCTCAGGAGCGCGCTACGTGAGGAAGAAGTGCCATCCATTGCACCCGTCCGCTACATCCCGCCTGGTTGTACCTTCATCACTCACGCCGCCCTCGCCTGCAACGCTACCCAACCGAACGGCGCATGGTCAGGCAGACACGCGATCGTCACGCTTGGTGGTCCGGGGCGTCACGCTGCGACCGGTCGACAGCACAGGCCGCGGTGCCTCCCGGCAGCCGGTGGCGGTTCCGGGCGATCAGGCGATAGAGCGGCCAGCCCACCCAGCGGACCGGCGGGTGCTCCAGCAGCCAACCGAGCGGCCGCCAGGACGATCCGGCGTCCTGCAGCAGCCGGGCGATGGCGATCGGCCCCGCCACATGACCGCCGTGACCACCACCGCCGGCCGGCACCCACACGACCGCCGCCGCGGCCTCGGCCTCGGTGACGCCCAACGCCGCCAGGTCGGTCAGCTGCCAGGCCTCGACCGTCGCCGACGTCGGGATGCGCCGCTCGATGAAGCGCGCACAACTGCTGCAGAACGCGCAGTCGCCGTCGAAGAGGAAGACCGGAACAGCGCGAACCGCGCGCATCGGACGCTCTGTACCGCGCGAGCCTGCAAAACTGCCATCCGACATGACGTCAGCCCGCCAAACCGCGCAGGAGGCTGCGGTCGACGAACCGGCGCACGGCCCGGTGGTCCGCCGGATCGATCTCCAGCTCCGGGGCCACGGCGAACGACACCAGCGCCCGGCTGAGCCACTCGGCGGTCTCGCGCCGGTCGATGTCCGCCCGCAGCTCGCCACGCGCGCACGCCGGCTCGAGCCGGGCCTCCCAGAACGCCATCCAGCGCTCGGCGGTCCAGTCCGGCTGCTCGAGCACCACGATGGCCAGCGGCGAACGCCGGGCCCGTCGGGTGCCCGGCCCCAGGTCGCGCTGGAGGCGCCGGGCCGTGGTGGTCACGTAGGCAACGGCCTCGGCGAACTGGGCGGACAGCGTCCGACGGCGGTCGATCCGAGCCGCCGCGGAGGCGACGAAGCGGTCGGCGACCCGAGCCAGCACTGCCCGCAGGAGCTGCTCGCGGTCACCGAAGTGGCGGTACAGCGAACCCCGGGAGACGCCTGCCGCGCTGGCGACGTCGCCCATCGAGACAGACACGCCGTAGCGAGTCATGCTCCGCTCGGCGGCTTCGAGGATGCGATCAGGGGTGGGGCGCATCGATCCGACGCTCGCGTCAATTCGGTGCCCAGTCGTCCTGTGATTCAGGCACGGCTGAACAATTGAACATAATGTATCACTCTGTTCACACATAGGGAAGAGGTCGCACCACATGGAGTGGTATCGAGAGCGGTTCGCGGACAAGACCGTGCTCGTCACCGGCGTTTCGTCCGGAATCGGTAGGGCTGCCGCCGAACGGCTGCTCGCGGAAGGCGCCCAGGTGGTCGGCGCCGACATCGGCGAGCCTCCTGAGTTCGACGACAAGGAGCTTCAGACCCCCCGTGGCTTCCTCTTCGTCCATACCGACGTCCGCGAGGAGGACGCCGCGGTCGAGGCCGTGTCCGCCGCAGTCGAGGTCGGCGGAAGGCTCGACGGTGTCGTCCATGCGGCCGGCGTCGCCGGCGGCGCGCTCCTGCACCTGCTCGATCGCCAAGAATGGGACCGCGTCCTTTCCGTCAATCTGACGGGCACCTTCGTGGTCGCCAAGGCTGCATTGGCCCAGATGGTCAGTCAGGATCGGATCGACGGCGAGCGGGGCGCATTCGTCGCGGTCGGCGGCCTCTCGGCGCTCGAAGCGTCGTCCGGTGGCGGCGTCTACGGCGCCGCGTCCAACGGCGTCGTCGCCCTCTGCCGCACGCTCGCCATCGAGTACGGCCGTCTCGGCATCCGGTCCAACGCCGTCTGCCCCGGCATCGTCAACAGCTCGATGACCCACTCGGCCTTCTCGGCGCCGGGCCTGCGGGACATCCGGGCCAGCTTCCGCGACAGCCACGCCCTCCAGCGCTTCGCCGAGCCCGAGGAGGTGGCGGCCGCCGCGCTGTTCCTCCTGACCAGCGACGCCTCGTTCATCAGCGGCGCGGCGCTCATGGTCGACGGCGGCTACAGCGCCGGCCGCGACCACGGCATCGCCAACCTCTTCGACATCGAGGACTGAAGACGGCGCAGCCGGCTTCGCCGCTGAGGGGTGGGGGCCGGGGCGGTCGGCAAGGGGACTGAAGTCGCCTGATCCTCGCGAATGCGCGAGTATCAGGCTCCAATGCGATCGAATCAAGACGCGATCGAGCGCGAAGTCGTCGACCTCGACGTCCTCGCCGCCTGGATGGACGACCACGACCTCCCGGCCGGCCCGATCGAGGACGTCGAAGCGCTGGGCGGCGGCACGCAGAACGTCCTGCTGCGCCTGCGCCGCGGCGGCGAGGACTACGTGCTGCGCCGCGGCCCCCGCCACCTGCGCAAGGCCAGCAACGAGGTCATGCGGCGGGAGATGCGAGTGCTCGCCGCGCTGGCCGACAGCGACGTCCCCCACCCCCGCTTCGTCGCCGGCGAGCCGGACGAGGCGGTCATGGGCGGCGCTGTCTTCTACCTGATGCGCCCCGTCGACGGCTTCAACCCGACCGTCGGCCTGCCGCCCCTCCACGCCGGCGACCCGGCGGTCCGCCACGAGATGGGCCTCCAGGCCGCCGACGCCATCGCCCGCCTCGGCGCCGTCGACCACGAGGCGGTCGGCCTCGGCGACTTCGGCAAGCCCGAGGGCTTCCTCGAGCGCCAGGTCCCCCGCTGGCAGGCCGAGCTCGACTCCTACAGTCAGATGGAGGGCTACCCCGGCCCCGAGATCCCGGGCCTCGACGACGTCGCCACCTGGCTCGACGCCCACCGCCCCACCACCTGGCGCCCCGGCGTCATGCACGGCGACTACCACCTCGCCAACGTGATGTACGCCCCCGACGGGCCCCGCCTGGCGGCCATCGTCGACTGGGAGATGTGCACCATCGGCGACCCGCTGCTCGACCTCGGCTGGCTGCTCGCCACCTGGCCCGAAGCAACCGGCCCCGACGACATGATGGCCTCGGTGGTCACCGGCGCCATGGGCGGCGGCGACGGCCTGCCGAACCGGGGCGAGCTGGTGGCCTACTACGCCGAGCGCAGCGACCGGGCGGCGACACCGGAAGCCATGAACTGGTACACGGTGCTGGCCTGCTTCAAGCTCGGCATCGTCCTGGAGGGCACCCACGCCCGGGCCTGCGGCGGCAAGGCCCCCCAGTCGACCGGCGATCTGCTCCACGCGATCACGCTCGGGCTCTTCGCCCGCGCCAACCACCTCATCCGGGAGGACCCATGAGCATCGACTTCACCCTCTCCCCCGAGCTCGAGGCGATCCGCCTGCGGGTGCGCGAGTTCATCGACGACGTCGTGAAGCCGGGCGAGGCCAAGATCGGCAGCATCGACACCGTCGAGAACCGCATGGAGTACATCCAGACCCTGTTCGCCATGCGGGGCGAGGCCCAGAAGGCCGGACTGTGGCTCCCCCACATGCCCACCGAGTGGGGTGGCATGGGCCTCGGCCACGTCGAGCTGGCCATGGTCCAGGCCGAGGCGGCGAAGTCGAGCTTCGGGCCCTTCGTCCTCAACTGCCAGGCCCCCGACGAGGGCAACATGCACACCCTCCTCCACTGGGCCACCGACGAGCAGAAGGAGAAGTATCTACGGCCCCTCTGCGAGGGCAAGGCCATGAGCTGCTTCGCCATGACCGAGCCGGAGGTCGCGGGCTCCGACCCGACGCTCATCCAGACCCACGCCTATCAAGATGGCGACGAGTGGGTCATCAACGGCCACAAGTGGTTCATCTCCAACGCCCACCGCGCCCAGTTCGCCATCCTCATCGCCCGCACCGAGGACGACCCCGACCTTCCCCAAGCGGCCAACACCGCGTTCATCGTCGACATCCCGTCCGAAGGCTGGACCGAGGTGCGCCAGATCGAGACCATGCACGGCTCGACCGGCCACTCCGAGATCCGCATCGAGGACCTCCGGGTGTCGGACAGCGCCATGCTCGGCGGGCGGGGGCAGGGCCACATGCTCGGCCAGTACCGGTTGGGGCCGGCCCGGCTGGCGCACTGCATGCGCTGGATCGCCCAGGCCGAGACGGCGCTCGACATGATGGTCGACCGGTCGCTCAACCGCTTCGCCCACGGCTCGCTGCTGGCCGAGAAGCAGGGCATCCAGTGGATGATCGCCGACTCCACCATGGAGCTGTACCAGGCCAAGCTCATGGTGCTGCACGCCGCCTACCGCATCGACCAGAAGCTCGACTTCAAGTCCGAGGTGTCGATGGCCAAGCACTTCGTGGCCAACGCCCTCGGCCGGATCATCGACCGGTCGATCCAGGTCCACGGCGCGCTCGGCTACTCGACCGACACGCCGCTGGCGAACATGTACCAGCACGCCCGCTGGGCCCGCTTCGCCGACGGCGCCGACGAGGTCCACCAGATGCGCATCGCCCAGCGCACCATCGCCGCCTACAAGGACCACGGCAGCACCCGCACCGCCACCGGCGACCTGCCGGTCTAGGGGCGCAGCACTAGCCCCAGTCGTAGGTGACGCCGGTCAGGCGCTCGGAGATCTGCCACAGGCCGCTCGCGTCCGCTTCGTCGCGGGCGCGGGCGGTCGACTTCACCCGGGTCGGCGCGCCCCGCATCTCCCGGAAGCCGGCCGGGCCCCAGTAGTCGCTACCGGTGACGTCAGGCATGGTCGCTGCGTAGAGCTGCGGCAGCGCGCCCTGGGCGTCGCTCTGGGCGAAGATCTTGTCGCCGATGGCCGCCAACGTGTTCCAGAAGCGCTTGCCCGGCCGATCGGTGAGGTTGGTCGCGGCGTAGCCGGGGTGGGCGCCGGCCGACACCAGCTCCGAGCCGGCCTCCTCGGCCCGCCGGTCGAGCTCGTACATGAACAGGAGGTTGGCGAGCTTGGACTGGCTGTAGGCCTTCCACTTGCCGTAGCCCTTCTCGCTGTCGAGGTCGTCCCAGTTCATCCGACCCACCTTGTGGGCGTTGGACGACGTCGTGACGACCCGCGGCGCCGGTGCCTGCAACAGCAGCGGCAGCAACAGGCCCGTCAACGCGAAGTGGCCCAGGTGGTTGGTGCCGAACTGCATCTCGTGGCCCTCGGCCGTGAGGCTCCGGGGGATGGCCATGACGCCGGCGTTGTTCATGAGGACGTCCAGCCGCTCAACGGTGGCGGCGACCTCCTTGGCGGCCTCCCGCACCTGCCCGAGGTCGGCGAGGTCGAGGCGCACCACAGTCGGCTCCGGCCCGCTGGCGGCGTCGGCCACCGACCGGCGGGCCGCCTCGGCCTTGGCCTCGTTGCGGCAGGCCATGACCACGTGCGCGCCCTTGGCGGCCAGCGCCTCGGCGCTGCGCACCCCCAGGCCGCTGTTCGCCCCCGTCACCAGGATCGTGCGGCCCGTCTGGTCGGGCATGTCGGCGGTCGTCCATCCTCCAGCCATGGCGGCAGCATGCCACGCCACCAACCCGAAGGGTCTGTTGGGTAGCTTCGGCGCCGTCGCCCTCGGAGAAATATTGCGCACGCAACTATCGTTGGACGGGAAGCTCCAGACTGGAGCTGACACCTCGCCAGGAGACACGCGATGCCTGCAGTCACCGTCGACGACATCCTGACCCTTCCCACGATCCCCGAGCCCGACGCGGCCACCACGGTCGACCGGCCGGTCGTCTCGGTGAGCACCGCGCCCGCGGGCTTCGAGGGCGAGGGCTTCCCGGTGCGCCGGGCCTTCGCCGGCGTGTCGATGCGGGACCTCGACCCGTTCGTCCACATGGACCAGATGGGCGAGATCGAGTACGCCCCGGGCGAGCCCAAGGGCACGCCGTGGCACCCCCACCGGGGCTTCGAGACCGTGACCTACATGATCGACGGCACGTTCCAGCACCAGGACTCGACCGGGGGCGGCGGCCTGATCACCAACGGCGACACCCAGTGGATGACCGCCGGCGCCGGGATCCTCCACATCGAGCGGCCGCCGGACGAGCTCGTCGCCAGCGGCGGCCTGTTCCACGGCCTCCAGCTGTGGGTGAACCTGCCGGCCGCCAAGAAGTGGGTCCCGCCCCGCTACCAGGACATCCGGGCCGGCGGCGTCGAGCTCCTGGCGTCGCCCGACGGCGGCGCGCTGGTCCGGGTCATCGCCGGTGAGCTGGCCGGCCACGCCGGGCCGGGCGTCACCCAGACCCCCATCGCCATGGCGCATGCCACCCTGCAGGCCGGCGCCCAGCTCCGCCTACCGTGGGACCCGTCGTTCAACGCCCTGGTCTACGTGCTGTCCGGGGCCGGCACGGTCGGCGCCGACCAGCGCCCGATCCAGGGTGGCCAGCTGGCCGTCTTCGGGCCCGGCGACGTCGTCACCATCGGCGCCGCCACCACCCCGCCCGACAGCCGCCAGCCCGAGCTCGACGTCGTCATCCTCGGCGGCGAGCCGATCCGCGAGCCCGTCGCCCACTACGGCCCGTTCGTCATGAACACCCGGGCCGAGCTCCAGCAGGCCTTCGAGGACTTCCAGGCCGGCCGCATGGGCCAGATCCCCGACTGAGGGAACCACCCACCCGCCGCAGCACGTCCCATGGACCATGCGTGGTTCCATGATCCTGCTGGCGGTGATCGGCTTCGGCCTGGTCGCCTGCGGCGGTGACGACGATGACGACACGACGAGCCCTCCGCCGGAGGTGCCCGACGTCCCCGACGACGCCGATGCTGTCGTCGCCCAGTTCACCTCGGGCGGCGGCATCGCCGGCCCCTGCTGCGACCCGTGGGTGATGCCCGAGCTCACGGTCTACGGCGACGGGCGGGTCGTGGTCGCCGGCGACCCGGCGCGCGAGGCGCAGGTGCGCCCCGCCGACGTCGCCGCCCTGCTCGCCGACGCGGCCGAGTCCGGCCTGCTCGACGACGACCCGCCCGACACGGGCACGCTGTGCTGCGACCTGGGTGACACGATCATCGTCCTCACCGATGTGAAGGCGACGCATCAGATGTCCATCATCGGGCTCGGGGCCGAAGGCAACGCCAACGCCGAGCTGACCACCGAGCAGCGGGCCGTGCGCCAGGCCGCTCTCGACCTCCGCAGCGGGCTGGACGAGCTGGTCCAGGAGAGCGACGAGGTCCGCGACTATGCGCCCAAGGAGCTGGCCGCCTACGTGTTCCCCGGCGAGGCCGGCCCTGGGGTGGAGGTTCCGCCCTGGCCGCTGGAAGGTTCGCTGGCCGAGGGCTGCACCCATGTGACGACCGGAGCCGACACGGTGCTCGCTGACGCCGAAGCTAGGGACGACGACGCCGGCACAACCTGGACGTCCGCCGGCCGGCCGTGGCGGGTGATCCTGCGCCCGCTGCTCCCCCACGAGCACGCCTGCCCCGCGACCCATGAAACCTGAGTCGCTGTGACTCAGGTTACTTGCGTTGGGGAATGCACTACGGGGTCGTAGCGTTTCCTCACCTGAGATGACCAGATCCGCTGAGGAGCACAACGCGATGGCTGAACCTTCGACCGAGAACGTCGAGATCACCGCCCTCCCCCTGATGCCGCTGTCCAGCGGTGTCGCCCTCCCCCACATGGTGCTCACCATCGCGGCCGAGACCCCCGAGGCCCGCGCCGCGGCGGCCGCCGCCGACAAGGTCGGCTCCCGCCTCCTGCTCGTCCCCCGCACGGCCGACGGCCGCTACGCCCGCATCGGCACCATCGCCGTCATCGAAGACCGCGGCAAGCTCCCCAACGGCACGCAGGCGCTGGTCGTGCGGGCCGTGGATCGGGCCGTCGTCGGCCAGGGCATCGTCGGCGACACCGCCGCCCTCTGGGTGCAGGCCGAGGTCGTCGACGAGCAGCCCCTCCCGCCCGAGCAGGCCCGCGAGCTGGCCACCGAGCTGCGCGCCGCGCTGCGGGCGCTGTTCGAGTCCCTCGGCGGCCCCCGCCTCGCCGAGATGCTGCGGGGCGCCGACGACCCCGGCGCACTGGCCGACCTGGCCGGCTGGTGGCCCGACCTGTCGTTCGAGCGTAAGGTCGAGCTGCTCGAGACCGTCGACGTGGCCGAGCGGGTCCGCCTGGTCCTCAGCTGGGTCAAGGACGCCCTGGCCGAGTTGGAGCTGACCGAGCGCATCCGCCAGGACGTCACCGACGGCCTGGAGAAGACCCAGCGCGAGTTCCTGCTACGCCAGCAGATGCAGGCCATCCGCAAGGAGCTGGGCGAGGACGACGACGAGTCGGAGCTGGTCGACGGCTACCGCGCCCGGGTCGCCGAGCTGCGCGAGCAGAAGGCCGTGACCGACGCCACGGCCGAGGCCATCGAGCGCGAGATCGGGCGCTTCGAGCGCACCCCGGCCCAGAACATCGAGCACGGCTGGATCCGTGACTGGCTGGACACGGTCCTCGGCATCCCGTGGACCGAGCGCACCGAGGACAACGGCGACGTCGACCACGCCCGTACCATCCTCGACGAGGACCACACCGGCCTCGACGAGGTGAAGGAGCGTATCGTCGAGTTCCTGGCGGTCCGTCGCCTGCGGGCCGAGCGCGACGCCGAGCTCGAAGCGGCCGAGGCCGAGGACGAGATCGTCACCCGCGGCCGCCGGCCCGGGGCCATCATCGCCCTGGTCGGGCCGCCGGGCGTGGGCAAGACGTCGCTGGGCGCCTCGGTCGCCCGGGCGCTGGGCCGCAAGTTCGTGCGGGTCGCCCTCGGCGGCGTGCGCGACGAGGCCGAGATCCGGGGCCACCGCCGCACCTACGTCGGCGCCCAGGCCGGCCGCATGGTGCGGGCCATCCGGGAGGCCGGGACGATGAACCCGGTCGTGCTGCTCGACGAGGTCGACAAGCTCGGCGCCGACTGGCGGGGCGACCCGTCCAGCGCCCTGCTGGAGGTCCTCGACCCGGCCCAGAACCACACCTTCCGGGACCACTACCTGGAGGTCGAGCTCGACCTGTCCGACGTGGTGTTCATCGCCACGGCCAACGTGCTCGACACCATCCCCGGCCCGCTGCTGGACCGGCTCGAGATCATCGGCCTCGACGGGTACACCGAGGACGAGAAGGTCGCCATCGCCCGCGACCACCTGCTGGAGCGCCAGCTGCGCCACAACGGCCTGCGCCCCGGCGAGGTGACCGTGTCCGAGGGCGCGCTGCACGAGCTGGTCTCCGGCTACACCCGCGAAGCGGGCGTCCGGGGCCTGGAGCGACAGCTCGGCAAGCTGCTGCGCAAGGCCGCCACCCAGGTGGCATCGGGCGCGGCCACGCCGATCACCATCGACGTCGACGACGTGCCCGGCCTGCTGGGCCGGCGCCGCTTCCACGACGAGACCGCCGCCCGCACCTCGGTCCCCGGGGTCGCGACCGGGCTGGCAGTCACGGGCGTGGGCGGTGACGTGCTGTTCGTCGAGGCCACGTCGATGCCGGGCGGCAGCGAGTCCACCCTGACAGTCACCGGTCAGCTCGGCGACGTCATGAAGGAGTCGGCGCAGATCGCCCTCTCCTACGTCCGCTCCCGGGCGGCCGAGCTGGGCATCGACCCGGCCACGCTCGAGGGCAAGCGGTTCCACGTGCACTTCCCCGCCGGGGCGGTGCCCAAGGACGGGCCGTCGGCCGGCATCACCATGACCACCGCGCTGGTCAGCCTGCTCAGCGGGCGATCGGTCAAGCCGACCGTCGGCATGACCGGCGAGCTGACCCTGCAGGGCCGGGTGCTGCCGATCGGTGGCGTCAAGCAGAAGGTGCTGGCGGCCCACCGCGCCGGCCTCACCGACGTGGTGCTGCCCGCCCAGAACGAGGCCGACCTGGAGGACGTGCCCGACAGCGTCCGGGAGGCGATCACCTTCCACCCGGTCGACGACGTGGCCGACGTCCTCGGGTTCGCCCTCGCCAACCCTGCCCCCGACCCCACCCTCAACTAGGTCCCCCCGACCTCCCGCCCTCCGGACGCCCTCCCCCTCAGGTCCGGAGGGCGGTGAGGGGACCTCTAGGTCCGCAGGGCGGTGAGGGGATCGAACCTCGCGGCGTGGCGGGCCGGGAGCAGGGCGGCGATCACCGTCAGCTCGACGGCGAGCGCTGTCGTCGCGCCGACGAGCCACCAGTCGACGGCTGTCGGCCACGCCTGCCGGTGAGCGATGGCGGCCACCACGGCCGGGCCGGCAACGGCGCCGATGATCGCAGCGGTCGAGCCGAGGATCCCGGCCTCCAGCAGGAACTGAACCGTGACGTCGCGGCGGGTCGCACCGAGGGCGCGGCGGATTCCGATCTCGCCGGTGCGGGTCAGGACCGATGCTCCGAGGGCGGCCGCGACCGCACTGGCCCCGAGCAGCAGCGCCAGCCCACCGGTGGCCGCGGCGAGCAGGTTCAGCGTGTCGTCGACCTGGCGGTGGGCCGCCACGAGCTCCGATGCGCTGCGAGCTGTGGGGCGGGGGCCGGCGCCGAAGGTGACCAGCGTCGGCAGGGCGTCGGCGGTGACCGTGGCCTGGTCGGCGTCGGTGAGCACCACCAGCTCGGTCGGGCGGCCGTCGTCACCCCAGCGCCGGGCGGCGGTGGCGAACGGGACGAGGGCCGAGCGGTTCAGCGTCGGGTCACTGGGCACCGGGGCGAGGACGCCGACCACGGCGAACGGCCGGTCATCGACGAGGACCGTGGCGTCGACGACCCGGTCGACGCCGAACGCCCGTGCCAGGGCCGCCCCGAGGACCACGACGTCGGCGGCCCTCGTGTCGTCGCCGGCGTCGAGGAAGCGGCCGGCGGCCAGCTCGGCTCCGACCGCGGCGGGCAGGCGGGGGTCGGCGGCGGTCACCACGGCGGACGCTGACAGTGGGGCCAGGGGGTCGGCCGCGACCGAGGCCCGGACCCGGCGGTCGGGCTGCTCGGCCCGGGCGCTGACCACCCGGGCGCCCGGCAGCAGCCGCGCCCGGCCGGCCGCCTCTGCGGGCAGCTTCCGGTCCTCCGCCCCGGCGCCCGCCTGGACGTGGACCTGGTCGGACCCCAGCGCCGCGAGGTCGTCGACGACGTCCTGCCGGGCCGACGCCGACGCCCCGAACGACGCCACGATCGTCGCCACCCCCACCGCCACCGGCACGATCAGCCCGACGGCCCGCCCCGGCCGCGCCCACAGGGACCCCCAAGCGATCCCGACGTTGTCGGCCAGCCTGGACATCAGCTGCGCACCTGGCCGTCGACGACCTCGAGGTGGCGGGAGGCGCGGGCGGCGACAGCTTCGTCATGGGTGACCACCACGATGGCGGTGCCGGAGGCAGTGAGGTCGTCGAGGAGATCGAGGAGGTGGGTCTGGCTGGTGGTATCGAGGTTGCCGGTCGGTTCGTCGGCCAGGAGCAGCGGGGGCTCCGGGGCGATGGCTCTGGCCAGCGCCACCCGTTGCAGCTCCCCTCCCGACAGCTGGTTCGGCCGGTGGGAGGCCCGGTCGTCGAGCCCGACCCGAGCCAGGCACTCCCGGGCGCGGGCCCGCCGGGTCGCCCGGGGCAGCGACCGCAGCCGCAGCGCCGCCTCGACGTTGCCCACGGCATCGAGGTGCGCCAGCAGGTGGTGCTGCTGGAACACGAACCCAACGACCCGCTGCCGCAGGGCCGACAGCCGCCGGTCGTCGAGCGCGGCGCTGTCCTCCCCGCCCACCAGCACCTGCCCGGCGGTCGGGGCGTGGAGCAACCCCATCAGCCCCAGCAGCGTCGACTTCCCTGAGCCCGAAGGCCCGACGATCGCCAGGTGGTCGCCTGGGGCCACGGCCAGGCTGGCGGCCCGCACGGCGTGCACCGGCACGTCGCCCCTCGTGTAGTCGAGGCTGGCCTCCCGCAGCTCCACCAGTGGCTCCGTCGCCGTCATCGCAGCCGGAGCACCACCCGCTCGCCGGCCCGCAGGCCCGACCGCACCTCCACGTAGCCGCCCTCCTGCAGCCCCAGCTCCACCGGGACCATTCGGCGCCTGCCGTCCCGCTCGACCTGGACCGCCGGGGAGCCGTCGGCGGCCGAGCGCACCGCGGCCACCGGCACGGTCACAGCGTCCGAAGTCGAGGCCACCACCACGTCGCCCCGCAGCGCGGCGCCGTCGGGCAGCGCGGGGTTCCGGCCGAGGTCGACGACCACGGCGTAGGTGGGGCTCCCGCCCTCGGTGTCGGGCTCGTCCGGCGCCACGGCCACCTCGGCGATCTTCCCGGCCACCGCGTCGCCGCCCCGCGCCGCGGTCACGGTGACGGCCTGGCCCGGGGCCACGCGGTTGCGGTCGGACGCCGACACGCGGAACTCGCCGACCAGCTGCTGGGTCGCGAGGCCGAACAGCTCCTGCTCGGGCCCGACCGACCGGCCGACCGCCACACCGACCCGGGTGATCCGCGCCGGCCACGGCGCCACCAGCACCCGGTCCGCCCGGAACACCCCGTCGACCGGCAAGCCGTGGCGCGCCTGCCATTCCTTCACCGCCGCCCGTGTGCGCCCGTCGAACCGGTCGTCGACGGTCCCGGGCGACAACCCCTCCCCCTGCAACAGCTGCTCCAGCTGCGTGACGTCTGCGCCCCGCACGCCCCGGTCGAGTGGGCGCCAGTACGGGAACGACCCCGCGACGGCCAGCACCGGCTGCGCCTCGACGTCGAACAGAACGTCGCCGGCCTTCACCACCGCCCCCGCCCTCGCCCGGACCGCCGTCACCCGGCCGCCCCCGGTGGCCACCAGCGACGGCAGCGCCCGCCCCCGCAGCGATCCGCGCACCACCACCACGTCGCGCAGGCTCCGGCGTTCGGCCCGGACAGTGACCACGGGCGACGCGTCGTCGGCCGTAGCACGCGCCGTGCCCCGCCGCACCACCAACCACCCGGTCGACCCGACCACCAGGCTCACCGCACACACCGCGCCAATTGCCCCAATCGCTCGACGCGGCCCAGACGACGGCACGTGCGGGAGGTTAGACGTTGCGTCGCCCTAGCGGGCCGGGGCTGGCCTCAATTCGGGACGGTGTCACCGACGTGGATGCCCTCCGGCGGGACGATGTTCTCCACGCACTCCTTGTCGTCTTCCTCAAATGCGGCCGCCTGGTCCTCGGGAATGACCTTGGTGAGATCACCCATGTTGAGCGCTCCGTGCTCACCGCGCACCGGATCCGGGATGTCCCACCCCTTCTCCCGCAGGCACCGCACCTCGGCGAGCAGCACCTGATCGAGCGAGCGGGTCAGCTCGCCCGCCGCGGGGAGCTCGACGCCCTCGGCCCGGTAGCACTCGACCAGCGCGGCATCGAACTCGGGGTCCTGCTGACGGCGGTAGTCGATGTCCCCGGCGACCTCGTCGCTGTCGTACCCGGCAGCGGCGAGGCACCGGCCGACGGCGTCTTGCTCGGGCTCCTCGCCGTTGGCCGACGTGCACGCGCCGGACGCCAGCGAGACCGTCATCGCACCGACCACCACCGCCCGCTTCAGCATTGCTTGGTCACATCGCCGTGCATGACCTGATAGGTCCCGGTATAGGGGAAGAACCGGTAGTGGCGATAGGTGTGGTAGTGGAAGTCATAGGTCACCGCAGACCTGAAGACGCTGCCCCAGGTCTCGTATTGGGTCTGCGGAACCCAGCTCTGGTCGTGGCCGCAATAGGAAGACGAGTGAGCTGACGCCGGGAGGGCGAGCAAGGCGCTCGTCGCGATCACACCGGAAGCAGCCAGCCCACGAATGGTTCGTCCAGCCATTCGACATCACCGCCCTCAAACCCCGGGTTGGGGGGTTGGTCCTGTCTTCAGTGCCGACTCTGCTCGCCCGGTTGAACCCTACCCGGTGTGATGATGTCTAGACGATCCGTGCGCACACGATCTGAAATAAACCCAGCGAAACAGCGATGTTCAGCGGGCGCGGGCGGCATCGCGGGCCTGGGCCAGCCGCCTGGTCTCGGGCGAGACCGG
>Ga0075421_100003084_pt1 | contig 19903 bp, 15 predicted proteins | sample SoiMetdeltSBSDD5_FD_75292 | JGI IMG/M metagenome (GOLD analysis project Ga0075421, IMG submission 75292) | Bulk soil microbial communities from a Populus tree surrounding site in Tennessee, USA - Soil MetaG P. deltoides SBSDD5 | ecosystem: Environmental > Terrestrial > Soil > Tree plantation... | reverse complement strand
CGGGCGATGGCCAGCATCTGCTGCTCGCCGCCCGACAGCTTGGTGCCCTGGCTGGAGCTACGCTCCTTCAGGTTCGGAAACAGATCGTAAATCTGCTCGATCGTCAGCCCGCCGTCCTTCACCTTGGGCGGCAGCATCAGGTTCTCGCGCACGTTCAGGCTGGCGAAGATGCCGCGCTCTTCCGGGCAATAGGCGAGACCCTGTCTGGCGATGCGATCCGACTTGAGCCGGATCAGCTCCTTGCCCTCGAAATGCACCGAGCCCTGCCGCTTGGCAACCATGCCCATCACGGCACGCATGGTGGTGGTCTTGCCGGCGCCATTGCGCCCGAGCAGGGTCACGACCTCGCCCGCGTTCACATCGAAACTCATGCCGTGCAGGATGTGGCTCTCGCCGTACCAGGAGTGCAGGTCGCGGACGGTGAGCTGTGCCTCACTCATGGCCGGTTCCCATGTAGGCTTCCACCACCTGCGGGTTCTTGGACACTTCCGCGTAGGTGCCCTCGGCGAGCACCTCGCCGCGCGCCAGCACCGTCAGCCGGTCGGACAAATCGGCCACCACCGACAGGTTGTGCTCCACCATCAGCACGGTACGGTCCTTGGCGACGCGCCGGATCAGCGCCGAGGTGCGCTTGATGTCCTCCGCGCCCATGCCGGCCATCGGCTCATCGAGCAGCATCACCTCAGGATCGAGGGCCAGCGTCGTGGCGATCTCCAGCGCCCGCTTGCGTCCGTACGGCAACTCCACAGCCGGCAGCTCCGCGTATGCCTGCACGCCGACATCGTCGAGCAGCTGCAGGGCGCGCTCGTTCAATACGTCGACGGACCGCTCCGAGCGCCAGAAATGATACGCGGTGCCGAGTGCACGCTGCAGTGCAACGCGCACGTTCTCCAGCACGGTCAGATGCGGGAACACGGCCGAGATCTGGAACGAGCGGACGAGCCCCATGCGCGCCACCGCGTGCGGCCGGCTCATGGTAATGTCGCGGTCCTTGTAGAGGATGGTGCCGGAGGTCGGCTGCAGGAACTTGGTGATCAGGTTGAAACAGGTGGTCTTGCCGGCCCCGTTCGGCCCGATCAGCGCGTGGATGGTGCCGCGCCGCACCTGCAGATTCACCTTGTTGACGGCGGTGAACCCCTTGAACTCTTTGGTCAGGCCGTTCGTCTGAAGGATGTACTCGCTCGCCATCGAACGCGCCGTCTCCCGCTACTCCAGACCCAGCCCGACAGACAAATGCGATGCGTCCGTCGCATGTTCGCCGTGCCACCAACCGGACCCAGGCGCCGCCTACATAGACGGCGCGCGATGGCAGGGCAAGATTAGACGATCTTCTAAGCTTATTCGGCCGGCGCGCTGGCATGCTGCGCACCACCGCCCGCCCTGTGCGCCTGCGACCGATGCTCGCGGGCGACATAGGTATAGACGGCCGGCGTAACGAACAGCGTAAAGATCGTGCCGATGGTCATGCCGGCGGCTATCACCAGGCCGATGGAGTAGCGGCTGGCCGCCCCGGCGCCGCTGGCGATCAGCAGCGGCACCATGCCGACCACCATGGCAGCCGTCGTCATCAGGATCGGGCGCAGGCGGATGGCGGCGGCCTTCTCGATGGCCGCGCGCCGGGACAGGCCTTCGTTCTCCTGCAAGTGATTGGCATAATCGACCATCAGGATGCCGTGCTTGGAGATCAGCCCGATCAGGGTCACCAGCCCCACCTGGGTATAGATGTTGATCGACGCCAACCCCAAGTTGATCGGGATCAGGGCCCCGAAGATGGCGGTTGGCAGCGCGATCAGGATGATCAGCGGATCACGAAAACTCTCGTACTGGGCCGCCAGCACCAGGTAGATAATGATCAGCGCAAAGATGAAGGTAATCACCAGCGTACCACCCTCCTGCACGTACTGCCGGCTCTCGCCCTGGAAGTCGTAGGAGAACCCCTCGGGCAGCTTCTGGGCAGCGGTGGCCTTCAGGAAATCGACGGCTTCACCGATCGTGCGCCCCGGGAACGGCACGCCCTGCAGCGTTGCCGAGTTGAGCTGCTGGAAGCTGGTCAGCGCATTGGGCTGCACCGACTCGGCCACCGTGGCCACGCTCGACAGCGGCACCAGCGCACCCGTACTGGTCCGCACCTGGTAGCGCTTCAGCCAGTCCGCCGTCAGCCGGAAGTCGCGCGGCACCTGCGGGATCACCTGGTAGCTGCGGCCGTACAAATTGAAGCGGTTGACGTAGTTGCCGCCCAGCAGCGTGGCCAGCGAGCCGCCGATGTCCGACATCTTCACGCCCAGGCTGTTGGCCTTGTCATGGTCGATCTTCAGCTCCACCTGCGGCGTCTGGAACTTCAGGTCGGTGTCGGTGAAAATGAACATGCCGCTCTTGGTGGCTTCCGCCTGCAGCTCGCTCAGCACCTGCGACAGCTGCTGGTAGTCGGCCGTGGTCTGCACCACGAACTGCACCGGCGGGCCACCGCCGGCCGCGCCGGGCAGCGAGGGCAGCGGGAAGGAGATGGCGAGACCTCCGGCAATGCCGCCAAGCTTCGGCTGCAAGCTTTCCAGGATTTGCTTTTGCGTGCGCTGGCGCTCTTCCCACGGCTTGAAGAGGATGCCGGCGATTGCCATGCGCACATCGCCACCCATGCCGTTGATGTTGAAGACGTGCTCCTTCTCCGGCACCGTCTCGAACACCTTGTAGAGCTCAGCGGTGGTCTGCTCGAGATAGTCGAGGTTGGCCGTCTGCGGCACCTTGACGATATTGAACAGGATGCCCTGGTCCTCCTCGGGCGCCAGCTCCTTCTGGCTGGTGACGTACATGACGCCGACCGCCGCCATCACGCCGGCCACGATCAGCAGCGTCACCGGCCGATTGTTGAGGGTGCGCGACAGGCGGCGCTCGTAGCGGCGGCGGATGCCGTCAAACAGGCGATCGAGGAAGCGATTGAAGCGGCCGCTCGAAGTATGCGGCTTCAGCAGCAGCGAGGCCATCATCGGCGAGAGCGTCAGGGCGATGATGCCCGACACGATGACGGCGCCCGCCAGGGTGAAGGCAAACTCGCGGAACAGCGCGCCGGTCAGGCCGGAGACGAACCCGATCGGGGCATACACCGCCGCCAGCGTAATGGTCATGGAGATGACCGGCACCGCGATCTCGCGCGCGCCCTTGATGGCCGCCTCGAGCGGCTGCATGCCCGCCTCGATGTGGCGGTGGATGTTCTCCACCACCACGATGGCGTCATCCACCACCAGGCCGATGGCCAGCACCAGCGCCAGCAGGGTGAGCAGATTTATCGAATAGCCAAGGGCCAGCAGCGCGAACATGACGCCGATCAGCGACAGCGGAATGGTGACGATCGGGATCAGCGTCGAGCGCAGGTTGCCGAGGAACAGGAAGATCACGACCACCACGATCGCCGCCGCCTCCAGCAGCGTCGTCTGCACCTCCTTGATGGATGCATCGATGAACTTGGTGGCGTCGTAGGCGATGGCTCCTTCCATGCCGGCCGGCAGCTGCTTTTGAATGTCGGGGAAGGCTTTGCGCACATTGCCGATCACCGTCAGGGGATTGGAGGTCGGTGTCGTGAACACGCCGACGAACACCGCCTTCAGTCCGTCGAACACCGAGGATGAATCGGCGTTCTCCGCGCCCAGCTCGATCGTGGCGATGTCGTTGAGCCGTATCAGGGCGTCGCCGCGCGAGATTACCACCAGTTTGCCGAACTCCACCGGGCTGTTGAGCGCCGTCTCGGCGTTGATGGTGGTCTGCACGAAGTCGCCCTTCACCTGGCCCGCGGCGCTGGTGAAGTTGTTGGTGGCAAGTGCATTGCGCACGTCGAGCGGTGTCACGCCCAACGCCGCCATCTTGTCCGGATTGAGCCAGATGCGCATGGCGAACGTCTGGCCGCCCAGGATCTGCGCGTTGGCGACGCCGTCGATGGTCTGCAGGCGCGGCTGCACCACGCGCGTCAGGTAGTCGGTGATCTGCGAGGCCGAGATCACCTTGCTGTTGAAGGACAGGTACATGAGCGCATAGGGCTCGCCCGTCTGCTTGATGACGATCGGGTCCTGCGACTCCGCCGGCAGCACGCTCTTGACCTGCTGGATCTTGGACAGCACGTCGGCCACGGCACGGTCAGGGTCGGCATCGAGGCGCAGGTTGAGGGTGACGAGGCTCGTGTTCTGCTGCGAGGACGAGGTCAGCGTGTCGATGCCCTCGGCGCTCGCCACCGCCTGCTGGATCGGCGTGGTGATGAAACCCTTGATCAGGTCGGCATTGGCGCCCGGATACACCGTCGTGATGGTGATGGTCGTGTTGGACGTGCGCGGGAACTGACGCACCGGCAGGTTGAACGCCGACGCCAGGCCGATCAGCAGGATCAACAGGCTGACCACGGTCGCCAGCACCGGCCGGCGAATGAAGATATCGGTGAATGACATGGGCCGCTCCGCTACTGCTTGGGCCGGTCTTCGGGCCGCGTCAGCGGCTGGCTGTTGTCGATGCGGATCGACGCACCGGGATTGAGCTTGATCTGGCCGGTGGTCACCACCTCCTCGCCGGCCTGCAGGCCGGATGTGATGGCCACCCGATCCTCACGCGCCGGTCCGGTTTTGACGAAGCGACGGTCGGCGATCAGGGCGGGCTCGGTCGGCTTTTGCCCGTCCGCAGGCTGGCCGCCGCCCTGCGCCTGGGCCGGCTGCCCCTCCTTGGCAGGCGCCGGCTTCACCACGTACACGCTGTCGCCGTACAGGCTGTAGGTCACTGCCGTGCGCGGCACCGTCACCACGTTGACCGGTTCGCCCGCATGCACCGTGACGTTGGCGAACATGCCGGGCAGCAGCCTGCGCTCCTTGTTGGGCAGGATGCCGCGCACCAGCAGCGTGCGCGTATCCTGCGCCACGCGCGCATCGAGCGACTGGACCTCGCCCTTGAAGACCTGGCCTGGGAAAGCATCAATGGTCAGGCTGATGGCCTGGCCGACGCGCAGCTTGCCGATGCTTTGTTCGGGCATCGGGAAGTCAACGCGGATCGGGTCGAGCGCCTGCAGCGAGGTCAGGGCTGGGCCTGCCGAGACGTACTGGCCCTTCTCGACCTTGCGAATGCCAAGGCGTCCGCTGAACGGTGCGACGATCTGCTTCTGCGCGATCACCGCTTCGACGCGCTTCACAGCAGCCTCGGCCGTATCGCGCTTGGCCCGCGCCGTGTCCAGGTTGGCCTCCGAGGTCACGCGCTTGTTGATCAGGTCGTTCTGGCGCTGGAAGGCGACCTCCGCCTCCTGCAGGGTCGCCTTGCCGCTGGCGAGGTCGGCCAGTTCCACCGCCACGTCGAGCTGCACCAGCTTGGCACCCTGCTCCACGTCCTGGCCGCTCTCGAAGTAGATATCGGTGACGACGCCGGCTACCTGGGTCGTCACGTCGACACCCTGCGATGCGATCAGCGTGCCGATCGAGGTCAGCCGCTCGTCCCACTTCTCGGTTTTGGCCGCCTCCGCCGTGACGGTCGCCGCCGGCGGCACCATCTGCGACAGGAACGAGCGGATCATCTGCGGCTTGAACACGAACTGGAACCATGACAGTCCGCCCAGAAGCGCGGCGATGATGATGCCGGTAATGATGAAGCGTCTGCTCATTGGCTACCCGCCATGCTTTGGTCGATGCGCCGTGGCCGGACCCCGCCGAGCAGATTGCGCACGTCTCCGATCGGCAGTCGTGGCCGATCGGCGACTTGCGTAAACCTGCTCACGGCTCCCCTGCTGACGGTCGCGCTTTGCGTTGAGCCCTCAATAACCAATTGGCGGGCGAGAGACAAACAAACAAACCGTGCGTATTCGTACGACTGGGCCGTCGCAGAACCGCCGCATTTGCGCTCGCGGCGCGTCACTTGGGCGGCCACCAGTTTGGGCCGGTGTGGCCGATTGACCGCTCTGTGACAGCCCCGCGACGACGCCAGGTCCCGTGCCTCAGTACCCGCGGCGGCGGTCGACGACGTTCTCAAGCGGCAGGCCGTCGAGCAAGCGCTGGCGCTGACGCAGGGCATAGCGCGCGATCGACAGTGGTGCGCTTTCCGCCGCGTTGTGCGGCGTGATGACGACGCGCGGGTGCGACCACAGCGGGCTCGCAGCCGGCAGCGGCTCGGTCTCGAACACGTCGAGGGAGGCCGCGTACAGCTCGCCGGCCGCCAGCGCGGCGCCGATATCCGCATCGACCTGCAGGCCGCCGCGCCCGGCATTGATCAGCACCGGCCCCGGCAGGCGCTGGTCGCGGCCTTGACGCGACAACCTGCGGATCAGGCCCCGGTTCAAGATGCCGCGCGTCGCGGGCGTCAGCGGCAACACGCAAGCCAGGATGTCGGTATCGGCCAGGAACGCCTCCAGCCCGGCTTCCCCGGAGTAGCACGTCACTCCCTCGATGGCTTTCGCGGTGCGGCTCCAGCCGCGCACCTGGTAGCCCAGCAGCTTGAGGGGCGCGACCGAGGCCCGCCCCATCACCCCGAGCCCCATCAGGCCGACGCGTATTTCATGCGCCGCCGGCTCGGGCAGGTACTTCCACTCGCGGCGCGACTGCAGTTCGGCGAACTCGGTCATGCGCCGGTGATGATGCAGCACGTGCAGCGTCACATATTCGACCATGCGCCCGGTCAGGTCCGGGTCGACATAACGCACCAGTGGCAGGTCGGGCAGGCTCGGATCGTCGAGCAGCGCATCGACGCCGGCTCCGATCGAGATGATCAGCCGCAGCTTGGGAACCGTCTTCAGCAGCCCCGGCGGCGGCTGCCAGGCCAGCGCCGCATCGATCTCCTCGGCCCGGCCGAAATCAGGCGCCACCCGGACGTCGAGGCCGGGATCCAGCGTGCGCGCGGCCGCCGCGAACAGCTCGGCCCGCGTGCGGGCGGCAATCAGAAGCGCCATGTCGTGTTCTTCCGCTGGTTGTCGATCACCCCCGGTCTCGCATCAACGCGCCGCCGTTTCAAGACTTCGACGCCAGCTCCGCCAGCTTGGCAACCGTGTTCATGTTGCGTGCCGTGCCCGTCTTGGCCGCTGGGATGCGCAGCTTGGAGCGGCCCATGCCGGTCGGGTAGTGCACGAAGATCTCGCGTGTGCCGAGACACAGCTCCTCATCCTGCTGCCCAGTGACCCGTTGCAGCGCATCGGACGGCGGCGGCTTATCGAGGAAGATCGCATAGGTGTGCTTTGCCTCAGTCTTGGCAAACGGATTGGCCTTCAGCACCGCCGCCATCTCGGCGGCCGTGCGGACGAGCACATCGATCGGCTTGCCCACATGGGCCAGCAAGCGCGCCTCCAGCTCGGCCTTCACCTTCGAGGCGGCGGCCTGGCTCTCCAACAGCACATTGCCGCTGGCGATGTACGTCTCGACGCGCGCAAAGGCGGCCGCTTCGCAAATGGCGCGCAAATCCGCCATCGGCAGCTTGCCGGTGCCGCCGACGTTGATGGCGCGCAGGAGGGCCACGTACCTCATCATCGGCCAGACATGGGTGCGGCAGACGCCGCGCCTCTATCCACCCGCGACTTCCTTGAACCGGCGCAGCTGCTCGATCTGCCCGTCGACCGTCTTGATGTCGTACATCGGGTACAGCATCACCATGTCGGCACCCAGTTTGCGCCAACCCTCGGCGGCGGCACCCCACTGCTGCGGATCGCTGTCGCGCATGCGCAGCCAGCCCTCGAGCCCGAACTTGGACGGATCGCGCCCGTGCGACTTCAGCTGTTCGCGCAACGAGCCAAGCTTCTGCTGCATTGCCGCGTCCGGCGCCGCGATCGGCATCCAGCCGTCGCCCAGCTTGGCCGCGCGCGCCACCACCGCGTCCGAGCTACCGCCGAACCAGATCGGAATGGGCTGCTGCACGGGCCGCGGCAGGATGTTGACCTCGCGCAGGTCGTGAAAGCGCCCCTTGAAGCTGAGCAAATCCTCGCACCACAGGCGGCGTAACACCTCGACCTGCTCGGCCTGGCGCGCGCCCCGCGTCTTCCAGTCCATGCCCAGCGCCTCGTACTCGACGTGGTTCCAGCCCACGCCGATGCCGAGCCTGAAGCGACCGCCGCACAACACGTCGACCTCCGCCGCCTGCTTGGCGATCAAGGCGGTCTGGCGCTGCGGCGAGATCAAGATACCGCTGGAGAGCTTGATCCTGTCGGTCACGGCCGCCAGGAAGCCGAGGGTCACGAAGGTTTCGTGGAACGCGTTCGTCTGGTCATAGAGCGGCGTCCACCCGTCGCGCGCCGTGGCTCCAACCACGTGGTCAGGCACCTCGATTGAGGCATAGCCCAGGTCCTGGGCCGCCTGTGCCCAGTCGCGGATCTTGGCGGGATCGGTGCCGATGTCCCGCGTCGGGAAGAAGGCGTTTAGCTGCATCGGACCGCCTCGTGGGTCAGAGACTCCGGGTCCAACAGCATAGCCCGACTTGCACGGTTTGGCGCAAGCCGTGCCGTGCATTGTTCTGCCCTGTCGTTGCGGCGAGCAGCGGCCACCGGCCCTCGGTCCGACACTTGCTCAGGTCGCCAGCACGGCCCGCTCGGCAACCTTGAGGTCGAAGGCGGCCGCCAGCAGCGCCTTGGTGTAGGCGGCCTTGGGACTGGCGAACACCTCATCCGACGGCCCCTCCTCGACCACCTTGCCGTTCTTCAGCACCACCACGTAGTTGCTGAGCGCCCGCACCACCTTGAGGTCGTGGCTGATGAACAGATAGGCGAGGTCGTGCTTCTTCTGCAGGTCGCGCAGCAGGTCGACGATTTGCGCCTGCACTGACATGTCAAGCGCACTGGTCGGCTCATCGAGCAGCACGAACTTCGGCTCCAGCACCATGGCGCGGGCGATGGCGATGCGCTGCCGCTGCCCGCCGGAGAACTCGTGCGCGTAGCGGTCCTGCGCGTTGGGGTCGAGCCCGACTTCCTTGAGCGCCGCCCCGACACGGCGGCGCCGCTCCTCGTAGGCCATGCCGGGACTCTGGATCAGCAGGCCTTCCTCGATGATCTGGCCGACCGACAAGCGCGGCGACAGGGACCCATACGGATCCTGGAACACCACCTGCATCTCCTTGCGCAGCGGCCGCATACGCGTAGAATCGAAGCCGTCGATGCGCTTGCCGACATAGGCGATCGGCCCCTGCGACGACACCAGCCGTAGCAACGCGAGACCGAGCGTAGTCTTGCCCGACCCGGATTCGCCCACCACGCCCAGCGTGTCGCCAGCGCGCACCTTGAGCGTGACACCATCCACCGCCTTGATGTGGTCCACCGTGCGGCGCAGCAGCCCGCGCTTGATGGGGAACCACACCTTGAGATCGTCGGTCTCCAGCACGACTGGCGCCGTAGCGGATGCGTGCGGAGGCCGGCCCTTAGGCTCTGCCGACAGCAAATGGCGCGTGTAGGGATGCTGCGGCCGCTCGAACACGTCGCGCGTTTTGCCCTCCTCGACCACCTCGCCCTTGCTCATCACGTACACACGGTCGGCCGTCTTGCGCACAATGCCGAGGTCGTGCGTGATCCACAGCATGGCCATGTGCAGCTCGCGCTGCAGCTTCTGCAGCAGCTCGATGATCTGCGCCTGAATGGTGACGTCGAGCGCCGTCGTCGGCTCGTCGGCGATCAGCAGGTCGGGCTCGTTGGCCAGCGCCATGGCGATCATCACGCGCTGGCGCTGGCCGCCGGACAGCTGATGCGGATAAGCACCGAGCCGCTTCTCGGGCTCGTTGAGGCCTACCTTGCGCAGCAGATCGAGCACGCGCTCGCGCACGTTCTGGTCGCCGAGGCCGTGGTGCACCTTCATGATCTCGCCGACCTGCTTCTCGATGGTGTGCAGCGGGTTGAGCGAGGTCATAGGCTCCTGGAAGATGATGGAGATGCGCTTGCCGCGAATGTCGCGGATCTGCGACGGCGGCGCCTTCAGCAGGTCCTTGCCGTCGAAGAAGATCTCACCGGTCGGGTTGGACGCCGCCGGATAGGGCAGCAGGCGCAGGATCGACAGCGCCGAGACCGTCTTGCCGGAGCCGGACTCGCCGACCAGCGCCACCGTCTCGCCCTTGCCGATCGTGAACGACACGCCTTTCACGGCGTCGCTGAAGCTGTCACCGGCGGTGAACCGCACCGACAGGTTGCGAACTTGCACCAGGGAGGGCGTGGAGGCCATCGGCGCCCTCATTTGAACGTCTTGCGCGGGTCGAGCGCATCGCGCACGCCCTCGCCGACGAAGATGAGCAGGCTGAGCAGGCCGGCGATCGACACGAACGCGGCCAGTCCCAGCCACGGCGCCTGCAGGTTGGCCTTGCCCTGCGCCAGCAGTTCGCCGAGCGACGGCGAGCCGGGCGGCAAGCCGAGCCCGAGGAAATCCAGAGCCGTCAGCGCCGTGATCGAGCCCGACAGTTTGAAGGGCAGGAAGGTCAGCGTCGCCACCATCGCATTTGGCAGCAGATGCTTGAACATGATCTTGGCGTTGGACAGCCCGAGCGCGCGCGCCGCCGTGATGTACTCGAAATTGCGGCCGCGCAGGAACTCGGCGCGCACCACGCCCACCAGATAGACCCAGTGGAACAGCAGCAACACGCCGAGCAGCGTCCAGAAGCCCGGCACCAGCACTGAAGAGATGATGATCAGCACGAACAGGGACGGGATCGACGACCAGATTTCCAGGAAACGCTGGAACACCAGGTCCACCCGCCCGCCGAAGTAGCCCTGCGCCGCACCCGCCGTCACGCCGATGATCGAGGAGAAAATGGTCAGCAGCAGCCCGAACAGCACCGAAATGCGGAAGCCATAGATCAGCCGCGCCAGTACGTCGCGGCCCTGGTCGTCGGTGCCGAGCCAATTGCGGTTGCCGATCGCCTGGTAGCGCGCAATCTGATCAGGCGGCGCCTCGCACAGCTCGGAGCGCGTCATCCACGGCGGCGGCCCGGGAAAACCCAGGCATTGCCCGCTGGAGTTCTTGACGCGCGGATAATCGCGATTGATCGAGTGGTAGGAGTAGCTGATCGGCGGCCACAGCGCCCAGCCGTTCTCCTTGATCTCATCCAGGATGACCGGGTCCTTGTAGTCGGTCACCGCCAGGAAGCCGCCGAACTTGGATTCGGGATAATCCACCAGCACCGGGAAGAGCACCTCGCCCTTGTAGACGGCGACGATCGGCTTGTCGTTGGCGATGAACTCGGCGAACAAGCTGAACAGAAACAGGCTGAGGAAGATCCAAAGGCTCCAGTAGCCACGCCGGTTGGCCTTGAAGTTGCGCCACCGCCGCTGGTTGAGCGGCGTCAGCGAGAAGCGGCTGAACTTGCGGAACGCCAGCACCTGGCGACCCACCTCTTTGGACGGCAGCGGCAGGGGCGGCTCGTCGGGGACCAGCGCCTTCTGCACGGGCTTGTCTTCGAGGCGCGTATCCAAGCTCACACCTCCCGCGTCTCGAAATCGATGCGCGGATCGACCAGCGTGTAGATGAAGTCGGACACGAGATTAACCGCAAGGCCCAGCAGAGCGAAGATGTAGATATTGGCGAACACCACCGGATAGTCGCGGTTGATGACACTCTCGAAACTCAGCAGGCCGAGCCCGTCGAGCGAGAAGATCGTCTCGATCAGCAGCGCACCGGAGAAGAACGCGTGGATGAACGCGCCCGGAAAGCCGGCGATGATCAGCAGCATGGCGTTGCGGAACACATGCCCATACAGCACCTGCCGCTCGCCCAGTCCCTTGGCCTGCGCGGTCAACACGTACTGCTTGCGGATCTCGTCCAGGAACGAGTTGCGCGTCAGGAACGTCATGGTGGTAAAGGCCCCGAGCGACATCGCCACGATCGGCAGCGTCAGGTGCCAGAAGTAGTCGGTAATCTTGCCGAACGTGGAGAGCTGGTGCCAGTTGTCGGAGGTCAACCCGCGCGATGGGAACCACTGGAAGAACGAGCCGCCGGCAAACACCACCAGCAGCAGGATCGCGAACAGGAAGCCCGGGATGGCGTAGCCCACCACCAGCACGCCGGACGTCCAGGTGTCGAACTTCTCGCCGTCGTGCACGGCCTTGCGGATGCCGAGCGGGATCGAGATGAGGTAGGTGATCAGCATCATCCAGATGCCGAGCGAGATGGAGACGGGCAGCTTCTCCTTGATCAGCTGCAGCACGCTGATGTCGCGGAAGTAGCTCTTGCCGAAGTCGAACATCAGGTAGTTCTTGAGCATCAGGAAGAAGCGCTCGTGCGCTGGCTTGTCGAAGCCGAATTGCTTTTCCAGGCTCTTGATGAATTCGGGATCGAGCCCCTGCGCGCCGCGGTACTTGGAGCCGCCGTCGCCCTGCGCCGCTTGCCCGGAAGCCTGCTGCCCGCCCATGTCGCCCTGGCCGCCGCCGCCGATGCGCGCGGTCGCCGACACGTCGGTGCCCGTGATCTGGGCGATGACCCGCTCGACCGGCCCGCCGGGCGCAAACTGGATGATGGCGAAGGAGATCAACATAATCCCGAACATGGTCGGGATGATGAGCAGGATGCGCTTCAGAAGGTACTGTCCCATCCGATCAATCGTGCCGTTCGAGTTTCGCCCTGCCCGCGCCAGCGCCCCTAACTGTCATGCCCGACGCCGAGCCAGGGCGAATGCCGCAACCGAAAACACTAGCGCGCCGCGAGTTTGGCAGCTTTTTCCGCATCGTACCACCAGGTTTCCGGGATGCCGCGGGCGTACTTCGGCTTGACGCTTGGCCGACTGAATTTGTTCCAATAGGCAAGCGTGTGCGAAGCCTTGTACCAGTGCGGGACCCAGAAGTGCCCTGCGCGGAGCACGCGGTCGAGCGCGTGCGTGGCCGTCACCAGCTCCTCGCGCGTGCGGGCTTCCAGCACCTTGTCCACCATGGCATCGACCACCGGACTGGCAATGCCGGCGAGGTTGCGCGTGCCGTCCATGCGTGCCGACTCGCTGCTGAAGAAATCCTTAAGTTCCACGCCGGGCGTCAGGCGCATGCTGAACCGCGTGGTGATGATGTCGAAGTCGAGCGCCTTGACGCGCCGCTCGTACTGCGCCGAGTCGACCCGGCGGATGCTGGCGCGGATGCCGATCGCTCGCAGGTTGCGCACGAAGGGTGCGATGATGCGCTCGAAGCTCGGCTCGTTGGTCAGGAACTCCACGTCGAGCGTCTCGCCCTTCGCGTTGCGCACGCTCGGCGGACGCGGGTCGGCAAACGTCACGCGCGCCGCGCGGCAGACGACCCCGCAGGTCTGGTCGGCCGGGTCCTTGTGGTCCAGCGACCAGCCGGCCTCCTGCAGCAGCCGCTGCGCCTCGCGCAGGTTGGCACGATCGCCCCACGAACCTTGCGTGACCGGCGCCAGGAACGGGTCGTCGAACACCTCCGATGGCAGCTGATCGCGGAACGGCTCGAGCAGCGCCAGCTCCTCCTTGGACGGCTTGCCTTCCGCCTTGAGCGGCGAGTTCTCGAAGTAGCTGTTGGTGCGGATGTAGAGATTGTAGAACAGGTTGCGGTTGGTCCACTCGTAGTCGAACGCGTAGTTGAGGGCCTTGCGCACGCGCGCATCGGAGAACTTGGACCGCCGTGTATTCATGAAGAAGCCCTGCGCGCCCGACGGGCTCTCATCGCGCAGTGTAGCACGCACCAGTCTCCCGTCCTTGACCTGCGGAATATCGTACGCGGTCGACCAGTCCTTCGCCGTGAACTCCTCGCGCAGGTCGTAGGCGCCAGCCTTCAGGCTCTCCAGGGAAGCCGTGCGTTCGCGGAAATACTCGTAGCGCACCTCATTGAAATTGTGCTGCCCACGATTGACCGGCAGATCCCTTGCCCAATAGTCGGGCCGGCGCTTGTAGGTGACGTACGTGCCCTGTTTGAAGTCGCCGATCGCATACGGGCCCGAGCCCAGCGGCGGCTCGAGGGTCGTCGCGTCGAAGGTCCGCGTCGCGTAGTAGGTCGCCGACAGCACCGGCAGCGTGGCCACGATCTGCGGCAGATCGCGCGTCTGGTTGCCCTTGAAGAGGTAACGCACCGTGTGCGGGCCGTCGGCGATCGCATCCACCACATCGCGCAGCGCCAGGCGATATTGCGGGTGCCCTTTTTCCTTGAGCGTCTTCAGGGTGAACACCGGATCCTTCGAAGTCACCGGCGAGCCGTCGGCAAACTTGGCCTCGGGCCGCATATGAAACGTGATCGACAGGCCGTCGGGCGCACGCACCACCGAGCGCGCGATCAATCCATAGACCGCGTCCGGCTCGTCGTAGGCACGCACCATCAGGCTGTCGAACAGCAGCGGCAAGCCCTGGGCGCTATCGCCTCTGAGGATGAAGGCATTGAAGCTGTCGAAGGTCAGCGTCGCGCCGGGTCCCACCTGGGCGATGCGTCCGCCCTTCGGGGCGTCCGGATTGACGTACTCGAAATGCTTGAAATCGGGCCCATACTTCAGATCGCCGAAGGCCGACATGCCGTGGCGCTCAGCGCCATCAGCGGCCAACACACCAGCAGTCTGCAGGAGCACAACAAAGGCGGCACAAGTCCAGGTCCGAAATCGGCGATCGAATGCTTGCGAAGACGCAAGCTGCCTCATTGGCTGCGCGCCTCCCCCAGCTTCTTGGCCGCCGCATCGTCATACCACCACACGCGCTCGAAGCTGATCGCCCGCGACGGCAGCTTGTCGGGATGGCGGTACTTGTCCCAGTAGACGATGCGCTCATAAGGATAGTGCCAGTGCGGCACCACGTAGTGGTTCCACAGCAGCACGCGATCGAGCGCCTTGGTGGCGGCCACCAGCTCGGCGCGGTCCTTGGCAAAGATGACCCGGTCGATCAGCTTGTCGATGGCGGGGTTCTTGATGCCGATGGTGTTGGCGCCACCTTCCTGGTCGGCCGCCGCCGATCCCCAGAAGTAGCGCTGCTCATTGCCGGGCGATTCGGACTGCCCGAACGCGGCAAACGTGATGTCGAAGTCATAGGTCCGCCGGCGACGCTGATACTGCGCCGAATCGACCACGCGCAGCGTTGCATCGATGCCGAGCAGCTTCAGCTCCGAGAGGTAGGTGAGCGTGTGTCTCTCAAAGGTCGGCGACCCGAGCAGGATCTCCGCCTTCAACGTCTGCCCGGAGGCGTCGCGCAACAAGGTGTCGGTCGCCTTCGGATCGCGCTTCCAGCCGGCCTGATCGAGCAGGTGAGCTGCCTTGCGCAAGTTGGCGCGGCGCGCTTCCGGCGACGCGTTGACCGGGTTCTTATACTCGGTGGTGAACACCTCGGGTGGGATCTCGGCCTGCACCTCTTTGAGGATCTCGAGCTCGCGGCCCGTGGGCAGCCCCGACGCCTTGAGCTCCGAATGGTCGAAGAAGCTCTCGGTGCGGACGTACATGTTGTACAGCAGCTGCTTGTTGATGTGCTCAAAGTCGAACGCGAGGTTGAAGGCCTGCCGCACGCGCGCATCCTGGAACTGCGGGCGGCGCATGTTGAACACGAAGGCCTGCATCGGCGCGACACGATCGACCTCGTAGCGCTCCTTCTTGATCTGCCCGTTCTTGACCGCGGGGAAGTCGTAGGCCGTCATCCAGTCCTTGGCGACGTTCTCGTTCCAGACGTCGAGCCGTCCGGTCTTGAAGGTCTCGAACCCGGCCGTGCGCTCGCGGAAGTAGTCGACGCTGATCAGGTCGAAATTCCACTGGCCGCGCATCACCGGCAGGTCCTTTGCCCAGTAGTCGGGCACCCGCTCGTAGGTGATGGCCCGGCCGGGCGCCACGTCCTTGATGCGATAGGCGCCGGAGCCGACCGGCGGCTCCAGTGTGGTACCGGTGATGTCGCGCGGCGTGCCGTTGGCATCCTTGCCCTCCCAATAGTGCTTGGGGAGCACATTGAGCTGGCCCACGATGTGGGGCAGCTCGCGGTTGCCCTTGGTATCGAAGGTGAAGGTGACCTCGTTGTCGCCGGTCTTCTCGGCTTTCACGACGTTCTTGTAGTAGTGCTCTGCCTGCCGGTTCGCCTTCTTCTGGGCCTCCAGCGAGTAGATCACGTCCTCGACGGTAATGGGCTTGCCATCGCTAAAGCGCGCCTCGGGGCGCAGCTTGAAGGTCACCGAGGAGAAGTCTGCCGGGTAGGACACCCATTCGCAGATCAAGCAATATTGGGTCGACGCCTCGTCCGGGCTGTCGACCATCAGCGCATCGTACAGGAGGCCGAGATCGGAGGCCTTCTGGCCCTTGAAGCTGAACGGATTGATGCTGTCGAACGAGCCTTCGGCGAACTGCCGCAGCGCCCCGCCCTTGGGGGCATTGGGATTGACCCAGTCAAAGTGCTTGAAGTCCGCCGCGTATTTTGGCGCGCCTACCAGCGACAAGGCGTGATGCTTGGCGTCGGATGCCAGCGTGGCACAACCGCTCGCGAGCAAGACTGCGGCCGCGGTACCGGCCAAGAGGCTATGGCGGGGCATGCGTGATCTGTTCCTCCCAAGCATCATGCTGCGGACATATGCCGCCGGTGTGCAATCCCAGAGTGCAATTAGTGTGCAACGACTATGCCGGGGAGGGGGCAGAGCGCCAAATTAATCCTTGGTCATCCGACCGCAGAGCAGAAAAACGCAGCTAAATCAATAAGCTGCGGACGCTCTTGCCAGCCTGACGCGCCCCTAGTTCGGCAGTGCAGCAGGCGCGTCGGCCAGCTTGCGCATATACACCAGCAGATCGGCAAGCTCGGCGTCATCCTTGATACCCGGGAACGCCATCTTGTTGCCGGGGATGGCCGACTTCGGATCGTGCAGGTACGCGGCAAGGTGGGCCCAGTCCCATTCGCCGCCCTTGCTCTTGATGGCGTCCGAGTACGGGAAACCGCCTACCTCACCCACCTTGCGGCCGACCACGCCCCACAAATTAGGGCCGACCAGGTTGCGGCCACCCTTGTCCGGGGTATGGCACTGCAGGCAGCGCTTGAACACATCCTGGCCCGCATCGGCATTACCTTTGGGCAGCAGTGCCAAGACGTTGGCCGGATCGAAGGCAGCCGCCTGGGTTGCGCCGCCGGTCGCCGTCGGGGCTTCCGTGATCGGCAGGGCCCAGCCGGCCTTTTCGGGCTTGTGTTCCTTGTAGACGATGTCCAGCAGCGTCTTGCTGCCGAACACCACCAGCAAGGCCGTCAGCACGGCGCCTGCGATCTTATTGAGTTCGAAAGCGTCCATGCGCGCGCGTGTCCCCATTGGCGAGGTCGGCGGCGCCCCGCCAACCGGCGGCCAATATAGGGTTTCGCGGTCGCCTTGCAACCGAACTCGGGAGCGTTCCGAAAGCCTGCCCCGAGACGAATTGTCACCGGTCTGGGGATGATCGTGGGGAAGCTTGAGACGCTCCCGCACAACAATGAACCGGTCTTTCGACTGGCGCATGTTGGCTGCGCTGCGCCGCTTGCCGAAGGTGTGCGCCAAGTTCGTTGGCTGACGCATGGGTCAGCACGACTGGGCACATATCACCGTTTGAATAGATCAGATTGAATAGATCAGAAGTTTGCTGCAGCGGGTGCCTAGCGTGGTGCCCACACCGGCCAGGAACCCAGTGCATTGCGCGGCAGCAGCTGCAGCCGATCGAGCCGGCGCTCGCAGATCGCCAGCTTGTGGTCCAGCCGTGTGGCTCTCTCGAACGCCTGGTGCGGCGCAAGCGCATTCTTCCCGCGACACATGCAGGCTGCGACGTGCTCAATCCGCTCTGCGTTAGCATCCATGTAGCGACGCAGCGCATCGAGTTCGATGGCAACGCGGGAGGAGGGGCAGAAATAGGTCATTGCGCTTGCCTAGAGCGAGTCGTGTGGCGCCGGCAACCGCAAGCCGTCATGCCGGCAGGACGGCGTGGCGCGAATGCCGCTCATCCAACTTGGCGTTGCGCCGCAGGCGCACCCATCACCGAACGCGCAAAAGGATGGTGAAAGGTGCGCGACTTCCTGCTACGCAACCGCAAATTGCCGCCGTTGGGATACCCGCACTCTCATGCAACGCACGCTTGTGGTCATACCGGCCCGCCTGCAGTCGACACGATTGCCAAACAAGCCGCTCGCCGACATCCACGGCGTGCCGATGATCGTGCATGTGTGGCGTCGGGCGATGGCTGCCGAGACAGGCCGCGTGGTGGTGGCAACCGATGCGCCCGAGATCATAGCCGCCATTGCGGCCGCCGGCGGGGAAGCCGTCATGACGCGGACGGATCATGCCACCGGCTCCGATCGCGTCTTTGAGGCGGTAAACAAGATCGACCCGGAAGGCGACTTCGACATCATTCTGAACCTGCAGGGCGATCTGCCGACGCTGGAGGCGCGGCTGGCGCGCGATTGCCTCGCGCCCCTGTTCGACAAGGGACCGCACATCTCCACCATCGCCGCGACAATCACCGAGCCGTCCGAGCGCACCAACCCCAATGTCGTGAAGGTGGTAGGCACACCCACGGGTGTGCCGCGCCGCCTGCGCGCCCTGCTGTTTACGCGCGCCACTGCTCCGTTTGGCGATGGGCCGCTTTACCATCACATCGGCATCTATGCGTTTCGCCGCTCGGCGCTCGAGCGCTTCGTCGGGCTGCGCCCGTCAACACTGGAGAAACGCGAGCGCCTCGAGCAGCTGCGTGCGCTCGAGGACGGCATGCGCATCGACGTGACCGTCGTTGACACGGTTCCACTCGGCGTCGATACTCCCGACGATCTCGAGCGCGCCCGTCACCTGATGGCCTGACGCGAGTGCGATGATCGAGAAATTCGCCGGCGTTCGCGGCCAGTTCGGAGCGAATGTCCCGGTCTGAATCACACCAGCAAGACTACGGCTCCAGTACCCTCATGATTGGCGAAGTTTGCTCGAGGCGCTGGCGGTAAGGTTTGGCGAACTTCGCAATCGGGACACTAGGCACTCATCGCAAACCCAAGCTTCTCCATGGCAGACCGCAAGATCAAGACGCCGACCGCTTCGGCCAAGTCACAGCGCACGGCCAGCCCGGAGCGCAAGCGCGGCACCGGCACGCGCGTGTCCTACCAGGGCGAGCCCGGCGCCAATTCGCACATGGCCTGTCTTGAGGTTTTTCCTGACTGTGAGCCGTTCCCCTGCGCCACGTTCGAGGATGCGCTCGCAGCGGTGACGAACCACGACGTGCGCTACGCGATGATCCCGATCGAGAACTCGGTGGCCGGGCGGGTGGCCGACATTCATCACCTGCTGCCCAAGGCGGACCTGTTCATCGTCGGCGAGCATTTCCTGCGCGTGCGCCACAACCTGATGGCGCTGCCCGGTGCGACGCTCGCCACCATCAAGCGCGTGCTGAGCCACACCCAGGCCCTCGGCCAGTGCCGCACGACCCTGCGCCGCCTCGGCCTGACGCCGGTGCCGGAAGCCGACACGGCCGGCTCGGCCCGCATCGTCAGCCAGTCCGACGACACGAGCCTGGCGGCGATCGCATCAGAGCTGGCGGCCACCGAGTACGGCCTCAACACCTTGATGCGCGGTATCGAGGACGTCGGCGACAACACCACGCGCTTCATCGTGCTGTCGGCGGACAAGCACGAAGCCCAGCCGAGCGACGGCCCGATCGTCACCACCTTCATCTTCCGGGTGCGCAATGTTCCTGCCGCGCTCTACAAGGCGCTCGGCGGCTTCGCCACCAACGGCATCAATATGACGAAACTCGAGTCCTACCAGGAGGGGGCCTTCGCGGCGACCATGTTCTACGCCGATATCGAGGGCCATCCGTCCGACCAGGCCGTCAAATACGCCTTTGACGAACTGCGCTTCTTCTCCAACGAGAGCCGCATCCTCGGCGTCTACAAGGCAAGTCCGCTGCGCAAGGAGCTGGCTCGGCAAAGCGCCGTTGCCCGCATCAAGGGTCATACGGACTGAGCTGCAACTGATGCACGCCGGCCATCAGTCCTTGCCGTTCTTTTCGGCATGGCGATTGGTGAAGCGCGCGTTGCCGAGGCCGGTGCCGATGGTCAACGCGCCCCAGTG
>Ga0075421_100003082_pt1 | contig 19914 bp, 14 predicted proteins | sample SoiMetdeltSBSDD5_FD_75292 | JGI IMG/M metagenome (GOLD analysis project Ga0075421, IMG submission 75292) | Bulk soil microbial communities from a Populus tree surrounding site in Tennessee, USA - Soil MetaG P. deltoides SBSDD5 | ecosystem: Environmental > Terrestrial > Soil > Tree plantation... | reverse complement strand
CCCGACGTGAAGTCCAACTTCCTCGCCACGCTAGGCGCGGACCCCAAACACACTACAGCGAAGAACGGCGTCGAAGTACCGCTACAGGATGGCTCCGTCGTCATCGCGGCCATCACCAGTTGCACCAATACTTCCAATCCATCCGTGATGGTCGCCGCTGGACTCCTGGCTAAGAAGGCTGTGGAGCGTGGCCTGTCCACGCAGCCATGGGTGAAGTCCTCGCTTGCCCCCGGGTCGAAGGTGGTCACTGAATACCTCAACGACTCCGGTCTTACGCCCTACCTCGAGAAACTCAAGTTCAACGTCGTCGGCTACGGCTGTACGACCTGTATAGGCAACTCCGGTCCTCTTCCGGAACATATTGGCGCGGCGGTTGAGTCCGCCAATCTCAACGTCGCTTCCGTCCTCAGTGGCAACCGCAACTTCGAAGGCCGCGTGAACCAACTTGTGCGCTCCAACTACCTCGCCTCGCCGCCGCTGGTTGTTGCCTACGCCCTCGCCGGGCGCGTCGATATGGACCTCGTCAACGACCCCATTGGCCGCGATCAGCAGGGTAAGGACGTCTACCTCAAGGAAATCTGGCCCACGCCGGAAGAAGTCTCCGCCGTTCTGAGGCAGAGCGTACGCCGCGAGATGTTTGAGAAGGAGTACAGCGCGGTGTTCGCCGGCGACGCCCAGTGGAACGCAGTGAAGTTCTCATCCGGTGACCTGTACAAGTGGGAGGCCGACTCCACCTACATCCAACGCCCGCCCTACTTCGACGCTATGGCCGATCCGAACGCGCCGATTCAGGATCTGCTGAACCTCAAGCCTCTGGCTGTGCTCGGAGACTCGATCACGACCGATCACATCTCTCCGGCCGGAGCGATCAAGAAGGATTCTCCCGCCGGCCGTTATCTGATGGAGCACGGCGTGAAGCCGGCCGACTTCAATTCCTACGGTTCCCGCCGCGGCAACCACGAAGTGATGGTGCGCGGCACACTCGCCAATATCCGGCTCAAGAACCTCATGGTGCCGGGAGTGGAAGGTGGTTACACGCGGACTTCACCCGATGCCGAGAAGGAATTTATCTACGATGTTGCCATGCGCAATATCACCCAAGGGATCGGCATGTTCATCATCGCGGGCAAGGAGTACGGCTCAGGCTCGTCGCGTGACTGGGCGGCCAAAGGCGTTGCGCTGCTTGGCGTCAAGGCGGTGATCGCCGAGAGCTTCGAACGCATTCACCGCTCCAATCTCGTCGGTATGGGTGTGCTGCCACTGGAATTCACCGCCGGTGCAAACCGCGAGTCGCTGGGACTCACTGGGTTCGAAACCTACTCGATCACCGGCCTGTCCGACGCCATCCTCTCTGGCTCTCGCCGCGTCAAAGTCACCGCGACAGCGGACTCGGGCACGAAGGAATTCGAAGCGCTTGTCCGTATCGATACGCCCCGCGAAGTCGAGTATTTTCGCAGCGGCGGCATCCTGCCCTACGTTCTGCGTCAAGTGGCTGGCTAAAACCAGCGCCGTTTATCCACAACGTTCATCAGCGGCTCGCCTCGCGCGAACCGTTTCACGTTTTCCAGCAGTACAGCCAGATGCCGCTCTGAGATGCGCGGAGAAAAGCCCGCCACGTGTGGCGTGAGGATGACGTTTTCCATCGCCCACAGCGGATGGCCTTCCGGTAGAGGTTCTGTCTCAAACACGTCCAGTGCCGCGCCGGCAATCTCGCCTGCATTCAGCGCTGCCACCAGATCATCCAGCACGACGATCGCACCGCGCCCAATGTTAATCAGGAATGCATTGCGTTGCATTTTGGCGATTAGCGCGCGGTTGAACATACGCTCGGTTTCCGGCGTATGTGGTGCGCAAATGACGACGAAGCGGGACTGGCTAAGCAGCTCGCCTACACGATTCATGCCCCATAGCGCTACTCCTTCGCACGGTGGCGCCGTTCGCACCGGGTCCACTGCCAGCACAGGCATCGAGAAGGCGCTCGCGCGGCGCGCCACTTCGGCTCCAATCTCTCCGCACCCCACCACGCCCAGGGTGCAGTCGCTCACGTGCAAGTGCGCCCGGTCGATGTCGTTCACAACGCCCGGCCCTTGTGCAAACGCCACGCGCGAGCCCTCGCCTCCGCAGGGCTCCCACCGCCGCCTGCGGACATAGAGGTGCAGGTTCCGAGCAAAGCAGAGCACATATCCCATCACCTGATCGGCAATCACGTCGCTGAACAGCCCGCGCATGTTCGTCAACGTGCAGGGGTGCTCGATCAGGGCGGGGAAGAGGTAGTGTTCCAGGCTCGCCGTCGGCGATTGTATCCAACGCAATTGCGAGGCCGCCGCCAGCAGCTCCGGCGTCATTTTGCCAAAAAAACCGTCGCAGTCCGGCATCTCTCGCGCGGCATCGGCCGGTTCCGCGCAGTTCACCACGCGCATCTCCCGAGCCGCCACACGCACCTTTTCCAACCGGGCCGCGTCGATGGACGGCCACACCACAAGTTTCATAGGAATTGTTCAGTCTAGGACAGAAAGGAACTCGCCCACAACCCGCGCCGGCTTGTCTTCGGTCAACTGCCAGGGTTCAAATTCGGGATTCAGCGGCTCCATCCAGATCTCTGAGTGAGCCCACGTCCCGTCATCGCCTTCGACCTTCTTGCTTCGGTAACGTTTGATCGTATACCGCTCCCCGTGCTCCGGCTCGCTCATGTCTTCCACAAGCACAAGCCTTCCGTTGCGCGACCCCGCGCCGAACTTCCGGAACAGACACAGGCTACCGCTCGGGATATCCGGTTCCATCGATCGCCCCACTACGCGCGCGACGAACATATCTTTGCGGAGCTTCATTCCCGCCGGGACCTCGATCCAGTCTTCCACCTCGGCTGTCTGCTGCTCGCCATAGCCGCCCGCCGCCGCGCGCACGCTCCATAACGGCAGGTGCGTTTCATACTTGCGCACGGTCGCTGGGACGTGCTTTTCGTACATCCGGTTCAGCGTCGAAGTAAACCCGCCCATCAGCACCGTTTCCGGTTCGCTCAAGCGGATCGTGTTCGACAATGTGTCTTCGAGGTAGTCGAGGAACGCGCGGCTCCCTATCTCAGCGGCCTTTTGCCGCAGATCTTCTTCCAGCAATTCCAGCACATCGAGGTCGTTTTCGTCGCTAGTCAGCGCGTCCCAATCGCGCCGCAACCGAACGCCCAGGCGTTCCTCGGAGGGATCAAACAGCAAGACCCCGCAGACTTCGGTGTCCTTCCCGGGAAGCGCTAGTTCCAGCAAGCGTAAGTCGGCCTGACGCGCCGCGAGAACCGTCCCTGTCTGCATATGCCCCAATTGGCCTCAACGCACTTATCGGCTAAGGTGCGAATGGATAATAGCCGCTTCTGTGCCGTACCTTTACCGTCGGTAACGACGGCACCTCCACTTTGATCTCGTGGAACTGCTTCGTCGAATCCATTTTCTCGGGAATGTAGCGCATGATGTACTGGGTGGTGATCTCACCGGCAACGTTGGCGATCGAACCGAAGATGCCCTTGGCGATCTCACTCGCATAGCCGCCCGTGCCCACCTTGAGCGCGTAGTTGCCCTCATCGGATGGGGTGGACAAGTATCCGCTCACATCCTTGTACAGATTGTTCAGCGGATACTCCACGCGCCCGCCCGTATCCTCCGCCAATTTGAGCAGGTTCTTCTCGCCCTCACTGTTGAACCCAAACGCGACGGTGCTTACACCATAGATCGTCACCAAGTTGCGTTGCGCCAGTTCCAGCACCTCTTGCAGCGACTTCTTGGACGCCGTGTCATGCCCGTCGCCGATCACCACAATGATGCGCCTGGGCTCGATCGGCTCGCCCTTCACGAGGTCGCGCCGCGTACAGGCCAGGTAGATCGCATCGTAGAACGCCGCCCCGCCGCCCGGCTTCAGTTTGCGAATCTTATCGACGATGTTTTCCGGGTCCTGCTTGGTGTTGGCCTGAATCTCGGCTTCGTTACCGTAGCTCACCAGGTAACCGGAATATTGGGGTTCGCCCGGCATCAGATTCAGTACAAGATCGATTGCCGCCTCTTGAAACACTTTCCAATGCAGCCTGCTCGCGTTACTGATGTCGATCAGGAACCCCACCACTACCGGCTGATTCCGTTCCCGGCTGAAGAACTTGATGGTCTGCGGCCGGCCGTCCTCCGTAACGCGGAAATCCTCTTTGTCCAGGTTGGAAACAAAGCGGCCCTTCTCATCCGTCACCGTCACGGGTACGATTACTTCGTTCACGGCAACTCGAATGTCGCCTGGGATGGGTGTCCCTTGCTGTGCCCGCAACAGCCCTCCGCCCAACAGAGGGGAAGCGAGCAGACCGAGGGCGTTTCGTCGAAGCATAGCTACATCGACGATTATACGCTCCGCTGCGTTTCGGCGATCCGGCGCGCTACCGCTGGACCCGCCCTGACCCCCCGCCCTTGATCAGCGCGTGCACCTCTTCGGCCGTGAACCGGTTAAAATCGCCGGGAATCGAGTGTTTCAGGCACGATGCCGCCACGGCGAACTCAAGGGCCTCCTGGGGGCCTGAGAGATTCAGCAGGCCGTGGATGAGACCGCCGCCGAAGCAGTCTCCACCGCCGACGCGGTCCACTATGTGCGTAATGTCGTAGTGTTTGCTCAGGTAGAAGTGCTTGCGGTCGTTCAAACAAGCGCTCCAGCCGTTGTGCGATGCGCTGTGGGATTCGCGAAGCGTGATGGCGATTGACTGCAAGTTCGGGTAAGCCTTCAGCACATCGTTGCTCAGCGCCTCGAAATGAGACTTTTCCAGCTGGCCGGAATGCACATCGGCCTTGCTCTCGATGCCGAGAGACATCTGGCAGTCTTCCTCGTTGGCGATGCAGACGTCGGCATCTTTCAACAACTCCGGCATCACCTCTTTGGCAGCCTTGCCATACTTCCACAGGTTTTTGCGGAAATTCAAATCGATACTCACGGTCAAGCCGGCAGCCTTGGCTTCCTTGACGCTCTCAATCGCCAGATCCGCGGCCGATTGGCTCAGCGCGGGCGTAATACCCGTGATGTGGAACCAGCCTGCACCGGCGAAAGATTTTTTCCAATCCACGTCGCCCGGCTTGGCGAGCGAAATTGAACTGCCGGCCCGGTCATAGACGACTTTCGAACCTCGCTGGTTGGCTCCCGGCTCGACGAAATAGATGCCGAACCGTCCCGGCGCGCGCACAATATGGCTCGTGTCCACGCCAAACCGCCGCATCTCGCCGATGAAGGAATCCACGATCGGATTTGCCGGCGGCAGCAGCGTGACATACCGCGCTTGGCCTCCAAAGCCGGCGACGGCTACCGCTACGTTGGCCTCGCCTCCGCCGAATGTCGCCATAAACTGGGGCGACTGCAAAAAACGCTCCATTCCAGGCGGCGCCAGACGCAGCATGATCTCGCCAAAACTCACCACTACCTTGGACATTGGGAATTGCCTTTCCTATTTCGGCAGCGCCACCACGTCGACGCCGAAACTGGCGTCGAGCGACGGCAGCCCCTCGAACAGCAGCAGCGTGCTTGCTGGAGGCTTGCTCTTGTCGTAAAACTCAAACCGGATCGCGCGGACTTTTGCCGCCATTGCGTCCGAGAGCGGATAAACGCTCGAAAACAAGACATCCTTGGTGCTGCTGCCCGCGCTTTCGAGGATGCCTTGCAGGCGTGAGAAGGCCAACCGCACATCGGCATCCTGCGCGCGAAAGGCCAACTGCGTGGTCGTCATCACCACCTGAGGCGCGCCCACCAGCACCACATGCGTGAAGTTGGGCGACGCGGTCAAGCCCGGTGGCTGGACGAACTTCGCGGGCGCTCCCACGGGCGATTTGAGCCGCGCGACGGCTTCACATTCCACGATATGCGACGTCGGCGACCGCACGGACTGCACGAACGACAACGCCGCCTGCGGAAACGCGATTGCCACGGATTGACGCGCCTCGCTGTAGTCTTCCAACGAGGTGGATAGGCAACTGATGCGCAACACTTCCTTCGCATCCAACTGCACACCCGCGAGCGCTGTCTTCAAGTCGGCCACGGCCTTGCTCGCCAGATGAGCGACTTTCATCGACGGTTTCGCAGGGTCGATAGGAGCCGAGCCCGCCTGCCCGGAGATAAACGCCAGGCCATGAGGATTCTGTACCTTCTTGGCCACACTCGTGGCCTCCAGCAGGACCTGCGCGCCGTCCATTGGCAACAGGCCCACCTGCACAACATTCACCACCGGCAGCTGTTGGCGCTTGTCGGCGAACATCTCGCTCACGATGCTCGATACGCGGCGCATATCGCCCGTGCCTGCAACCCAGGCGCGCAACTTCACAATCGAGGCGCCCTGATTGAGCCGCCACAGGTCCTTGATGCCGTCGCGCACCTGCTGAGACAACAGGCCCTTGCCCGAAAGGTGAGAAACGTGAAACACCAACCTCGTGGGATCGACTTTCACCGCATTGGGCGGATCGGGGGGGACCTCCAAGGTCTGGGTAATCTCTTCTTTTGTTGGCTTCTTTTTTCGTTGTGCCGCGGCCGGTTCTACCCATGCCAAGCCGGCGGCAAGCATCATTGCCAGAAAGGGGCGAAATCGCATCAAGCTCACACCGGATTTTATCAATGAAAGCCGACTCCCGTGAGGATCACTCCCAATTCACGCTGATCGCCTCCGGCTTGAAAGGTGCGATCCACGGTCAGCACGACGGTGGCGGAATCGCCTCGGGGGCGAACTGGCCTCGATTCCAACTCTGCAGGTCCCACTGCCAGTTGCTGATCTACAACCGTCTCGCCATCGACTTGCAACGTGACTCGCCGCACGGGCGATTGCTCGAACACACGCACACTCGCCCGAAGGGGCAAGGCCTGGTGCGGAGATTTCAGCAGGAAAACGGCGCGTCCCGCCGTCCAACGCCATGCGCCGCTTTCAAGTGAATATACGCCGCTCACGATGTGCTGTTCGGCATCCGGTGCGTTCATTGGAAGAAATATTCGAACCGGCCTGCGCTCAACGACCACATCCGCTCGCACTATATCAACGGGCGCGCTCGTCACGGCGAACGGAAGGAACCCCATGCCCGCGCTTGAATATCCCGAATGCGCGTGAAGCCCGATCAACTGCAGCGGCAACCGAGGTTCGATCCGCCGCTCGGCGAGGGGCGTCAGGACGCCGCCGCCGGTGGTGAAGGGAACTGGGAATGCAAGTTTGCTCGAGATTACCAAGTCTCCTGGCCGTACCGCCTGCCCCATCTCCATCGGCAACGCGCCGTCCGCTTCGGCGTAGTAACGCAGCCCCAACTCGCTGTTCACCCATACGCGGCGCTCCTTCAGTTGCGGACGCAACGATGCAACGAAATCTCGATAGCCGGCCCAATGCTGATAGTTCGCCACGCAAAGTGCCAGCGACAAGCCCAACTGCGCCGTGAGTCCGGCAGCCAGCCATCGAGGTTTCTCCCGTAGCCGCTCCACAATCAACAGCGCCACAGGCAGCACTAATGGCAGCAGGTAGCGCATCGCCCCAGCGAAGAACACAGTGATCGCGAATGCATAGAACACGCCGATCCAAACCCATAAAAATCTGCGATCCGCGTTGCTGCCAACCGCGCTTCCTTTGCGCCATGCGAGCCAAACAAGGGCAGGGAACACAACCCAACCCATGTGAATTGTCAGCATCGTCGCGTTGCGCAGCTTGTTGATCGCGCTTTGCAGCCCGTACTGCATGAAATAGCCTGTCAAGACTTGCGCCGGAAGCGTCCCGCTCGACATGCGCTCGAAGAGTTGGTAGGCCGCGATGACCGCCACAGGCATAAGCAGCGCCACCCACGCCGCAGGCCATGCGCGCCGCCTCTGCCACAAACAAAAACCGAGGATCGGAATTGCTGCGATAGCTTGATACGCCATCATCGTGGCTGCTGCCAGTGCGACAGCCGCGCCCATCAGCCACGTGGTCTTGCCACTATCGACGGCCCGAATGAACAGCGCAAATGCTGTCAACCATAACGCCACGAAGGGTAAGTCGGACTCCAGCGAATTGCCGTTGATTACGAACGCAGGGGTCGCCAGAAAGAGTGCCGTCGCCCAGACCGGCGTCGTTGAAAATCGCCGCGCAAGCGAGTATGCCGCCGCCGCCGCTAATACCGTCCACAGAAGGTATGCCGCATGAAACGGCATTTCCCGAACGTCATCCATCCACGCCAGTAGCGCCGCCAGATACCACGCATTGCCAGGTGGATGCGGATGCCCCCGCATATCTACCTCTTTTCCCTGGAACAAGTAGCGTGCGTGCGACGGATGCCGCGCGTCGATTTGCGCATGCTGCGCCCCGAAGAGGTAATAGGGATCGTCGCCCTGAATCGGCGTCCACAGAAATGGCAACCGGATGACCGCTACCAGCGCGGCAATGAGCAGCCACGCGCGCATACCCGCTCTTAGGGCCTCCAGCGCAAGATCGGCTTCCGCGCCGCCGTCACTTCATCCACCTTTGGCGTCCTTGTCATGTGGGGCGCCGTCTTGATCAATTGCGGATCGTCGAGCACCTCTTGCGCAATGGACTTCATCGCATCGATGAAAAGGTCGAGTTCCTGTTTGCCCTCGGTCTCGGTTGGCTCGATCATCATTGCCCCGTGTACGATCAGCGGGAAGCTTACGGTGTAGGGGTGAAATCCATAATCGATCAGCCGCTTGGCGATGTCTCCGGTGCGGATTCCATGGGGTGATTGCTTGTCGTCACTGAATACGCACTCGTGCATCGACGGCGCCTCAGCATGTATGTCGTAATGCCCGGCAAGATGCTTCCGGATATAGTTTGCGTTGAGAATCGCGTCAAGCGTCGCCTTCCGCAAGCCCCGCCCGCCGTGCGCCATGATGTAGGCCAGCGCCCGCACCAGCACACCGAAATTTCCCTGGAAGGCGCGGACCTTACCAATCGACTGCGGCAAATTTTCTTCGAGCTCGTATCGGCCGTTGCGCAGCACCACTCGCGGTACGGGGAGAAACGGCGCCAAGTGCTTCTTCACGGCAACCGGACCCGCTCCTGGGCCGCCACCGCCATGCGGTGTTGAAAAAGTCTTATGTAAGTTGAGGTGCATCACGTCGACGCCGAAATCGCCCGGCCTCGACAGACCAACCAGCGCGTTCATGTTCGCTCCGTCCATGTAGAGCAGAGCGCCTTTTTCGTGCAGCACGCGCGCGACTTCGTGGATCTGCTCTTCAAACACGCCAAGCGTGTTCGGATTGGTCACCATCATTGCCGCGGTGTCACCGTCTACGGCCGCGGTCAGCGCGGAGACGTCTACCATGCCCTTGGCGTTGGAGGCAATGTTCGCCACTTCGTAACCGCACATCGCCGCTGTCGCTGGATTGGTGCCATGCGCCGAGTCGGGCACGAGGATCTTCTTACGCGGATTTCCCTGCGATTCCAGCAGCGCTCGAACCAGCATGATGCCGGTCCACTCTCCATGTGCTCCCGCCGCCGGCTGCAGCGTGACCGCGTCCATGCCGGTGATCTCGGCCAGATTCTGCTCCAGCCTGTGAATGATTTCCAGGCAGCCTTGTACGTGCTTCACCGGCGCGTAGGGATGCGCCCACGCCAGGCCCTCTGTGCGCGCGACGACTTCGTTCACGCGCGGGTTGTATTTCATCGTGCACGACCCGAGTGGATACATACCAAGGTCGATCGCGTAGTTATGAGTCGACAGCCGCGTGAAGTGGCGAATCGCTTCCACCTCGCTGACCTCGGGAAAGCCTTCGATCTCGCTCCGCGCCTGCCCGCCAAGCGCTTCGGCCGGATCCACATCCGGAACATCGAGCGGCGGCAGTTGGTAGGCTTTCTTACCCGGCGAGCTCTCCTCGAACAACAATCCTTCGTTTTGAACCAAATGTTTCCGTGTCTTGCGGATCATGCGCCCAGCACCTCCGCTACCACGTCCATATGTTCACGCTTGCTCATCTCCGTGGCGCAGAGCAGCATGCTGTTGGCGAGTTCCGGATAGAAATCGCCCAGTTCCAGGCCGCCCAGAATTCCGCGCCTCGCCAGAGCTGCGTTCGCCTCCGCCGCCGAGCCGTTGCGCGGAGTCGCGACGAACTCATTGAAGTAGGGACCGGAGAAATTTCGCTTCAACTTCGATCCCAGATAGTGCGCCTTGGAAAGGTTTTGGGTTGCCAGCTCGCGAAGGCCCTCTTTGCCATAGACGGTCATGAACACCGTCGCCATGAGGGCGATCAGCGCTTGATTGGTACAGATATTCGAGGTGGCTTTCTCACGCCGGATGTGTTGCTCACGCGTCGACAGCGTCAGGCAAAATGCACGGTTGCCGTTGGAGTCCGTCGTTTGTCCGACTAGCCGCCCTGGCATCTGGCGCATGTATTTTTCTTTACATGCCATCACACCGGCGAACGGGCCACCATAGCTCGGCGAAATAGCGAAACTCTGCAACTCGCCGCACACAATATCCGCATCGACCGGCGGCTCCACCAGACCCAGCGCTACGGCCTCACTGAAGATCACAACAAGCAATGCGCCTTTCTTGTGCGCCAGTTCGGAAACGGCCTTCACTGACTCCACGCAACCAAAGAAGTTCGGCGATTGAATAATTACAGCTGCGGCCTGATCGTCCAGCTTCGCGTCGAGGTCCGCCAGGTCCACCAACCCGCTTGCCGCGTCGTAGCCGAATGATTCGACGGCCATCTCCTGATTGCGTGCGTTGGTGTCGAGCACGCGGCGGTACTCGGGATGAACGCTGGTTGCAACGATTACCTTGTCGCGGCCTGTCACCCGCATGGCCATCAACGCCGCCTCGGGCACCGAAGTCGAACCGTCGTACATCGACGCGTTTGCCACATCCATGCCCGTCAACTGGCACACCATCGTTTGGAACTCGAAAATGGTAGTCAACGTGCCCTGTGCGATCTCTGCCTGATACGGCGTATATGAGGTGAGGAACTCGCCTCGCGACACCACGACATCCACGAGCACGGGCCGGTAATGCGCATACACGCCGGCTCCGAGGAAGCTTGCGGTGAAGCGCGTGTTCTTCTCACCCCGGGAGCGGAACCAGTCCACGATTTCGTATTCCGACATGCCTGGTTCGATGTCCAGATCCCGGTGTAACAGCGCCTCATCCGGCAGATGCTGGTAGAGCTCGGCCAACTGGGTCAGGCCGATCGAGGTCAGCATCTGCTGCCGTTCCGATTCAGACTTGGGTAAATATCGCAAGGTTGTACTCTGTGCCTTCCGTTCAGGTGCGCCGTGACGCACGTGGCGCTTGCATGTTCGAAACTACCTGGGAAGATTTACTCCCCAATGTATTCTTGATACTCCGCGGCGGTGAGTAATTTTCCGATTTCTTCCGGCGACGACAATTTCACTTTCACCAGCCATCCCCCATCGTGCGGTTCCTGGTTGAGCTTCTCTGGAGCCGTCGCCAATGTTTCGTTGATCTCGACGATCTCGCCCGTGACTGGCGCGTAGATGTCGCTCACCGCTTTCACCGACTCAACCGAGCCAAACGAAGCGCCCTGGGCCATTTTGGTGCCGGGCTTAGGCAAATCCACGTACACGATATCGCCCAGCTCGCTCTGCGCATGATGCGTGATGCCGACTGTCCCGGTGTCACCCGCCACCATCACCCATTCATGTTCCTTCGTGTATCTAAAGTTTTCTGGATATCCCATGTTTTATTTCGCTCGTTTGTAGAATGGCAGCGCCACCGTAATGGCGTCCACGTGTTGTCCCCGAATCAATACCTGGACCGAGTGGCCTGGATCGGCGAACGCCGCCGGCAGATAGCACATCGCGATGTTTTTATTGAGTGTGGGCGACGGGCTTCCACTCGTTACCCATCCGGCCGGAGCACCGTCCACGGATAACTCATAGCCGTCGCGGGCGATGCCACGTCCCACCATCTCAATTCCGCATAGCTTACGCTGAGGGCCTTTCTCCACGCATGCAACGGCTGCTGCCTTGCCATGGAAGTCCTTGTTCATGTCCATGTTCCGCAGCAGCCCGGCCTCGACTGGGTTGATCGTTGGCCCGATTTCATGACCATAAAGGGCCATGCCTGCCTCAAGCCGGAGCGTGTTGCGGGCCCCGAGACCGCACGGCTTGATGCCATGCTGAGCGCCTGTTTCCAGCAACTTTGCCCACAGAGCTTCGGCCTGCTCAGGGGCCACAAATAGCTCGAAGCAATCCTCGCCCGTATAGCCCGTGCGTGCGATGCGTGCGGGCACTCCCATTACCTGGCCATCGGCGAAGCGGTAGTAGCGAATACTCTTCAAATCGACGGGAGTCAACTCCTGAACGACGGCCGCCGCAAGAGGTCCTTGCACGGCCAGTTGCGCATAGCGAGGGCTCGCGAACTCGACGGTGCATTCGAAGCCCTTTTCCTTCTGCAAAGAAGCTATGTGTTCGTAATCCTTCTCCTGGTTCGAGGCGTTCACGCAGAGGAAATAGTGACCGTCGCTCACTTTGTAGATGAGGATGTCGTCGACAAAACCACCGTGGTCGTAAAGCAGCCCGGCGTACTGCGCCTGCGCGATCGCCATCTTTCCGACAGCGCTCGTTGCCGCGTAGTTCACCAAGTCGAATGCCTGCGGGCCGCGAATCTCTATTTCGCCCATGTGGCTGACATCAAACAGCCCAACCGCGCGCCGCACGGCATGGTGTTCTTCAATAATCCCGGTGTATTGCACCGGCATGTCCCAGCCGCCAAAGTCGACCATGCGAGCACCCAAAGCGCGATGGACGGCGTTGAGAGGAGTCTTTTGCAACTCCAGTGCGAGGCTCATGAAACAGTCAATGTAGCATAGTCGTCAAAGCGCGGTCGCCGGCTTTCAACGAATCGAATTCCTCCGCCTCCTGCTCATGGGCTATTCCGGATCCCGGCTTTGGCATACTGCGTGCTATCAAGAATGGCAACTGGTCGGAAAGCTGGTAAATGAAGGTAGGAATGGGATCAGTTGTGAAAATAATACTGGACGCGGGTAGGAAATTTTTACAACGCGGCTCCAATCCTGCACTCCCTGCAGCAGCTTTCCCGGTGGTTTCGAGATCCCTCCAGGTCTTAACCGCCGATCAAAATCGGATACGCCAACAGATTCACCAGGTGATCTCGCGGCGAGAGCGGGTCGTACTCCTCCAAGGCCCCTTCCGACGGTTCTCGCGCCGCAGCCTCCCTCTCTGCGGCGCGAGTGCCGGAACTTCATGGCAACAGTGCCCTGGGGTCCTAGCACGGGCTTGAGGCATGGGCGTTCCTCTAGTCCTAATCGAACAAAACTTAAATGGCAACGATCTACCCGCAGATGGTGGACAGACGAGAACTCGGTTAACGTAGGAGACATTAAAATGATTCCAGACTTTTTGAAAACAAACTCGAAGTGGGCGGCTATCTGTATCGGCGGCCTGCTTTTGGCTTCCAGCGGTTGCGCCACTAAGAAGCACGTCAGAAACACGATCCAGCCTGTAGAGCAGCGTGTCGGCTCGCTGGAGCAAAAGAACACCGAAAACGAAAAGGCGATCGAAGATCTCGAGGCGAAAACCTCGAAGATTGATGAATTTGCAAAGAGCGCCGATCAGCGTGCCCAGGACGCTATGAAAGCCGCAAAGGATGCTGATGAGCAGGCGAAACTTGGCCAGAAGAAGGCCGAGGACGCCATGCTCGAGGCCAATGCAGGCAAGAAGTTGGCTGAGCAAGGAATTGGACGCCTCGACACGGTCGAGAAACGCATCCTAGGCTTGGACAACTACGCCGTAGTCGCCGATGAAACTGTCTACTTCGACCTCGCCAAGGACGGGTTGTCCAAGGAGGCGCAGGAACTTCTGAATGGCCTTGCCACCCGCATGGGGACGCATCACCGCTATCTGATCGAAGTGCAGGGTTTCACTGATACAACAGGCACGCCGCAATTCAACATGGAGTTGAGCCGGCGCCGCGCCGATGCCGTGGTTCGGTATCTCACTCTGCAGCATAAGGTCCCGCTTCATCGCATCACCGTGATCGGGCTGGGTCCGGAAGCTCCCACCGCGGACAACAAGTCCCGGGATGGCCGTAAACAGAATCGCCGTGTCGAGGTCCGTGTCTTTTCGGCTGATACCGAAGCACGTCAGACCGCTCAGGCCGGCACCCAGGTGGCGCGCTAACTCAAAGCGCTTCCCTTCGGGTTCGATTTGCTCCATTGGTAGTCTGGGACCGATGGAGCCGCCCAGTGAGGTTCGGAGGCCGAACTGGGCCGTGCCGGGCGTGTGGGAGATTCCACGCCCGGCATTTTTGCGTTTAGACGTTTCTTCTAGCGCAACGACCGTTGCAGATCCTTCGCCAGCACATCCGCCCGTTGAGCAAGGTTGCGCGCTGTCGTCAGATCCGTGTCCTTTTGATCGCGCGCCTGCTGCGTGAAAGCGCGGATACGGATGACCATGTCCGACTGCTGGGCATCCAGCGTTCGCGTGCTCGCCTGCGCAATGATCGCTTCCGCATTTCGAAGGTACTGCTCTAATTCCCCCTGATAGCGTCGCTGCTCGTCGGCCGTCAGGAGTTGAACCAGCTTGGGTGGCTCGGGCGCAGGCGGCTGCGGCGCGGACTGCGGTGTATCCTGCGCTGCGGGCTGGGCTGTCGCCGGTGGTGGCCGCTTCGGCCTCTGTGCCTGCCGTGGTGGAGGAACCGGAACGTCAATCTCTTGCGGTGAGGCCGGAACCGTGGACAGAGGCGGCGTCTGTGCTTCCACTGTCGGCGGCGGCGGCATCGGGTCCTGATTGGGAGGAGGCGCTGGCTTTGGAACTGGAATCTGCACCAGGGGCGGAGAGGGCTTCTTTTTGCGGAACCAACATCCGCTGGTTGGCACAATGCTTGCCGCCAGCAAAACACCGGACAGTAGGCCCCGGATTCTCATGCTTTCCTCTCCGGAAATGCGCCCTTTTCCGCTTCGTCTGACTGCGGTGCCTGTTGTCCCCCAACCGCCATAATACCTTCCAGCGGGTTGGTGGAGGATTCCTCCTCGGGTACCGGGAAGTGCAACCGGAATGTCGTGCCTTCCCCGGGCTGCGTGACAAAATCGATGGAGCCGTTGTGCAATTGAACGATCCGGAATGTCATGGCGAGTCCTATTCCAGACCCCTTTGGCTTCGTCGTGAAATAGAGGTTAAAGATGCGCTCCTGCAGTTGCGCCGGAATTCCGGCACCCTGATCGGATACGCTGACCGTGATCTCCTCTCCGGTTTTCTCCACGCGCACTCTCAGGCGGCCTCCGCGCTGCATCGCCTCAATGCCATTGTTGACCACATTGAGAAGCGCTTGCTTGAGCAAATCTTCATCTCCGCGTAACCGCACCGCCGCGCGAACGGAATCGAGCTCGATGCTCACCCCTGCCCGTTCGGCCTCCGGCCATAGAAGCGCGGAAACCTGGCGGGCCACTTCCACTACGTTCACGGGCTTCATATTGAGCTCCATCGGCCGCTGGAAATCAAGGAATGTCTTTACCACGCGATCCAGCCGGGCGATTTCGCTTCCGATCACATTCACCTCGGGGTGAAGCTCCGGCTGCTCGCCGAGCTTGGACCGCAACACCTCCAAGTGGAGCGCAATGGCGTTCAATGGGTTCTTGATCTCGTGTGCCACGCCGCCCGTCAACCTGCTAATGGCGGCAAGACGAGTGGATACATCCAACTGTGTGCGCAACTGCTTCCGCGTCTCGGCGTCGCGGAGTGTCAACAAGATTCCGCTGCGGCCTTGGTCGGGGAAGTTTTCCAGAAATTCGACGTTCGCCAGCAGGCGGAGCGGCGACGCATTGGCGCGGGGAAACTCCGTCACTGCATCCTTCACGCCGTGGCCCTCCCGCATGACCCGGCGCACCAGATCTCCCAGATGCGTGCCCTCGGGAAAGAGGTGATCGAGTGTCCTGTCCTGCTCCAAGGGATGGCCTTGCAATACCCGGCTTGCGGTGCGGCTGGCGCGTAACAACCTGCCGCTTGCGTCGAATAGCAAAACCGACTCTTCCAGCCGCTCCAGCATTTTTTCGATGTTCCCGCGCAATTGAAGAACATCCTCACGCGCCCCCTTGAATTGGCGGCTCAATAAGTCCAATTTCGATTGCACATCGGCGAATTCCTTGCTCTCGCGCTTGCTCTCAGCTTGACCCGGATCTTCCTCCGGAAACTTGCCCGTGGCAATGCTCTCGATTCTCTTGCTCAATCTCTCAAGGGAGCTGAAGATAACGTTCGATACGATGCCGGCCAGAATAATGGATGCCAACAGCGAGAGCGCCGAGACCACAACCAGACTTCTCACCTGCGGCATGATGGCGCTACGTAGCAGCACTGTGCTCACCACGACATGCACCGTCAGCACCGGTTTCGGCATTTCCTTCAAGCCTAAGGGCACCAGCGTGGCATAGTCCTTCCGGCCCCCGAGCACTTCACCCAACCTCTCCCAAAGCGGTCGCTCCTTCCAAACGGAGAATCCAGGCAAAGGTTCAAACTGAGTGTGGACGCGCGACGGCGTGGAAGCCGCAAGCACTCGCGAATTCTCGTCACAAATCAGGATCTCGATCACCGCGTTCGAGTTGGCCATCGTCTTTTCGAGCAGTTCAGGAAGCCCCAGATCTTCATCGACGATACGTTCCCATAACCGTTTGGTGGCTTCGATCGTCGCCGGCGGAGGATGCACCTCACGCGCCTGTTCGTTTACCCGTTGCGCCACAAGAAAATTCACTTGCTGCGCGATCGCTTGCGCGCGTTCCAGGGCGTCGTTGAAGTTTGCCTCTGCCGCGATCCGCAAGCTCACCACGCACTGCGCAAACACGAGCAGTGTCACCAGCGTGACGATCGATATGCGCAGCCGCGTTTTCAGCGACATTTCGCCCAGTCAGCCTCCAACGCCTATTGAGTGTCGGTTTCCGCTTGCGTTGCCGACCCGTATTCCTTGAGTTTGTTGAAAAGTGTCTTCAGACTGATGCCCAAAATCTCAGCAGCCCTCGTTTTGTTGTTTTTTGTATGTGCCAGCGTGAGGAATATCATGCCCTTCTCGGCGTCATGTACCGTCGTCCCCACGTGAAGCGTAATCGTCTCGCCCGGTGCAGCACCGGAACTCCCCGGCGCGCCAGTTTCGGTTGCGCCAGGTTGCGCCAGACCGTTGCCTGTACCGAGATTGGATGGCAGATGCTGCACCTGGACGTGGCCCTGGCCCGCCATAATCGCCGAGCGCTCCATGATATTGCGCAGCTCGCGCACATTTCCCGGCCAGTTGTGACGTGTGAACCGCAACAGGACATCCGCTTCGATGCCTGTAACCCTGGTCCCGTTTTTTTCGTTCAAATCTCGCAGAATTGCGTCGCACAGAACGGGAATATCGTCCAATCGCTGCCGCAGTGGGGGCAGTTTCAACTCGAATACGTTAAGCCGGTAAAAGAGGTCCTCACGCAACATGCCCTTCTTCACCGCCTCTTCAGGCGGCCGGTTAGTCGAAGCGAGGACACGCACATCAACCAACGTTTCGGTTTTTCCCCCAAGGCGCCGCACCTTGGAATCCTCGAGAACGCGCAGCAATTTCGCCTGCGTGCCGATTGGCATCTCGGCCAGCTCGTCGAGCAGCAGCGTGCCTCCCTGCGCCAACTCGAAACACCCCGCACGCCGTTCCACCGCTCCCGTGAAAGCTCCTTTTTCGTGCCCGAACAGCTCGCTCTCCATCAGCGTCTCCGGCAACGCGGCGCAATTGATCGCCACGAACGGTCCCGACCAGCGCGGCGAATTCTGGTGAATCGCCCGAGCCACTAGTTCCTTGCCAGTTCCGGATTCTCCGGTGATCAGCACCTGTGCCTTGGTTGGCGCGACCTGCTGAATGAGCGAAAAGACTTGCTGCATCGGATCGCTGACGCCCACCAGATCGCCTAACACACCCTGGTAGCTCAGTTGCCGCTTGAGCCGCTCGGCCTGCTCGCTAAGCCGCGCTTGCGAAGCCGCACGGTCCAACAGCATGCGCAGCACGCGAGGCTGAATTGGCTTTTCCAGAAACCAAAACGCGCCCAGATCCAACATCGTGTTCATCGCCGTTTCGATATTCCCGAACGCCGTCAGCACGATTGCCGGTATCGCCGGACCCTTGCTCTGCAACTGTTTAAGCAGTTCGTAACCGTCCAGCCGGGGCATCATCAAGTCGGTAAGGATGATTTGTGGTTCGAAGGCGGCAACCTGCTCTAACGCCTCCTGGCCGTCCGCCGCAACCTGCGTAGCGAAACCCCAGCCGGAGATCATGCTTCGCAAGCCGTTGCGTTGATTCTCCTCATCGTCGGCGATGAGCACCCGCATGGGTGAGGCGACATCCTCTGACTTGGTCTCCGACAAACTCATGCCCCTAGTGTATCGCGCCAACTCCCTTGTTCCGTGCAATTGCACCAAAACAAAAGGGCGGGCGCGTTCAAGTCGCCCGCCCTGGTCAAGCTCGCTCCGGCTTAGCGCACTGCTACGGTGATCGATTGTGCCGCCGATGTACCGGCGCCCACAATCAACTCCACCGGTACGTTCGGGCCCGTGGAGATACCTTCCGGAATCGCCGCGTTCACTTGCATCACGCCGGCCACGAAGAACGGCGCCGAGCCCGCATACAGCGGCGTCACTTCCACGCCGCCAATGCGGACCTTCACGGTGCCCAACGGCTTCTTCAACTCACCCACCGTCCGCGGCACGGAACCGTTCACGCCCGCCGGGGTCGTCTGTCCTTCGCCCGTTGCGTAGATCACGATGACCTCGCCTCGGGCCGCCGGATTCGACGAGGAGTTCACCGTGCCGTTCTGGTTGAGTATGGCGCCTTGCCCGGTCCCGGTCGCCGTGAGGCTGAAGATGCCGGGAGCCGAGTCGACGACCCGAATATCCAACTGGTTCGTCTTCACTCCTTTATATTCGACCTCCACTTTCGACGAGAACCGCCCCGCGATCTCGTAAGGAACGACAGCGTTGATCTGCGTGGCCGATGTGAATAGGACTGGAGCGGGCACGCCATCGAACAGGACGCGTGTATCACCCACAGTCGTCGGAACCGTACCTTGCGGCGTCAACTGGAACGAGACGCCTGTTGCCGGGCCAAGGCCGGTTCCCCGCAAGGTTACAATCAAGCCCGCCGCCGCAGATGTGGGTAGGAAACTCGCTCCATTCTGGAACGTCGTCAGACTCCCGGCAGGCGGCGCGGTTACGGTCAGGGTCACGGGAACCTGCAGCGGGGAGTTATTCGCCGTCGGCGCATTCACGTTGACAGTTCCCGTATAAACGCCGGCGGCCAATCCCGTTATGCTTACGCTGACTGTAACGTTTGACTCGGTCGCCCCGTTCGGCGGTGTCACCGCAAGCCACTGGCCGCCAGTGGCGGTAGACGTGGTCAACGTGTAGTTCACCATGCTGCTCGACTTCAGATTCAGCTGCTGCGATGGCGGGGCAGTTCCTCCAATCGTGTACGCGAACGACAGGCTTGCCGGCGCGGCCACCAGTTGGTTCACCGCCGGAGGCACCTCGAGTGTAATCGGAATGACCTGCTGCGCTCCGAGCGCGCTCGAAGTGACCGTGATTGTGCCGGTATAGGTTCCGGCCGTAAGCGTGTTAGTTTTGATCGACACTGTTAGCGTGCCGGGCGTCAGTCCGCCGCTGGGAGTAGAAGCCAACCAGTCGCCTCCGTTCAGCGTCTGCACCGTGGTTGTGAAGTCCAGGCGCGTGCCGGTGGAAGACACCGTCAGCGTTTGCGCCGCTGGTGGATTCGTTCCGCTGGTCTGCGTAAATTTGAGCGAGTTTGGAGCCACCTGCAAGGTGGAAGTGTTATTGCCGTTGTAAAGTACCGGCACATAGATCGGACTGTTGCCGGCGCTCGAATTGATGGCTAGAAGCCCCGTGAAGGTGCCGCCTGAGAAGTTCGTGTTGATTCCCACCGTCACCGGTTGGCCCGTGGATCCACTCAACGG
>Ga0075421_100003080_pt1 | contig 19924 bp, 19 predicted proteins | sample SoiMetdeltSBSDD5_FD_75292 | JGI IMG/M metagenome (GOLD analysis project Ga0075421, IMG submission 75292) | Bulk soil microbial communities from a Populus tree surrounding site in Tennessee, USA - Soil MetaG P. deltoides SBSDD5 | ecosystem: Environmental > Terrestrial > Soil > Tree plantation... | reverse complement strand
CACCCGTTCTGCCTCGTGTGGTGGAACGATCCGGCCTAGCGGGTGCACATCGGCGCTGGTTCGCGACACGTAAAGGGTGACCCGCTCGACCGCACGCCCCTGGGGAGCCCACCATGCCGACGCTCACGCCCCAACGCCAACAGATCTCCCCCGCTCGCCGGCCCGACGTGATTGGGCCGGTCCTGATCGTGGGTGCCGCCATCGCCGGGGTTGGCGTCCTCTACGAGTTTACGAAGTCGATCCCGGTGACGTTGATCGCCGCTGGGCTCGCCGGCACCCTCGGCACGGTCGCGCAGACCGCTCGCCGTTGGGTCTACTTGTACCGCGACAGCCATGTGGACTGATGCCCATGCCTGGGGAGGTGCATCGATGCCGCCGGCCACGGACGAAGCCTTCGATGCGTTCTTCCGCGCCCGGTATGCCGACCTGGTGCGTTTCGTCATGCGGCTCGGGGCCGACGTGCACGACGCCGAGGAGGTGTCACAGGAGGCGATGAGCGCGGCCTACGAACGGTGGGACGAGATCCGGGACCCTCCCGCCTGGACCTGGCGCGTCGCCTGCCGGGTCTACCTGCGACGGCGTCAGCGGCGGCGGCGCCACGAGATGCTCCTGCCGGTGCCGCTGCTGCCCGAGGCCGCACGCGACGGCCCCGATCCGCCGCCCGAGGACGCGGTGGTCAGCAGCGACACGGTCCGGCGCCTGCTGCATGGCCTCGCGCGTCAGCAGCGACGCGTGGTCGCCTGGTGGCTCGAGGGGTACCGCTTCGAGGAGATCGCACAGCGGCTCGACATCGCCACCAGCACCGCCCGCTCGGTCTTCCGCAACGCCCGCGAACGTCTCGCGACCCGGTTCTCGGAGCTGCGCGACGAGGTTCGACAGCCGGGCCGCCGCGGACGGAAAGGAGCACGCCGGTGAACGATGGACCCGTGATCGACGTCGAGGCGGGCCTGCGCGCGGTCAAGCTCGCGGCCCGCGACCCGGTGCTGCGGCGACGCTCCGCGCGGCTCGCCCGGGTGGAGAGCCGGCCCCACGGCCCCGTGCTCGCGGCGTCCGGCGCGGCGGCGGGCGCGGCTGCGAGCGCGCTGCTGGTTTACCTATGGTGGCGCCGCCGATCGGAGCGCCCGGGTCTATCGTGGACCGCATGGGCGCGGCTGAAGGAAAGGGCACCCGCGAGGACCCGTGGCAGCTGACGACGCCGCCCGGCACCTCGCCGTTCCAGATGTACCGCGACGAGACCGCCGACCCGCCGGCGCTCGTCTGCACCGTCGGCAAGACCGAGCTTCGTTACCACCTTCGCTGCATCGACGACCTGCACACGATGCTCAAGGCCCACGGCGACTGGATGCCGTTGGGCGGCGCCGACGAGCAGAAGCCGGCGGCCGAGGGCACGGTCGAGGCGTGGGGACGATCGCCCGACAACCCGGTCGGCGGCTGGTACGGGCTGAAGAAGGGCCTGCGCGGTCGGTTCGGCGTGTACGTGCCGCCGGTGCTCGAGGTGCTCGGGCTCGCCGAGGTCGAGCACAACCCGCGCAACAACCGCATGCGCGCCAAGTAGACGATCACCACACGAAGGCCCGGTCGCCGCCCGTGGGACGTTTACGCGCAGCGATCGCATCAATGATGGTCGTCGGGCTGGTGATGACCGCGTGCACGAACGCGGTCCCGCCGCCGCAGTTCGACTTCGGCGACGTAGCCATCCTGGTCGTTGACGACTTCGACAGCGACCCCGGCGCGATGGGCCTCGGTACACCCAACGACAACTGCGTCGTGGCCGAGCCACGACCCTCCAATGTGGTCGGACCGGCCGGCGCCGGCAATGGACTGCCACCGGGCGTCTCGCACGGATCGGCCGTGTATGGCGTCCTCGCCGACGAGCTCGACTCGACGGCTGGTCTGCACCGCCAGACCGACCCTGGATCCCCCGCAAGCCACGGCATCGATGTCGACGGGGTCGAGCGCACCGTCGCGCGGTGGACTTACGCTCCCCCGCCGCTCCCGTCGAGTCGGGCTCCAGCGGCCGGCTCCGATGTGCTCCTCGTCGGGGTCAGCGTCCGCTCGTACCGCACCGACGAGATCCTCGCGCGCCTGCAACGGCTGGTGACCTCCATGCGGAGAGCGGGCTACTCCCGCTTCGTTCTCAACCTGAGCTTCGTGGTCGTGCCGTGCGATATCGCGGCGATCCTCGACGAGGCCGGAGCCGGAGGCCAGAACCTCCTCGCCCGGTACGAGGCACTGATCGCCACGTTGCCGGAGTACTCGGCCGTGGAGAGCGCCCTGAAGACCCTCGTCGCTGGCACGTCGCCGGCGAAGCTCACCGGGGCGCTGCTCGCGGAGCCGAACCTCGGGCCGCTGACCAGGCGGGTCATCGTCGACACCTTCTACGGGCTGCTGTTGGCGCCCCCCGGCGTCCGGGCCCGGTACAACGAGAGGACCCCCACGCTGCTCGGCGAGGCCCTGCAGCGGGTCTACGGTGACGAGGCCTGGGAGGCGTTCCGGAAGCAGACGGCCGCCGTCAGGGTGGTTCCGGTCGGAGCCGCCGGCAACGGCATCCTGCGCCTCGACGCCAAGGGCACCGGGCTGGTGCACCAGCAGCTGGACTTCCCGTTCGCTCCCGCGCTGTGGAGCACCGTCACCAGCGCGAGCGCGCAGGTGGGGACCGGGCTCGCGGCGTACTCCAACTGGGGCGAGGTCGTGCGCGACGGCACCGGACCGTTCCAGGCCGCCGGCACGTCATTCGCCGCGCCGCGCCTGAGCGCCCTCGAGGCGCTCTACCTGTTGACCGGCGGAGCCGTCGCGTGTGACGGTCACACGCCCCCGCTCGGCTACGCCGATCTCGCGGACGACACGGGGCCGACGTGGGAGAACCGCACGGTACCCTCGGCCGCCGGGGCGTACTGTCACGAGTTCATCGCCCGGACGACCTTGTAGCGCCGGCCATCACGCGCATCCCGGCCGGGGCTCCGACGTCGTTGGCGGAGCCCCTAGGCCGGGATCGGCACGTCCGCGCTTTCGGACGGGGGGGGACGTGCCCGTCATGCCGGTCAGGCAGACCGGTGGCAGGTGGAACTCGCGCAGCGCCTCGAACTCGGCCGGCAGGCCGGTCGGACCGTCGTCGAGGCGGTCGGAACGAGTGGCGAGGATCCGCCGGGCCTCGCGCAGGTAACCGGCGAGTGCCTCGTCGCCAGGCCCGGCCTCTGTGCGATTCGACGGGGCGGTGGCGAAGCTCAGGTCGGCCAGCCGGTGCGGAGGGTGCGGCAGGCCGGAGTGGTGCCGCCACAGGCCGGACGCGGGATGGAACCGGTAGTCGGGCAGGAGGCGGTGCCCGTACCGGCCAACGAGGTCCACCGCGTCGATGATGTAGTCGGCCATGGCGTCGGAGATGAAGAAGTTGAAGCTGACCCGGGCCCAGCCGGGCTTGACGCCCAGCCGGCCGCGGCCCACCTCGGCGTCGATCGCCCGGGACCGCTCCGGGTCGATATTCAGCAGGCGGTGCCCGTACGGTCCGGCGCACGAGCACCCACCCCGGCCCTGGATGCCGAAGAGGTCCGAGAGGAGCGCCACCACATAGGCGTGGTGGAGCAGCCGGTCGCCGTGGTGGACCCGGAAGGCCACAATGGACAGTCGGGCGGCATCGAGGTTGCCGAGAAGTTCCAAGTTCGGGTTGGCGGTCCAGCACCGCAGTGCACGGCGCAACAGGCGCTCCTCGGCGACCTGGATCGCCTCGGCGCCGACCTCACGCTTGAGCGCGAAGACCATGCCCGCCCGGATCGACTCGACGATGGCCGGCGTGCCACCCTCCTCGCGCATGACCGGGTCGTCGAAGTATCGCTGGACGGCCGGGCCCACGAACGCGATCGTGCCGCCACCCGGCACCGTGGGCACCGGGTTGGTAATGAGATCGCGCCGGAGGACCAGCACGCCCGGCGTCTGCGGGCCCCCCATGAACTTGTGGGGCGACAGGAACACCGCGTCCTTGGAGTCGGTGCGACCGGGAGCGCTCGGACCGACCCGGATTCCTACGTGCGGTCCGGCCGCGGCGTAGTCCCACGCCGACAGGGCTCCATGGGCGTGCAGCAGCGTCGTGATGCGATCGGTGTCGGACAGGATGCCGGTGACGTTCGACGCCGCCGAGAAGCTGCCAATGCGCAGCGGACGGTCGGCGTGGGCGACTAGTTGCGTCTCGAGCTCGCCAACATCGATCTGGCCGTCCGCGTCCTCCGGGATGACCACCACGTCGGCATCGGACTCACGCCAGAGCAGCTCGTTCGAATGATGCTCGTACGGGCCGACGAACACCACCGGACGCTGGACGGGCGGGACGGCCGACCCCTGCGACGGCCAAAGGTCCATAATGGACGCGAACTTCGCGATGGCACCCGTCGTGCCGGAGCCACAGAAGATCACCACGTGGTCGTCGTTGGCGCCGACCGTGGCGTGGATGATCGCACGGGCCTCCTCCCGGAGTCGGGTCGTCGCGAGACCGGTGCCCGAGCTCTCCGTATGCGTGTTGGCGTACCACGGCAGCACCTGCGAGCGGATCGCGTCCTCGATGAGGTCCAGCGACCGACCCGAGGCGGTGAAGTCGGCGTACGTGATCCGGCGCGGCCCGTAGGGACCGTGCAGGACGGCGCGGTCCCCGATCACTCCGGCGCGAATCCGCTCGACCAGCGCAGTACGGGCCGGTTGCGCCGCACGCCGTCGGCCGGCCAGGCGAGCCCGTACCTGGCCGGCGCGGGTCCAGATCCCGTCCATGTCAACCACCGCCAAACTATGGCTGGTTTCTCTCGCAAGCTTCGAGAAACTTCGAGCACTGCCGGCCGGCCGTGTGCCCTCCAGGGTCGGTGGGCGTGATCACGGTGCCGTCATGGTGGCGTCATGGTGATCACCCGTGGCGAGCCTCTGCCGGAAACCGGACAGCTCGCCGACGGCGAGTCACGAGGCGCCGGCCAGATACCGCAATGACAGAGTTCGGTCCGAAGGGTTGCCTGGTCAGAGCATGACGACCATCGTTGGATCATGCCGGTCCAGATGTGGCCCGCGTCGGACCTGCCCGTGCTCCACCAGCGACGATGCCTGCTCGTCGTGGCCGCCCCGGGGTACGGGAAGACCAGCGCCCTGCGCGCCTGGCTGCCCACCGCCGACACCGTGTGGACCGAGTTCACCTCCGTTGGTGAGCTGGCGCTCTCCCACGCGGACGAGCGACCGGCGCGGTCCGGGCGCCGCTGGCGCGGTGGCACGGGCGCGGCCTCTTGAGCCAGGTGCACCCGACCGATCTGGCGCTCACGGTCGAACAGGTCGGCGCCGTGCTGCGCGACGACTATGACCTGCGCGACCCGTCGCTCGCGACCGCGCTGCACCGCGCCACCGGCGGCTGGCCGGCGCTGGTGCAGGTCTCCGCCGAGACACTCGCGCGGGAGCACCGGTCGGCCCCGTCACCGCTCGACGCGCTGGCCCAACGCCTCACCGAGCCGTCCACCGCGGTGTCGGCGTACCTGCGCGATGAGGTGCTGCCGGCGCTCCCCGGCGAGACGCTGCGGCGCCTCCTCGACGTGGCCGCCTTCGAGCCACTCAGCGTCGACCTGTGCCGCGCCGTGGGCGTGCGGGATGCTCCGGCCGTCGTCGAGCTGCTCACCCGCGTCGGCCTGCTTGTGCCCGTCGAGCCGGACGGCCACCGTCTGGTTCCCGTCCTCGCCGCCGTCCTGCGTCAGCGCCCACGGCCCCGGACGAGCGCCCGGGCGCGCCTGGCCGCCGAGTGGTACGCGCGGCACGGCCCTCCGATCGCGGCCGCCCAGGCGCTGCACGATGCGGGCGACGACGGAGCGTGTCGCGACGTGCTCACCGGCGCCGGCGAGGAGATCCTCGCGGCCGGCGGCGCGGTTGCCTACATCCGGCTGGTCGACGCCCTGCCCTCCGATCTTCGTACGGCCCGCACCGAGCTGCTGCGCGGGGACGCGTTGCGCGCCATCGGTGATGTGTCCGCGGCGCTGGCCGTCTTCACCGAACTGGCGGCGCGCAGCGAGCTGGCCGACGCGAGCGGGAGGTGGGACCCGGGCCTGGCCTGGCGCATCGGCATGGTCCACTACCAGCGCGCGGATCCCCGCACGGCGCTGGGTTGCTTCGCCCACGGGGCGATGGGTGCCGGAGATCCCCGCGACGAGGTGCAGCTCCTGGCGTGGACGGCCACGGCGCACTGGATGCTCGGCGACGTCGCCGCGGCGAGCGTGCAGGCGCAGCGAGCCCATGCGCGCGCCAGCGAACTTGGCGACGACCGCGCCCTCGCGGCCGCCCATATCGCCCTCGCCATGTGCCAGAAGCTGACCGGCGATGCGGCCGGCGCGGACGAGAACTACGCGTCCGCATTGCGCTGCGCCCGCCGCGCCAATGACCTGGCGCAGGTGACCCGCATCCCGGTCAACCAGTCGCACGAGCACCTGTCCCGCGCACGGTATCCGGAGGCCCTGGCGGTGGCCGGCTCGGCGGCCCGGACCGCCGAGTCGGCCGGCCCGGCCGGAATGCTGATCGTCGCGCTGTGCAACGAGGCGGAGGCGCTGGACCGGGTCGGCCGGCTCGACGAGGCGATCGAGCGCTACGCGCGCGTCGTCGCGATGTGTCAGCGGATGGGCTCGCGGCGCACGGCCGTGGCGTTGGTCGGGCTCGGCGAGGTGCACCGGCGCCGAGCCTGGCGGGAGCAGGCCCGCGCCGCGTACGAGGAAGGACTGCGGGTCGCCCGCGAAAGCGGCGAGATGCAGGCGCTGGTGCCCGGGCTCGGACCGGACGGCCGCGAACGACCAGCTCGTGCTCGCCGACAAGTCCGGGATCGCGCTCGACCTCACCTGGGTACGCATCGACGTCGAGGACTTTCTCGCCGACGTGGGGCATGGCTGTCGCCTCTACGAGCAGGGCGCGCTTGTGGAGGCCGAGTCGGTGCTGACCGCCGCGACCCGGTCCTACCTCGGCGACCCGTTCGATGACGAGCCCTACGCCGACTGGACGGCCGCCCTGCGGGAGCAAGCTCGGGCGGCGTACCTGCGGGCCACGCGGACCCTGGCGCGCCTCGCCCGCCACGACGGCGACACCGACCGGGTCGTTGGCCATCTGCTCGCGATCCTCGAGCGCGACCCGTACGACGAGGAGGCGCACCGCGCAATGGTCGGCACGCTCGTCGCCGCCGGCCGTCACGGCGAAGGCCGCCGCGCCCACGCCCGGTACCGCGAGGCCATGTGCACGATCGGCGCCCCGGCCCCCGACGAATCGCTCCTGGGATTCGGCTGGCTGGTTGACTCCGGGCCCGACTTATCCGAGTAGGTGTCGACATTGAGGTCACGGTCTACGGTGAAGTGGGAGGCCCGAGAGGCATGAGGATCGCGTACGCCGCCGATGACAGCAACGAAACCACCCGCGCCGTGCTGGACAGCCTGCGCGAAGCCGGCCATGAGGTGATCGAGGTGGGCGGGTCCGATCCGTGGCCCGACCTCGGCGCCGCGGTCGGCCGGGCGGTCGTCGATGGGCGGGCCGACTACGGCGTCGTCATGTGCTGGACCGGCACCGGGACGGCGATCGCGGCCAACAAGGTGCCTGGCGTGCGGGCCGCGCTTGCGTGGGAGCCGTGGATCGCCCGGGGTGCCCGGCTCTGGAACGACGCGAACGTCCTCGCCATGAGCCTCAAGCGCCTGGCCCCCGACGTCGCCGTCGAGACCGCCCGCGCCTTTCTCGACACGGCCGAGCCCGATCCGGAGGAGGCGACCAACGTCGCCCGCCTGATCGCCCTCGATCGCCAAGACCTGTCCTGATCCCCTACTAGTAGGCGAACGCTACTCGCTCCGCGAGGCACCCTCGAACCGAGGAACCAACGAGAGGTTCTCGGAGACCCTGACGTCGCCGTCAGGGGTGGCCGGCGGAGACACCGACCCGGAGGGTTTGTCATGCGGCACGACCAGGTGCCGGCTGCGTTGCGTGGCCGGGATCGCGAGTGGGCACACATCATGGACGCTGTGGACGGCGTCGGCCGTGGCCGGCCGGCCGTCCTGGTGATCGAGGGGCCGCCCGGGTGCGGCCGGACGCGGCTGCTCGGCGAGCTCGTTGAGGAGGTACGCCGACGCAACGGGCTCGTGTTCCCTCACCGGGGCTGGTCACCCCCGACCGTGGTGCGGGAGCTGGCGCGGCAATGGAGCCAGCTCGCGGAGCAGCACGCGGGCGCGATGCCCGGTGGCCCGGTGCCGCCCACCCTCGTCGCCTGGGACGATCCACCCTGGACGGACCCGGACCTGGTGCCGGCGCTCGGTTCGGCACCGATCCTGTGGGCCCTGACGCGCCGCCGGGGCGAGGGCGGGCGGGTCGCTACGCCCGACGGGTCGAGCGTGGTGCTGCTGGAGCTGGGCCGGCTGCCCGCGCCAGCGGTGGCCGACCTCATCGCCGACCAGCTCGACGCTGCGCCGTCCGCGGACCTGCTGGAGCTCGCGACGGCGGCGGTGGGCAACCCGGCGGCGATCGTCGACCTGGTGCGTGGCCTGACCGAGGAGGGTCTCGTGGCGATCGAATCCGGCACGGCGTCGCTGACCGAGGTGCGGCTGCCGGAGCGCACCCGACGGCGCGTGCGCCGCACGTTGAAACAAATCTCGCCCGCCGCCCGTCATCTCGCGCAGGCCGCGTCGGGCCTTCCGACCCCGTTCCACCTGACCGACCTGGCCGGACTCGGCCCGGCGGCCGGCCTGCTGCCCGCCGCCGAGGACGTGCTCACCTCGGGCCTGCTGGTCTGCGAGGACGACCGGCTCGCCTTCGGACACGACCTGGTGCGCGCCGTCGTCGCCGAGTCGGTGCCGGCCTGGGGGCGGGACGCGTTGCTCGACGACGTAGGCGGGTCGGCCACCGCGTACCGCCCGTCGCCGCTGGCGATGCTCGACACGCTGGTCGCCGCCGGCTGCCTGGCCGCGGCCGCCGACATGGCTCGCAACGCGTTGGCCCATCCCCAGCCGGTGACGCTCGCCGGCGGCCTGCGCTGCCGGCTCGCGCAGGCCCTGTTCCTCGCGGGCCGGGCGGACGAGGCGGCCGCGGCGGTCGCCCCGGTACTGATCGGGGTCGGCGTCCCCGACGACCTGCGCCGCGAGGCGCGCGCGCTGACCCTGATGGCGCTGGCGATCGACGACCCGCACCGGGCCCGGCGGGAGGCGGAGAGGGTGCTGGCCGGCGAGCCGTCGGCGAGCGATCCGGCGCTGGTCGCCGCGGCGGCCGTGCTGGCCGGTTTGGCCCACGGCTGCGGCGACCTGGTCCGCGGCCTGCGCCTGGCCCGTGACGCGGTGGCCCGGTTGGACGCCACGACCTCACCGCTGGTGCGGGTGCACGCCAACCTGACGCTCGCGCAGACGCTCGCCGACGCCGATGGCCGCACCGAGGCGGAGGACCTGCTCGCCCAGGTCATCGCCGAGACCGAGCAGCTGGGCCTGGATCCCCATCGCGCGTGGGCGCTCGCCGTCCGGGCCGACCTGTTGCTGCGCACCGGCCGCACGGCCCTGGCCCATGCGGCGGCCAGCTCCGCCGCCCAGACCGCGGAGCGGACCGGGGCCGCTTTGGTCGCCCCGCTGGCCTCGGCCGTGCTCGTGCACGTCGCGCTGCGCAAGGGCGGGCCGGTCATTTCGGCCCGGAGAGCGGGACCGCTCGCCGACTGGTTCACCCTCCTGGCGGCTGCCACGCAGGAAGGTCCACGGCCCGCGGCCGCGCTCCTCAATGGACCCCTCGACGACCTGGTGCGCCGGCCCGACGTGCACCTGCGCGAACCGGGGGCGGCGGCCTGGCTGGTACGGCTCGCCCGGGACGTGAACGACGCCACCCTGCGCAAAGCGGCGGTGCGGGCCGCGCGCGACCTGGCGACCCGCAACCCCGGCCTGCGGGGCCCGGCCGCCGCCGCCCTGCACGCCGGTGGACTCGCCGACTCCGACGCCAAGGCACTGGCCCGGGCCGCCCGCGAGCACACGGACCCCTGGGCGGCCGCGAGCGCCGCCGAGGACGCCGGCCTGTGCGTCGCCGAGCGCATCGGCCCGGCCGATGGCGCGGTCGCGCACCTGCAGACGGCCCTGCGCCAGTTCGCCGCGATCGAAGCCGACCGCGACGCCGCCCGCGTCAAGCGGCACCTGCGCATGCTCGGCGCCGTTCACCGACCCGACTTACGGTGGGCGGCCCGGGACAACGGACTGGACAGCCTCACCGAGCAGGAACGCGCCATCGCCCACCTCACCAGTCAGGCGATGACCAACCGCCAGATCGCCGCGCGGGTGCAGCTGTCGCACCACACCGTGAACTACCACCTGCGCCGCATCTACCGCAAGCTCTCCATCCGGTCCCGCGTCGAACTCACCCGCGCGCTGGCTCAGGCGCGAAGCGACGCCCCACCGTCCACATAGAGCTCCTGCATGGTGATGTGCCGGGCCCGGTCGGACGCCAGGAAGGCCACCGCCTCGGCGACGTCCTCCGGCTGGGCCAACCGACCCAGTGGGATGCCGACGCGGTAGGTCGCCGGGGATCCCGCGACGACGGCGGACTCGCCGTGTTCGTCCGTCCACAGCAGACGCTGCATCTCGGTGTCGGTCGAGCCCGGCGCGACCACGTTGCACCGGATCCCGTGCCCGGCCAGCTCGAGCCCGAGACACCGCGTGAAATGCGTGGCGGCCGCCTTGGACGCGGCGTACGCGGCCATGTGCATGCGGGGGACGCCAGCCGCGTTCGACCCGACCGTGATGATCGTCCCGGATCGTCGGGCCACCATCCGCCGGGCGACGGCGCGGCACAGGCGGAACACGCCGGTCGCGTTGACGTCGAAGGTGACGGCCCAGTCGTCGTCGGACAGCTCGGTCACCGGGCCCAGGCACAGGACCCCGGCGACGTTGACCAGCACCGCGATCGGCCCGAGTTCACCCTCAACCTGGTCCACCATGGACTCAACGGCCGTGCTGTCCCTAACATCGACCGCCCATGCCTGCGCCCGCAAACGGTCGCCGTGCAGACGGGCAACGAGCCGCCGCACCCCATCGGCGTTGCGGTCCACCGCCGCCACCACCGCGCCCCGCCGGGCCAGACTCGCGGCGACCTCAGCGCCGATGCCCTGCGCGGCGCCGGTCACGACCGCGACCCGCCCGGTGAGGCCATCGCCGTCCATTCTCACCTCGCCATGACGTGGACCGGGGCGGAGGTGACCCGCTCGGCGTCGTAGCCGTAGAGCCAGCCTTGCCGCCGGAGGCTGCGGTGGGCGCTCAGGCACCGGTCTCGCCGCCGCTGCTCGCGACCGTCGGCCAGATGGTGGTCGCGGGCGTTGCCACGCACCGCCGCGCCAACGCGCGCGAGTCGCGGCAGCCGGACGCGCTCGTAATGGTCCAGCGCCGGCACGATCTCGGCGGCCGAGACACCGCGCAGGCAAGCGGCCAGCGTGGCCGCCGCCTCGATGGCCTGGTTGGCCCCCTGCGCCCCGAACGGCAGCATCGCGTGGGCAGCGTCGCCGACCACCACGACGCGGCCAGCGTGCAGGCGGGACAGCGGGGCCCGGTCGTGCAGGGCCCACTGCGTTACTGGGCCGGCGGCGGAAAGAAGTCCGAGGACGTCAGAGTGCCAGCCGGCGTACGCCGCGACCAGGTTCGCTACGACACCCGGCGCGGACCACGATCCCAGGCCCTGCTCGTGGCCCGGCGCCGTCGCCGTGAAGCTCATCAGGGCACCGGCGGCGACCGGATAGCACACGCAGTGCTGCCGTGGCCCGAGCCAGATCCGAACCGTCGGATCGCCCGCGAGGTGCGGCAAGTGCTCGACCGGGATGAGTCCACGGTAGACACCCATGCCGGAGTAGCGGGGAGCATCGGATGCGAGCGCCGCCCGCACCGATGAGTGGATGCCGTCGGCACCGATCACGACGTCGGCCTCGACCGAGGCACCGTCGGCGAAGTGGAGCACGGCCGCCTGCGGACGCTCACTCACGCCGACGCAATGCCGGCCCAGGCGGAGCATGACGCCGCGTGTGTCGGCGAGGGCCCCCAGCAGCACCCGTTGCAGGTCGGCCCGGTGCAGCGTGTAGTAGGGCGCGCCGTACCGGTCCTCGCAGGCTGCACCCAGCTCGGTGGCGCCGATGGTGGCGCCGTTGTCCCACCGGCGCAGCTCGATCGCGGCCGGGCGGACCGCGACCGCGTCGAGCCCGTGGGCCAGGCCGAGCCGTCGCAACAGCCGGGTCGCGTTCGGGGCGAGCTGGATGCCGGCGCCCTCGGGGGCGAGCGCGTCGGCCCGTTCGAAGACGACGCTTGCGACGCCCGCGCGGGCCAGCGACGCGGCCACGGTGAGCCCCGCGATCCCCGCGCCCACGATGGCGACCCTGAGGTCGTTCATTTGCTCCTCCTCAGTAGTAGAGCAGCGCGCTGTCCCAGTTCTCGTTGGGGCCGAAAAGGCTGCGCGGCTTGATGACCTCGGCGGCACGGGTCAACACCTCGCGCGGGACGAGCCCTCCGGGTGGCAACGCCCGCACATCGGCCGGCACGCCGTACTCGTCCGCGATGGCGGCGGCGAGATCGGCGCAGGCGTCCGTCCAGTGCTCCGCGTCGACCTCGATCTCGACCTGCAGCCGCTCCCGCTCCGCTCGGGCCCGCCAGAACATCACGCCGTACACGGCCGGCAGGCCGTACACGATCTCCTCGAGCCGCGCCTGCGTCACGTTCGCGCTGCCGACCGGATAGCCGAACGCGGACCGTCCCAGCACGCGGACGGTCGGCAGGTGCCACCGGCAGGCGCACGGCTCGTACGTGACCTCCACGTCGTCCTCGAGGTTGTAGCGCACCAGCGGCATCGCCTCGCGGTAGAGCGGGGTGACGACCAGCTGGCCTCGGCCGTCCGGGCCGGTCCGGCCCGATCGCGGGTCGTGCACCTCGAAGATCGCCCGGTCGGCCCACAGGTGCAGCCTTCCGCTCGGGCACTGGCCGGCCAGGCTGCCGGTCTCCGTTGAGCCGTACTCCTCGACCACCGGCACGCCCCAGACCTCGGAGATCCTCGACCGGCGCGCGTCGCTGAGCGGCTCGCCGCCGACGAGCAGTGCGCGCAGCGCCGGGAAGTCCCCACGCGGTGCGAGGCCCGCCAGCCCGGCCGCTGCCGCCCACAGCAGCGGTTCGGTCGGCAACGACCACGACAACGTCACCTCGAGGTCGCGCAGCAGTCGCACCACGCGCGCGAACGGCATGGCCAGCGACCGGTTGTCCGCCGGCACGACGGTGGCACCGTGCCGGCGGGCGGCGGCGTGCGCCAGATGCCCGGTGATCATCAGGGCGTACGGTGTGCGCACCAGAAACGTGTCGTCGGCGCCGATGCCTACCCACTTGCGGGCATAGCGCTCGGCGAGGTCGACCCAGTCGTTCTCGGTGTAGTAGGACGCGGTCGGGGCACCGCCGGTGCCACTGGACTCGTGGTAGGTCGCCAGGTCGCGCCGCGGCACCGCGAGCATCCCGAACGGGTAGCTCTCGCGCAGCTGGCGCTTCGTGGTCAGCGGCGCGCTGGCAAGTTCCACCCGGTTGGTGGGCAGGCCAGCGCCGGTCCGCTGGTAGAACGGTGACCGGGCGGCGCCGGCGAGAGCGCGGGGCAGCTGCGCGTCCTGAAGCTCGGCGAGCTCGGCGAACGAGCGCCACTGCCCGAGCGCCGGAAGCGACGACGAGGTGGCGGCCGGATGGACGGCCATCGGTGTGGTGACGGTCATGGTGCGTCCTCTCCGAAGAGTCGGTGTGCGTTGATCCAGGCGATTTGGTGCCAGTCGCCGGGGGCGAGGTCGAGCGCTGCGAACTTGGCCAGCTCGACCCCGGGGTGCTGCAGCGGGTACTCGGTGCCGAAGAGCACCCTGTGGGGGCCCAGGCGCTGCACCGCCACTCGGGCGGTCACCGTAAGGCAGCCCGACGCCTCCGCTACGATGTTGGGCTGTGGCGCGATCTCGCTCAGCCCGTGGGTGTCGATGCCGATATGTCCACAGTGGCCGAACAGGAAGGTCGTCGCCGGGAACCGGCGAGCCAGGCTGACCAGGTCCCCCGCACGGGCTCCGGGTCGGCCGAGACAGACGACGTAGACGGGATGACCGGCGTCGGCGGCCACCGCGACGCACGCCGCCGTCCGCCGGTCGTCGAGACCGATCCCGTGCACGGCTGGCGACAGCTCAAGGCCCCGGTACCGGTGCGCGTCGCGGCGGTAGCGCTCCGGAGGCCGGTGTGGGTTCGCGAAGTAGAACGGCAGCAGTCGGCCGCCGGAAGCGTCACAGGCGCGGAGCACCGCGGCGTTGTCGGGGTCGGTCCTGACCCCGCCGCCGCCCGTGATCTGTGCCGAGAGCCGGTCGAGGTCCACCACGCCACCAGCGGCGACGGCCGCCCGCCCGATCCCCGTCGCGTCCATCGTGGACAGAAGGTCCGCCACCGCGCCCGGCCGCGGAGCCAGCCGCACGTGGACGTCGAAGACCGGGCCGACGGGGTTCATTGCTCGTAGCAGAGTTCGTCGATGGGGTAACCGACGTGGCGCGGGCGGTCCGGCACGTGCCCGAGCACGAGGTCACCCGGCCGGAGCGCGGTCGAGTTGAGCACCGCGCCGCCGGGCCCAAGCACCCGCACGTGCCAGTCGTCCTGCAGGATCAGGTTGACCGCTCGACCATCCGCGCTCACGAGATCGACCGAGAGCAGCGGCCTCGTCTCGATCTTCACGCGGCCGACCGTGACCGGCCGGGCCTGACCCTTCGCGTCGACGGCCAGCACCGTGCTGCCAGCGCACAGCTCGCTGAGGTAGCGGGTGCGGTCGTCGCCCGCAAGCGTGTACGACATGAGCGCGCCCGCGTTGACCCGGAACGGTCGGGTCGGCATGTAGGGCAGCGGGTGGGTCTCGGAGACGCACAGCACCAGGCCGGTCGACCGCGATCCGACCAGGATGCCCTCATCGGGCCGAAGGTAGGTGCACGTGTCGACGCAGGCGCGCTCCCCCATGCCGACCCGGGTCGTGGCGACGACCTCGAGCTCCACCAGGGGAACGCTGCAGGGGCGCTCGCTCACCGCGGCCCGCAGCCGGCCCGCGTCCCCCACCTCGGTCGGGGCCATCATGACGCCGTCGGAGCCCCGCTCCAGCACTCCGAGGATGACCCTGGCCTCCTCGGGATCCTCCGCCACCGTGATCACGCTGCCCGGCGCGTCGGCCGCCGCCGCCAGCACGATCTCCAGGGGGATGCGCGTCGGATCCGTGAAGGACAGCACGGTCCAGGGCTGCGTCCGGGCGCACCGGCAGGCCAGATCGAGGCTGTCCGCATCGCTCACCCGCACCCATCGACCGAAGACCACACCGAGGTGCGCCCGCGCGAGCTCGGTCCGCCATCCGTGGCGAGCTTCGTCAAGGATGACGATGTCGGCCGGCGCCACGTCATCGGGCACCGCGTCGCCGGCCGGCAGCAGCACCTTGGTGATCGTGGGTGGCAGCGGCCGGAGGTCGGCCACGTCGTCCGCGACGATCGCGTCGACGCGTCGATGGATCGCCTCCGCGCAGTGCGCCTGCTTGGCGGCGCCCGCCGACCGGATGTCGAGCCAGGTCAGCTTCGAGCCGCCGGCTGGCTTCATCGTCATGAGTTCGTTCCTCCTGTGGTCGGGTCCACGGACTCGAACCGGCCGTGGACGAGGTCGCCGAGCTTGCGGGTCATCGCCCCCGGATCGGGAGCCTGGAAGACATTTCGTCCGACCGCGACGCCGGCGGCCCCGCCGACGATCGCTGCCCGTACCCGACCGAACACGTCGTCGGCCGCCGCCGCGGAGGCGCCACCGGCCACCAGCACGGGGATCGGGCATCCCCGGGTGATGTCACCGAGCGCCGACACCGGATCCGGTAGGACGGTCTTGACCACGTCCGCGCCGAGATCGGCGGCGATCGTGACGGCGTGGGCGACCAAGGCGGGGTCACGCCCATCGCCCAGCCGCGGCCCGCGCGGGTAGACCATCGCGAGCAACGGAAGGTTCCAGCGGTCGCAGGCCTCCGCGGTCGTGGCAAGGTCGGCGATCTGACGGGCCTCCGTCCGGGAGCCCAGGTTCACGTGCACGCTCACCGCGTCGGCTCCCAACCGCACAGCCTCCTCGACGTTGCCGACAAGGAACTTCGCGTCCGGGTCGGCGGCGCGCGAGGTGCTCGCGCTCAGGTGGACGATGAGCGACGTCTCTTGAAACCACTGCGGTCGCACGTATCGCACGCTGCCCTTGTGCAGCACGACCGCGTCGGCACCGTTGCGGGCAAGCTCCCCGACAAGCTCGTCGAGATCGCCGTGTCTCGTGATCGGACCGTCGGTGACCGAATGGTCCAGCGGCACGGTGAACAGGCGCCCGTCGCCGTGCCGGAAAAGTCGACGCAGCCGCAGAGCGCGTCCGAAAGACACATTCTCGGTCACGATGCCACGCTCCTTTCGTGATGAGATGGCCGGAGCGCATCCGCCCCGAACTCCGATGCGAAGTCGTCCTCGAACTCCTCGTGCAGCGCGCGGACGGCGTCGGCGACCCGGTCGCGCCGGACCGTCGCGCAGGCGCGGTGGTGCGACAGGGATAGCCCGGACGGATCGAGTCCCACGCCGCGCAGGGCGGTGATCATGCGCACGGCCGGCCGGGGCTGATCGAGCAGCCCGACACCGACGAGCGATACCTTGGCGGCGCGGTCGTCGACGATGATCCGGCTGGCGGCGCCGGCGAGCGCCCGGAGCGGGCCGCGAAGGCCGTCCACGACCGAAGCCCGGACGGTGAACGCGAACGCGGACCCGCCCGCCGAAACCATGTCGGCGGGCACCTCCTGCACGGCGAGCAGGGCGAGGATCTCGGCGGCAAGGTCGGCGACACCGGAGCCGCCCGGGCGGGTCACGACGATCCGGGCGGCGTCGGTGTCGTGGGCGACGCCGACCGCGGCGCACCGCCGCTCCGACCCCGCGGTTGGCGTGCCGCGCACAAGCGTGCCCCGGTCCCGCGAAGCGGCATGGGCGACGTAGATGTCGGTCCCATGGCGCTCGGCGAGGGCGACACAGCGTGCATGCAGCACCCGGGCCCCAGCCGAGGCGAGCTCGAACGTCACCCTCGCAGACAGTCCTGTGTAGACCCTAGCTCGCTCCACCAGGCGCGGATCGGCCGTGAATACACCCGCCACGTCCGTGTAGATCTCGCAGCGGCTCGTGCCCAGCGCCGCGGCCAACGCGACGGCCGTGGTGTCCGAGCCGCCGCGGCCCAGGGTCAGGACATCACCGGCCCGGCCGATGCCCTGGAAGCCAGCGACGACCGCGATGGACCCCGCGGCGAGCACACGCCTCAGCCGCCGCGGGCACACCCGCTCGACGACCCCCGCGCCGTGGTCTCCCGTGGCGATGATCCCGGCTTGCGCGCCGGTGAGCGAGACGGCGGGCACGCCGATGCCGCGCAACGCCAGCGCGAGCAGGGCGGCCGAGGCGCATTCGCCGGTCGCGAGCAGTTGGTCGACCTCGCGCGCGCCCTGTGATGCCACCCCGCCGCCCACCGCCGCAGCCAGCGCCAGCAGTTCGTCGGTGCTCCCCCCACGCGCGGAGACGACGACCACCATGCGGTGACCGGCCCGGTGGTCCCGGGCGACTCGGTCGGCCACACGTCGAATCTGGTCGACGGTGGCGAGCGAGCTGCCGCCGAACTTCTGCACCACGGTCCGCATGTGGCTGGCTCCGATCCTCGCGCCGACAGCTCGCCAAGCTAGTCGCGCCCGAACTGGGGCGACACTGCTCATGCGAGTAGTGGTTGGTGTCGTTCGCGCAGTGGCGACGCCCCTGCCGCACTGGCACCGTGGTCGGACATGACCGCGACCATCCGGGAAGTGCTGGCTGGGTACGTACCCGCGTTCGCCCTGCTCTACCGACCACAGTGGACAGGCTCGCACGTGGTGGAGCTCCTTGTTTGCGAGCACGAGACCGTCGACCGGCTGGCAGACCTGCCACTATCCCCGTTGCACCCGGACGCCAGCGGGCCCGACCTGCTGGCCCTCGTCCCCTACCGTCAGATCGCCGAGCGCGGCCTCGCATGCCACGACGACGCGACTCCGCTCGTGGCGCTACGCGTCCTCGACCGGGCCGAGTTGAATCTCGCCGACGCCATGCGCGAGTTGCCCGACGACGCGTGCGAGCTCTCCGGCGGCGGCTTCGACCTCGACGACGACGCCTACGCCGAGGTCACCCGGCGAATCGTCGCCGACGAGATCGGCCGCGGCGAGGGCTCCAACTTCGTCATCCGGCGGACGTGGTGCGGTACGGTCGTCAACCACTCGGTACGCACGGCGCTCGCCTGCTTCCGTCGCCTCCTACAGCGCGAGACGGGCACGCACTGCACCTTCCTGGTCTGGTACGGCGGGCGGGCGCTGGTCGGCGCGACCCCTGAGCGGCTGATCAGCCTGCGGGACTCCACGGCCGTGATGAACCCGGTCAGCGGCACCTACCGCTACCCGCCCGGCGGGCCGGACGTCGCAGGTCTGCTGCGCTTCCTCGCTGACCGCAAGGAGGCCGAGGAGCTTTACATGGTGGTCGACGAGGAACTGAAGATGATGAGCCGGATCTGCGACCGGGACGTGCGCGTGGTGGGGCCCGAGGTGACCCCCATGCAACGGCTAGCCCACACCGGCTACCTCATCACCGGCCAGACGAGGCTCGATGTGTGCGAGGTGCTGCGCCGCGCCCTGTTCGCACCGACCGTGACGGGCAGCCCGCTGGCGAATGCCTGCCGGGTGATCACCCGGTACGAGCGGCGCGGACGCGGTTACTACGGCGGAGCACTGGCCGTGATCGGACAGGAGCACAACCGGCGCACCCTGGACGCGTCGATCCTCATCCGCACGGCCAACGTCGACGCTGACGGACGGTTCCGGATCGGTGTCGGCTCGACACTCGTGCGCCACAGTGAACCCACCGCTGAGGTTGCCGAGACCCGCGCGAAGGCCGCCGCCCTCCTCACCGCCTTCGGGGTGGTGGACCAGGTCCGCGCCACGCCGTCACCACTCGGCGGACCGGCCCGAGCCCGGGCCGCGATCGCCGACCCCCGGGTGAGCGCGGCGCTCGCCGACCGCAATGGCCGGCTCGCGCGCTTCTGGCGCAACCCTTCGCGCGCGCGGCCCCGGGCCGAGTTGCGGCGTCGGCGGGTCCTGGTCGTGGACGCCGATGATGACTTCACGGCCATGCTCGCCACCCAGGTTCGTGCGCTCGGCCCCCAGGTGTCCGTGCGCGGCGCAAGCGAGTGCGTCGCCGGCCCGCACGATCTGGTCGTGCTCGGGCCGGGCCCGGGCGATCCGCGCGACCGTACCGATCCGAGGATCGCCGCCATTCGCGCGCTCTGCAGCGAACTGCTGCGGGACCGCCGACCATTCCTGTCGATCTGTCTGAGCCACCAGATTCTCGCCGACCTGTTGGGTCTTCGCCTCGCGCGCCTGACGGCCCCGAAACAGGGCACGCAACACGAGATCGACTTCTTCGGCGAACGAGTCCGTGTGGGTTTCTACAACACGTTCGCAGCATTCAGCGAATGCGACACGTTTTCGAGTGACTTGACAGGCGGTGTGGTGCAGATATGTCGTGACCCTGTTACGGGAGAAGTGTTCGGCTTGCGCGCCCCGCGCGTGCGGTCGATCCAATTCCACGCCGAGTCTGTGCTGACAGAGAGGGGTTTTCAGTTGCTCGGTGCCCTCTTGGCGGCACTGGCCGATGGTATCAACTTGCCGATCAATCAGACAGATCGAGATCGCCGACTTTCCCCGCAGTTTGCGGATTCTCGGCGATGACCTCACCGGCAAGCCTGTGAGATCCTTCGGGTTGAATTTCCCACCAATGGAAATCAAACAACAGGAGACAGAGCAACCGTGGTCGGGCAGACTCTCCCCCTCGTGGGTCGGGACCATGAGCTTGCGATGCTGCGCGACCTTGTGT
>Ga0075421_100003079_pt1 | contig 19931 bp, 15 predicted proteins | sample SoiMetdeltSBSDD5_FD_75292 | JGI IMG/M metagenome (GOLD analysis project Ga0075421, IMG submission 75292) | Bulk soil microbial communities from a Populus tree surrounding site in Tennessee, USA - Soil MetaG P. deltoides SBSDD5 | ecosystem: Environmental > Terrestrial > Soil > Tree plantation... | reverse complement strand
CGTGGCTCTTCGCCAACTTCCCCGCCGCGCCGCCACCGCCGCCGGAGGGCTACACGTGGAGCCTGCCGCTGCTCTACCTCGTGGCGGCCGTCGTCTGCGTGCTGCTCTACTTCCCGTGCCGCTGGTACGCGACCCGGCGGTCGCGGGCACGCGGCACCGGGCTCGCCCCTGGTGCGGGCGTGGCGGCTTCGCCGGCGACCTAGCGAGCCGCGCCGGACGGGCGGGGACGGGCCCCGCCCCTACGGGAACCGGATCCGTCCACGATCCACGTCGGGCTGCATTGCCAGCGTCCGAGGTAGGGGCGGGGCCTGCCCCCGCCCGTCCGAAAGGGCGTGGAAGCCGCCCTGGCGTTAACATCCGCCCGGTCTCCAGCCAGATTCTCCAGAGGAGCGCACGATGGTCTCGATACGGCGGCTGTCAGCACGGCTGCTCTTGGTCGGTTTGCTCGGGGCCGCGCCGCTCGCCGCCGAGACTCCACCGCTGATTCCAGAGCCCTTCGCCCGGGCGCTCGCCGGCGAGCTCTCGGGCGAGCTTGCGAAGCGCAACCTCGAGCTCCTCTCGCGGCAGCACCGCATGCGCGGCTCGCGAGGGTTCGCCACGGCGGCGGAGTTCATCGCCGCCGAGCTGACCCGCTACGGGCTCACGGGGGTCGAGATCGTGGCGATCCCCGCCGACGGCAAGACCTTCTACGGCACGCAGCTCTCGCGCCGCCCGTGGGACGCCGAGTTCGCCGAGCTCTGGGAGCTCCGCAGCCATGAGGCGGATCCGCCGGCGCCGTCGGGCGCCCCGCTCTGGGTCGAGGGGCGCCGGTTGGCGAGCTGGGACGCGGTCCCGCTGACGCTCGCCCAGGACAGCGAGAGCGCCAAACTCGATGGAGACCTCGTCGACGTCGGCGCCGGCACCGCCGAGAGCGACTACGAGGGCCGCAACGTGGTCGGCCGGATCGTGCTCACCTCGTCGCAGCCGGAGGCGGTGGTGAAGCTCGCCGTCGACCGCTTCGGCGCCGCCGGCATCGTCAGCTGGGCGCAGAACCAGCGGACGGCCTGGTGGGGCGAAGACGCCTCGCTCGTTCGCTGGGGGCACCTCGGCAGCTTCAACGCCAAGCCGAGCTTCGCCTTCATGGTCTCGCCGGCGACGGCGCGCGGCTTCCAGGCGCGCCTCGCGAGCGGCGAGAGGATCCGCCTCCGCGCGACCGTCCGCGCCGGCCAGCACGACGGCGCCTACCAGGTGGTGACCGCCGTCATCCCCGGTGCCAACCGGACCCTTCGCGACGAGGAGGTCACCTTCAGCTGCCACCTCGACCATCCGCGACCGGGCGCCAACGACAACGCCAGCGGCTGCGCGACGATCCTCGAGGTGGCACGTTCGCTCTTTCGGCTGATCGCGGTGGGCAAGCTGCCCTGGCCCGAGCGCACGTTGCGCTTCGTCTTCCCGCCGGAGATCGAGGGCACCCTGGCCCTCCTCCACCACCGCCCCGAGATCGCCCGCCGCGCCCGCGCGGTCATCCACCTCGACATGGTGGGCGGCGGGCCGGTGACGAAGGCGACCTTCCACGTCACGCGTGGGCCGGCGAGCAACCCCTCGTTCGCCCACGACGTCGCGGCGGCGCTCGCCGCCTTCGTCAACCGTGAGACGGCGGAGCTCGCCGCCACCGGTCGCGCCGAGTGGCCGCTGGTGGCGCCGGAAGGCGGCAAGGAGCCGCTTGCCGCCGACCTCGCCGACTACAGCGGTGGTAGCGACCACGACGTGTGGAACGAGGGCTCGTTCCGCGTGCCGGCGATCTACTTCAACGACTGGCCCGACCGCTACATCCACACCACCGGCGACACCGCCGCCAACATCGATCCCACGAAGCTCCTGCGCGCCGGGTTCCTCGCCGGCGCCTCGGCGCTCGTGCTCGCCAACCTCGATGCGGACGGCGCGGATCTCGCGCCGATCCTTCGCGCCGCGGGCCTGCGGCGCGCGGCGCGCCTCGTCGAGCGGCGTAGCACGCTCTCCGCGGAGGAGGGCGGCGCGCTCGCCCGCTTCTGGAGCTGGCACGAGCGCGAGATCCACGCCTCGCTCCCGCGCTACCTCGCGCGGCCCGACGCACCCGCGGCGCCGCTCGACGCCGCGACCGAGGCGCTGCTCGCCGACTGGGATCGTGCGCTCGGCGGCGTGCCCGCCGCGACGCCGGCCCGGGGCGACGGCGCGCTCGTCTTCCGCCGCCAGCCGACTCCCCGCGGGCCGATGAACGTCTTCGGCTACGACTACCTCGAGGCGCACCTCGGCAGGGGCGAGGCGGACGCCCTCGCGCTGCCGAAGTCGGCGGGTGGCGGTGAGGCCACCTACGAGGCTCTCAACCTCGTCGACGGCAGGCGGAGCGCGCAGGAGATCCGCAACGCCCTCGCCGCCATCTACGGCCCGCTGCCGCTCGACGTGGTGGTGGAGTATCTGCGGGCGCTCGAGAAGGCGGGCGTGCTGACCGCCGCGGCTCGCTCACCGGCTGCGCCCTGATCCGGCCCTCCGATCGGCCGCGAGCGCCGCCGGCGACGACGGTTGGCGGCGCGGCCGGCGGATGCGATACCGTCGCCGCGTGAACGCGAAGTGGCACGAGCGGCATCCGCTGCCGAAGGGCGCCACCACCGAGGAGCGCGTCGCCTGGCACCGCGAGCACCAGGAGCGCTGCGGCTGCCGGCCGGTGCCGGCGAGCCTTGCCGCGGCGGTCGCGGCGGGGAAGAAACGGTCGAAGCGTGCCGCGCCGAAGAAGGCGTCGCCGGCCGAGAGCGGGCGGCGAATGTCGGGTGCCAAGGCCACTCGATCTCGTCCCGGTGCTGCGGCGCCGAGGGCAGCTCGCGCCGCGGCGGGCACCAAAGCGGCTCCGGCTCGCGCGACCGCGTCGGCTGCCGGTGCGGACGCCATCGATCCACGATTCGCCCCGGTCGTCGCCGCGTTTGCCGACGACCCGGAGGTCACTTACGGCGGCAAGGGCTTCGGGGCGACCGCCCTCAAGGTCGGCGGCAAGATCTTCGCGATGAGCAGCGCATCCGGACGTGGGGGAGAGCTCGTCGTCAAGCTGCCGAAGCCCCGGGTCGACGAGCTGGTCGCCAGGCGGGAGGGCGAGCGCTTCGATCCCGGCCACGGCCGGGTGATGAAGGAGTGGCTCGCCGCGCCTGCGGACACGCCGAGGGCCGTCGAGCTCGCCCGCGAGGCCCGTCGCTTCGTCGCCGGCGACCGCAAGTGACGTTCGCGAACGCGTTCGCGACGCGAGCCGAGGGCAACCTCTTCGTCGCAGGCGTGCCCGAAGGGTGGTCGCAGGGGCGCGCCACCTTCGGCGGTCTGGTGCTCGCGCAGACGCTGGCGGCGACGCGTCAGAGACTGGACGAGCCGCGCCCGTGCCGCGCGATCGCCGCCTCCTTCCCGGCGCCGGTCGGGCCGGGGCCCGTCACCATCGAGGCTCGCGCGCTGCGGCACGGGCGCGCCGTGAGCCACCTCCACGCCGAGCTCCGCCAGGGTGACGCCATCGGCTGCGTCGCACTGCTGAGCTTCGGCGCCGCACGCCCCTCGGCGGTCGACGTGCCGCCGCCGCCGCGCCCGGAGATCGCGCCTCCCGAGGACCTGCCGACGCTCGCCAACCCGCTCGCGCCGCCGCCGGTGTTCACGAAGTTCTTCGACTACCGCCTCGCCTTCGGCGACCGCCCGTATTCGGGCTCGTCGTCGACCGAGATGGGCGGCTGGTGCCGCTTCCGCGACGAGCCGGGCCCGCTCGGCGAGGAGCACGTGCTCGCCCTCGTCGACGCCTGGCCGTCGCCGGCGGTGGCGCGCTTCGCCGCCCCGGCTCCCGCCGCCTCGATGACCTGGGCGATCGAGCTCCTCCCCGTCGAGGACGCGATCGACGGCGGCGGCTGGTGGCTCTACCACGCGTCGCTCGAGGCGGCCGGAGGCGGCTACGCGCACTCGGCGGCACGGCTCTGGTCGCCAGGGGGGCGCCTCGCCGCGCTCAGCCGGCAGGCGGTTGCCATCTTCGGGTGAAGGGGCCCGGAGGCGGATGGTGCGCACGGCGCACCCTACAAGAGCGTCGCTCCTCGCGGCGACGCGTGCGCACCGTCACCACCAGGCGGTGTTGGGAAGTGGCAGACCGATCGCTCCGGCGTAGGGTGCGCCGTGCGCACCATCCGCTCCGGCCAAAACGAGCGCTACGAGCGCCGGACGGGCCCCTACATCCGAGCGTCCAGCGACTGGCGGGGCAGGGCCTCTTCCCTCGGGAGCAGGGGCGAGGCCTGCCCCCGCCCGCTCTTCGACGCGCCGCGACACCGACGCGACGGTGTGAGCCGCGTGGCAGGGATGCTGTGGCGGCTTGAATAGCCTGACACGACGCTGGACGATAGCGTCGCCGGATGCGCCTCGCCATCGCCCGCTGTTCGCTCCTCGCCCTGGTCCTCGCGGTCCGTGCCATGCCGGCTGCCGCGCTCCCCGCCTTCCCCGGAGCGCAGGGGTTCGGCGCCAAGGCGACCGGCGGCCGCGGCGGCCAGGTGCTGCGGGTGACGACTCTCGCCACGTCGGGCGTGGGGAGCCTGCAGTGGGCGCTCAACCAGCCGGGGCCGCGCATCATCGTCTTTCGCGTCTCGGGGGTGATCGAGGGCGACGTCAACATCCCGCACGGCGACGTCACCATCGCCGGCCAGACGGCGACGGGAGCCGGCATCACCATCCACGGCCACCTCTACTCCGACTTCGGCGACGACACCCACAACATCATCATCCGGCACCTGCGGGTGCGCCCGCCCGATCCCGACGCCGAGTGGCCCGCGGCGCAGCACGACGCGATCCAGCTCTCCACCGCGCACACGTTCATCCTCGACCACATCGACGCCAGCCACGGCGCCGACGAGACCATCGACGCCTGGGGTGGGGCCTACGACGTCACCCTCCAGTGGTCGGCGGTGACCTATCCGATCTACCAGCCGCCGAGCTGGACACACAACACCGGCATCATCAACCACCGCGCCTGCATCGACGGCGGCAGCACGGCGTGCACCGCGGGCGATCCGCTCGGCGGGCGGGTGTCGATCCACCACAACCTCTTCGCCCACGCCCGCAACCGCACGCCGGCGCTCTCGACGGGACCCGCGGACGTGGTCAACAACGTCGTCTACAACGGGCGCGAGGGGTTCGTGCACCACAACATCGTCGGCGCCGCATCGACGTCGGCGACGGCGGTCGGCGACTTCAACATCGTCGGCAACTGGTACGTCGACGGGCCGTCGGCCTCGCTCGCGCCGCTCTGGTTCGACCCCGAAAACACCACCCTGCCGATCCCGACTCGCTACTACGTCTTCGACAACCGCGTCGAGCACACCGGCGTGTTCACCGGCCGCCTCGACAACCCGTTCACGACGCCAGGGTTCGACGCCGCCTACGACTTCTACTCCGACGGCATCGTCGCCAGCCAGTTCACCGGCGGCCCGTACAGCTTCGTCTCGTTCGCGGGCTACGTACCGATCACCGTGCATCCCACGGCAACGGTCGTCGACGAGCTCGTGGCGCGCGTGGGCGCGCTGCCGCGCGACGTCGTCAACGGCTGGGCCGTGGCTGACCTCGTCGGGCGCTCGGGCGCGTGGGGAAACCGGCGGCCTGACGACTGGCTCACGGGGCTCACGCCCGGGACGCCGCCCGTCGACAACGATGCCGACGGAATGGCCGACTCCTGGGAGCCGGGCCACGGTCTCAACCCGGCGAACGGCGGCGACCACACGACCGTGATGCCCTCCGGCTACACGGCAATCGAGGAGTACATCAACGAGGTCGCCGACATCCTTGCCGAGCGCCTCTTCGCCGACGGCTTCGAGAGCGGCTCGACAGCCGTCTGGTCGGGCGTCCGCTAGCGCACCGGCGACACGTCCTCGAGAGCCGCCGCGAGCTCGCGCGCGCCGCGTCGGATCTCGCGCGCGTCGATGGCGGCGAAGCCGAGCTGCAGCCCGTCGCGCACGAGCGTGCGGCGGGTGAAGCGCGAAAGGGCGGTGACCTCCACGCCGCGCGCCGCGGCCGCACGCTCCACCGCCTCGCCGTCGACTCCCGGCCGCAGCCATCCGGCCGTCTGCAGGCCCGCCTCGACGGCGCTCAGCTCCAGCATGCCGTCGAACCGCGCCCGCGCCTCGTCGAGGAGCACCGCCAGCCGCTGCGCGTAGACCTCGCGCATCCGCCGCAGGTGGCGGCCGAAGTGCCCCGCGGTCATGAAGTCGCAGAGCAGCACCTGTTCCAGGAGCGGCGGGTGGCGCGACGTCACCGACTTCGCCGCTTCGAGGGCGGGCATCAGCGCGCGCGGCGCGACGAGGTAGCCGAGGCGCAGCGACGGGAAGAGCACCTTGCTGAAGCTGCCGGAGAAGAGCACCGAGTCGGCGCGGTCGAGCCCCTGGAGCGCCGGGATCGGCCGACCCGAATAGCGGAACTCGCTGTCGTAGTCGTCCTCGAAGATGAACGCGCCGGCCTCGCGCGCGCGGTCGAGCAGCTCGAGGCGTCGCGCGAGCGTCATCGTCGTCCCGAGCGGCGCCTGGTGGGCGGGGGTCACGTAGACGAGACGCGCGCCGGCGAGGCTCGCGCGTCGCGGCACCGCTCCCTGCTCGTCGACGGCGAGCGTCACGATCCGCGCCCGCGCCGCCTCGAAAGCGCGCACCGCCCCCTCGTAGCCCGGGTCCTCGACGCAGGCGCGGTCGCCGGGGTCGAGGAGGAGCCGTGCGCAGAGGTCGAGCGCCTCCTGCGTCCCGGAGACGATCACCACCTGCTCGGCGTCGCAGCGGACGCCGCGCGACGAGACGAGGTAGTCGGCCACCGCCTCGCGCAGCGGCCGGTACCCCAGCGGCTCGCAGCCGAGCAGCAGGCCCGTTGTGGCACGCCGCAGGCGCCGCGCCGCCACCTGCGCCCAGAGCGTCGTGGGGAAGAGGTCGAGCGCCGGCAGGTTGGAGCGGAAGGCCCGTACGGCCCGCTGCGTGAGCGCCGAGAGCGGCTCGAGGTGGCGGCCGAAGCCGGCGAGCCGGAGACGGGAACGCGGGGCCGGCGCCGGCTCGGCGGTGGACCGCCCCTGCACGTGCAGCAGATCCTCGGGCAACGTCGCGCTGACGTAGGTGCCAGAGCCGACGCTGCCGTCGACGTAGCCCTCGGAGGCGAGCTGCTCGAAGGCGTTGACGATCGTCCCCCGCGAGAGGCCGTACTCCGCGGCGAGGTCGCGGGTGCCCGGCAGGCGCGCGCCCGGCCGTAGCCGCCCGGCGAGGATCTCCGCGCGTAGCGCGCCGTAGAGCCAGCGGTAGGCCGGCTCGCCGGCCGCTCGCGGCGCCAGGGTCAAGGGGAAGGACGTGGCTCGCTTGGGCATCGCCGCAGGCCTCGAAAGTGGTCCATACGGAATCGCCAATATGGCTCTTACAGACAGGACCTCTGAATCCTATCCTGGGTCCGTGAACGACACCCGCGACCGCCTGGAAGCCAACCGGAGGACCCCGATGAGAGCCCGACTCGACTACGCCAAGGCCGCCCCCGGCGTCTACGACGCCATGGACCCGCTCGACCAATACCTCGCCTCCTGCGGGCTGGAGGAGTCGCTCCTCCACCTCGTGCGGCTCCGCGCCTCGCAGCGCAACGGCTGCGCTTACTGCCTCGACATGCACTGGAAGGACCTGCGCGCCGCCGGCGAGAGTGAGCAGCGCCTCTATTCGCTCGACGCGTGGGGCGAGTGCCCGTATTACACGCCGCGCGAGCGCGCCGCGCTGCTCTGGACCGAGGCCGTCACCGAGATCGCCGACGGCCACGCTGCGGACGAGGTCTACGAAGAAGTCCGGCCGCACTTCACCCCGAAGGAGCTCTGCGACCTGACGCTCGCCGTCGCAACGATCAACGCCTGGAACCGCATCTCGATCGCGGGCCGTCTGGTGCCGGGCAACTACCGGCCGGCGGCGGTGGCCAGCCCGCCTGCGACCGAGGCGACGAAGTGAGCGCCCCGGCGGGCACCCTGCAGCCGCAGCTCCGCTGGCTCGGCGCCACGCGCGAGCGCGACGCCGCCGCCGTCGCGCCGGCGGCCGGACGCGGCATCGACGGCCTCCTCCTCGTCGCGCCGGGCGCCATCTGGGGCTGCTCCTTTCTCTTCATCGCCGAGGCGCTGCAGGCGGTCGGGCCGCTCGGTCTCACCTTCCTGCGCATCCTCGTCGGCTTCGCGACGCTGGCGGCGGTGCCCGCGGCGCGCCGCGCCGTGCCGCGCGGCGCGTGGCCGGCGATCGCGCTCCTCGGCGTCGTCTGGTACGCCGTGCCGCTCTCGATGTTCCCGTTCGCCGAGCAGCGGGTCTCCTCGGCGGTCACCGGCATGCTCAACGGCGCGATCCCGATCTTCACCGCGCTCGTCGAGATCGCCCTCCTGCGGCGGCTGCCGTCGCGCCGGCTCTCCGCTGGGCTCGTCGTGGGCGCGCTCGGCACGGTGCTCATCGCCTGGCCGACGCTCCACGAAGGGGCGAGCAGCCTCGTCGGCATCCTCCTCATCGCCGTCGCCCTCGTCTGCTACAGCTTCGCGCCGCGGATCGCGCGTCCGCTGCAGCAGGCACACGGCGCCCTGCCGGTGATCTGGCGCGCGCAGCTCGTGGGGCTCGTGCTCACCGCGCCACTGGGGCTGCCGCAGTCCCTCGACGCCACCTGGTCGCTCCGGCCGCTGCTCTGCCTGCTCGCCCTCGGCGCCTTCGGCACGGCCGTCGCGTACGTGCTGCTCACCGTCGGCACGGGCCGCCTCGGGCCGGTGCGCGCCTCCGGCACCGCGTTCCTCATCCCCGTCGTCGCGCTCGCTCTCGGCGTCTTGGTGCGCGGCGAGCGGATCAGTGCGGCGGCGATCGCCGGCGGCGCCGTCTGCCTCTACGGCGCGTGGATGATGCGGCGCGCCGAGACAGTGAAGGCCTGAACGACCGTGAAGGCCTGGACGAGGCGACGCAGCCCCGTCACGGCGCTGCCGCCGCCGGGGGCGACGTGGGTAGCGTGGCCGCCGCCGTCGAGGCGGCGGCCGCCTTGCGCGCCCGCTCGACGAGGGCCCGATCGAGCCGAGCGTCATGGCCGTAGATGTCCTCGGCAAAGTGAACCGTGCCGTCCTCCGGCATCACCGCCGCCGTGACGTAGAAGAGGACCACCTGGATCGGCCGCGCGAGCCCCACCCGCACCTGGCGGTCGCCGGCGACCGCCGCGGCGACGCGCTCGCGCGTCCACCCCTCCTGCCCCTCGAGCGCCCAGGCGGCGAGCTTCGCCGGCTCCTCGACGCGCACGCAGCCGTGGCTGAAGTCGCGGCGGCTGCGGCTGAAGAGCGCCTGCGACGGCGTGGAGTGGAGGTAGATGTTGTCGTCGTTGGGGAAGACGAACTTGAGGAGGCCGAGGGCGTTGCGCGGCCCCGGCCGCTGGCGCACCCGCAACTTCCCCTGCGCGAGGAGGTCGATCGATTCGGGCCCGAAGGCGAGCGCCGGCGCGTCGTCCCCCTGGCCCGCGACGACCTCCATGTTCTGGCGCGCCAGATAGCCGGGGTCGCGACGCAGCGCAGGGAGGATCTCGCCGCGCAGGATCGACGGCGGCACGTTCCAGTAGGGGCGGAAGACGACCGACCGCATCTGCTCGACGAAGACCGGCGTCGAGTGGTCGAGGGCGCGGCCGACGATGACGTTCATCCCCCACGCCGGCGCCCCGTTGGACGGGATGCCGTTCCAGACCCAGAGCCGGTACATCGGGATGTTGACCGCCAGGAAACGCGACGGATCGAGGTGCGGCGCCCAGCGCAGCCGCTCGAGCGCGAGCTCGATCTGCCGCACCCGCCAGGCGAGCGGCACGGCGAGCGCCGCCTGCGTGCCTTTGCCGAGAACGCCGTCGCCGGTGAGGCCGTGCCGGAGCTGGAAGCGCTTGACGCCCTCGACCAGGTCGCCGTCGTAGACGGCGGGCGCCGGAGTCTCCGCCGCGGCCGGAGCCGAGGGCGACGCATCGGGCGCAACGCCGGGCGAAGGCGCCGGTACGGGAGTCGTCCCGGACGCGGGCGCGGTCGAGGCGGCCGTGGCGGGTGTTCCCGCCGACGCTCCGATCGATGCGCCCGCCGGCGCTGCCGCCGGCGTCGGGGCCGCGGTCGGCGCGACGGCGGCCGAGGGCGGAGGCGCCGCTGCCGGAAGGTCGCCGAGGGCGACGAGGAGCGCGCGCAGCTCCGCGCTCGCGGCGTAGGGCTCGCCCGGTCGCACCGTCGCGCCGACCGGCGCCGGCAGCGCGAGCCCCGAGCCAGCCCAGCTCGATGCGATGCCACGGTAGCGGGCGAGCATGCGGCGCAGCGCGCGGTAGAGCACGAGCGGCGGCGCGAGCTCGGCCGCCTTCTCCACCACCCGGTGCTCGGCGAGCGCCGCCCCGAGCAGCACGGCGAAGTCGTGCTCGTCGACCGGCGCCGTCATCTTGAAGCCGATCGCCCGCGGATCGACGCGGCCGGCGTGGAGCTGCTGGTAATAGCGCATCGTCGCGGCGCTCAGCTCGACGTCGAAGGCGGCGAGCTCCGCCGGCAACGGCGCCGGAAGGGCGGGGGCAGGCCCCGCCCCTACACCGGGCGTTGCGGCGGAGCTCGTGCCCGCCCGCGGGTCCACTCCGCGCGTTGCGGCCGGATCCATGCCCGCCTGCCGGTCCTCTCCGGATGTAGGGGCGGGCCCTGTGCCCGCCCGTCCCGAAGCAAGGCGTTCGGCAGCACGCACGAGGTCAGCGGCGCGGTATTCGGGGGGATGGAGCCCCTCCGCGCCGGCGCCGGCGAGGAGGCCGAGCGCCGCGCGCGCATCGGCGCTCGGCTGCCCCGCGGCGTCGAGCCACCGCGGAGCGAATCCGCCCGGGGCGTAGAACGCGGTGAGTCGCGTGCGCTCGGCGGGCGCGAGCCACGCGAGCGCAGGCGAGTCGGCAGCCTCGACCGCCGTGCGGAGCGCCGCCGTCACTTCGGCCACGGGGAACGTGGGGGCAGGCGCTGCTGGGGTCGCAGCGCCGGGCGCCGCGGTCGCACGGGCAGCCGGAGCGGGTGTCGCAGCGTCCCGAGGCGCCTCGCTCGGGTCGCCCGCTCCGCCGCACGCCACCACGGCGAGACAGCTCGCAGCGACGGCAAGCGGCGCGATCCACCCGCGGACCGCGCGCTCCCCGGGCGCCGTCATGGCGCGCGTCGCCGCCCCGTTCGCAGCCGCCAGCCTGAACCGCATCGCCCCATCATCGCCCAACCTCGCCCCGATGAAGCCAGTAGACTGGCGGGAGAGGAGCCCGCCATGCCCGAGCCGACGGTGCACCACCGCGCCTGCAACCTCTGCGAGGCCATCTGCGGCGTCGTGATCCGGGTCGAGGAGGGGCGGATCGTCTCGATCCGCGGCGACGAGGACGACCCTCTCTCGCGCGGCCACATCTGCCCCAAGGCGGTGGCGCTGCAGGACCTCGAGGACGACCCCGACCGCCTGCGCCACCCGTTGCGGCGCGCCGCCGACGGCAGCTGGCAGGAGGTCGAGTGGAAGGCGGCGCTCGACGAGATCGCCGCCCGCACGCGGCGCATCCAGGCCGAACACGGCCGTGACGCCGTCGGCATCTACCTCGGCAACCCCAACGTGCACAACAGCGGCTCGATGCTCTACGTGCGGCCGTTCCTGAAGGCGGTCGGCACGCGCAACCGCTTCTCCGCCACGTCGGTCGACCAGCTTCCGCATCATCTCGCGGCGGCGCTCATGTTCGGTCACCAGTTCCTGCTGCCGGTGCCCGACGTCGACCGCACCGACTTCCTGCTGGTCCTGGGCGCCAACCCGCTGGCGAGCAACGGCAGCCTGATGACGGCGCCGGGTATGCGCGAGCGGCTCAAGCTGCTCAAGAAGCGCGGCGGAAAGCTCGTCGTCGTCGATCCGCGCCGCACCGAGACGGCCCGCGTCGCCGACCGCCACCTCGCCATCGAGCCCGGCACCGATGCCCTGTTCCTGCTCGCCATCCTCTCGGTGCTCTTCGAGGAGGGGCTCGCGGCACCCGGCCGGCTGGCGGACTTCGTCGACGGACTCGCCACGTTGCGTTCGACCGCCGCCGACTTCCCGCCCGAGCGCGTCGCCGCGGCGACGGGAATCCCCGCCGCCGAGGTTCGCACCTTGGCGCGCGAGCTCGCCGCCGCGCCGAGCGCCGCCTGCTACGGCAGGCTGGGAGTCTCCGTCCAAGTGTTCGGCGGCCTCTGCCAGTGGCTCGTCAACGCCGTCAACGTGGTGACCGGCAACCTCGACCGCCCGGGGGGCGCCACCTTCGCGCGGCCGGCGATCGACGTGCTGGCGCTCACCGGCCCCGGCAGCCGCGGTCGCTTCAAGAGTCGCGTGCGCGGCCTGCCCGAGTTCGCCGGCGAGCTGCCGTCCTCGGCCCTCGCCGAGGAGATCGACACCGACGGCCCGGCTCGCATCCGCGCCCTCTTCAGCGTCGCCGGCAACCCGGTGTTGTCGACGCCCAACGGCGCCCGCCTCGAGCGCGCGCTGCCGGGCCTCGACCTGATGGTGGCGATCGACCCCTACCTCAACGAGACGACGCGCCACGCCCACTTCATCTTGCCGACGACGCCGCCGCTGCAGCGCGACCACTACGACGTCGTCTTCCACGCCCTCGCGGTGCGCAACACCGCGCGCTACTCGCAACCGCTCTTCCCGCCGGACCCGGACGTGCGCCATGACTGGCAGGTGCTCGCCGAGCTGGCGCGGCGCCTCGACCGCGGGCCGCTCGCCGGACGGCTGCGGCGCCGCCTCACCGCGGCGCTCGGCCCGCGCCGGCAGCTCGACATCGCGCTGCGGCTCGGGCCGTACGGCGCGGGCTTCCGGCCGTTCGCCAAGGGCCTTACCCTGGCCAGGCTCGAGCAGGAGCCCCACGGCGTCGACCTCGGGCCCCACGAGCCCTGCCTGCCGGGCCGCCTGCGCACGCGCGGCGGGAAGATCGACGTGGCGCCCCAGCCGTTCGTCGCCGACGTCGAGCGGCTGCGCACTCGGCTCGCCGAAACGGACGCCGCGGCACACCACGTCGCCGCGGGCAACGGCAACGGCCACGGCGAGCTCCACCTCATCGGCCGCCGCCAGGTGCAGAGCAACAACTCCTGGATGCACAACGTGCCGCGGCTGATGCGCGGCAAGGACCGCTGCACGCTGCTCATGCACCCGGACGACGCCGCCGGCCGCGGCCTCGCCGACGGCGCCCTCGTCGAGATCGTCTCGCGCACCGGTCGCATCCGGGCCCCCCTCGAGGTGAGCGACGAGATGAAGCGCGGCGTCGTGAGCCTTCCGCACGGCTGGGGCCACCACCGTCCAGGCACGCGCCAGGCGACGGCCGCGGCCTCGCCGGGAGCGAGCCTCAACGACGTCACCGACGATCAGCGCATCGACGTCCTGTCGGGGAACGCGGCGCTCTCCGGGGTGCCGGTGACGGTCCTCGCCGCGGGCGCCTAGCGAGGTCCGGCGTCGCCCGAGCCTACGGCGGGTCGAAGCCGTCCCAGGCCGTGAAGCCGCCGGACTCGAAGCCGTCGTCGAGGAACCAGTTGCGCACAGCGACGAAGCAGTCGAAGGCGTAGGGCACGTGCCCCACTGGCTCGGTGTGGACGACGGTGCTCGTGGCGGTATCGATCAGCCCCACCATGTCGAACTCGAAGCTTGCCACGTAGACGTGAGCGCCGTCGACGCTCACGCCCACCCCGTTGGGCCCGCCAGCAAAGGGGACCGTCCCGACGACGGCAACTGGGTCGGCTTCCACGTCGAGAACAGAGACGGCGTTCGCTCCGGCTTCCGCGACGTACGCGCGGCTGCCATCAGGGCTAAACGCGACGCCCACGGCGCCACCTCCCAAGGTGACCGTGTCGACGATGGTGTCGCTGCTGGCGTCGATGATCGACACGCTGCCGTTGGGTCCGGTGAAGCTGGTGGCAAAGATGCGTGCGCCGCCCGGCTCGACGGCGATGCCGGTGGCGGACGGCACGCCGGCGATGGTATTCACAAGAAAGGCGGCGTCGGGATCGCTGGTGTCGAGAACCAACACGGCGCCGTTGTTGGTGTCGGTGGCGTACACCCGCGTGCCCGCCGGGTTGACTGCCAGGTGCAGAAGGCAGGACTGCGCTGCCTCTGCGCTGACGCCCTGCAGGAAGACGTTGTTCACCGCGTCGATGACCGTCACCGTGCTGACGAACGGACTCAAGCAGCTACCGACGTAGACGCGAGTGCCGTCGGGGCTCACCACCAGCCCGGTCGCCGCCGGGCCGATACCGGGGATGGTGGTGAGAATCGTCTGCGTCCTGATGTCTATCACCACCACCTCGCTCGACAGCGACACATAGGCGCGCGTGCCGGCCGGGTTCACTGCGACCGCAGCCGGGCCGGAGCCGACGGTGATGGTGTGGATCACCTCGCCGTCGTCGTCGAGCACCGAGACCGTGTTGGCGCCGCCGTTGGCGATGTAGGCGAGCGACCCGGCGCGCGCGACCGGGGCGCAGAGCGCGGCAACGATGACCCAGGGGATACACGCGCGGCGTGACATGGCTCAGGTCCTCTCTTGGGGTGGGGTGCGGGCGCGAGTATACGGCCCGCTCGGGGGCACGTGGTCGCTGAGCGATCGACCACCCGCCCGCCTACGGCCATGTGGTAGAACCGGCCCGTTCGAAGAAGCCCGGCCGGATCGAACGAGCGATCGAACCCAGCCCGATGAGCGCCAGCGACCCGAGCGTCGAGATCGAGGGCGTCAGCAAACGGTTCGGCGACGTCGTCGCCGTCGACGACGTCACCCTGCGCATCGGGCGCGGCGAGTTCTTCTCGCTGCTCGGGCCGTCCGGCTGCGGCAAGACGACGCTCCTGCGCATGATCGGCGGCTTCGAGGTGCCCTCGGCCGGTGCCATCCGCGTCGGCGGCGCCGACATGACCGCGGTGCCGGCGCACCGCCGGCCGACCAACATGGTCTTCCAGCACTACGCGCTCTTCCCCCACCTGACGGTGGCCGAAAACGTCGCCTTCGGCTTCCGCTACAAGGAGTTCCCCGCCGGCGAGCATGGGCGGCGCGTCGCCGACGCCGTGGGTCTCGTGCGGCTCTCCGGCCTCGAGGGGCGCTATCCCGCGCAGCTCTCCGGCGGCCAGCGCCAGCGCGTGGCGCTCGCCAGGGCCCTCGCGCTCGAGCCCCAGGTGCTGCTCCTCGACGAGCCGCTCGGCGCGCTCGACCAGAAGCTGCGCAAGGAGATGCAGGTCGAGCTCAAGGGCCTGCAGCGCAAGCTCGGCATCACCTTCGTCTTCGTCACCCACGATCAGGAGGAGGCGCTCACCATGAGCGACCGGATCGCGGTGATGAACGGCGGCAAGGTCGAGCAGGTCGACGGGGCGGCGGCGGTGTTCGAGCGCCCGCGCACCGACTTCGTGGCGGAGTTCATGGGGGCGGGCAACTTCTTCACCGCCACCGTCGAGGGGGTGGCCGAGGGCGTGCTGTCGCTGTCGCTGCGAGATGGCGCCCGCTTCGAGGTGCCGGCGCCGGCCGGGTTCCGCGGAGAGCAGAGCGTGCGCTTCGTGGTGCGTCCGGAGAAGCTGGACCTCCGCAACAGGAACCTCGCGGCGCGCGGCATCCCCTCGGTACGGGTGACCATCGAGGACCGCGTCTATCAGGGGGTGAGCACGGTCTGGATGGTGGCGAGCGAGCGCGGGGAGCGTTTCGTCGTCTACGAGCAGAACGAACGCCCCTTCGAGGAGCGTGGCCGCTTCGCCGTCGGCGCCACCGCCTTCGCGTGCTGGCACCCGCGGCACACGGTGTTGTTGGATGCGGGAGCGGGCGATGGATGACCGGATGGTGCGCGGTGCGCACCCTACTAGGAGGCCGACCGAGTGCGATCTGTGCTCCGTGTAGGGTGCGCCGTGCGCACCATCCGGATCCGGAGACAGCGTGCCTGACGCGCCAGCGCAACGCCGCCGCCTCGGCGCCTACCTGCTGGCGCTCCCCACCTGGGTCATCCTCGGCGGCGCGTTCCTCGTGCCGCTGGCGATCATGCTGGGCCTGAGCTTCGCCCAGCGCTCGACCTACGGCGGCATCCAGCCGGTCGACGACCTCGCCGCCTACGTCGCGAGCGGCAACTTCCTCGCCAACTACGCGCGGTCGCTCGAGCCCACCTACCTGCAGATCTACTGGCGCTCGCTCTGGCTGGCGGTCGTCACCACCGCGCTCTGCCTGGTGGTGAGCTACCCGATCGCCTACTTCGTCGCCGTCCTCGCCCCGCGACGCTGGAAGGGCACCCTCCTGGCGCTGGTGGTGATCCCGTTCTGGACGAGCTTCCTCATCCGCACCTACGCCTGGATGCTCATCCTCCGCACCGAAGGGCTCGCCAACACCGTGCTCCTGAAGCTCGGCCTCGTGCAGGCGCCGCTGTCGCTCCTCTACAACGACTTCGCGGTGATGATCGGCCTCGTCTACGCCGAGCTGCCGTTCATGATCTTGCCGCTCTTCGCCTCGCTCGAGAAGCTCGACCGCTCGCTGCTCGAGGCGGGAAACGACCTCGGCGCCGGCGACGTCTCCACCTTCTTCCGCATCACCGTGCCGCTGACGATGCCGGGGATCGTCGCCGGCATCCTGCTCGTGTTCATCCCCTCGCTCGGCCAGTTCGTCGTCTCCGACCTGCTCGGCGGCGCCAAGACCGTGCTGGTCGGCAACCTGATCCAGAACCAGTTCGCCGTGGCGCGCAACAAGCCGTTCGGCGCCGCCATCGCCTTCGAGCTCACGGTCGTCGTGCTGCTCCTGCTCTGGGCGTACGCCGCCTACGCGCGACGGCAGGGGAACGGCGCGAGCCGCGAGGTCCTCCTGTGACGGACCACCAGCGTCGGCTCAGGCCGTCGTTCTCGCGGCAGCGCGCTCTCCTCACCGCGCACTCCTGGGCGGTCTACCTCTTCCTCTACGCTCCCATCGCCATCCTCGTCGTCTACTCCTTCAACGAGGGGCGGCAGACGGCGATCTGGACCGGGTTCACCTTCGACTGGTACGCGCACCTTCTCGAGAACGAGCTCATCCTGCGCGCCGTAAAGAACAGCCTCGTGGTCGCCACCACGACCACCGTCGTCACCACCCTCGCCGGCACGATGGTGGCGCTCGCCCTCGCCAGGTTCCGCTTCCTCGGCCGGGCGGCGACCCAGGCGGCGCTCTACCTGCCGGTGATCGTCCCCGAGGTGGTCATCGGCGCCGCGCTCCTCACTTTCTTCGGCGTCGCGCGGCTGCGGCTGGGCCTCGGCACGGTGGTGGTGGCCCACGTCGCCTTCTGCATCAGCTACGTGGCGATCGTCGTCCGCGCGCGCCTCGCCGGGCTCGACCGCTCGCTCGAGGAGGCCGCCGCCGACCTCGGCGCCGGCGCCTGGGACGCCTTCCGCCGCGTCACCCTGCCGCTCATCCTGCCCGGCGTCGTCGCCGGCGCGCTGCTCGTCTTCACCGTCTCGATCGACGACTACGTCGTCACCTCGTTCGTCGCCGGCGTCGGCTCGACGACGCTGCCGCTGCAGATCTACTCGATGCTCAAGGTGGGTGTGACGCCGGAGGTCAACGCCGTCTCCACCCTCCTCCTGCTCGCCACCGTCGTCCTCATCGCCGTGGCGCAGCGGCTCCAGGGGCGGCAGGGCGGGCTCTCCGGCGTCGAAGAAACGTGAGGCCAACCATGAACAGAGTCGCCGTTCACCGGATCCTCTACCTCTGCACGCTCCTCGCGGCGTTCGCCGCGATGCTCCTCTCCTGCGGGAAGGAAGGCGGCTCTGCACCCGCCGGCGAGGCCGCAAAGGCGAAGAGCGGCGGCGAGCTCAACATCTACATCTGGTCCGCCTACCTGCCGCAGGAGGTGATCGACGAGTTCACCCGCCGCACCGGCGTCGAGGTGCACTACGACGTCTACGACTCCAACGAGGCGCTGCTCGAGAAGCTGCAATCCGGAGTCGCCGACTACGACCTCGTCGTCCCCTCCGACTACCTCACCCGCATCCTCATCGGCGAGAAGCTGATCCAGCCGCTCGACAAGTCGAAGCTCAGCCACCTCGGAAACCTCGACCCGCGCTTCCTCGACAAGCCATACGACCGCGGCAACGCCTACACGCTCCCCTACCTCTGGGGCACCACCGGTATCGGCTACGACAAGACGAAGGTGGGCACGGTCGACAGCTGGGCGGCCCTCTTCGACCCCCGCCACAAGGGGCGCATCCTCATGCTCGACGACGTGCGCGAGGTGTTCGGCGTCGCGCTGCGTTCCATGGGCCGCTCGATCAACGAGCGCGACCCTGCGGTCCTCGGCCGCGCAGCCGAGATGCTCAAGAAGCAGAAGGCGCTCGTCGCCACCTACAACAGCGGCGACTTCGCCAACATCCTCGCCGCCGGCGACGTCGACCTGGCGCAGGGCTACAACGGCCAGCTCGCCGAGGCGGTGCAGGAGCACCCCGAGCGGCTCGCCTACGTGGTGCCGAAGGAGGGCGGGACGATCTGGATCGACAACGTCGCCATCCCCGCCAAGGCACGCCACGCCGCCAACGCGCTCGCCTTCATCGACTACGTCATGGAACCCGAGGTCAACGCCCGCATCGTCAACGGCGTCCACTACGCGAGCGCCAACCTGCCGGCGCGCAAGCTGATCAAGCCCGAGATCCTCGGCGACCGGGCGATCTTCCCCGACGACGCGACGATCGCCCGCTGCGAGCTCATCGAAGACCTCGGCGACACGACGACGCTGCTCGACCGCTACTGGACCGAGATCAAGTCGCAGTAGCGCCGGTTAGGCGGTCGAGCGGGCGCCCGGACAGGAAGTCGACGAGGGCGGCGGCCAGCAGCACGGGGTTCTCCTCGGGAATCCAGTGCGCCGCCCGCGGGACCCGAAGGCCGGTGACGTCGTCCGCGACCTCCCGCATCATCTCCTCGACCAGCGGACCCGAAGTGCTCGTGGCGCCGCCCACCGCCAGCACCGGAACGGCAAGCTTGCCGTTCCGCCGCAGCGCCTCTCGGTTGTCCTCGACGTCGCGGTCGAACGCCCTGTAAACCTCGAAGCCGGCGCGCATCGCCCCCGGCGCGGAGTACGCCGTCACGTACTCCTCAAGGTCCGCCCCGTCGATCGCCGACGGATCGAAGATGCGCGCACCGAAGAACGCCTGCAGGTACTGGCGCTCCCGCCCGGCGACCAGCATCTCCGGGACGTCGCGTGCGCCGTGGAACGCGAAGTGCCAGACACGCGGGTCGGAACGCAGGCGATCGAAGACGGCGGTTCCGGGCAGCGGCGCGTCCACCACCGCGAGGTGGGAGACCTCCTCGCGATAGTCCTGGGCGTAGGCATAGGCGACCATGAGCCCGATGTCGTGACCCACGAGCGCGATGTCGCCATCGATCGCCAGATGGCCACGCACCAGCCGGTGGATGTCCGTGGCCATCGTGCGCTTGTCGTAGCCGGCGAGCGGCCGCCACGAGTGTCCGGCGCCCCTGTAGTCGGGGGCGATAACCCGGAACCCGGCCTCCACGAGCGGCGGGAGCACTCGCCGCCACTCCCACCACGTTTGCGGGAACCCGTGCAGGAGGACCACGGTCCGGGCGCCCTCGCCGGCGGACACGTAGTGAAGGCGCAGGCCGGCCTCGATGTCGGCCATGCCGTGCGCGAGCGGAAGGGAAGGTGCATCGACGGGCATCGCAGCTGTCTCCTCTCGTGGCGCAGACGATCGCATGGCGCGATCGAGTCTTGTCATGAGACCTCCGCATGGCACTCTCGTCCTCGCAGCTCGGCCCCGGCACGCGAATCGGCATGGCGGCGCGGGCGGACCGCGAGCGCCCAAGACTCGATCCTCGCCGATCGCGGCGCGAGTCCTGCGATCGCGATGACCGCGTCAGGCGATCCAGACGGTCTTGACGTTCACGAACTCGCGGATGCCGAACGCGGCGAGCTCGCGGCCGAAGCCGGAGCGCTTGATGCCGCCGAAGGGGAG
>Ga0075421_100003078_pt1 | contig 19931 bp, 22 predicted proteins | sample SoiMetdeltSBSDD5_FD_75292 | JGI IMG/M metagenome (GOLD analysis project Ga0075421, IMG submission 75292) | Bulk soil microbial communities from a Populus tree surrounding site in Tennessee, USA - Soil MetaG P. deltoides SBSDD5 | ecosystem: Environmental > Terrestrial > Soil > Tree plantation... | reverse complement strand
GTCGAGGTCGAGGGTATCTGCACACGCAGCTTCGGCAATCCGATCGATGTGCCGTTCTTCAACTGGAACTTCTGGTTCCAGTGGAACGTCCAGGTGTTACCGGAGCCCGAGTATCAGAACGTCCTCTCACCCGCCTCCGGATTTCCCACGGAGGGCCTGCGTCCGATCATCCGGGACCGCTCCTTCGAGATTCACTGGGATGCCGGCGCCATCTATGCGGATCGCAGTCCCTTCCTCAACGGCTTTCCCGCCACCGAGATGCCACTCCACGACGGGCCCATGATCACGTCCGAGTGGTGCTGGCCGATGGCCGGCATGTTCGTGTGGGCCTCCGGGCGATGGGTGTACGACTGCAGCCGCGCGACCAGCGGCGCCCGGCCACAGATGACCGCAATGATCAACCCCGCGAGGGCCGTTGCCACGGCACGCTTTCAGGCTCACGACTTCAAGGAAAACACCACGTCGGTGCCGGCAATCCAGTTCCTGTTCTTCGCGTCCCGGCAGGGCGGATACATCGACCACACGGCCATCGACGACACCGACTACGAGTTCATCGTCGACCTTCCCCCCATCGAGATGCCGCTCCACCCGTACCCGATCGGGCACACGCCGGAGTTCCCCCACAACACGATCGTCGTGCGTCCCCGCCTGCTCAAGGACGTCCGGCCATTGCCGGAGGCCGGCGTCGCGAAGCTGGAGCCGATCGTCGAGCCCATCCGCCCCGAGGACCCCACCCGACCGCCGACCCAGGTGAAAGTGAAGGTGCCGGGCGCGACGCTCAAGGGTGCCGGCGCCGCCGGCTTCATTCTCTCCCTCGGCTGGTTCGATCCGAACCTCGAGCAGGCCCGCAACGTGAAGATCTGCAAGCTCACCGTCGACGGTTTCAGCGGCCGGTTGCAGATCCGCGACTCTCCCGCCAAGAAGCTCTTGGACGTCTTCGACAAGGAGAAGAATGGCCTGCGTGACGCGATCAAGAAGCGCGTGGGCGACATCAAGATCCTCGACATCCCGACGCCGTTCGGAAACATCGTCGTCCACGTTCGCGACGTTCCGGTGTTCGGTGCGCTGGTCGAGGATATGGTGGCGAAAGCGTTCGACGAGTTCATCAAAGGCCTCATCAAGCTGTTGCCACTCGAAAAGGAGGAGTGGTTGCTGCGGATCGGAGTCAATGGACTCTGGAAGACCGTGTTCTTCGATGGCGTGGGTAGCTCGCCGGTCGAGCTACGAGAGGAGAAGTTCGAGCTGGTCCGCGACCGGCTCACCTTCAATCTCCATCTCGCGCGCGGGGATTTGCTGTCGTTCGCCACGCACGGCACGGAGTTCGATCCGGTCGGTGACATGATGCATTCGCCGCGCACGAACCGGATCATCACGCTCAATGGAGCCCAGGTGCTCTGGCGGGAGATCGTGAACCCGCCCCCGGATGCGAAGCAGAATCGCCGGGAGATGGTCTTCCAGTATGTCCTCAAGGTGATGACCGACACCACCGAGGGCGTCGACAAGATGGCGCTGGGGTTCGAGAACTCACCGCTGGGCTTGATCGATCCCGATCCGTCCAGACGTGGGACCTCGCCCCAGAGCAATCCGATGGTGATCCAGAACAACGTCAAGGACACGCCGGTGCGGCGGACCGCGACCTTTGCGCGCGCGGTGGGTGACCAGATGATTCTGGTCGAGGACCCGAGCCTCCGCGACTACATCATTCAGTACACGCTCGAGATCAAAGACCTCGTGGCACAGTAGGCGCGTCCCGCCCGGCCTACGCGCGCCGCCACTCCGTGCCGTCGAGATCCGGGAACGTGATCTTGCACGTGCCCGGATCCAGGTTTCCCTCCCACGCGACGCCCTCGGAATTGAGCACGCCCTGGCGCGTGGAACCGTCCGGCAGCTCGACGCGGTACTTTTCGCCGGGCACGGCCTTGCCTTCCTGATCGACGAGCTTGATCTCGATCCAGTCGGTCTTCTTCGCCGGCGTCTCGGCCGCAGCTGCGCCCGCGCCGCCGCCAGCGCCCCCCGCCGCCGCCGCTCCCGCGCCGGCCGCCGTTGCCCCGGCCGCGCCCGCGCCGGCCCCGCCACCCGCGGCCCCTCCTCCGGCCGAGGCGTTCCGCGTGATGCTGAACTCGGTGAGATAGCCGCCCGTGTGACGACCGCAAATGTGCTTCGAGGCGACGACGTAGTAGAGGCCGCTGAATCGTCGTCCGAGCCCCTTGAGCTCGATGATCTCGCCCGCACGGACGTCGGGATTGCCGACGCACACTCCGTCACCGACCACCAACCGCATGGACAGCTGGTTGAACCGGGCCCGCGCCAACGCGTCCGCCTCGCTCTGGCTGAAGATCGGATGATCCACGACGACGGTATGCGCCTGCCCGAAGGCGGCGGTGGCGAGGTCGCCGCCCGTGCGCGATCCATCCATGCGGGTCGTCTCATCGCCCACCTTCGCCCTGCCGACGATCTCGCGCTTGTCCTTCGGGTTCCAACCTCGCACGACGATCTCGCTCGCCTGGTTGGCGGTGGTGAGCCGCAGCGCCAGGCTGATGAGCTCCTGGTCGCCGGGCTCGCCCCATTCGAGCGTCGTCACCTTCGCGCGAGCTTCGCGGGACTTGCCGAAATAGAGCGTCGTGTTCGCCGCCGTCACCTCGTAGTGGATCCGCGCCGCGCGAAGGAGAAGGAAGTCCAGATCGCTGACGTTGTTCTGATAGACGTGGTCGAACTTCGTGCTGGTCGGATCACCTTGCAGCTTGAGGCCGTGCTCGTCGGCGATCTTCCGGGCGATCTCCCAGTCGGTCATCCGCTGAAACGTGCGGCTCTTCTTGCCGCGGCGAAGCCGATGAAGTCGATCGAAGCCCTGCAGGACGAGGCTCTCCGGGCCACGGGAGGAGAAATGTGGCTGCGCCGCGGTGATCTCGCCTTCGATCATGGTCCGGAGCGGACGTCCGGCGTAGCCGAGCTTGATGCAGACCTTTCCGCCCTCGCGAAACAGCTGATCATCGATCCAGTCGGGCTTCTCGACCGCGGCATCGACCAACGCGAGGCGGATGGAAAAGAACTGCGCGGCGTCAACGCGATCGTCGACCGAGACCTCGACGACTTTCGTCTCGTCCTTGGTCTCGAGGTCCTGCCCGTTGATCGTCACCTTGAAGTCGGGCGCCCAGAGATCGTCGGTCGCCATTCACTCCTTGCGCGTGAACACGACCTTCGAAACGTTGCCACGACCTTCGTAGTGCACCGTGGCGTTGTACGCCCCCACCGGGCTATACATCACCCGCGTTTGATACATTTTGTAGAGCCCGATTCCGGAAAGCACCATCGACACCGGGTCGAACAGCGCCCGCGTTTGAACTTTCGAGTCGTCCTGAAGCTGGACCTTGCCGTGGTTCTTCTCGACCATGTTCAGCCACGAGCCGAGTCGGTCGGGCAGATCGTTCAGCGTGGCCGGCGCGAGGAGGTTGACCGTGACTGTCTGAGGTTTCGCGCTCAACGCCGAAGACATTTTTTGATCGAAACTGCCGGAGTTGAGGAAGTCGATCGTGGGGCCGGTGGCGCCATCTGGGATCTGCAAGTCTTCTTTGGTCGTCGCACAGGAAGTCGTCAGCAGGGCAAGGATCAACACGACGCAGAAACGTCCCCGGACAGGAGTGGTCCCCAACGCTCGTCCTCCCAACGCCACGGTGGAGCGGACGCAATACTGCTCTGGAGGCGGGTGCGGAGTCAAGAAGGGGCAGGCGATGAGGCGACGTAGTATATTCCCGACCTGCGCTCCTCTCGACGCGTAACGGGAGGAGCCTCAGGCCGAAATTCGAGCCGACGGGCAAGGAGGCGGTAATGGCCCAAGCGATACCGCGAGAGAGCGTCCTGCACGTTCTTCAACGCCGTTATGATCACCAGTCGGCGCAAGTCGTCTTCAAGCGCGCGGTCGAGAGCGCGAAGCTCCGGGATCAGGAGCAATACACGCGCGAGGAGCTGCAGTCGATCAGCGAGGGTCTGCAGAAGGTCGGCGATCGACTCGATTCCCTGATCGGTCCCTTGATGGCGCTGGCCGGCACGGCGGTCGTCAAGCGTGAGCCTGCACGCGCGGAGCCGAAGCCCGAGCCGGCACGAGCGGAGCCAAAGCCGCAATCTCCGCGCGCCCCCGATGCGGCATCCGTCGTCGCGGTGACGCCTCCCACGATCCCGGCGACGCCGGCGTCTGCCGTTGCGCCCGCTTCGACATCGACGGCCGCCGCCGAGACGCCTGCGGCAACGACCTCCACCGAAGCATCCGCCGCGGCGAACGCCTCCGCCTCGAATGTCGCTGCCGCCGAGGACACCGCGAGCTCTCCCGCTGATGACAGCGCGGACGCTGAAGGCGACAACACCGAGTCGGCCGCCGGCGCGGAGGGGCGAGAGGCGAAGGGCCGTCAGCGGCGGAAGCGATAAGCTTCACGGCGCGCCATGCTGCAGCCGGGTGACACCCTCAACAACGGCGCGTACCGTGTCACCGGAGAGTTGGGTGCCGGCGGTTTCGGCGTGGTGTACCTCGCCGACGAAGTGAATCTTGGTCGGCGCGTCGCGATCAAGACGATCCTGCCCGAAATCGCCGCGCGCGATCGGAACGCCGCCGCCGGGTTCTACAACGAAGCCCGCATGAACGCGGGCCTCGATCACCCCAACATCATCCCTATTTACTATATCGGTCAGGAGCAGGTCCGTGGCGCCCCGCTCCATTACATCGTCATGGAGTTCGTCGAGGGCGGCGATCTCGACAGCGTCCTCGCGGGCGAGGCGATCGCTCTCCCGCAGCGGCTGCGATGGATGCGACAGATCGCGGACGGTCTCGCCTACGCCCACCATCAAGGGGTCATTCACCGCGACCTGAAGCTTCGCAACGTGTTCCTCGCCAGGAGCCAGAACGTCAAGATCGGGGACTTCGGCCTGGCGAAAGCCATGGGCTCCGAGACGAAGACGATCGTGAAGGGTCTGGGCACGCCGGCCTACGTCGCGCCGGAGCAGATCCAGGGGCGCTCCACGACGGTGCGCACGGACATCTACTCGCTGGGCGTCATGTACTATCAGATGCTCACCGGTCGTCTGCCCTACGATGCGCCCGACGTCGCGGACTCCAACGCCAGGATCATGGCGATCTGCTACCAGCACGTGAACGCGCCCATCCCGTCGGCGCGCGCGCTGAACCGGCAGGTGCCGGCAGAGCTCGACCGGCTGATCCAGCGGATGATGGCGAAGGCTCCTGAGCAGCGCCCGGAGTCTGCACTCGAGGTCAGCCAGATCCTCGGGACGATCGTTCTCGGTGAGCCCGAGGTCGAACGCCGACTCGATCCGCGCTGGATTGCCGTGCCCGCCGCCGCCCTGCTGTTGACGGGGGGTGGGTACGGCGCATACGTCCTCTGGGCGAAGTGGAAGCCGCCAACGGTTGCGGAGCCGGCGCGACCACCTGTTGTTCCGCCGAAGATAGAACGTCCGCCCACGCCCGTGCCGGCGGCGCCGGTAAAGCCACCCGTCGCCATCGCTGTCGCCCCGCCCAACCCGCCAACTCCGCCGCGCCCCGTTCCGCCTCCAGCAACGGTGAACACGCCGTTGCCGCAGCCGTCTTCCCCGAAAGTGGTGACGCCTCCGCGCGAGCCCTTGCCGCCCATCACCACGCCGCGCCCGGCCTCACCGACGCCTGTGCCGGCGACACCGCCGAAGCCAGCCCCTGGAGAGGTGAAGACGAAAATCGAAGAGCAATTCCGCCGGGCCCGCCTGGATGTGTCCGTTGACGTCAGCTCGACGGGGACCGTGACGCTGACCGGTGTGGTGGACGAGCAAGCTCAGAAGGAGCGAGCGTTGACCCTCGCGCGCCAGCTACCCGGCGTCGTCGAGGTGAAGTCGAACATCAACGTGCGCGGGGAGTGGCGATAGCGGTGGCCGAGGAGCTCACTTCGAGCTTCTGACCCACACGGCGTCCCAACCCGGACCCGGCGCGTGCGCAGCCAGGTCGGCGGCGCGCTCCGCCATCACCGTGGCCGGACTCGCCAGAGTCCCGGCTCGCGGGTGCACAGCCCTCCGCCAGAGCTCGCTCGCCTCGGCAAAGCGACCGGCTCGATAGGCCTTCAAGGCATTCTCGTACGCGGCGACGTAGGCGTACTCGACGGCGCCGGCGGACGCGTACTCACACAGCGGCTCGAAGATCGAGATCGGTTGTGCCTTGCCCTTGACGCGGATCCAGTCGAGCTCCGAGACGAGGAACGTTGCACCGGCCAGCTCCGCGGTACGTCGACCGATGATCACGCGGCACGCGTAATCTCCTGGCAAGCTCTCGAGTCGAGCGGCGATGTTCACGGTCTCGCCGACGGCCGTGTAGTTGTAGCGTTTCTCCGCGCCGACGTTCCCGACGGTCGCGTCGCCGGAGTTCACGGCCACCCGTACCCTGAACGCGCGCCCGCCGCGCGCGGTGTCCGCCGCGCCCAGCGCGTCGACCCGCACGACGGCGGCGAGCGCGGCGTGAACCGCGTGAATCGCGTGATCGGCGTCGGCGACCGGCGCTCCCCAGATCGCCATCACGGCGTCGCCGATGAATTTGTCGACGTACCCGCCGGTGGCTTCGACCGCGGCGACGAGCTCGGCGAGGTAGCGGTTGGTCAGCTCCATCAGCTCCTGCGAGCCGAGCTTACCCGAGAGCATCGTGAAGTCTGAAAGATCGGCGAACATGATCGACACTTCGCGCCGCTCGCCGCCGAGACGCAGCTCACTCTCGCCTTCGACGAGGCGATCGACGAGCTGTGGCGCCAGGTAATGCGAAAACGCTCGCTGGACGCGGCGCCGGCGACGATCCTCGACCAGGAATCGGACGACGTACGCAAGCGCCGCAGCGCCGACCATCGACGCCCCGGGCAGCGCCACCGGCACCCACAGGCCAGCGCTGAGCAGCCCGCTGCTCGCCGCGAAGATGGCGGCGAGGACGCCGAGCAGGGCCAACGCGGCCCACCAGGGACTGAGCGCGAATCCGAGCCACGCTCCGCCGAAGGCCAGCGATCCCGCAAGCGTCACGAGCGACAACGACGGCGCCGTTCCCACGGTCGGGCCACCGGCGACCGCCTCGACGCCGGCGGCGTGAAGGAACACGCCGGGCACGGTGCGCGATTCCGGGTACGACGCGCCAAGGCGCCTGAGCGCACAGCCCGCGCTGCGCGCACCGGCCGGCGGTTCTTCGGAGAGCCGAGGACGGAGAAAGCGGTCGGGTGCGGGTTTCCGCCCCTCTTCGGCCAGGGTCGTGCCGACGAGCACGATCCGACCGGCGAAGGCAGCGGCGAGAGCCTCGGGCGCCGCCCCCGCGCATCGCACGACGTCGATGAGCGAATACGAAGGGATCGATTCCAGATGTGCGCTCGGCACCAGCAGCAGCGACGGCGGCATCGGCGGCGCCCCGGCCCGCTCGAGTGCCGCGGCCGCCAGCGTCGCCGCTTCCCTCCCATCGGCGAAGCGGATCCTTGCGGCGACACGGCGGTACACGCCGTCCGCGTCGGGGACGAGCTCGGCCAACCCGACGCTTCCGCCCGCCGCGTGGAACAACGGATCGGCCACCTTCGTGCGCGCCGTTGTGGCCAAGACGACGCGGTTGCGGTGACGACTCAGCTGCTCGAGAAACGGCCGATCGTAGTCCGGCTGAAACCGATTCGCGCTGTAGGCGAAGATCACGTCGAACGCGACAGCGCGTGCGCCGGCGGCGAACAGCGCGTCGAGCATCTGCGCCCAGTACGGAGCCAAGAACACCCGCGGGAGATCGCGGAGCTCCGGCGACTCGAGGCTACGGTCGTCGAGGGCGACGACGGCGACCGTCCGCGGATCCGCGGGGGATGTCAGCGCCGCGCGAGTCGCGACGGAGAGATCGAAGAGCGGCCCGTCGGCCATCGGCAGCGTTCCACCCGAGACGACCCCCAGCGCGCTCGCAGCCAGCGCCGCGGCGATGCCGACGAGGCTGCGGTAGTGGCGCCGCACTGCGATGTCGGCCGGGCGCCGCGGCACCGCAGCCATGGTCAGTCGACCCGAATGATGAGGAGGCGATCGGGCTCGGCTGCTTTCGGCGCTTCGACGGTGAGAGGAATCTCGACGCGGGCGCCGGCGCCACGTGCCAGCACCAGCAGGTAGCCCTCTCCGGCGGCGAGGCGGTCTCGGTTCCTGGGCCAGACAAGCCGACGCTCGGTGAGAGGGAGCAGCGCGATGACGACGCCGTCGCGGCGGATCTCGACGGCCGAGAAGGCGTCGGCCCGGGCTCCGGCCAGGATCAGATCAGGCCGCGCTGAGACGATCGGCGCGTCGCTGCCGCCCGAGCGAAGGAGCAGAGCGCCCGTCGTTCCCGCCGGCGCGCCGTTGGGCGCCACCACGTATTGTCGCGGACAGGGCTGCACCTGTTCGCTCTCGATCCGTCCGCCGATGATGTCGTAGTGCGCCTGATCGAGACGGATCGTCCCGCCGACGATGCTGACCACGCGACACGTCCGATAATGGACGAACGTCACGCGGGTCGATGGATCGAGCCTGTAGCTTCCTCCCGCCGACAGTTCCGCAAAGCGCTGAAGGGGTGGCTCGGCCGGCCCGGAGACGTCGAACACCATGGCGACCGGCTCGGCTCCCGCGGCGGAATGCGCGACCGCCGCGATCAGCAACAGCGAAACAATCGCCGAGACCTCAACTCTCATACGGAGCTCCGCCAGGAGCCTGCCATAGTCCCAGGTCCCCAGCAACGATCGGCTTGAGCGTTTCGACGCCTTGTGATACCTATGCGCTCTCAATTCTGACCATTCGAGGACGCCGTGAATAAGCGCTTCGCCCGCGCTGTGCTGTGGCTGATGATCCTGAGCCAGACGACGGCCGGCTGCGAGACGATGAGCGAGCAGCAGAAGAGCGGCGCCGTGGGGGCCGGTGCGGGAGCGGTGGTCGGCGCCGCCGCCGGTGCTCTGCTCAACAAGAAGAATCCTGGGCAAGGCGCCGCGATCGGAGCCGCCGCTGGCGCTCTCGTCGGCGGAGCCGCCGGGTGGGCCGTCGGAGAATACCGCGTCAGGCAGGTGCGGACGCGGGAGCAGGCGGTGGCAGCAACGGGCTATACGCCAGCACAGGGAGTCGTGGTGCTTATCGAGAAGGCGGCGACTACGCCTCAGCAGCTCAGGCCTGGTGAGCAGCTGACATTTCAGGCTCAGTACACCGTGCTCGCGCCCCCGCAACAGAAAGAGATCCAGGTGACGGAGACGCGCACGATCTTGTTCGACAATCGACACTTGCACGATTTGCCACAGAAAGAACTGACGCTGGCCCAGGGGACGAAAGACATTCAACACTCCCTGACGCTTCCGAAGGAGGCGGCGGAGGGGTTGTACCTCATGAAGACGTCTTTGACGCCGGCGGTTGCGAACGCGCAGAAGGTCGAGGTCGCGACGCCCTTCGTCGTCCGAACGGCCGCGCCCGTCGCGAGCGCTGTGCCGCCACCGTCGGCAACGGCGGCGACCGCCGTTCCCGCGCGCCCGCCAACGGTGGAGGTCGCCGTCGTTCCGCCGGGCGTGCAGGCGCCGCGCGTGACGCCGCAAGCGCTCTATGTGAAAATTGCCGCTGCGAGCATTCGGGATGGCGCCGGCGTTAAATTCAAGCTCTTGAGCCAGGTCCCGCAGGGGACCAGGCTGCACGTGCTCGAGGCCGGCGGGACGGAGGCGGATCGGTGGTTCAAGGTGAGGCTCGCCAATGGCCAGGAGGGATGGGTGGCGGCCTCCGCTGTGAGTCTCAACCCGTGAGGCAGCAACCGTGGGTCTGACGGTCAAGAATCTCATTTGCCACGTTCGTGTCACGCTTCCGGCGGAAACGGTCGAGACGGGGCGCCCGCTCGACCTGTCGACGCTCTCGAGAATGGAGGCGCTGATCGGCGACCGCGTCGACGACGTCCGAATCCACACCGATGCGAGCGCCGCCGCGATGGCGCGCGGACTCGGCGCCGACGCGTTCATCAGTGGCAGAGATATCTATTTCGGGCATGGACGCTTCGAGACCGTCACGGGACGCGGGCTCGGTCTGGTGGCCCACGAGCTCGTTCACCGGCGACAGCAGGACGACGGAACGGCCGCCGCCGACGCCGAACGGCAGGCGATGAAGGTGGAGCGGGAGGCGGCCGCCTCGGGGCGCCCGCAGGAGGCGGTCTACCTGGAGGCAGACACCCCCGCCTCGGGGGCGGACGCGGCAGCCTCGACGGCGGAGAAGAAGCCGAGTGAGATCGAGCGGATGAAGCGCCCGTCGACACCGGCGCTCGGTCCCGGCGACATCGAGCAGCTCCTTGCCGCCAAGGTGTTCGCGCTCATGCGAGCCGAGATCGTCACCGAGCAGGAACGCCGCGGGGTGGTCAACCGCTCAGGGGGACGCCTCCCACTTTAGGCCGAGCCGCATGGTGCGGCGCTGCGCCTCCAGCTCATCGACCGCCCGGCGCAGCCGCGTTCGCTCGCGCGCGTGTGTTCGGTACGCGTCCATCAGCGTCTTCAGCAACGCCCCTGAGACGAACCACGTCGGGGCCTTGTACTGCGGCCGCGCGTCGGTCGAACCGGTCGAGGGAAAGCGGTACTTCGACAGGAGGCTCTCGAGGACGCCGTCGATTCGCATGGCCGGCTGCCAGACGCCTGGAAGATGCGTCAGATCGAATGGGCCGTCCGGAAGCTCGACATCCGCGAGCCAGAGTCCCGGATCCCGCAGGACCGCCGAGATCTCGGCCGCCGCCTTCGCGCCCTCTTCGTCGACGTCGCGCTTGAGGGCTGCGAGCGTCTCGGGAGCCATGGCATCGGCGAATTCAGGTGCGCTCACGAACCGCGCTTTGATCTCGCGCTGCAGATACGCCGGGAGGTCGTCCTCGAGCACTGCGACGATCCGGGCCGCGTCGTCGCGGATCTGACGCTCGACGGCGTCTATCCGATCGCGATGCCGTCGTAGCTCCTCGTCGATCTTCTCGGTCGCCGCCTGGTCTGCCATCGTCGCCCCCAACGCTACGCGGTGCCCGCTTGCGGGTGATCTCCCTGACGCTGCGCCATCCAGTTCCGAACGTACTCGTTCATCCGCTTCTCGACGGCGGACGTGCGTGGCTCGAACGAGAATTCCTCGACCAGCTCCTCGATCAGCTCCTGCCGATAGTGTTCCGCATCGGCGGGCAGCCGCAGGCGGATGACATCGCCCTCGCGATCGAACGAGACGTACTCGAACGCCGCGTCTTCGTCCGGCATGACCTCAGTCGACCTCGAGCAGCCGGGAGCGCTCGCCGCTGAACGGCTTCTTCGCATCATCGCGTTTGGGCGCGGGGACTGGCTTGGCGGCGTCGGGGGTGGCTACCCGCTGACGACGGGGCGGGCCGTCGAGGGGAAACGTCTGGTCGCCGACCGTGATGAGCACGCGGTCGCCCTCGACGCGAAAATGGTCGAGCTCCGGCACATTGAGCCTGGCTTTCAAGTCGGTGATCAGGCGCGCGAAGCTGACGCGCTCGCGCGAGTCCCCCGGAGGAACGAGCGACGGCTCGATGTCGAGCGCCGACGTCCCCTCGATGACGTAGATCTTGATGAGATCGCTCAGGAGCTCGACGAGCTCGGCCGCGTCGACGTCGCGCAGGCTCCGGGCCAGGTCCTCTCGAACGCGCTGATTGGCGGAACGGCCGTTCACCGCAGCTCGCTTTCGAGCCGCAGCCCGTCGACGTCGGCCGCGTCGAGATTCACGTTGACCAGGACGGCGCCCCGGAAGTCAGCTCCGCGGAGGTTCGCCCCCTCGAAGTTCACACTGAGCATCCTCGCACGACTGAAGTCGGCGCCTTCGAGGTTGGCATGGCTGAAGTTTACATCGATGAGGATTGCTCCGGCGAGCGTGGCTTTGATCAGCGATGCAGTCGCACGCTGATCGTCGCTGAAATCGACCCTTACGAGACGCGCCCCACTCAGCACGCTGCCGTACAGGTCGGTGTGGGGAAACGTGGAGGCCAGGATCCGGGCGCCACGAAACGCGGCGTTCATCAGCGAGCATCGCTCGAAGCGGGTCTTGTAGAGGTAGGACCGATCCAGAACGACCTCGTTGAGGTCGGAGGAGACGACGCGAACGTTCTCGAGGCTCGTATCCGTCAAGGACGACGCGCGAAGGCTCACCTGGTACAGCATCGAGTCCGTCAGCAGCGCGCCGGACAGATCCGATCGGGTCAGGTTCGTACCCGTCAACGACACATGGTCGAACCGCGCTCCCGGAAGTCCCGCTCCCTCGAGATTGACGCCATTGAAGGTGTCCCCCTCGAAGCCGCGAGTCTCGAGGTACCTGGCGAGAACCTCCTCCCTCGAGAACGTCGTGTATTTGCCCATGGAAGCTCGTTCCCTCGGGTCTTTACGGATCGAAGGATGGGCGATTATTTCGGGTCGACCCCGGCGTGTCAATGCGGAAACGCGGAACGACGGCCTGGAACGCGTCGGCACTTGACATCCTCTCGGGGGGGCGACTATGTTTGGGCCCCCCCAAGGACAGGTGTGATGGAACTACTGATCTACTTTGATGTGGATGGTACGGTGACCTTTCCGTCACTTGCTTCTGATCTTCTTCCAGTCGCACGGGGGCTCGACCCGTCCTTCTCGCCTGACACCCCAGCCGGACCTCGGCAGCCAGCGAGCTATCTGGCCACGCGGCGCACGCCGGTGGCGTCGACTCCCGAATGGAGTGACCTTTCCGAAGACGCTCTCTGGACGTGGCACCACCAGACACGTGACGTGGAGCGCATCACGGAACGTCCACTCCGCTCGCGTCTCGATCTCAAGATCGAGCTCGCGACGCGGCTGTTCGGGAAGTGCACCCTCTGCCCGTGGGACTGTCGCGTGGATCGCCTCCGGGGCGAGCTCGGATTTTGCGGCCTGGGCCGCGACGCCTTTTACACCAAGGAGCTGCTCCACTTCGGCGAGGAAGCTGAGATCCGCCCATCGCACACCATCTTTCTCACCGGCTGCAGCCTTCGCTGCGTGTATTGCATGACCGGCGACAGCGTGATCGCGCCCCGCAGCGGCCAGCGCCTGGTGCCGGCGGAGATGGCGACGCGCATCGCCGAGCGTGCGCGCGAGGGTGCTCGCAGCCTCAGCTTCGTGGGGGGCAATCCCGACCAGAACCTACTCGGGATCCTCGAGGTGTTGAACGCCTGCGATACCGACCTCCCGGTGGTGTGGAACAGCAACCTGTACGGCTCGATCGAGCTCATGGCGCTGCTCGACGGTGTCGTCGACATTCACGTCGCCGACTTGAAGTACGGCAATGATCGCTGTGCCCGCCGCCTCTCTTCGATCCCCCGGTACTGGGAGACGGTGACGCGCAATCTCACGATGGCGGCGCGCGACGCGCGGGTCCTCGTCCGGCACCTGCTCTTGCCCGGGCACCACGACTGCTGCACGGCGCCGGTGCTGCACTGGGTCGCCGAATACCTGCCCGGCGTGCCCGTCAACCTCATGCCGCAATACCGCCCCGATCACCTCGTGCTCCAGGGCCGCCGCCCTGAGCTGCGTCGATGCAGCTCGGCTCGCGAGGTCACGGAGGCGAGACAGCTCGCTGGATCGCTTGGCATCACGGTCGCCGACGTGACCAGCCAAGACGCCTGAGCCCCAATGACCGCAAGCGTCAGATCCGAAGCCGAGATCGAATACCTCATCCGCGCCCGATATCCGCTCGTCTATGTCGTGTCCTGGGAAGAGGCGAGGGTGGAGGAAGCCCTGCAGGCGATCGCCCTCCGGCGCGGCAAAAAGCTCATCTTCTGGAGCGTCACGGAGGGCATGGTCGGCATGAAGGGCGCGACGCCGGCCGAGCTTCGCGATCCGCTGAAGGCCCTCGAGTGGATCATGGAGTCCAAGGAAGACGCGATCTTCGTCATGCGCGACTTCCATCCGTTCCTCAACGACCCCACCGTCGTCCGCCGGCTGCGCGATCTCGGCCGTCACCTGAAGAAGACCTACAAGAACATCGTCATCGTCGCGCCGCTGCTCAAGGTGCCGCCGGAGCTCGAAAAGGAGATCAACGTCATCTACTTCGGGATGCCGGGTCTCGAGGATCTCGACCAGATCCTCGACAAGGTCATCCGCTCGGTTCCCAGGGAGTCTGAGACGTGGGCGGTCATCGACAAGCTGAGCGCGGCGGAGCGCGAAGCGGTTCTGGAGGCGGCCCTGGGGCTCACCGCTGACGAGGCCGAGAACGCCTTCTCGAAGTGCCTCGTCAAGACGAAGCGGTTCGACATCGACGTCATCCTGGCCGAGAAGGAGCAGATCATCCGCAAGTCGCGGGTGCTCGAGTTCCATCGCGCGGCGGAGCAGTTCTCGGACATCGGCGGCCTCGATCAGCTCAAGGAATGGCTCCGCAAGCGCCAGGCCGCGTTCACCCGCCAGGCCCGCGATTTCGGGCTTCCCGAGTCGAAGGGCATCCTCCTCATCGGCGTTCCGGGCTGCGGCAAGTCGCTCACGGCCAAGGCCGTGAGCTCGCTGTGGAAGCTGCCGCTGCTTCGCCTGGATGTGGGGCGGATCTTCGAAGGGCTGGTGGGCTCCTCGGAGGAGAACGCCCGCCAGGCGATCCGGATGGCGGAGGCCATCGCGCCATCCATCCTCTGGATCGACGAGCTGGAAAAAGGGTTCTCGGGGACGCAGAGCAGCAGCTTTTCGGACGCCGGCACCACCGCGCGCGTCTTCGGGACCTTCGTGACCTGGCTCCAGGAAAAGACGTCGCCCGTCTTCGTGATCAGCACCGCCAACAACATCTCGATGCTGCCGCCGGAGCTCCTCCGAAAGGGACGCTTCGACGAGATCTTCTTCGTGGATCTGCCGAAGAAGAAGGAGCGGGAAGAGATCTTCTCCATCCACATCAAGAAGCGCAAGCGTGACCCGGCGCAGTTCGACCTGGAGAAGCTCGCCGCCGCCGCCGACGGTTTCAGCGGCTCAGAGATCGAACAGGCGGTGATCTCCGCCCTCTTCGACGCATTCGACGAAGGCCGCGACCTGACAACGGAGGGGATCCTGGCCAGCCTCGCGGAAACCATGACGCTCGCGCAGACGATGGAGGAAGAGATCAACACGCTGCGCGAATGGGCCGCCTCTCGGGCGCGCTTGGCCTCCACCCCGCTCTCCCGGGAACGGGAGGCGGAGATCCGGCGACTGGAAGTGTAGGAGGAGCTATGTCGCACTTCACGAAAGTCCACACGAAGATCACCGATCTCGTGTGCCTCAAGCAGGCCATCGCCGATCTCGGCTACACGTGCGAAGAGGGCGCCGTCGAGGTGCGCGGATATCGCGGTGCCCGCGAGCGCGCCGATCTGGTGATCCGCACGGGCAGCTCGTACGACGTGGGCCTGCGAAAGGTCGGAGACGGCTACGAGCTGGTCGCCGACTGGTGGGGCGTCGAGACGGGCACGGGGATTCCCCAAGATCAGTTCGTCAACCGTCTGACCCAGCGCTACGCGCTGCACAAGGTGACGACCGAGGCCAAGAAGCAGGGCTTTACGGTCGCGGAGGTCGAGAACCAGGCCGACCAGACGATCAAGGTCGTCGTGAGGAAGTGGTCATGAAGCGCGAGATGGTCATTCAGATCGCTCCCGACGGGACCATCTCGCTGCAGGTCAAGGGCGTGAAGGGCGGCGAGTGTATCGAGTTTTCGAAGTTCCTGGAAGACGCCCTCGGCGACGTGATCGAGCGCGAGAAGACCTCCGAGTTCTACCAGGAGGCGCCGCGCAACGAGGTCACGACCCGGCAGAACGAGTAGGAGCCGGCAGCGATATGGCAAAGGATCGCGTGGTGTGGGATCTGGCGGTGACACTGCAAGAGCTGCTGCGAAGCGGCGTGTCGCTGCCCGACGGCCGGTCCGTGAATTTCGAGATTGACGTGCCGCACGGCAACGTCCGGCCGGACGCCCAGCCACTCGTCTACGTCTCGCTGTACGAAGTGGAGGAGAACGTCCAATTCCGCAAGGTCGACCGCGCGCTGGTGGCGGTGGTGGAAGAGGACGGTGATCTGTACGAGTACTACCAGTTCCCGCCGCTGGCGGTTCAGCTTCGCTTCCTGCTCACGTGCTTCGGACGCACACGAGAGGAGGAGCACCGCCTGCTCGGGCAGATGCTCCGCATCATCCACGATCACCCCGTTCTGCAGGGTGACATGGTCAAAGGTGACTCGGTGGCCCCCGACGAGCGGGTCGGTCTCGCCGTCAGGTCGACCTTCGGGATCGAGGCGCAGAGCCGCTTCTGGCTCGCGACCGGCGAGAAATTTCGGCCGTCCATTGGTTGTCAGCTCTCCGTGTACCTCGAGTCGGATCGGCGCGAGCGAGTGCAGAGGGTGAAGGAGAGAGTCGTCGACGTAAAACGCAGCGTAACGGGCTCATGACAGGAGGTCAGTGATGGCGCCAGAGTACCTTTCCCCTGGTGTGTACGTCGAAGAGGTCGACCGCGGCACGAAGCCGATCGAGAGCGTCGGGACGAGCACGCTCGGCGTTCTCGGCGTCTCGAAGAAGGGGCCTCGTAACGAGGCCACGCTCATCACCAACTGGAGCCAGTACACGCGGACCTTCGGCGAGTTCGGCGACAGCCAGTATCTGTCGCACGCCGTGTACGGCTTTTTCCTGAACGGCGGCACGCGCTGCTTCGTCGTCAACGTCGCCCCCGAGGACGGCGATCTCGACAATCCGCGCGAGACCGACAGTTGGTTCATCGGCTCCGACAACGGCCCGGGCACGCGGACCGGGTTGATGGCCCTGGAGGAGGTCGACGAGGTCGCGGTGGTGTGCGCGCCCGGACAGACGAGCCCGGCCGTCCAGGAGGCGGTGCTGAGCCACTGCGAGCGGCTGAAGGATCGCGTCGCCATTCTCGACAGCCCGGAGGTCATCGACCGTGGCGGCGTCGATCGGCTGCCCAAGCCGCGTGACTCGAAGTATGGCGCGTACTACTTCCCGTGGCTGCAGGTCTACGACCCGGTCAAGAAGGAGAACGTGTACGTGCCGCCCAGCGGCCACATGGCAGGGATCTACGCGCGCAGCGACGGCGAGCGTGGCGTCCACAAGGCGCCGGCGAACGAGATCGTGCGGGGCGCGCTCGGCCTGAAGTACTCGATCACGAAGGGCGAGCACGACATCCTCAACCCCAAGGGCATCAACGCCATCCGCGATTTCTCCAAGCGAGGCCGCGGCATCCGCGTGTGGGGCGCGCGGACGCTCAGCAGCGACCCGTCGTGGCGGTACGTCAACGTGCGGCGGCTGTTCGTCATGGTCGAGGAGTCGATCGACATCGGGACGCAGTGGGTCGTCTTCGAGCCCAACGACGAGAAGCTGTGGAAGCGGATCGAGCGGAACATCACGGCGTACCTGCGGCGGGTGTGGCTCGACGGGGCTCTCTTCGGCCGCACGCCCGAGGAGGCGTTCTACGTGAAGTGCGACGCGGAGACCAATCCGCCCGAAGTGCGCGACGTCGGACAGTGCATCATCGAGATCGGCATAGCGCCGGTGAAGCCGGCCGAGTTCGTGATCTTCCGCATCGGCCAGTGGCAGGGAGGCTCCGAGACCAGCGAGTAGGCCGCGCGTCGGGCGAGGCTGAGACAAATTCTTTGAACACGGAGGGATCGATATGGCTCTGCGGTTCGAAGTCGAAGTGGAAGGACGGAAATCGAACTTTGCCGAGTGCGACGTGCCGAAGACGACGGTGACGCCGATCCAGTACCGGGAGGCGACCGGTACGCTCGACGTCCTTTCGCGGCCCGGAACACAGGCGAACGAGCCGTTCACGCTTACGCGCAACCTGGTCACCAAGGATCAGTTCTGGGATTGGCGCAAGGCCATCATGGACGGCGTGAATACCGGAAGTTCGTCCAGCTACAAGAAGAGCGGCACCATCACGCAGTACGACCACGACGGCTCATCGGTGATCGGCCGCTGGAATTTCAAGGACGCCTTCCTCAGCGAATGGAAGATCGACCCGGACCTCGACGGCAGCGGCAACGAGATCCTCAAGGAGAAGATCACCCTGGTGGCCGACGTCGTCGAGAAGGCCGAATAAGGAGAGGCGGACATGGCTGAGGATCCGATTCCATATACGAACAACAAATTCAGGCTCGAGATCGAGGGGACGGAGATCAAGTACGTCAAGCGTGTCACCGGCATGGACTCCAAGACCGATGTGAAGGAGCTGCGCATCGGCAACAAGCCGGTGGAATATCGGCCCGGCAAGACCACCTACGCCGACATCTCGGTCGAGCGGTTCATCGTGGACAAGGATCAGACGCTCAAGAAGTGGTGGGACGAGTACAAGGACGGCAAGACGAAAGTCACCCGCAAGTCCGGCAGCATCATCATCCTGAAGGACGACTATACCGACGGGCTGCGGCTGAACTTCGAAGGCGCGCTGCCCAAGGACTACAACTCGGGCAACCGCAGCGCGATGCAGGACGAATACCCGACCGAGACCCTCGTCATGCAGATCGAGAAGCTGATCAAGGCCTGACATGGGTCTGCGATTCGAGGTCGAGATCGGTGGCATCAGCGAAGGCTTCGAGAGCGCTGATGTGCCGAAGACGACGGTGGCCCCGGCCAGCTACGCGCACGGGAAGGGGAAAGAGAAGGGCAGCAACAATCCCAACGCGTACCTTCGGCCGGGGCTGCAAACCAACGAGCCCTTCCGGCTCAGCCGCAATTTCATCGGACGCGATCCCCTCTGGCAGTGGCGGAAGAAGATCGTCGACGGCATCAAGGCCGGCCAGACGGACTACAAGAAAACCGGCAACCTCACCCAGTACGACCACGACGGAACGACAGCCCTGGCCGAGTGGGATTTCGAGGGGGCCTGGATCTCGGAGTGGGTCATCGATCCCGACCTCGATGCATCCGGCAACGAAATTCTGAAGGAGCAGATCGTCGTCGTCGCCGATGTCATCATCGCCAAGCTCGGCGGCGCTGGCGGCGGAAGCCGCGGGCCGACGCGTCACCCGCTGCCCTACGCGAACAACAAGTTCCGCGTGGACATCGAGGGATCGGGGACGATCGAGCGTGTGAAGAAGATCTCTGGCCTCGACTCCAAGACCGAGGTCGTGACCGTCAGGGCCGGCGCTCACGACAACAAGCAGCCGAAGGCGGCCAACCCGAAGGTCTTCCGCCCGGGGAAGACCACGTACACCGATCTGACGATCGAGCGATACATGGTCGATCGGAACCCGGTGCTGAAGGACTGGTGGGACCTCTATCGGCAGGGAAAGATGAAGGCCCGCTCGGGCAGCGTGTTCATTCTCAATGACGACTATTCCGACGGCCCGCAGCTCGACTTCTTCGGCGCGATCCCGAAGGATTACAACGCCGGGCACCGAGCGTCGTTGCAAGACGACTATCCGACGGAGACGCTCGTGCTGCAGATCGAGCAGCTCGTCAAGAAGTAGCGGAAGGAGGCAGGGGGTTCATGGCGCTTCAGACTGAATTCGAGTTCACGCTCCCCAAGGGCTACGTGGACGAAAAGGGCACGCTGCACCGCAAGGGCATCATGCGGCTCGCCACGGCCAAGGACGAGATCCTGCCCTTGCAGGACCCGCGTCTGCAGAAGAACCGTGCGTATCTGATCATCCTGCTCCTGGCGCGGGTCATCACCCGGCTGGGCGAGATCAAGGACATCGACACCGGGATCATCGAGAACTTGTTCTCGGGCGATCTGGCGTACCTGCAGGAGTTCTATCGCAAGGTGAACGAAGACGGCAATACCGCGCTCAACACCGTGTGTCCCGAATGCAAGCACGAGTTCGCTGTGGATTTTTCCACGGGGGCGGCGTGAGCACCTACCCAATGGACAAGCTGTTCCAGGAGGCGGCGTTCATCGCCTATCACTTCCACTGGTCGAAGGACGAGATCCTCGAGATGCCCCACTCGGAACGCCACCGGTGGATCAAGGAGATTTCGGACGTGAACCGGCGCATCAACGAGGGCAA
>Ga0075421_100003075_pt1 | contig 19948 bp, 20 predicted proteins | sample SoiMetdeltSBSDD5_FD_75292 | JGI IMG/M metagenome (GOLD analysis project Ga0075421, IMG submission 75292) | Bulk soil microbial communities from a Populus tree surrounding site in Tennessee, USA - Soil MetaG P. deltoides SBSDD5 | ecosystem: Environmental > Terrestrial > Soil > Tree plantation... | reverse complement strand
ACGCCGTGTGTCGACACGGTCGCGACCCCATCGCCCGCGGCAACGCGTGCGAGGCGATAGGCGATGCTCGGCATCGCGATGTAGCGCGCCGGGGCGACTGCGCGCGCCCAGGTCTCGGGGCGCAATTCCGAAGATGCGGTCGCCCACACGTGCTCGCCGACGCTCAGGCGCCGGCGCGAAAGATCGACCTCGAGCGGAATGCCGTTGCGCAGAATCGGACCCGCGCCTTCGGCCCAGGCGATGGTGTCGCGCCCGCGATCGGGTGCGTTCGGGCTATGCACTACTCCCAGCACCGGGACGCTCGCACGCAGCAACGCGATCGAGACTGCCGAACCGCGGCGTCCCTTCAGGAACTCGCTCGTGCCGTCCTGCGGATCGACGAGCCAGCGGTAGCCGGCGAGCGTGCCGGGTGCAAGTCCGGTCTCCTCGCCGAGAAAGTCGCACGCAACGAGCTTCTGCAGGTCGTCGCGCAGCCGCTCCTCGATCTCGGTGTCGATCGGCGCCTTGCTGCGCGTTCCGCGCGGACCGCCCGGCAGGCAGAACTCTGCATGCAGCCGCGCGCCTTCGCGCTCTGCGAGTGCGATGACCTCGGGAAGGACGGAAGCGGGATTCAGCCGTTCAGCGCCGGCGCATTCCAGGGCGGAATGGCCGTCGCACGCCAGGGCTCGATTGCGGACGCTCGTCGAGGTGGCGGAAATTGATCCGCCCCTTGGTGAGGTCGTAGGGCGAGATCTCGAGCGTTACGCGGTCGCCTGCGAGGATCCGGATGCGGTTCTTGCGCACCTTGCCGCCCGCGTACGCGAGCACGCTCGCGCCGTTCGCGAGCGTGACCCGGAACTGCGTGTTGGGCAGCACTTCCTCGACGACCCCGTCCATCTCGAGCATCTCTTCCTTGGCCACTCACGTCTCCGGTGCAAAAGGCGGCGCGCAGTATGGGCCCTCCCGACCGTTCTGCCAAGGCCCACGTGCGCCCTCAGGGACGCTTACGGTACTCCCGGTCGAACGCCTTCTCCAGGCCCGGGTGCACGCCCCGCAAGCCGTCTACGACGCGCCGGGCCCAGTCGAAATATTCGCGCTTGCGGGTGCGTGACCACCCGACCGGCGGATGGTCCCGCAGGTCGCGCAGATTGCAGATCTTGTCGGCGAGCTTGACGAGCTTGGCGCGCCGGGAAAGATGCGGCGCGTGCTCGATCTGCAGGCGCTTGCGCGTGTGCTTGTGCAAGCGCTTGTTGTCGGTGACCTCCATCACGACGGCGGCGATGCCCGCGCCGAACTTGCGCGCCAGCTCGCCGTGCGTGGTCTGCGTGTCCTCGACCGTGTCGTGCAGGATCGCCGCGCTCAGCGTGATCGAATCGGAAATTCCGCCTTCGTTGTGCAGCACGCGGGCGAGCTCGATCGGGTGGTTGATATAGGCGGAGGCGTGGCGGTCCTTGCGGCGCTGCGCCCGGTGCTTGTACGCAGAGAACGCGAGCACCTCGAGAAACTGCTCCATCCGGTCGCGCGCGCGCCGGCTCATGCGAGGATTCTATCGCCGGCACGCGCTGCAACCCGCGTTCTTGTCGCCGAACTGCGACGCTTTGCGGAGAAAAAGGGGACCGGCCCCTGTCTCCGCAGGAAAGCGGGGCCGTCCTTATTGCCGACTTTCTTACTGCCTGCGGGTCAGCTTGCCTGACGCGGTCGTCGAGCTGCTGGTCGGTGAGCTCGTCGATGCCGTTGCCCCGGCCTTGCCTGGATCAGAGGCGCTGGCCGACGCTTTCTCCTCGAGCGCTTCTGTTGCTTTCTCGTTTGCCGCGCCTTGCGCGCTGCGTTGCTCCTGCGCGCGGTCCTGTCCGAACTTGCGGTCCTCAATGAACTGCCCGTTCGCATTTTCCAGGGCCTTCGCACTCGGGTCGGCGTCGGCAGCGGCTCCCACGTTCATGCCAGGGCCGGTCGTCGGGGCCGTGGCGCGTGCAGCCGCGTTCGCACTCGCGCCTGCTCCCGGACCGGCGGCAAACACCATTTGCGCGGCCGCGAGGGCAGCGAGCAGCACCACGCCTTGTTTATGCAGTGTCTTCATCTTTTTTCCTTTCGCGAAAGCGCGGATCTGCACGAACGCGGATCCGCATGGCGGAAAAAATGCAAGTGCCATGCCAGCCTCTTGTCGCCGATGCACAACGTCGATGTTCTACAGACTGACGCGATTTCTTCCGCCCTGCTTGGCCCGATAGAGCGCCTCGTCCGCCGCTTTGATCACCTTGTCCGGCGTGCCGTGCTTCGCGTCCGAGCCCGCCACGCCGATTGAAACCGTCACCGAGAGCACGATCTCGGCCGAGCCCTCGCCGCGACGCACGGTTCCCTCCTTGCCGTCGCGCGGCCGATCGTCGCGTCGCACCGCCATCCCGTAGCCTTCGATTGCCTTGCGTACTTTCTCCAGATGCGGCAGCGCCGCGCGCACGTTGCCGTTGGCGAACAGCACGCTGAATTCCTCTCCTCCATAGCGGAACGCCTGACCGCCGCCTTCGACCAGCTCGAGCTGGCCGCCGACGAGCTTCAGCACCTGGTCACCGACGTCGTGGCCGTGCGTATCGTTGAACTGCTTGAAGTGATCCACGTCCAGCATCGCGATCGCATACGTCGGTCCCAGGCTCGCGAGCGCTTCTTCGAGCGCGCGCCGCGCCGGCAGGCCGGTGAGCTCGTCGCCGAATGCCATCCGGTGCGATTCCTGCAGCAGCGCGACCACCAGCACGATCCCCGCAGCGGAGAGGAACGCACCGAACGCACCGGGGGTGCGCGCCCACTCGCAAGCGATGAAGAACGCGGCGAGCACCGCCGCGAGCCCTAGGTCGAGCGGCCCGTTGCGGGGCCACGCGCGCCACACCGCGGCGACGAACGCCGCAGCGAACAGCAGCCTGCCGAGCCAGGGCGTCGGCGGGCTCTTCAGCAGCCAATGGTCGAGAACCGTGTACCAGACGTTGCCCGATAAGGCGTTCTTCCCGGCACTCGCGATCCATGCGATCAGCACGACTTCCAGCAGGACCACCAGCACCCAGCGATAGTTGTGGTGATGCGATACGCCACGCTCCTGCAGCAGGAACGCACCCAGCGCGTTGAGCGGGACGAGGATGACAATCGCGGTATATACGGCGATCGGGGCAAAGCCCGAGCCTGCATAGTCGCGCGCGACGTGAAAGGCGCCATAGGCAAGCAGCAGCGACGCTGCGAGGACGAACGCCCGCCCGCGGTTGAACCAGAACGCGACGGCGGCGGCGATGCCGAGGATGAAATACGGGCCGAGGTCGCGCAGGCCGGCGAGCGACGTCGGCAGCGACGGGCCGATCGCGAAAGCAAGCGTTGCGACGAGCAGAATGCTCGCCGGCGCAAGCACCGGATAGAGCCAGGCGGGAGGCCGCAAGGCTTTTGCCGCGTCAGCCTCCGAGCCGGTCGGGCCGGAAGCCGATGTCGCAGACCTTGCCGCGCTGCGCTCGCTTGCCCTCGTGCGCCGCGATCTGCGGGGCGTCCAGCGTCTCGACCGCGCGGTTCTTGCGCCGGATGCCCGAGACGGCGAGCGTCTTGCCGTCGCTGACCGCGAGCGAAGCGAGCGTAACGCCCTGCGGGAGGCCGATCAGCTGCACGCCGACACCGCCGTTCGGCCGCGCCGGAATCTCGTCGAGCGGGAAGACGAGCAGCCGCGCATCGGACGACAGCGCGGCGGCGAATTTCGCTCCGCCCGTGCGCACCGGCGCGAGCATCCTCGCTCCTGGCGGAACCGTCATGAAGTCCTTCCCTTGGCGCGTCTTCGTCGCCAGATCGCCGAGCTTGCAAAGGAAGCCGTTGCCGTCGCTGTTCGCGACGAGCAGCGCGATGTCCGGGCGCCCGATAGCGGCCCATACGATCGGATCCGGGCCGGAATTCACGAGCGTGTTCACCGGCGCGCCATCGCCGCGTCCCGAGGGCAGCTCTGCAGCGTCCAGCGTGAAGCACTTGCCGCTCGATGCGAGCACCGTGATGGCGTCGGTCGTCTTGCACTCGATCTCGAGGAAACGCTCGTCGCCGTCCTTGAACGTCACGCCGCTCATGTCGAGGCCATGGCCGGTGCGCGCGCGTACCCAGCCCTTTTTCGACAGGATCACGGTGATCGGCTCCTCGACCACGGTGCGCTCGATCGCAGCGCGCTCCTCGCTCTTGATCAGCGTGCGCCGCGCATCGCCGTAGGTCTTCGCGTCCTCGTTGAGCTCGTCGACCACGAGCTTGCGCAGCACCTTGTCGTCGCCGAGGATCGCCTTCAAGCCGCTGCGCTGTGCCTCGAGGCCCTTGCGCTCCTCGTTCAGCTTGACGCCGTCGAGGCGCGTAAGCTGCCCGAGCCGCAGGTTGACGATGTCCTCTGCCTGACGCTCGCTGAACTTGAACTTCTCGCGCAGCTTCTGCTTCGCCTCTGCCTGGTCGTCGCAGGCGCGGATCAGCTTGATGATCTCGTCGATCTTCGCGTAGGCCATCAAGCGGCCCATCACGATGTGGAGGCGCTCCTCGACCTTCTGCAGGCGGTGCTGCGTGCGGCGGCGCACCGTGCCGACGCGGAATTCGCCCCACTCGCGCAGCACGTCGACGACGCCCTTCGTTTCAGGCAGGCCGTCGAGCCCGAGCCACGTGAGGTTCACCGGGACGCGCGTCTCCAGGCTGGTATGCACGAGCAGCGCCTTCATCGTCTCTGCGGCGGATTGGCGCGAGCTGCGCGGCTCGATCACCAGGCGCAGCCTCGACTTGCGGTCGGATTCGTCGCGCACCGCCTCGACCTGGTCGAGCACGAACTGCTTCAGGCGACGCTGCTCCTGCGAGACTTCCTTCTTGCCGGTTGGCGCCTTCGGATTGACCAGCGCCTCGATCTCCTCGATCACCTGGCGGCACGACACGCCGTGCGGCAGCTCGGTGACGACGATTCGCCATTGGCCGCGCGCGAGCGTTTCCGTGGTCCAGCGGGCGCGCATCGCGATCGATCCGCGGCCCGTCTCGTACGACTGGCGCAGCTCTTCGGCCGGCGAGATGATCTGACCGCCGCCGGGGAAGTCGGGTCCCGGCAGCAGGTCGAGGATGTCGTCGAGCTTGGCGCGTGGGTGGCGGATCACGTACGCGGCCGCTTGCGCCACTTCCTTCAGGTTATGAGGCGGAATGCGCGTCGAGAAGCCAACCGGGATTCCGAACGAACCGTTCAGCAGTCCGAACGGCAGGCGGGCCGGAAGCAGCACCGGCTCCTCGAACTTGCCGTCGTAGTTCTTGACGAAATCAACGGTGCCCTCGCCGATCTCCGCGAGCATCAGCTCCGCGTAGCGCGAAAGCTTCGCCTCGGTGTAGCGATAGGCGGCTGCCGAATCGCCGTCGCGCGAGCCGAAATTGCCCTGGCCGTCGATCAGCGGGTAGCGCATGGAGAACGGCTGCGCGAGGTGAACCAGCGCCTCGTACGTCGAGCTGTCGCCGTGCGGGTGATACTTGCCGAGCACCTCGCCGACGTAACGGGCGCACTTGGTGAAGCCCGTCGCATTGGCGTCGCCCATCGCATACAGGATGCGGCGCTGCACCGGCTTCAGGCCGTCGGCGATCTCGGGGAGCGCGCGCGCCTTGACGGTCGACACCGCGTAGCCGAGGTACGCCTGCGCGGCATGGCGCTCGATCGGCGACGCGTCGTCGCCGTTTTCGGGAGCGAAGAGGTCGAGCGTGCGGGTGTCGTCCATGGCGGCTCAGTTCTTCTTGGGCGTGCGGATGAAAGGCGGCGGCACGGGGAGCGGCGGGCGCGGATCCGACGTCGCAGTCACCGCGCAACTCTGCTCGCCGCCCTCGAGATACTTGAAATACACGCGGCGGATGTTCCAGACGGCCGGCGGGTCGCCCGCGCGCTGCGGAATGATCAGGTAGTCGACCGTGCTCGGCACGCCGCGCACGGTGCAGTTGAGCGTGAGCACGCACGACCGCGCAAGGCCCTGATCGGGCCGCTTGCCGCGAAATTCGATCGTGCGGGCGCCGGCTTGCGGGACAAATTCGACATCCGGGCTCTGCGGATCGGCGCGGCATTCCATCTGCGCCTGCACGGCGCTCGTTGCAAGCAATATGGCAACCAGAATGAGGATTCGTGTCATGGGAAAAGATCCAGTTGTTTGTCCGCCATCGCGACCTGCAACTCGACGGCGCGCTTGGCCTTGACGAGGTCGTCCGCGGCGCCAGCGCGGCCCGCGGCCTCCCACGTGTACCTGTGTTTCGCGTCCTTTGCGCCGTGCAGAGTCACTTTGCCGAGCTTCTGCTTTCCGAACCAGTAGACATGTCCGTTGTAGCCGCGTTCCCAGAACGGTTTCTGTTTCTTCTTCCTCGCTGCCACGGCGACCCTCCCTAGACGTCCGCCTCCACGCTCTTCCAGTGCTCGCGCATCCAGTTGCGGCGGCCCTCGGCTTCCCCCGAGTCCATCAGCAGCTCGAACGTCTCGCGCGCTTTTTTCAGCTGCGCGGGATCGAGCTGCATGCGCACCAGCCGCCGCGTGTCCGGATTCATGGTCGTCTCCCAGAGCTGCTCCGGGCTCATCTCGCCCAGGCCCTTGAAGCGCGAGATCTCCCAGGAGCCCTCCTTCACTTTCTCCTTTTTCAGCTGGCCAAGCGCTTCCTCGAGCTCGTCGTCGTCGAGGCAATAGATCCGCCGCGCCGGCTTGCCCTTGCCCTGCGGAGGCACCTCGACCTTGAACAGCGGCGGCTGGGCCACGTAGATGCGCCCGATCTCGACGAGCTTCGGCGCATGCATGAAGAAGAACGTCAGCAGCAGCGCCTGGATGTGGCCGCCGTCGACGTCGGCGTCGGTCATGACGATGACCTTGCCGTAGCGGATGCCGGACAGATCGGGGGCGTCCTGCGGGCCATGCGGATCGACGCCGATCGCGGTGGCGATGGCCTGCAGCTCCTTGTTGGCGAGCACGGTGCGCGCGTCTTTCGACATCGTGTTCAGCACCTTGCCGCGCAACGGCAGGATGGCTTGCGTGTCCTTGTTGCGCGCCTCCTTCGCCGAGCCGCCTGCGGAATCGCCTTCGACGAGAAAGAGCTCGTTGCGCGAAGTGTCATCGGCCGCGCAGTCGACGAGCTTGCCGGGAAGCGTCGCCACGCCGCTCGATTTCTTGCGCTCGAATTTCTTGCCGCGGGAGAGGCGCGCCAGGGCCTGCTCGATCGCGAGCTCGACGATCTTCCTGCCCTCGTCCGCGTGCGTGTTCAGCCACAGCTCGAACGCATCGCGCGCGCACAGCTCGAGCAGCTTGGACGCGTGGCGCGTCGTGAGCTTTTCCTTCGTCTGGCCGTGGAACTGGGTGCGCACGATGCGCGCCGACAGCGTGAAGCACGCGCGGCTCCACAGGTCGTCGGCGATCAGCTTGACGCCCTTGGGCGTAAGCTGGCGCGTGTCCATGAAGGCCATGAGCGCGTCGAAGATCCCGTTGCGAAAGCCGGCTTCGTGCGTGCCGCCGGAGCGTGTCGGGATCAGGTTGACATGGCTGTCGGCGAAGATCTCGCCGTCGGCGACCCAGCCGATCGCCCACGAAGCGCCCTCGCCCGCCTCGATCTCTGCGAGATCCGCTGCGGCCTTCTCGTCGAAATACCGCTCGCCGGTGAAAAGCGGCGCGACGAGCTCGCGCCCCTGCAGCATGAAGTCGAAGTACTGAGTCATGCCGCGTTCGTACTTCCAGCTCTTGTCCTCCCTGCCCTCGACGCGCAGCACCGTCGTGAGCCCCGGCAGCAGGTAGGCTTTCGAGCGCACCAGGTGCTCGAGCTCGACCAGCGGAATGTTGGGCGAGTCGAAATACTTCGGATCGGGCCACAACCGCACCACCGTCCCCGTGCGCCGCAGCTCCTTCGATCTCTCCGACTTGAGCTTCTGCTTCAGCTCTCCGCCCTCGAACGCGATCGTGTGCTTCTGGCCGTCGCGATAGACCGTGACTTCACAGCGTTTCGAAAGCGCGTTCGAGACCGCGACGCCGACGCCGTGCAGGCCGCCGGAGATGTGGTACACGGACTCGCCGGTACGGGAAAACTTGCCGCCGGCGTGCAGCATGGTGAAGGCCACCTCGACCGCGGGCTTGTGCTCGACCGGGTGCAGGTCCACGGGCACGCCGCGGCCCTCGTCGGCGACCTCGACGGAACCATCCTTGAAGAGCGCGACCGAGATGCGCTTGCCGAATCCGGCGAGTGCTTCGTCCACCGCGTTGTCGATCGCCTCCTGCACCAGGTGCAGCGGGTGAATCGTGTGCGTGTACATGCCGGGCATGCGGCGCACCGGCTCCAGCCCCTTGAGGGCTTGGATCGCGGAGGCGTCATAGACCTGCTTGGGCATGGATTTAGTAGGTCCGCAGCCTATACATACTAAACATTGTAGCGCCGGCGCAGCTGATGGAGGCTCGCCCGCCCCGGAGCGTGCACGCTGACCCCGGCCGCCGTTGCGGCTGCAGCAAGCTCTCCGTCGAGAGTGATCAACGCCGAGCCGAGTCGCGCCGCCAGTTCCAGGTACGCGGCGTCATACGCGCTCAGATTGTGCCGCTCGGCGAGGTCGCTGATAGCGCGCAACTCATGCACTCGCGGGTCGATGCGCAGGTTCAGCCGCGCAACTTCATCGAGGACTTGCAGCCGTTCTGCGCGGGTCAGCCTGCGTCGTTTCTCTGCGACGAGCAGGGCGTTCGGAAATTCCAGGCGCCACAACGCCGGCACCCAGCATTCCTCCTTCGTAACCAACTCCAGCGCGGCTTCGGTGAAATTCGTCTTCTCGTCCGGGAAGAACCAGGAAAGCGAGACTGACGAGTCCAATACCAGCGCCATCAATAGCGTCTGCCCGCCTTGATCAACTCGGCGATCGTCGTGCCGGGGCCGGCGGGCTTTCCGCGACCGACCCGCGTGCGCTTGATTTCCTCCACCAGCGCACGCATGCGCTCGTGCTCGTTGTCGGCCTTCACCGGGACGAGCTGTGCCACAGGCTTGCCGTGCCGAGTGATCGTAATGGTTTCGCCCGCTTCTACCTTGTCGAGAAGCTCGGCGAGCTTGGTCTTTGCTTCGAATGATCCAACGGTGTTCATGGGGCCGATCCAACTAGTCAACCAGTTGGAAGGATATCACGGCGCTCGAACTACCGCATCAGAGCGATTTCACGAAGATATTTCTGGACGCCCGGATGGATCAGGTCTGGCTTGGGCGCGGCCCTGACCGTATTCGCCACGGTTGTTTCGCGCGCCTGCTCCAGGCGCGAGGCAAGCGGTCCCTCAGCACGGTGGATCGCGCGCGCAAGCAGGTACGCCGTGTGCTCCGGAAGATCGGGCTTCGCCAGCACGTAGCTCCACGAGCCGACCGATTGAAGCGGCGCGTCTTGACCCGGGTAGCTGCGCGCGGGGAGCGTCACCGCTTGAAGCGCCGGCTGCCTGCCGAGGATGCGCTGTACTTCTTCGCTCGTTGGGCCGATGAAGCGCCCGCCCGATTTGGCGAGCGCGGTGAACGCGGGCCAACCGACGCCGGCACCCCACAGCGCCTCGGCTCTTCCGTCGGCCAGCATGGCGGGGCCATCGGCAGCCTTCTCGAGCGTGATCTCCTTCACCGGAATCTCGAGCGATTGCAGCACGGTGCGGCCGAGGGCCGTGATCCCCGAAGCCTGCGTGCCGAGCACCACCGGCTTGCCTCTGAGGTCCGCGATCGACCGGTGCGGGCTGTCGCCGCGAACCATGAACATCCCCGGCGACGAATACATCGCGGTGACGATGCGCAGCGTCGCACCGGGCTTTGCCAGCGCGGCCGTGGCAATTTCGCCGGCGACGAGCGCAAGGTCGACCTTGCTCCCTTCCAGCAGCGGCACGTTCTCGGTGCTTCCCTTGGTGTTACGCGGCTGGATGCGAAGCTGCGGCTCCTGCGCGTTGACCATTTCGGCAAACGCATCGCCGTACAACGGGAAGCCGCCGCCCGGAGTCGCCGTACCGAGGATGAGCGTAAACACGATTTCCTTCATCAGATCATCCGAGCGTCGGCATGTTCAAGCCGGGCGCCGGCGTGTCCTGGTGCGGCCAGCGCGTCGTCACTGCCTTGGTGCGCGTGTAGAACTTGATGCTTTCCGTGCCGTGCACGTGCAGATCGCCGAACAGCGAGCTCTTCCATCCGCCGAACGAATAGAACGCGACCGGCACCGGAATCGGCACGTTTACACCGACCATGCCGACGCTGACTTCGTTCTGGAAGCGGCGCGCCGCGCCACCGGATTCGGTGAAGATCGCAGTTCCGTTGGCGAACGGATTGCGGTTCACGAGATCGATCGCCTCATCGAGCGATTGCGCCCGCAGCACGACGAGCACCGGCCCGAAGATCTCGTTTCGGTAGATCTCCATTTTCGGCGTGACGTGGTCGAACAGCGTCGTGCCGAGGAAAAAGCCCTGCGCCGGAAGCGCTTGATTGCGCCCGTCGAGCACCGCGGTCGCGCCTTCCCGGACGCCCTGCTCGACGTAGCCCGCCACCTTGTCGCGATGCTGCAGCGTGACGAGCGGCCCCATGTCGATGCCGTCGCGGTCTCCCGGGCCGACCTTGATTGCCTCGGCCTTTTTCTTCAGCAGCGCTACCAGCGGGTCGCCCGCGGCGCCGACGGCCACCACCGCGCTGATCGCCATGCAGCGCTCCCCCGCGGAGCCGTACGCGGCGCCGATCAGCGCGTCCGCTGCAAATTCCAGGTCCGCATCCGGCAGCACCACGGCATGATTCTTCGCACCGCCGAGCGCCTGCACGCGCTTGCCGTTCTTCGCGCACGTCTCGTAGATGTATTTCGCGATCGGCGTCGAGCCGACGAATGACACGGCGTGGATGCCGGGATGATCGAGAATCGCGTCGACGCATTCCTTGTCGCCGTGCACCACGTTGAACACGCCGTCCGGAAGGCCGGCTTTTTTCAGCAGCTCCGCCATGCGGATCGAAGCCGACGGATCTTTCTCCGACGGCTTGAGGATGAACGTATTGCCGCACGCAAGCGCCATCGGGAACATCCACAGCGGCACCATGACCGGGAAGTTGAACGGCGTGATGCCTGCGCACACGCCGACCGGCTGGCGCAGCGTGTGCGTATCGACCTGCGTGCCGACGTTCTCCGAGTGCTCGCCCTTCAGCAGGTGCGGGATGCCGCAGGCGAACTCGACCACTTCCATGCCGCGCTGGATCGAGCCCATCGCGTCCGGCAGCGTCTTGCCGTGCTCCTCGGTGACGATGCGCGCGAGATCCTTCTGGTTCTCCTCGAGCAGCCGCAGGAAGCGCTGCATGACCCGCGCGCGCCGCATCGCCGGCCAATCGCGCCACTCGGCGAGCGCGCTCGTCGCGGCTTGCACCGCGGAATCGACGAGCCGTGCATCGCAGAAGGGGACCCGCCGGGCCACCTGCCCGGTCGCCGGGTTGTAGACGTCGCCCATCCGTTGCACGGGAGGCACGGCGGTCTTGCCGTTGATCCACAGCGGTACCGCATCGAGCTTCAGGTCGACAGGTTTGTTCATCGAAGGACTCCGCGAAAGCCATCGCATTCTAACGCCCGCCGATAGAATTCGTCGCTCATCAACGAACCGGAGGGATCATGGGCGAGCCATTGCAGGCGCTGGATCAAGTCCGAGTCACGGCGATCGATCTGGCGATGAAATTCGGGCCGAAGCTGTTCGTCGCGACCCTGATCCTGATCGCAGGTTTCATGGTCGGACGCTGGGCCGCAAGCGCGGTCGATCGCATGCTCGAGCGCTTCGCGCTCGATGCGCCGCTGCGCCGCCTGATCGAGCGAGGTGTGCGCGCGCTCGTCGTCGTGCTGTTCGCGATCATGGCGTTGCAGAACCTCGGTGTGGAGCTGCTGCCGCTCATCGCCGGGCTCGGCGTAGCCGGCGCCGGCATCGCGCTCGCCATGCAAGGCGTGCTCGCGAACTTCGTCGCCGGGCTGACGATCCTCTTCACGCGGCCGTTTCGCATCGGAGACTACATCTCGATCGCGAAGGAAGAAGGCGAGGTGCTCGACATTCGTCTCGACAGCACGACGCTCGGGCATCCCGACCTGTCGCGCGTGGTGATTCCGAACCGCAAGATCGTCGGCGAAATCCTGCACAACTTCGGCAAGCTGCGGCAGCTCGACGTCGCCGTCGGCGTCTCGTACCAGACCGACCTCGGCGCCGCGGTGAGCACCGTGCGCGATGTGCTGCAGCAAAATCCGCGCGTGCTCAAGGATCCGGTTGCGATCGTCCGCGTAGCGCGGCTCGCGGATTCGTCGGTACGGATCGGCATCCATCCCTGGGTGAACGTGCCCGACTATGCCGCTGCGACGAGCGAGATCAACCGCGCGGTGCTGGAAGCGTTTCGCGACCGGAGCATCGTGATCCCGATGCCGCAACGCGAGGTGCGCATGCTGGAGGCGGGCGCGTAGCGCATGGCCGGGCCCCTGATCCCTGCCCGGCTCGCCTTCGCGGCGGACGGCACGCCGTATTCCGAGCAGTACAGCGACGTTTATCACAGCGCCGAGGGAGGGCCGGGGCAGTCAAGACACGTATTCATCCGCGGCAACGGCCTGCCGGACCGCTGGCGCGGCAAGTCCTCCTTCACGATCCTCGAGACCGGTTTCGGGATCGGGCTGAATTTCCTCGCGACCTGGCAGGCGTGGCAGGCAGACCCGCAGCGCTGCGCGCGGCTGCATTTCGCATCGTTCGAGAAGCACCCGTTCACGCGCCACGACCTGGAGCAGCTGCATGCGCGCTACCCGGAGCTTGCCGCGCATGCCGCCGCGCTGCACGCTGCATGGCCGATTCTCGTCCCGGCGGTTCACCGGCTCGAATTCGAATCCGGGCGCGTCGTGCTCACGCTCGCATTTTCCGACGTACGGGAGGCGCTGCGCGATTTTCGCCTCGCCGCGAACGCCGTCTACCTCGACGGCTTCGCGCCGCAGAAGAACACGCAGATGTGGACACCGGCGGTGATGAAATCGGTTGCCCGGCTGTGCGCAGCGGAGGCGACAGCCGCTACATGGAGCGCAGCGTCCACGGTTCGCGATGCGTTGCTCGAAGCCGGATTCGAGGTAGAAAAAAAGGCAGGTTTCGCGCGCAAGCGCGAGATGCTTTGCGCGCGCATCGATGCCCGGCGCGTGCGTGCCAAGCCCGCGCCGCGATGGCCGCAGCGACGCGCACTCGTGATTGGCGCCGGGATCGCGGGCGCCGCTGTCTGCGAGCGCCTGTGCGCGCGCGGCTGGTCCGTCACGCTGCTCGAGCGCCAGCCAAGGCCGGCCGCACGCGATGCGCGACCGTCGGCCGGCGTGTTCCACCCGGTTCTCACGCCGGACGACAGCCTCTTCGCCCGGCTGACGCGCGCCGGGTTTCTTCAGGCGCTGTTGCGCTGGCGTGCGCTGGAAGCCTCGCGACACGACCCGGTGTGGGACGAATGCGGGGTGCTGCAGCTTGCGCGGGATGCAAAGGAAGCCGGCGCGCAGCGCGCGGCACTTGCCGCGCTCGTCCCTCCTCCCGAGTACGCACAATATGCGACGCGCGACGAAGCGAGTGCACATGCGGGGGTTCCCGTATCCGCGGATGGCTTGTGGTTTCCCGCCAGCGGCTGGATGAAGCCCGCGTCGCTTGTCGACGCGCAAATCGCGGCTGCCGGCGAACGTCTCGAGGCACGCTTCGGTTCTGAAGTCGCGAGGGTCGCGTTCGAGAGCAACGCCTGGTGTGCGTTTGATCGCTCGAACGAGCTGCTCGCGAGTGCGCCGGTCGCGGTGCTCGCCAATGCCAGCGACGCGGTGCGGCTCGCCACCTCGCGCGCGATGCACATCCGCAGCGTGCGCGGCCAGCTGACGTTTCTTCCCGGAGAGCGGATCGCAGCGCCGCATGTCGTCGTGCTGCGTGGCGGATTCGTGCTGCCGGCGATCCGCGGGACTTCGATCGCAGGGGCAACGTACGATTTCGACGACGAGGACGCCTCGCCGCGCACGTCCAGCCACGCAAGCAACCTCGAGCGCCTGAACCACATTCTTCCGGGTGCCGCGTCCGGCATCGATGCGGCGTCGCTCGAAGGCAGCGTGGGATTTCGCGCGGTATCGCCCGATCGGCTGCCGCTCATCGGCCCCATTGCCGATGAGAACGCGCCCGCGCCGAAGAACCCGCAGCTCGCGACGCTCGCACGACACGCGGGCCTCTACGGCGCCTTCGCCTTTGGCTCGCGCGGGCTTCTCTGGGCGGGGCTCGGCGCAGAACTGCTGGCGAGCGTCATCGACGGTGAACCGCTGCCGCTCGAAGGGCGGCTCGCGGACGCGATCGACCCGGGGAGGTTCCTCCTGCGCGCGCTGCGGCTCAGCGCCCGGTGAAGTTCGGTACTCCGAGTTTCTTTGCGAACGCGTTTACGCCGGTGCGGAAATCCTCGCTGTGCCCCGTGGCGGCGATCGCCTGCGCTTCGAGCTCCATCTGCGTCTCCAGGCTTTCCTGCGTCGAGTGCAGGAAAAGCTTCTTGGCGAGCCCGAACGCGTAGGTGGGCCCACGCGCAAGCTCGCGCGCAAGCTTGGCGACTGCACCGTAGAACTCGGCGTCGGCAACGACGCGGTTCACCAGCCCCCACTCCATCGCTTCGAGCGCCGACAGCGTTCGATTGGTGAGATAGAGCTCCATCGCGCGGCTGTAGCCGACGAGCCGCGGCAGGAAGTAGGTCGAGCTTCCGTCCGGCGCTGCGCCGATTTTTGAATAGGCGAGTGTGAATCGCGCCGAGGCCGTCGCGACGATCAGGTCGCCGGTGATGGCGAGGCTCATGCCGGCCCCGGCCGCAACGCCGTTCACTGCCATCAGGACGGGCTTCGGCGTGCGCGCAAGGCGCGAGATCGCGCCGTGGAAATCCGTGGTCAGCCGCTTGATGTGCACGCCGATGCGGTCGATGCCGTCGGTGAAGTCCTTTATGTCGCCGCCGCTGCAGAAGGCCTTTCCCGCTCCGGTCAGGACGATGCAACGCACCGCGCGGTCTTCATCGGCCTCGATCGCGGCGTGCAGCAGGTCGCGCCCGAGCGCGATGTTCAGCGCGTTGTAGGCATCCGGCCGGTTCAGCGTGAGCGTGGCAATGCCGGCGTCGACGTCGTAGCGCAGCGTTTCGTAGTTCATGCGCGTCTCCAATGGGATGCACGCTGGTACTCCGCGTACAGCGTGCGGAAGGTCCTGCCCTGCGGCGCCGGAAAATCGCGCCCCTGGGTCCACCCTGGATCGAACGGCAGCCGCGCGATCGAGCCCCGCTTGCCGCCCATCCAATGCAGCACACGGACGGCGACCCCGGTCGCGAGCGCGTACAGGCGCGGCCGCAGCGCGAGTGCCGCCCAGATCCGCAGCGCGGCGCGCTCGGTCCACGGGCGCAGATTGCGCTCGACCTGCTGCTCGCGGAGCGTGCGCAGCAACCCGGGTAGCGGGATTTTCACCGGGCATGCCACTTCGCAGGCTCCGCAGAGCGTCGCCGCCTGCGGAAGATCGAGCGCGTTCTCGAGCCCCTTGTAGACGGGCGTCAGCACCGAGCCCATGGGCCCCGGGTAGACCCAGCCGTAGGCATGGCCCCCCACCGTCTGGAACACCGGGCAGTGGTTCATGCAGGCACCGCAGCGGATGCAACGCAGCATCTCCTGCAGATCGCCGCCGATGAATCGGGTGCGGCCGTTGTTCACGAGGACGACGTACATGTGCTCGGGCCCGTCGGCGTCGCCCGCGCGCTTCGGCCCGGTCAGAATGGAGAAGTAGTTCTCGATGTCCTGGCCGGTCGCCGAGCGCGGCAGGATGCGATTCAGCGTCGAGAGATCCTCGAGCGTCGGGATCACTTTCTCGATGCCGGTGATGGCTACATGCACGCGCGGCAGCGTCGTCACCATGCGGCCGTTGCCTTCGTTGGTGACGATCGCCACCGACCCGGTCTCGGCCACCAGGAAGTTGGCGCCCGAGATCCCCAGATCGGCGCTAAGGAAATGCGGCCGCAGCATGTCGCGCGCTTCGTGCGTAAGGCGCGTGATGTCATCGGTGCGCGGCTTGGCGTGGTGCTTCTCGAACAGATCCGACACCTGCGCGAGATCCTTGTGAATCGCCGGCGCGATGATGTGCGAGGGCGGCTCATCGGCAAGTTGCAGGATGTATTCGCCGAGGTCGGTCTCCACCGGCTGGACGCCGGCTGCGGCGAGCACCTCGTTCAGGCCGGCTTCCTCCGACAGCATCGACTTCGACTTGATCGCCTTCCGCAGCCCGTGGCGCGAGCAGATTTCGAGCACGTGCCGGCACGCTTCGTCCGCATCCTCGGCCCACAGCACCGTCGTGCCGCGCCGCGTAGCTTCCGCTTCGAAGCGCAGCAGCCAGCCGTCCAGATTCTCGATCGCGCGATCGCGAATCGAAGCGCTTGCGGTGCGCAGTTCCTCGAACGCGACGACGCCGAACGCCGCGCGCGCCGCGCTGCGCTTGTCGGCGAAACCGCTGCCGAAGCGCTTCATCGTGCTCTGCAGGCGCTCGTCGGCGAGAGCTTCGACCGCGCGGCGCTTGAACTGGATCGATGCGAGCTGCACTACCGCTCCCAGGTAAGCACTTCGGCGACGTGCAGCACCAGCGTCTGATCGTCGCCCATCCGCCTCAGCTTGCCCTCGATGTTGAGCATGCAGCCGAGATCACCCAGCACGACCGCGCCCGCGCCACTTTCGCGCACGCGCTCGCATTTGGCCTGCGCCATCGCGGCGGAGATCTCGCCGAACTTGACCGAGAACGTGCCGCCGAAGCCGCAGCAGGTCTCGGCGTCTTTCATCTCCTTCAGCTGCACGCCCGCCATTTTGGCGAGCAGCGCGCGCGGCTGGCGCTTGACGCCGAGCTCGCGCAGCCCGGAGCACGAATCGTGGTACGTGACGCTCCCCGAATATTCCCCCGGCACGCGCGCAATTCCAGCGACGTTGACCAGGAAGTCGGTGAGCTCGTACGTCTTTTGCGCGAGCCGCTCGGCGCGCTCGAGCCACGCGCCTTCGCCGGGAAAGAGCTCGGCAAAGTGCAGCTTGACCATGCCGGCGCACGAGCCGGAAGGCGCAACCACGTACTCGCACGGCTCGAACTCCTCGATCAGCTTTTGCGCGAGCGCGCGCGCCGAGCGGCGGTCGCCCGAGTTCCAGCCCGGCTGCCCGCAGCACGTCTGCGATTCGGGGACGACGACTTCGCAACCGGCCTCCTCGAGAAGCTTCACCGCAGCGATGCCGATGCGCGGGCGAACGAGATCGACGAGACAGGTCACGAGCAGGCCGACGCGCATGGTCCGAATCATAGCGTCCATTTCATATCGTGAGATAAACTCCCGCGCTTCATGCGAGCCAAAGACGAGCCGAAGAGCCCGATCCAGGTCATCGAGCGGATGATGAAGCTGCTCGATACGCTCGAGCAGCATCCGGAGCCGCTCGGGCTGAAGCAGATCGCGCAATACACCGGGTTGCACCCTTCTACCGCGCACCGCATCCTCGCCGCGATGGCCGCGGATCGGCTGGTCGATCGCGTCGAGCCCGGCAGCTATCGATTGGGAATGCGATTGCTCGAGCTCGGCACGCTGGTCCGCTCGCGCATCAGCGTGCGCGAGCTCGCGTTGCCGATGATGCGCGAGCTGCACGCGCAGACCGGCGAGACGGTAAACCTGTCCGTGCGCCACGATGATGAAATCGTCTACGTCGAGCGGACTTCGTCCGGACGCTCGGCCATGCGGATCGTGCACATGATCGGCGCGCGCGCCGCGCTGCACGTCACTGCGGCCGGCAAGCTCTTCCTGCTCGAAGAAGGATTCGGCAAGCTGCGCGACTACGCCAAGCGCACCGGCCTTGCGCCGCATACCAAGAACTCGCTTTCCGGACTGAACGCGCTCGAACGCGAGCTCGAGCGCATCCAGCGCCAGGGCTGGGCGACCGACAACGAGGAATTCGAGATCGGCGTGCGCTGCGTCGCCGCCGCAGTGCGCGACGACAGCGGCCAGCTGATCGCCGCGCTGTCGATCTCTACGCCCGCCGACCGCATGAAGACGCAGTGGGGCGCGCTGGTGCGGGAAGCTGCGGAAAGGATTTCGCGCGCCGTCGGGCACCGGCCCGCAGCGCGAATCGGGTCACACTGAGAAAGCCTGGCGTTTGCGACCCCATCAATCTTGGGTCAGCGCGGCTTACCGGTACACATCCTTGCGGTGACCGATCTTGAAGATCGTGATTTCGCTGCGCCCCGAAGTCTTGATCAGGACCCTAAATCCGGCCACGCCGCCTCAGGCCCCGGACGAATTCGTCGAAAGACACGCTCTTTTCGCTCTTGCGTTCCGAGAACGCCGCCAAGTCCTGCGCATCCTCCGCAAGCGTCGCCTTCACCGCGTCGTTGACCATCTCCGAGATCGAGCGATCCGAAGCCGCGGCTTTCAGGCGGAGGACGCGGTGAACCTCGGCGTCGAAATAAACGGTCGCGCGTTTCTGCGAATTCATGGGACCCCGCTTTCTCAGGCCGCCCTCATGCCAAACAGCGCAAAGTAGTCGCGCCTGTCGCGCCACACCTTCTCAGTCTCGAAGCCCGCGCTGCGCGCCAGCGTCTGGAACTCCTCGACCGAGTACTTGCACGAATTCTCGGTGTGGATCGATTCGCCGACGCCGAAGCGAAAGCGGTGGCTGCCGACGTTCACGGTCTGCCTCGCGAGCGAGACCAGGTGCATCTCGATGCGCCCGAGCGCCACGTTGTAGAACGCGTAGTGCTTGAAGCGCCGCAGGTCGAAGTCGCCGTCGAGTTCGCCGTTGATGCGCGCCAGCACGTTCAGATTGAACGCAGCGGTGACGCCCTTCGCGTCGTTGTAGGCGGCATGCAGGACGTTCGCGTCCTTCTTCAGGTCCACGCCGACCAGCATCGCACCGCGCGGCCCGATCTGGCCGCGCGACATGCGCAGGAACGCGTGCGCTTCCTCGGGCGTGAGGTTGCCGATCGTCGAGCCCGGAAAATAGACGACGCGCCGGGCGCTACTGCGGCCGCTGTACACGGGGAGTTTGAGCGGCTGCATGAAATCGCCGACCACGCTGAGGACGTTGAGCCACGGGAACGCCCGCGCGAGCCGCTTCGCCGCCGCGTGCAGCGCGGCCTCCGAGATGTCCACCGGAATGTACGCCGAAGGATGCAGGCCGCGAATGAGCAGCCGGGTCTTGAGGCTTTCGCCGCTGCCGTATTCGATCAGCTCGCAGCCCTTGCCGACGAACCGGCCGATTTCATCCAGGTGCGCGCGCGTGAGTGCAAGCTCTACGCGCGTCGGGTAGTACTCCTCGAGCCGGCAGATCGCCTCGAACAAGCGGCTGCCCGCGGCGTCGTAGAAATACTTCGGAGGAAGGGCCTTCTGCGGAAGCGACAGCCCGGCGATCACGTCCTCGCGGAAGCTGTCCGCGACGACGACCGAGCCAAAGAACCTGACTACGCCGCGGGTGGCTAGCTCGCCTTTACGGCGGCGGTGTGCTCGAGCCACTTACGAATTCGATTGGCGTCGCCGATGCGCGAATATTTGCCCCACGAGTCGAGCAGCACGACCACCATGTCCCGCGATGCCACACGCACGCGCATGACCAGGCAGCGTCCGGCCTCGCTGATGAAGCCGGTCTTGGAGAGCCCGATGTCCCACAGCCCGCCGCGCACCAGGCCGTTGGTATTGCGATACGCGAGCGGCCGGCCGAGCGCGTACACGATGGCGCTCTCCCGGGTCGAGTACTGGCCGATGATCGGCTGCCGCTGCGCGGCGAGGACGAGCCGCGCGAGATCGCGCGCGCTCGAGACATTCGCCGGCGAGAGCCCGGTTGCGTCGGAAAATTGCGTATCTTGCATGCCAAGCGCCGCGGCCTTGGCGTTCATCGCTCGCACGAAGGCGCCCGTGCCGCCCGGGTACGTTCGCGCCAGCGCTGCAGCGGCGCGATTTTCCGACGCCATCAGCGCGATCAGCAGCAGCTCGTCGCGTGTCAGCAC
>Ga0075421_100003074_pt1 | contig 19949 bp, 19 predicted proteins | sample SoiMetdeltSBSDD5_FD_75292 | JGI IMG/M metagenome (GOLD analysis project Ga0075421, IMG submission 75292) | Bulk soil microbial communities from a Populus tree surrounding site in Tennessee, USA - Soil MetaG P. deltoides SBSDD5 | ecosystem: Environmental > Terrestrial > Soil > Tree plantation... | reverse complement strand
AGGCACGCAAGGCTGCGATCGGCACCTTTGCGGCCCTGGGCCTGCCGCATCGCCGCGTCGAAGAATGGAAGTACACCGACCTGCGCCACGCCATCAAGGAAGCGCTGCCGCCGGCGTTGGCCGGCGACGCCGGCGCGAGCCGGCAGGACATCGATCGGGCGTTGGAAGGCCTGGCCGGGCTCGATGCCTATCGCGTCGTGTTCGTCGATGGCCGCTACTGCGCCGAGCTGTCGGATGTGGCCGCTGCCGCGGGCCTTAGGATTGGTGCCCTTGCGGCAGCACTGCCGAGGTCGGAAGGACTGGTTGCGACCGTCTGGCCGGGACAGGAGGCCGTGCTTGCGCTCAACACCGCCTTCATGACCGACGGCGCGCTGGCACGTGTGGCTGACGGCGCGAAGCTCGCCAAGCCGCTGCTGCTCGTATTCGCCCGCGCATCCAAGCAGCCGAGCCTCATCACCACGCGCAACATCGTCCACGTCGGTGCCGGCGCGCGAGCCACCTTGATCGAGGCCTACGTGACGCTGCCCGAGGCGGCGGCCGGCCAGACCAACACGCTGAGCGAGGTGGTGCTGGGCGATGCTGCCGAGGTCGTGCACGTCAAGGTCACGTTGGAGGGCGATGGCGCCACCCATCTGGCCAGCTGGATGACGAGGCTAGGCGCCCAAACCTCCTACCGTGCCTTCCATCTGACGGCCGCGACGGCGCTCGTGCGCAATTCGCTGTTTGCGATCTTCCAGGGCGAGGGCAGCAAGGTCGACATCTCCGGCGCGTTCCTCGGCCGCGCCGCCGAGCACATCGACACCACGCTCGTGGTCGATCACGCTGTGCCCGGCTGCGAGAGCCGCGAGCTGTTCAAAGGCGTGCTCGCCGACCGCGCCCGCGGCGTATTCCAGGGCAAGGTCATCGTGCGTCCGGACGCGCAGAAGACCGACGGCAAGCAGATGGCCCAGGTGTTGATGCTGTCCGAGGATGCCGAGTTCGACTCCAAACCGGAACTCGAGATCCACGCAGACGACGTCGTGTGCGGCCACGGCTCCACGGCCGCGGAGATCGACGCCGACCTGCTGTTCTACCTGCGCGCGCGCGGCATCCCGCTCGGCGTTGCGCGCGCCATGCTGATCGAGAGCTTCGTCGGCGAGGCGCTCGACAAGATCGAGGACGAGGCCGTGCGCGCGGGGCTGACGCAGATTGCGCTCAGCCGTCTGGCCGGGCTGTCGGCCTGAGCGCCGCTGCGGCGGCAAAGGATGGCCATGAACGTGAGACCAAAGAACGCGGACCTGATCGGCGGTGCGCCATTCGATGTCGAAGCCGTGCGCGCCGACTTCCCGATTCTCGCCACGCAGGTCTACGGCAAGCCGCTGGTCTACCTTGATAACGGCGCCTCTGCTCAGAAGCCGCGCGTGGTGCTCGATACCATCCAGCGGGTCTACAGCAGCGAATACGCCAACGTGCATCGCGGCTTGCACTATCTCTCCAATACGGCGACCGCCGAGTTCGAGGAGGCGCGCGAGATCGTGCGCGGCTTCCTCAATGCGCCCAGCACCGACGAGATCATCTTCACCCGCAACCTGACGGACGCGGCGAACTTGGTAGCCTCTTCGTTCGGCATGGATTTCCAGGCGGGCGACGAGATCGTGCTGTCGATCATGGAGCACCACTCCAATATCGTGCCGTGGCACTTCCTGCGCGAGCGCAAGGGCGCTGTCCTCAAGTGGGCGCCGATCGCCGACGACGGCACGTTCCTGCTCGACGAGTTCGAGAAGTTGCTGTCCCCGCGCACGCGGATCGTTGCCATCACGCACATGTCGAACGTGCTGGGCACCGTCGTACCGATCAAGGATGTGATCCGGCTGGCGCATGCGCGCGGCATTGCGGTGTTCGTCGACGGTGCGCAGGCGGCCGTACACATGCCGATCGATGTGCAGGACCTCGACTGCGACTTCTATGCCTTCACTGGCCACAAGACCTATGGGCCGACCGGTATCGGCGTGCTGTACGCCAAGCGCGAGCATCTTGACGCCATGCCCCCCTACCAGGGTGGTGGCGACATGATCGAGAGCGTGCACACCGACCGCATCACCTACGGCAAGCCCCCGCACAAGTTCGAGGCCGGCACGCCGGCCATCGTGCAGGCGATCGGTCTCGGCGCCGCGCTCGAATACATGCTGCAGATTGGCCGCGACAACATCGTCCGCCACGAGCACGAGCTGAAAGAGTACGCGCACGGCCGCCTCGGCCAGCTCAACTGGCTGAAGATCCACGGCCAGGCCAAGGACAAGGGTGCGATTGTCTCTTTCAGCATGGACGGCGTGCATCCACATGACATATCGACCTACATCGATCGCATGGGCGTGGCGGTCCGCGCCGGCCACCACTGCGCGCAGCCGCTGATGGATCGACTTGGCGTGACGGCAACCTGCCGGGCATCACTGGCGTTGTATAATACCAAGGCTGAAGTGGATGCGCTGGCCGAGGCGCTCATCAAGGCACGTGCGTTTTTTGCCTAGCGTGGAGTGCGGTGGAGCGCGGTGGAGTGTGGTGGCGTCAGCCCCGAAGGCGGGGATCCACGCCAGAGTGTGCGGAGCTGATATGGACGACAAAGTCGCAGAACGAGCGGATGTCCCAGCTGCTGAAGCCGCGTCCACGACCGTGCCCGGCTCGTCGATTCCTGCCGAGGAGCTCGAGCAGCTCACCGCCGACATCATCGCCGCGCTCAAGACCGTCTATGATCCCGAGATCCCCGCCGACATCTACGAACTTGGCTTGATCTACAAGATCGACATCGACGACGACCGCAATGTCGCCGTTGAGATGACGCTGACGGCTCCCGGCTGCCCGGTCGCCGGCGAGATGCCGCAGTGGGTCGAGAATGCGGTCGCCTCCGTGCCAGGCGTCGGCCAGGTGTCGGTCAAACTCACCTTCGAGCCCCCCTGGGAGCAGAGCCGCATGTCCGACGAGGCGCGCCTCGCCCTCAATATGTTCTAAGCCCTTCCTGTCAGCGCGGCATTGACCGGCATTTGCGAGGCGCGCGAGCGCTTGCCCGCAAGCCAGTACGCCTGTGCTTCGGTCCCGGCCCGGGCCGGGATGACAATCCTGGCGCGTTGGTGCACGCTCGGTTGCTGGAGGAAGCAAAGCATGCACATCGGCATTGTCGGACTGGGCCGCATGGGCGCCAACATCGCCCGCCGCCTCATGCTTCACGGCCACGCCTGCGTCGTCTATGACCGCGATGCCGAACCCGGCCGCCGCCTGGCTGGCGAGGGTGCTAAGCCCGTCGACAGCTTGGCTGCACTGGCCCAAGCGCTTCCCGCCCCGCGCATCGTCTGGCTGATGCTACCGGCCGGCGACAGCACCGAAGCCGCCATCGCCGAGCTGTCGGGCCTGCTCGGCGCCGGCGATGTGCTGATCGACGGCGGCAACACATTCTGGAAGGATGACATCCGACGCGCCGGCCAGCTCAAGGCCAAGGGTATCCATTATCTCGACATCGGCACTTCCGGCGGTGTGTGGGGGCTCGAGCGCGGCTATTGCCTGATGATCGGCGGCGACGCGGACGTAGTGCAGCGGCTCGATCCCATCTTCGTTGCCCTGGCGCCGGGCATCGCCGGCGTGTCGGCCACCGCCACGCGCCAGCAGCGCGATGCGCGCGCCGAGCAGGGCTACTTGCATTGTGGGGCCAGCGGCGCCGGGCATTTCGTGAAGATGATCCACAACGGCATCGAGTACGGCATGATGCAGGCCTTCGCCGAGGGCTTCGACATCCTGAAGAACGCCAACTCGCCGGCCCTGTCGCCCGAGCACCGCCTCGTCATCGATGTAGCCGATGTGGCCGAGGTCTGGCGGCGCGGCAGTGTCATCACCTCGTGGTTGCTCGATCTCACCGCGGCGGCGCTGGCAGAGGACCCGCAGTTAGCCGGCTATTCGGGCCACGTCGCCGACTCGGGCGAAGGCCGCTGGACCGTGCAGGCCGCCATCGAGGAGGCTGTGCCGGCGCACGTGCTGACCGCCGCGCTCTACGCCCGTTTCCGCTCGCGCCAGGACCACACTTTTGCCGAGAAGGTACTCTCTGCCATGCGCAAGGGCTTCGGCGGGCACGTCGAGACCCTGAAGCCGGATGCCGGCAAGATGGGCTCCGGGACATCGGGTTGAACTGGGGACTAGTTGTCCATGACCGCCAACGCCAGGCCGATGGTGCTCGTGCTGATGGGCGTATCCGGTTGCGGCAAGAGCACCACCGGCACGCGCCTGTCCAAGCTGCTCGGCTGGCCGTTCCGCGACGCCGACAGCTTTCATCCGCAGGCCAACATCGACAAGATGAGCAAGGGCCTGCCTTTGACGGACGAGGATCGGCAGCCATGGCTGGCCGCCATCGCCGCCTGGATCGACGAGCGTCTCTCCAGCAACCAGAGCGGCATCGTCTCGTGCTCGGCCCTCAAGCGCTCCTATCGCCGGGTTATTGTCAGCGATCGGCCGGACGTGCGGCTCGTCTACCTCAAGGGCGACATGGCGCTGATTGGCGACCGCATCAGCCGGCGCAAGAACCACTTCATGCCGCCGGCGCTGCTCAAGAGCCAGTTCGATGCGTTGGAAGAGCCGCAGGCCGACGAACACGCGCTCAGCGTGCCGATCGTGATGCCACCGCGTCGAGTGGTCGACAGCATCGTGCAGCAGCTGGGCATCACCCTGCCTGCTCAGGGGTGAGGGCGCACCGGCTTGGTACTGAAGCGCTCCTGCCCGCAGGCGCGCTCAGGTCTTAATGAAGCCCAGCAGCTCCTCGTTGATCTCGTCCTTGCGGGTCGTGCACATGCCGTGCGGTGCGCCCTTGATGAGCTTGAGCTTGGCGCCCTTCACGATCTTGGACGACAGCATGGCGGAAGCGGCGATCGGTACGATCTGATCGTCGTCACCGTGCAGGATCAGCGTCGGCACGTCGAACTTCTTCAGGTCTTGGGTGGTGTCCGTCTCCGAGAATGCCTTGATGCACAGGTAGCTCGCCGGCATGCCGCACATCATGCCCTGCAGCCAGAAGGAGTTGCGCACGCCCTCCGAAACCTTGGCGCCCTTGCGATTGTAACCGTAGAACGGCAGCGACAGGTCCTTCCAGAACTGCGACCGATCGGCGACGACGCCGGCGCGCAGTTGGTCGAACACCTGCTTCGGCGTGCCGGCCGGATTGTCTGCAGTCTTGAGCATCAGCGGCGCAATGGCGCCAATCAGGACGGCCTTGGCAACGCGCTTTGTGCCGTGCCGGCCGATGTAGCGCGCTACCTCGCCGCCGCCGGTGGAATGGCCGACATGGATCGCCTGCTTGAGGTCGAGCTTGGCCGTCAGCTCGGCGAGATCGTCGGCATAGGTATCAAGATCGTTGCCATTCCAGGGCTGGCTGGAGCGCCCGTGCCCACGGCGATCATGCGCGATGCAGCGGTAGCCGCGTGAGGCCAGATAGAACATCTGGTCTTCGAAGGCATCGCCGCTGAGTGGCCAGCCGTGACTAAAAACGACCGGTTGTCCCTTGCCCCAGTCCTTGTAGTAGATCTCGGTGCCGTCTTTGCTGGTGATGGTGGCCATGCTGTAGGCTCCTCCATTGGGACAACGAAGTGCACCAACGGTGGTAGATAGGCTGCCTCAACGCGGTGTTAACGCGTCGGCACGGCTCGTTCAGCAAAACGTGATGCGGCCCATGATGGCGATCAGTCAGGACTTCCTCGACTTTGTGCAAGACCAGCTGCAGCGCCTCGGTCATATCACGACGCGACGCATGTTCAGCGGCGCCGCCATTTACTGTGACGGTGTCGTCTTTGCTCTGGTGTTGCGTGATGTGCTGCACTTCAAGGTCGATGATGCCAACCGCAACGCCTACGAGGCCGAGGGCCTCGAGCCCTTCATCTACGAGGCCAGAGGCAAGACCGTCCGGGTGGAGGCGTACCGGCGCGTGCCGGAGCGACTGTTGGATGATGCCGACGAGATGCTGGAGTGGGCACGCGCCGCACTCGCTGCCGGGCGGCGAAGGCCAAGCAAGCACAGGCAGGGGCGCAAGCCAAAATCGTAGCCGCCAAGTGCCGCCGCAGTGGCCGCCCCTCACTCGTCGGGCTCGGGCCACAGCGGCGCGTGCGCGCCGAGCCGCGTCGGTGGCCGTTGCCAGTGGGCCGGCGTCTGCGACAGTACGGCGGCGTGCCGCACATGCGTCAGGCGTCCCAGCGGCGTGTCCAATTCATCGAGCCGATCGGCGATATCTTCCTGGCCAGGATCTGGCGCATCGAAGCCCCGTTCCGCGCGGCCGAGGCCGGCCAGCCAGCGACCTGTCTGCGCTAGCGAAACGCGTACATGCCACGAGCCGCCTTCGCTGGCCTTGCGCATCAGGGCCATCATCACCCCGAACGCCATCAGGTAGCCGGTGGCATGATCCAATGCCTGGCAGGGCAGCTCCTTGGGGCCGTCCACGCCGGCCGCTTCGGCCTCGGCGAGGTTGAGGCCGCTTGCCGTCTGCACCAGCGAATCGAATCCGCGCCGGCCGGCCCAGGGACCGGCGTGGCCGTACGCCGACAGCGTCACCGCGACGATGCCGGGCCGCATTTCTGCGCAGGCTTCGGGCGAGAACCCCAGGGCGGCGAGGCCGCCCGGCCGGTACCCCTGCACAAACACGTTGGCCTCGCGCAGGAGGCTCGCCAATCGCTCGCGCTCTTCACCTGCCCGCAGATCGAGCTCAGTCGAGAGTTTGCCGCGACCGAGATCGATGTCGTGCGCGCCGAGGCCCGGTAGATGCGGGCCGGTCACGCGCATCACCTCGGCGCCGTGCGCAGCCAGCGTGCGTCCGCAAACCGGCCCGGCGATTACGCGCGTGAGATCGAGCACGCGCACACCCGATAGCGGGCGCTCGGCGCGTGGCAGGCGGCGTGGCGGCGCCTCGCCGATGCGGGTGATCTCCAGCAGCGGCAGCGTGGCCACCGCCTGGCCCTGTGGATGGGCGGCCCATTCCGCCGGCGAGCGCATCATGGTGGCGGCCATCTTGGCCCCAGCGGCGGCTGTCTCGAAGCGCTCTGCCTCCCACTTGAGAAGCGCCGCCTGCACGGCCTCGCGCTCGTAGGCGCACTGCAGCAGCTGCAGGATCCCATCGCGATGATGCGGGAAGTTGGTGTGCAGCCGCACCCAGCGATGATCGCCGGTGCGGTATACGCCAGCGATCTTGTCCCACAGCGGCGCCGGCGGCTGCCCGGCGATGCGCGCGTAGCGCTCGCTGCGGAACTCGACCGCCGCATGGCGCATGTCGAGCGACACGGTCTGGCTGCGGCCGGTGCGTTGGCGCCAGAGCTCGGCCGCCGCCAGAGCAGCAGCCGCGATGCTGGCCTGCGCCGCCGCCCCGACCCGGAAGGAGGATGGCAGAACTGGCTCGCTGCCGGTCAAGACAACGCGGCCCAGCGCGTCGCTATCTCCGCCGGCAGTGCGCCAGATGCCGGCGAGAATTTGTGAGGGATGGGCGTTCGTCATGCGGCCAGGATAGCACGCATGACTTCAGGTAAGTTGGGTCAGAGCGAAGCTCTAACCCAACATGCCGCAGTTTTTCAACGTTGCGCGAGGCGCGTGGTCTTCCTCAGGAACGCCGGCACATGGTCACCGAGGCCAACTGGAGCCGGCCCGCGATCATGGTCACGCTCGACGTTGCGCTTGCGGTCCGGCCTTTGCGGCCGCTGGGAGGCAGCTCCGTGCGCCTCGCTGTGACCGCGCTGCTCGGAGCGGACCTCGCGCGGCGCACCTGGTTGGGGCCGTGGCTTTTGCGGCCGGGCATGCCGGTCGCCGCGCGGCTGGCGCGGACCTTCGTGACGCGACTGGCGATGCTCACGCGGCTGATCACCAGCTTCGATCCCGTCGATTTGCTTGATCCGCTCAGCATGCCGCTCGCCGTTGTGGCGCGCTTCGCCGTTGCGATCGGAACGATGCGGTGCACCGTTGCGGCCGAACCTGCCGCGGCCCTCGCCGCCGCTCGAACGATCGCGGGAGCGCTCGGCAAACGCACCGCCGCGTCCGCCGCGCCCGCGCCGCCGCTTACCCGCTAGCAGGTCGTCGGCCCCGGGTGCATCACCGATCCAGGTGATCGGCGCACCCAGCATCTTCTCGATGTCCTTGAGCTGCTTGCCATCGTCGGGCGTGACGAGCGTCAGCGAGCGGCCTTCCTTGCCGGCGCGACCCGTGCGGCCGATACGATGCACGTAGTCGTCTGACTGCCAGGGCACGTCGAAGTTGAAGATGTGGCTGACATCTGGAATGTCGAGGCCGCGCGCCGCCACGTCACTTGCTGCCAGCAGCGTGATGCGTCCCTCGCGGAATGCATCGAGCGTTGCCATGCGACTCATCTGGTCCATATCGCCGTGCAGCGCGCCGGCATTGAAACCGTGCTTCTGCAGCGACTTCAGCAGGATCGCCACGTCGCGCTTGCGGTTGCAAAAGATAATGGCGTTCTTGACGCTCTCGGCGCGGATCAGTTCGCGCAGCACCTCACGCTTTTCCCAGTCCTCGGTCGAGGCGCAGAAGCGGAACAGCTGGGTGATGGTCTTGGCGGTGGTGGCTGGACGTGCCACCTCGATGCGCACGGGATCTTTCAGAAAGGTATTCACCAGCCGGGTAATCTCGGGCGGCATCGTCGCCGAGAAGAACAGCGTCTGCCGGCGTGGCGGGAGAAGCTTGCAGATGCGTTCGATGTCGGGGATGAAGCCCATATCGAGCATGCGGTCGGCTTCGTCGATGACCAGGATCTCGACGCCCGTCAGCAGCAGTTTGCCGCGCCCGAAGTGGTCGAGCAGGCGTCCCGGGGTGGCGATGAGTACGTCGGCGCCGCGGTCGAGCTTCTTCAGCTGGTCGTCGAAGGAGACACCGCCGATCAGCAGCGCCACGGTCAGGCGGTGATTGACCCCGTATTTTTCAAAGCTCTGCGCCACCTGGGCTGCGAGTTCGCGGGTCGGGGCCAGGATCAGCGAGCGCGGCATGCGCGCTCGGGCGCGTCCGCTCTCCAGCCTTGCCAGCATGGGCAGCACGAAGCCGGCCGTCTTGCCGGTGCCCGTCTGGGCGATGCCCAGCACATCGCGGCCTGTTACAGCGACCGGAATGGCCTGAGTCTGAATGGGGGTAGGCGTGGTGTAGCCGGCGGCCTCGATGGCGGCCTGCACTTTGGCGCTGAGACCGAGCTCAGCGAACGTAGTGGTCTGCAAAAGAAAAGTTCTCCATGCATCTGGTGACAAGCCGACGCTCGCGCAATGCGCTTCAAGAGCGCGGTATCGGCAACCAGAGCGCAGGGGTTTAGCCGCGAAAGGGCCTAACGGGAAAGCATTCAGCTTCGGGGAAATGGATCTATTAAATTCGATCCCCTGCGCCCGTTGATGGCTGGTAAATGGCATTGTTCGCCCAGGAAAGCAAGGTAGGGGCGAGCGATAGCGAGTGGTTCTGTCGTGCTGCGGCAACATGCCTTTGGGCCAGGCTCGCGTAAGATCGTGCTCGTGGCCGATTTCTCCTACGGATCAGCACTTTAGCGCATGCTTGGAGGGAAGCCGGAAATGCTCGAGACAACGCATTTGGTGCTGGTGCCAGGCCTTCTTTGCTCGCCAGCGTTGTGGTCGCCGCAAGTGGCTGATCTGCGCGACATCGCCGACATCACGATCGCCGACCACACCCGGCACGAAACCATGCCGGCGATTGCCGCCTCGATTCTGGCCAGCGCCCCGGAGCGCTTCGCCCTCGCGGGCCTGTCGATGGGCGGCTACATCGCCCAGCAGATGGTGCTGCAGGCGCCCGAGCGCGTGACGCGGCTGGCGTTGCTCGATACCGGTTCGCGCGCCGACACGCCGGAGCGCATCGAGCGGCGCCTGCAACTTAATGAGCTTGCCCGTCGCGAAGGTGCGGGCCGGGTGCAGCAAGAGATCATGCCGCTGTTGATCCACCAGGACCGCCAAGCCGACCAGGCTTTGGTCGATCTGGTCGTTCAGATGGCTGTCGACACCGGTACCGAAGCCTTTCTGCGCCAGCATGCGGCGCTGATGGCACGCCGCGATAATCGCCCGCTGCTGCCGACCATCCATTGCCCGACCTTGGTGCTGGTCGGCCGTCAGGACATCCTGACGCCGCTCGAGCTCGCCCAGGAAATCGTCGCTGGCATTGCCGGGGCGCGACTGGAGATCATCGAGGACAGCGGCCATCTGTCGACGCTGGAGCAACCGGACGCTGTCAACCGCGCCTTGCGCCGATGGCTCGGCTGAGTTCAGTGGCTCTCGCGCGGTTGTTGCAAAAGGTGGAAATACATCTCGGCTTCAAGTTATTAGTATTCGCTCTACAAGCATTTAGGGATGATTTCTCGATCTAATTCATTCGTATCCAATATATCCTGCGGATAATCAAAATATTCAGAAACGCGAAAGCTTCGTTGCGCAAAGATGTTTTGCATGCGCCGGCAAGAGCCGACGCACGGCATAGCCGCTCGAATTGAGGAGGACTTTATGAAAGGCAAGTTGACCTTGGCCGCCGTGGCCGTCGCGTTCGCAATGATGAGCGTGCCGGGCACCGCGTCCGCGGGTTTCGGCCGCTCCGATTGGTGCAAGAGAGATAGCTTCTGGGGCTGGATGCATCGCGACCGCTGCAAGAAGGCCGTGGTCTACAAGAAGAAGCATCACGTCGTGAAGAAGGCAAAGAAGAAGCCCGCAAAGTAAGCGGATGCGGCGCCGGGTGGAGATTGGCCTCCCGCCTTGCACCCATCAGCTGGAACGGGCGCGCGCCTCACGACAGGGGGGCGGCGCCCGTTCGCCGTTTAGGGCGCGCATTGCGGTCAAGGCCGGCAATCCCAATCTAACGAATGACAGCTTGCAAAGAGGAGCGACCATGGCGGCCAAGGCCAAACGCGGCAAGTCCAAGCCGGGCGGTGAGCGCAAGCTCGACAGACAACTCGACGAAGCCCTGACCGACACCTTCCCGGCCAGCGATCCAATCGCCGTCGGGCACTTCACCGCGACCGAGCCGCCGGCGCGTCCCGTCGACCGCAAAGCTCCCGTTATCGATTTGGAGGATGTGGCAGCCGCTCGTCGCCAGCGACGCGGCTGAAGGCTGGCGCCGGCTCTATTTGCGGGCCAGCATGAACACGGCCTTCTCGCCCAGCATGTTGTGCGCCGTGAGCGGGATCCAGGTGCCGAGCTGACGACCCCAGCTGTTGAAGGCGACGGCGCGCTCGACCCGCGCATCGACAACCCGGCACAGATCGACGAAATCCTTGATCGTGCACAGATGCGCATTGGGGCTCACGTACCAGGAGTCCGGCAGATGCTCGTTGACCGGCATGCGCCCCGTCAGCAGCAGCTGCGAGCGCACCCGCCAGTGGCCGAAGTTGGGAAACGACACGATCGCCCTGCGGCCAATGCGCAATAGCTGTTCGAGCACCGCCTTGGGCTGGCGCGTGGCTTGGATGGTGAGGCTCAGGATGGCGTAGTCGAAGGCGCCGTCGGGATAGTCGTCAAGATCGCGATCGGCATCGCCCTGGATCACCGACAGGCCTCGCGCCACGCACGCATTGACGCGCTCGCGCGACACCTCGATGCCGCGGCCGTCGACCTCTTTGGTATCGGCCAGCAGCTGCAGCAGCGCGCCGTCGCCGCAGCCGACGTCGAGCACGCGCGAGCCAGGTGCCACCATCTGGGCGATCAGCAGGTGGTCGACGCGGTGCTGGCGGAATGCGTTCGGGGCGAGCATCAGCGCTTGCCTTTGGCGGGGGTGAGGCCGCGCTTGGCGGCCGCCGCATTGAGAAAGCCGGTGACGGTCGCAAACAGCTCCGGCTCGTCCAGCAGGAAGGCGTCGTGGCCCTTGTCGGACTCTATCTCGACGAAGCTGACGTTGGCTGCGACCGCATTCAGCGCCTGGACGATGTCGCGGCTTTCGCGCGTCGGGTAGAGCCAGTCACTGGTGAAGGAGACGACGCAGAAACGCGTCTTTGTGCCCTTGAAGGCGTTGGCCAGCACATCGCCGTGTTCGGCGGCGAGGTCGAAGTAGTCCATCGCCCGTGTGATGTAGAGGTAGCTGTTCGCATCGAAGCGGTCGACAAACGTCGAGCCCTGGTGGCGCAGATAGCTCTCCACCTGGAAGTCGGCGTTGAACGAAAAGCTCTTGGCGGAGAGGTCCTGCAGGCTGCGGCCGAACTTCCTGTGCAGCGCCTCCTCGGACAGGTAGGTGATGTGCGCAGCCATGCGCGCCACGGCCAGCCCGTTGCGCGGCGTCTTGCCAAACTCCTGGTAGCGGCCCTGGCACCAATCGGGGTCGGCCATCACGGCCTGGCGGCCGACCTCATGGAAGGCGATGTTCTGCGAGGAGTGCCAGGCGGCGGTGGCGATCGGCATGGCGCAGAACACGCGCTCCTTGTAGCGCGCGGCCCATTCCAGCACCTGCATGCCGCCCATGGAGCCGCCTGCGACGCAGAACAGCTGTTCGATGCCAAGGTGGTCGATCAGGCGGACCTGTGCGTCGACCATGTCACCGATGGTGATGACAGGAAAACCAAGGCCCCAGGCCTTGCCGGTTTCGGGATTGATGCTGGCGGGCCCGGTCGAGCCGAGGCAGCCGCCCAGGATGTTGGGGCAAATGACGAAGAAGCGGTTGGTGTCGATCGGCTTGCCCTCGCCGATCATGGTCTCCCACCAGCCGGGCTTGCCGGTGACGGGGTTCTTGCTGGCGACGTACTGGTCGCCGGTCAGGGCATGACACACCAGTATCGCGTTCGATTTCGCCGCGTTCAGCTCGCCATACGTCTCATAGGCGATGCGGAAGGGGCCAAGCCGTTGGTCGCAGTCGAGCCGCAGCGCTTGCGATGCCGGAATGTCGATGTACTTGCTGCTCGGCCGATCGGCCTCGAGCACGCGTGCATCGCTTGGCAATTCGCGTTGATCGACCGTGTTCATAAGCGCTGTTAGCTAGGCCGTCGCGGCGGAAAGTCAATCCCCGATCGTGGATCGGGCCGGCCTCGCTAGATAGCGGTTGACCGCTGCTAGCGGCCATGGCCTTTCGCGTTGGCAGTGGGAGGACGTGGGAGCGCATGATCTGGCTGGCTATCCTGGCTCTGGGCCTGGCGGCGGGAACCGTCGGCGGCATCGTCGGCTTCGGCGCGTCGATCATGCTGATGCCGGCCCTGATGCTGGCGTTCGGTCCGCAGGAGGCCGTTCCTATCATGGCCATCGCTGGGCTGATGGCCAATCTGTCCCGCGTGGCAGTGTGGTGGCGCGAGGTCGACTGGCGGGCCAATGCCTACTACTGCGCGACGGCCATACCAGCGGCCGCGCTCGGCGCCCGCACCCTGCTCACCCTCAATCCGCGCATTGTTGAGAGCACGCTTGGCTTCCTGTTCATTGCCATGGTGCCAATGCGGCGCTGGCTGATGGCGCGTGGGCTGCGCATCCAGGCTTGGCATCTACTGTTCGTCGGCGCCGGCATCGGCTTCCTGTCGGGCATGGTGGCATCGACCGGTCCGATCAATACGCCCTTCTTCGTGGCCTATGGATTGGTCAAGGGCGCGTATCTTTCGACCGAGGCGATGGGCTCGATGGCGGTGGGCCTCACCAAGACGATCGTCTTCCAGCGTCTCAATGCACTGTCGTGGGAGACCGCTGCACGCGGCCTTATTGTCGGGGCATCGGTCATGACCGGATCCTGGGTCGCCAAGGGCTTCGTGCTGCGGCTGGAGGCTGACCAGTTTCGCCTGCTGATGGACGGGCTGCTTGTTCTTGCGGGCCTCGTGCTGTTGTGGGGTGCGATGGCGCACGCCTGATTGCACCCTTGCGGTTCGCGTTCCCATATGGCCGGCAGGCGGCCCGCGCATGCTCGCCGCGCTTTGCCTTGCGTACCCCAACGCGCTTGCAAGCAAGAATTCCAACAGTGACCTTGGCGTCGCCTGCGCATGAAACCTGCCCCGAGTGGTTCGTTTGCACTGGGCTCCGTCGGGAATGCTGGCCACGGTGTTGTCGACTTCGACCGCAGCGGTATGCCGCCGTACTGCGTGACCACATTGGCGCGCTTCAGGACACGCTTCGACGCAGCCTGTTTTGCACGGCTCACGTTCTCGTCCGGTCGCTGCTGGGCTCGATCATCCTCCTGCTGTTGTTTGCGGATGAGGGGTCGCCGGAAGTCTGCGTTGCTGTTCGGTTTCGCCACATCAAGGCGCTGCACCTGATCCAGATAATGGAGCGCTCCAAGGCGCCGATACGCTCGACGCTAGGGGTGTGGTCCTACTGCGCGAGTTCGAGCAGACGGCTGGTGGCTCCCCCTCGCCAGGCCCTATTCGTGTCCAGGACACTGTAGTAGTCTAAGCACGACAGTGAGCTGCAGACGTGCGGTCGACGGCCGCCCTAACTGCGCCGCTTCAACGGGGGACGCTTCAACGGGGGGACTTTGAGATGCGTTCACGCCTGTCGTCTTGCTGCGGGTTGGCAGTTTGCCAGCTTGCCGCATTGGCCTTGTTGTTCGCAGGAGGTGCAATGGCCGGCACCGTCGAGGTATTTCACGCCGACTCGCTCGCCGGCCCGATGCGCGAGCTGAAGAAGGCGTTCGAGGCGAAGAATGCCGGCGTCACCATCAATCTGACCTCCGGCGTCTCCAAGCAGCTGGCCGAGCGCATCGTCAGCGGCGAAGCCTGCGACGTGTTCGCGCCCTCGTCGCCGTCGGTGATGGAACAGGACCTGATGGGCAAGAAGGTCGCCGGCTCCGAAATCGATGCGGCGTCCTGGTACGCCGTGTTCTCGGCCAACGAGATGGTGGTGATCACGGCCAAGGGCAATCCGCTCGGTATCAAGCACGTTGCGGATCTTGCCAAGCCCGGCGTCAAATATGTGCGCGTTACCGGCGAAAAGGACCTTGCCACCGGCCGTACTCTTGAATTTTTAAAACGGGCCGCCAAGGAAGAAGGCAAGCCCGATCAGGCGCAAGTCATCATCGATGCTGCGGTGGTCGACCCTGCCAAGCCGACGGCGGTGCCCGATGCCGTCCGGGCCGTGCGCGAGGGTGCCGCAAACGCCGGTATCGTCTACTACTCGGCAGCAGTCGCTGCGCGCAACGACGTCGACGCCGTGCGCTTTCCAGCCAGCGTTAACATGAGCGAAGCCATTCGCAACGCGGCGACCGTCACCGGCTCGGCCAAGAACCCGAAGGAAGCGACGGCCTTCGTCGCCTTCCTGCTCACTTCGGAAGGGCAGCGCATCCTGTTGGACACCGGGCAGCCGCCAGTGATGCCGGCGATCTTTAAGGGCGCCGTGCCGTCTGAGATCAAGAACTGAGTGCCTGCGCCCGAGGTGGCAGGCGGACGCCGTTTCCGCTAGGCTGAGCCCAAGGCGGGGAACTCGGCGAAGCATGGCTATGCGCAGCACGGACGGCAGGCATCAGGCGGCCCTTTCGCTCATCAAGACGGCGATGATCGAGAAGAAGCTGACCCAGGCCGAGCTGGCGGATGCCGCCGACTGCCACGAGAAGACCATCCAGAACTTGTTGTCGGGCCGGTCGGTGCGCGACCAGACCCTGTTCGACGTGTGCATGGTCTTGGGCCTCGACTTCGACAAGGTGAAGGGCACCTGGAGCGGCGGCCAGGGCGAGATGCGCGACGCGCCGGAGGGCAATGGTGCGCACGCGCGGGTGGCGCCGGTCTACATGGGCGCCTACTCGCGCGAGGCGGTCGATCATTACCTGGGCAGCTATCTGACCCTGCGTCCCTCGTTCTCGGTGCCGGGCGGCATCATGGCCTACCGCACCGACATAACGTGGGATGACGAATGGCCGAGCCTGGTGTTCCAGGAGCGCGACCGGCCGGACAAGCCGTTCCTGCATCGCGGCCGCCTGTACATCCCCGCCTCGTCCATGTTCATCCACCTGGTGTCGCTGACCAAAGGGGCGATGCGCATGGTGATGGTGTCGCAACTCGACCTGGCCGGCCAGATGCGGGGCCTAGTCACGACTTTGCACAAACAACGGGCACTTTTCATGCCCGTGAGCGCGCCGATTGTTTACGCAAAACGCGAGGATTTTGGGCAGCTGGCGCTGGGCGAGATCAGCTGTGATCAGTCCGCCCACGGCGTCTACCAAGCCATGCTGACTGAGACCATCGAACAAGGCTACGCGCGCTTGATCGGCGCATAAATGCGCTTTGGGCAGCAGGCCGAAATCCGCTAATGTCGCGCCCAGCAGAACATCGGGCTGCATCAGCAGACGAATTTCACAAGAGCCGGGATTACCGGTCGATAGCACCCCATTACCCGTCGCTAGCATCCTAAGGGAGGAATCGCCAATGACCCAGGTTTCACGTCGCAGATTTATCAAGGCCGCAAGCGTTGGCGGCCTGGGAGCGGCCACTGCGGCCGTAGCATCCCCGGCCATCGCGCAGTCGATGCCCGAGATCAAGTGGCGGCAGACGACCAGCTGGCCCAAATCGCTCGACACCTTGTACGGCGGCGCAGAGCACATCGCCCAGCGGGTTGCCGCGCTGACCGACAACAAGTTCCAGATCCAGACCTTCGCCGCCGGTGAAATCGTGCCCGGCCTGCAGGTGCTCGACGCGGTGCAGAACGCCACCGTCGAGTGCGGCCACACGGCGCTCTACTACTATTTCGGCAAAGACGACACCTTCGTGTTCGGCTCGGCGCTGCCGTTCGGCATGAATTCGCGCATGCAGAACGCCTGGCTCATTCATGGCGGCGGACAGGATCTGCTGAACGACTTTTTCAAAGGCTACAACAGCTACTTCTTCCCGGCGGGCAACACCAACTGCCAGATGGGCGGCTGGTTCCGTAAGCAGATTACCAAGATGGACGACCTGAAGGGTCTGAAGTTCCGCCTCGGTGGATTCGCCGGCAGGATCATGCAGCGCGTTGGTGTTGTGCCGCAGCAGATCGCCGGCGGCGACATCTATCCGGCGCTCGAGAAGGGAACCATTGACGGTGCCGAATGGGTAGGCCCGCACGATGACGAGAAGCTCGGCTTCCACAAGGTTGCGAAGTTCTATCACTATCCCGGCTGGTGGGAGCCGTCGTCGACCAACGGCTTCATCGCCAACCTCGAGAAGTGGAACGCCTTGCCCAAGATGTACCAGGAAGCACTGGCGACCGCGTGCCTCGAGACCAACAACTGGGTCGCGTCCAAGTACGACGCCAGCAATGCGGCGGCCCTGAAGCGCGTCGCCAGCCAGGGCGCGACCTTGCAGCCGTTCTCCACCGAGGTAATGGACGGGTGCTATAAGGCCGCTCAGGAACTCTATGCCGAGATCAACGCCAAGAACCCGGCCTTCAAGAAGATCTACGACAGCTACACGGCTTTCATGGCCGACGGCTACCTGTGGACGCAGGTCGCCGACTACACCATGGACAGCTACATGATCCGCTACCGCACACAGAAGACCTGATCTGCGCGCGCATCCAGACACGGGGCCGGCTTCCTCGGGGAGCCGGCCCTTGCTGTTTCGGGGCACCGGCGCGCGGCAGGCATCATCGCAGCAGGGAAGGAGTGCTGCACGTTTCGCAATGATCGTGGACCTCAGACATGGTGTAGGCTGGGTGCAAATTGATCGCGAGGCGAGGAACCCATGACGGGCACGGCAAGCGCCAAACCGAAAATCCGCGTGACGACCTACGACGGCCCGGGCGCCGATCCGGTGATGCGCGAAGTGCCCTGGCCAAAGGTTCCAGCCAAGGGCGCGCTGATAAAAATCGCCGCCTGCGGGGTGTGCGGCACCGACCAGCACATCCTCAAGGGCCATTGGCCGAAGCCTCTGCCGTGGCCGTTCACACTCGGTCATGAGCTGTCCGGCGTCATCGTCGAGATCGGCTCAGAATTGAAAACTGACCATATGGGCAAGCCGATCGGTGTCGGCTCCAAGATGATGCTGCCGCCGTTCATGCCGTGCGGCTTCTGTGACTGGTGCAAGCGCTATCCGGAGCAGACCAACCGCTGTCCCAACCCCGTCTACTACGGCCGTTATCTCGGCTTCGATCGCCCGCCGCACCTGTGGGGCGGTTGGGCCGAGTGCGTCTACGTTGATCTGGCCGAGCTGCCCGGCACCAAGATCTACAAGCTGCCTGACGATATGAGCCTGCTGTTGGGCTCGCTGTCGGAGCCGCTCACCTCGTGCATCCGTGGCTTCAACCGCGCCATTAAGGCTGGCGGCTTCACCTGGGGCGACACCGTGGTGATCCAGGGCACGGGCCCGATCGGCATTCTGGCGATCGCCGCGGCGCAGGAGATGGGCGCCGGACGCGTCATCGCGGTCGGTGCACCCGAGACGCCGCGTCTAAAGTTGGCGCGCGAGTTCGGCGCGGAAGCCACCGTCGACATCGAGCAGCACAAGACGGCGGAGGCACGCATCAAGGCGGTGCGCGACATCGTCGGGGGCTGGGGCGCCGACGTGGTGATGGATTGCTCCGGCCATCCGACGGCCGGTCCGGAAGGCATCGAGTTCCTGCGCGACGGCGGCACTTATGTCGAGATGGGACAGTTCACCGACGCCGGCTCCATCATGACGAGCTGGCACCGCTTCGTTGCCAAGGACATATCGGTGCTGGGCTCGTGGGCTTTCTCCGCCAACGATCTGGCGCTCGGCGTCGACATGCTCTACCGCGCGCGTGATAAGTACCCGTGGCGCAAGATGCAGACGCTATTTCCCTTCACGGTCGAAGGCGTCAAGGATGCCGTGGCGCAGGCCATGGCCATGAAGACGGTGAAGAGCACCATCGTGCCCTTCGAAGAGCTGCTGTGATTTCCTCTCCGCGCGAGCGCAGAGAGAGGACACCAACACAAGGAGGAAGCACATCATGGGAATGATCGACGGCAAGGTGGCCATCATCACCGGCGCTACCAGCGGCATCGGTGCGCGCACGGCCGAGCTGTTCGTTGAGGAAGGCGGCAGCGTGGTCTTCACCGGCCGCCGCGAGGCCGAAGGCAAAGCGCTTGCCGCCAAGCTCGGTGCACAGGCCCGCTTCATTCGGGCGGACGCAACACTCGAAGCCGATTGGCAGCGTGTCATCGAGCAGACCATGCAGGTGCACGGGCGCGTCGACTGCCTATTCAACAACGCCGGCGGGCCCTCCCCCACGGGCAGCATCGCCTCGATCCCGGTGGACGGCTTTGACGCCGCCATGGCGCTGCTGGTGCGCTCGGTGATGCTCGGCATGAAGCATGCGGCGCCGATCATGATGCGCCAAAAGTCCGGTAGTATCGTCAACAACGGATCGATCGCCGGTCATCTGGCTGGCTATTCCAGTTCGATGATCTACAGCGCAGCCAAGGCAGCCGTGAACCACCTCACCAAGTGCGTGGCCATGGAGCTCGGCGAGCACCGCGTTCGCGTCAACTCGGTATCGCCCGGCGCCATCACCACCGGCATCCTGGCCAAGGCGCTAGGCATGGACATCGCCAAGGCCGACAGCTCGGCCAAGGTGGCCGAGCAGATCGGCCAGGTCTACGCCAAGGCGCAGCCGATCCCGCGCGCCGGTATCCCCGACGACATCGCCCAATGCGTGCTGTGGCTCGCCTCCGACCGCTCCACCTTCGTCAACGGCATCGACATCGTTGTCGATGGCGGCATCATCGGTGGGCGCATGTACTCAGCGCACCAGGACGGCCTGCGCCAGACCAAAGCGGCACTCGGCATCTAGAGTCTTTCCGCATTAGATCGAAGCGTATCCTGCGTTGCGGAGGTAGCTGGCGCACTCTGCTGAGGTGAAGGCTTCGAGCAGGCGGCCGATGCGGGTCCACACGCCCTCTGTCGTGCGTTCGTCGGCCTTGCGCAGGAGGGTCTTCAGCTTGGCGAATACCTGCTCGATGGGATTGAGATCGGGCGAGTAGGGGGCAGAAAGAAGAGGCGCGCCCCTGCAGCTCGGATCAGGCGGCGAATGGCGCCGCCTTTGTGCGAGCCGAGGTTGTCCATGACGACGATATCGCCAGGCTGCAGCGTCGGCAGCAGG
>Ga0075421_100003073_pt1 | contig 19958 bp, 16 predicted proteins | sample SoiMetdeltSBSDD5_FD_75292 | JGI IMG/M metagenome (GOLD analysis project Ga0075421, IMG submission 75292) | Bulk soil microbial communities from a Populus tree surrounding site in Tennessee, USA - Soil MetaG P. deltoides SBSDD5 | ecosystem: Environmental > Terrestrial > Soil > Tree plantation... | reverse complement strand
TGATCCATTGGGATTGGCGACATTGAGCTCGGTCGTGCCGGCCACGAGAGGAATGGCTTGATCGGTCGCCGTTCCGGCGGCTTCAGCTCCGTCGAGAAACGTGAGTGCGCCGTTGTAATTGAGCCAGAATCCTTGCAGCCCGGTCGTCGAGCTGGTGGCTTGTACCCATCCACCGGTACCGATGCTCGTCGTGAAGATTTCAGTTCCGCTTCTCGCCTTCTGCCCAGCTGCGGGCACCGTCTGTGGCGACGTCGAAACCACCTGTCCGTTCGCCGCGTAAAGCGTGAACGTCACCGTTGCTGGACTCGGCCCCGGATTGACAACCGCAAACCCGGTCACCGGTAACTCAGCAGCGGAAAAGAATTTCGGAAAGTTCAGCGTGGACTGGCTCCATCCCATCGTGGGTGCGGCCAGCAGAAGAAAAAGGAAAAATACTCTGCCTCTCATGGGCCCTCGATTATTGAAAAATCGGGCCCAATGCTATCGAGAGAGCACTATTGCTGCAACCGCGTTTTGCTGCGTCGGCTGCAATAGTCGCGCACGGAAAGCGATTACCCTCTTCAGTTTCAGTAGCGTGAGAGGACGGTGAAGTACCACTGCGCGATCAGATCAGGAAAGAAAGTGATGCTATGAGTTCCGACGGATTTTCGTGATTTTCCGATCAAACACGCTTCATACGAGACTTTGAATCCCTGCGCCGAACAGTTGTGGTTCACAAATCTTCGTGCTTCAGTGAATGTAAAAATCCACTTATGCCGATCGTTCGGGGGCGTCACCGGAAGGCCGTATTTTCCCGAAATACGTCCACCGAGAAACCGGATTCGAGATCGGATTTCGAATGCATTTGGCAAACAAACGGCGACGTGTTCATGGGCGACTCTGCAGATTTCACGGAAGGATCGATAGATATCGTCGGTGTGCTCTAGGACATCCAACGCTAGCACAGTAGAAAACGATTGGTCGATGAATGGCAAGCCTGACTGCAAATCGCCTATTACTGACGTTGGTGCTCTCAAATCCAATCCAACGTAGTTTGTTGTGTTTGGTAGTAGTCCTTTCAACACGCCCGATCGTGCTCCAACGTCCAGAACAGTGCCCTTCCACAACGTCGGTTCTGAGTGGACTATTGCTGTTAGTTTTGCGACGTCATCTTGGCCGTCCGCAACGATTACTTTTAAACCGTTCACATTCTTGAATAGCGAGGGTATGGTTGCGCTGCAGAAATGGCTGCGAGCATGCCGATATTCATCGCAAATAGGACGGCGTTAACAGGTATCTGTAGATTGAAGTCACCGAAACTGTGAATCAGCATCGCGGACACGCTGCCGATGCCTCCCACAAGGATAGTTTGATCCTCGATTGTCTTTCGATCGTGCAGCGCTTTCATTGAACGGAAAAAAATCCAGAACACGATCCCCCAAAATAAGCTACCCACCGGGATGCCAAATTTTACGAGCATTTCCAGATAATCATTGTGAACATGATCGAACAGTAGGTCCGGTCTGAAGGTTTGATAACGTCGGAACATGTCAGCATAAGACGCGGTCCACAATCCCAAAGGGTACTCGCGTAGCAGCTTGACGGTATCCTTGTATACAAGCAGTCGGCCCTCCTGAACAATCGCGTCTTGGCGCAATAGTTGCGCATAGTTCATCACGATGGCATCGATGCCAATCCACAGTGTCAGCGAAAGAGTTAGGCCTGCCGGAATCATGATTAACCAACGCGTTCGGGACTCTTTGTTGAGAGATCGAAGCACGGCGAGCGTTATTACGACTCCTGCCACCACTGAGAACAATCCCAACCGCGAGAGCGAAAACACAACCGAAACGACCATAATCATCGCGGCCATGACGTATATTGAAGTGTGTCCCGCGTCGCTGCCTTTGTTTCTAGAACGCCAGCCCAGTGCTAAGCACGCCGGAACGACCAGACCGATGAATCCGGCGAAATGGTTCTTGTTAATGAATGTCCCGCTCATTGCATTGGTCGAATTGTGATAGCCCAAAATCCATCCTGGAGAAAGGAAGTATTGAATCAAGCCCAGAATGGCTTCAATCACGCCGAGAACTGTCATAGCTTTAAGGATTGAAAGTCCGCGGTACGGTTGGTTGCGGGTGAAATGCCATGCAAGAATACCCGTCATCGTTGCCGTTCCGACGTTTGCGTCGAAGAGGGCGCCCACGGGACAGACAAGCACAAGAAAGACGAACGTAGCGTTGATCGATTTACGTCGGATTATTTGTGCAATCAGAAGGACAACCGATACAGAGAGCACAGCCACAAATACGACGTTTTTGGAGTAGTCGAGGACCCCGCCAAAAGCGATGAGTTGGTAGGCAACTAGACTCGGGAGAATCGCCCACATCACCTGACGTAAATGGCGCGACCGATCGCGATATTGAGCACAGAGTCCAACGCTTTTGTCATGCCGGACTTAACTTTGCTGGCGGGGACGAAGAGGATGTCATTGGAAGTCATCGTTGTATCGGGTTTTGTACCGCTGAGAATTGCCTGCAAATCGACGGGGATTTCCTTTCGCGAGCCATCCTTGGCATACCTGAGAATCAAACACTCCTTTTTCTTCGCGTCCCTATTCGTTCCTCCACCCAACGCAACTGCCTGAGTCACAGTAACGTCCTTTCCATTTCTCAAAACAAATTCGCCCGGTCTGAAGACCTCCCCTACGACAAAGATGGAGCCGGGCATCAGCACGTTAATTGTGTCGCCTGCGTGGATGGGAATGTTGAGATCGGTTTGACCTTCCTGTAACAGAGCTTCGGCGCTGATGGTGAAAACCTCCTCGTTTTCGCCACTCTGCACCGCGCTGTCATTTGGTCTGGGACGGATGACTTTTATGAATTTGCCGTAATTGAGATCGAGCCCATAAGCCATGGCGAGAACATCCAGCAGGTTTTTTTCTCCCTTTATTTGATAGATGCCAGGCTGTTTTACAGCGCCGATGACCGAGACAGGCTGCGAGGCATACTCGCGGACGAAGACAGTAACCTGGGGATCATTCACGTATCGTGACCGCAGTTTGTCTCCGATAGCTTTTGCCAATTCCGTTGTGGTCTTGCCGCCCGCGTCAACCGATCCAATAAGAGCCACATCAATTGTGCCCGCCGCGGACACGCGCGCCGAGGCAGTCAATTCCGGTATTTCGAACACCGAAATGTCGATCAAATCGTCCTGGCCGATTCGATATTGGGCTCCCGTTCGTGTTGTAGGAGTTGAAGATCTGGAGTTCGCTGAGAAGGCTTCGTTCGCCGTCCGAGGCAGCGGCACGGATTGTCCGGCAGCGCTCAACAAATAGCTCATTAACACAGGGATTAAGGCAAGTGTTCGCATGGTCGGTTCTCCGACTGATAGGTGCGAAACATACAAGAGCGAAACACAAGAGGCAAGAGGAACGATCAAAGAGATCGATATATACCTTACTCAAAACGCCGGATTGTGATATTGAATTCGGCCCTGAGAAGCGGCTTGCGGCCGTTTCAACCACAAGGTTTTCTGAGGCATGGAAGAACCTACCGATAAACTCGTTCGATGGGAAAGCCACTCGCCCAGTGACGTTCCGCAGCATCGGTCAGAAGTAACATTGCCGGTTCAATATCCGCGTTTCGGCACGGATGAGCGAACTCATCTTCTTGACTACTGGAGTGTCATCGTTGCGCATCGCTGGACGGTAATCGCGGTGTTCGTTGCGGTTCTCTCCGCGACAGCCGTATGGACATTGAAGCAGGTACCGATCTATCAAGCGACAGCGATTCTTCAGATTGATAAAGAGAATCAAAATGTCCTCAGCTTTAAAGATGTCTACCAAATCGAAACCGCATCCGATGACACTTTGAAGACACAGTTCGAAATTCTCAAATCCCGTTCATTGGCTCGCCGGGTGATTACCGACCTACATTTAGAGAGGGAAAATGAGTTTAAGGAAAGATCACCTGGAATTGTACAGAGTTACGTCCGATGGATCAGGTCGATTCTCCCGTCCGTGAAGAATCCCTCCAGCAACGACGATCCGCTTCGAGAACTAGTCGATGAGTATATCTCGCGTCTGGACGTGGAACCGGTTCGGCAAGCCCGAGTCGTGAATGTCAGCTTTACCGCGACGGATCCCGAACTAGCGGCACGCGTGATCAATGCTCACGGGAAACACTTTATTGAACAAAATCTCTTGTTCAAGTTCGATGCCACACAACAAGCTTCTGAATTTCTCGGAACGCAGCTCGTCACTTTGAAATCGAATCTCGAAAAATCCGAAGATCGACTTCAGCAGTACGGTCGAGAGAATCAAATCCTTTTCACTGAAGAGGGTCGCAACACCGCAACGGAAAAACTGCAGCAACTCGAAGCCGAATACACCCGGACACAGGCGGATAGATTCGCAAAAGAGTCGTTCCATAAGTTGATACAGGATGGTCACGCTGAATCATTGCCGCAATTGCTGGGGAACGAGCTTATTAGCCAACTGACCGGGCGGCTCGCGGAGCTTCAGCGCGAGGACGCTGAGATCGGAGTTACCTTTGGACCTGAGTACCCCCGAAGGCTACGCATCAAAAGCCAGATCGCAGAAGTAAATCGGAGTATCGATCAGGAAAAGCAAAGAGTTGTTCTTACGGTCGAGGCTGAGTATGAAGCTGCGGTTCAGCGGCAAGAGCTTTCAAACAAGGCGCTACAAGAACAGCTTCAACTTGTAAACAAGATCAACCAAGAAGCCATTCAGTACAACATCCTCAAGCGCGAAGTGGAGTCAAACAAGCAGATCTACGATGGCTTACTGACACGCTTGAAAGAAGCTGGAATCTCGGCGGGATTACGAGCATCAAATATCCGCATCGTTGACCCGGCTGAGGTTCCCGACATTCCCATTCGTCCGCGCAGATCTCTAAATCTGGTCATTTCATCTATTGCCGGGTTGTTGCTTGGAGTGGCTTTGGCGTTCTTGCAGGAGTACATGGATGACTCGGTGAAATCGCTGGAAGATGTCGGCCGATACTTAAACGTTCCGAGTTTAGGTGTCATCCCAAAGCTAGAGAGCGTAAGTGCCAGGGCGCTCTATGGAGTATATGGGCGCGGTGCAGTCAGCCGAGAGACCGCTCAATCGAACCAGCTAGAAAAGCCACTGTTGCTTGACTTGATAACCAATGACCGTCCCGGGTCGGTTGTGGCTGAAGCATATCGATCCGCCCGTACGTCACTTCTGCTTTCCTGGCCTGATCGACCACCAAAGTCAATTCTTGTTACAAGCTCTTTACCAAGCGAAGGCAAAACAGTAACGGCGGTGAATTTGGCCATTTCTCTTACACAGACAGGTAAAAAGGTAATCCTTGTCGATGTGGACATGAGAAAACCACGAATCCACACGATCTTCAAGGCATCGGATTCTCGAGGGCTTTCAAGCTTTCTTACTGGCTCTGTGACGCTGCGAGATGTCATTGAATCTACCGATATCCCGAATCTGTATGTGATTCCCTGTGGAATCGTCCCTCCGAATCCCGGGGAGCTTCTGCTGTCGGAACGTTTCCGGCACATGATGAGTGCGCTCCAACAGTATTTCGACTACGTCGTTATTGACTCCCCTCCATTGATCAGCGTGTCCGACGCACGTGTTGTCGGACCTGTTTGCGATGGAGTGGTTCTTGTCGTGAAGGCGATGTCGACATCGCGAGAGGCTGCGCGGCGGGCTGCTGCACACTTGTTTGATTCGCGGTCCCGGATTTTGGGAGCGATTCTGAATGACCTCGATGTGCGGGCACGTTCGGAGTACTACTCGTATTACAGTGGGCCCAGGTATTACGGTCCTTCCAGTGTCTCCAAATCCAGCTAACGTTTTCGGCGATTGCCATCGGCGACAAGTTCGGCAACTGTCTTTCAAATGCGAATTTTGATTGTAACAGGAATCTTTCCGCCGGATTCCGGCGGCCCCGCAACATTCGTGCCTCTGATCGCAGAAGCGTTGGTAAAACGCCAACATGAAGTTAATGTACTTACACTGTCGGACGTTTTTGAGAGACCGCCTACGAAGTATCCATTCGCCGTCATTCGCGTCCATCGGAGCATTCCACGCCTCATTCGCATGTGTAGGGTCGCGCTGCAGTTGATCACGCTTGGTAAAAAGGCCGACGTTGTTTTTGTTAATGGGTTGGCTTTCGAGAGCGCGATAGCGAAATTCATGAACGCCAAACCAATTGTTCAGAAAATTGTGGGTGATTTCGCATGGGAAAGGGCCACCCAAAAGGGTTGGACGACCGACGAATTTGAGACCTTTCAGCGGCGTCATTCGAGTTGGAAAGTAGAGTTACTAAAACGCCTTCAGCGGTGGTGGATTGGTAAAGCGGACAGGATTATCGTGCCGAGCAATTATCTGTCATCAGCAGTACGGTGTTGGGGCATTTCAGCCGAAAAGATTACCACCGTGTACAACGCCGTCGTGCCCGAAAAACGTGCCGATGGCGCGGCAGATTCGGGCGCAACGCGTATTATTACCATCTGCAGACTTGTCAAATGGAAGCGAGTGGATCTGATCATCAAAGCCGTTGCAGAGATCCCTTGTGTCGAACTCGTGATCGTTGGCGATGGTCCGGAACGCGAAAGTTTGAAACAACTCGCGAAACACGTGATGGTAGATAAGCGCGTTCAGTTCTTGGGCCAAATCCCTCAATCACAAACTCCACACGTGTTGGCGCGCTGTCACTTATTTGTACTTGCTTCGACTTATGAGGGATTCCCGCACGTAGTACTCGAGGCATTGAGAATGGGTTTACCAATTCTTGCCACTCGCGCCGGTGGGACGCCTGAAGTCGTCATGGACGGACTGAACGGAAAGCTTGTGCCGACGAATGATCTTGAATCGCTCGTCGCTGCATTACGCGTGTTTGTGGATAATCCCGATGAACGCGCCAGATTGGCTGAAGGTGCCGCGCGATCGAGCTTGAGCTTTGATTTTCAGACGATGGTTTCTTCGGTAGAAGCTGTGCTGATCGCGGCTGCGAAGGAATACAAGAAAGACGGGAGTTTGCCGATGCGGAGCGGCTTTTGAGAAACTCGTCACACCGCTCTCTTCCCTCGCATCGCATGATGGGACCGGCGAGCGTGCTCGCATCAGCCCACTACTTGAGTGCGATTATTGGTTTTTTGACGACTGCGATCGCTGCGCGCTTACTTAGCCCGTCGGATTATGGCACGGCCGCGGTTGCAATAGCCGTGCCTACACTGATATTCACCCTCGCTGATGTTAAGAGTGCGGCCATCACGACGCGGTACGTCGCAATGTTTCACGACAGTGGAGAAAAGGTTCGCCTCGCGGGAATTTGCAAACTGGGCTTCCTGGTTGACACAGTGATCGCGTGTGCTGTTTTGGGTGTTGTATACCTGGTTTTCACAGGTTTTAACGCATACGGGAGCACGCTTCACATTTCTCAGCTAAGTTTGGTGTATGCCTTTTCGTATCCATTTGCGTCTCTGGTTGGCACGAGTCAGGCGATCGTTACCGGTTTAAGGAAATTCGGAGCCTTCGCAGCGCTACAGGTCACGGATAAACTCGTTCACCTTGTCCTCATCTGTATCGTTCTAGGCAATCGGCACGCTTCGGCAAGCTTTCTCGTTTTTGCGCTTGCCTTGTCTCAGGCAGTAGTCGGTATCTTGAACTTTTTTGTTTCCAATTCAATCCTTCGGAGTAACACACCCAACTGGTTGAACGCCCCTCTCGTTAAGCTGGCTTCAATTCGACAAGAACTGGCTACCGCATTGGGTTGGAACTTTGTTGTTGTGAGCTGTTCGGGAATAGTCGCGCAGGTCCCATTGCTCGCTCTGGGAGCATTTAGCGGACCAGAGTCGGCCGGCTTCTTTCGGTTGGCATGGACGATTGCCACAGTTGCCTCTTACATCGAAGCTTCGTTTGGCCGAGTTGCCTATACTCGACTCGCGACGGATCTCAGAATTACCAATCCTCGCGATTTCGCTCACACATTAAGGATGTGGACATTGAGGGGCCTGTGCATTGCCGCCGTGCAAATTGCTGCTCTGCTCCTTCTACCGTTTTTCGTTCGCTTCGGTTTCGGCAGACCTTATGAAGCTATGCTGCTCGGAGCCTCTATCTTGCTACTTTCGAATATCGTATCGGGTGCATTGTTTTGGTTGAACCCATTCTTTTACGCTTCTGGTCGAATTGACGTCTGGGCCAAAGCGCAATTGGTGTACGCCGTCTGCATAGTGGGCTTCGGTATGTACGCCAGTAGCGAGTGGGGGTTTTTAGGTATGGCGATTGTTGCTTCTAGTGCGCGCATTGGCCTAACCCTCGGTATGGCTGCCGTCGCTACGACAATGCTACGCCGGGGATCGTTGGCCATCCATACGGGTGCCGCAACAGTGGCCGAGCGCTAATGGCAGCACGGCTCATTAATCCGCTGTTTCTGGGTGTTACACGCTTCCAGTTACCGTTGACCGAGTCGACTCGCAAGAAGTTCGACGCGCTGGCGGAAATCGGTAACATCTCGGTCATCGGCTTTAACCGAGCCTTTCGTTTTACGCGATTTTTTCAGAGTGCGACTTTCTATTTGCTTCCCAATGTTCCTCACGGAATCTGTTCGTACTTCTTTTTATGCTCCGTCGGGTTAGTTGCTTCCGTTTTTCTGTTAATAAGTGGACGCGCAAATGTGGTGATAGCTCAAAGCCCATATGAAGGATTTCCAGGAGCCATCGCGGTCCGCGTCGCTCGAGCCTTCGGACGTTCCGTCGCTCTCGTCGTAGAAAGCCACGGCGACTTTGAAAATGCCTTGTTCCTTTATCGGAGAACTCGGTTTATTCGAGCCAAGCAGAGGGTAATGAAATGCGTCGCGGATTTCTCGATTCGTAGCGCTCACGCGCTCCGTTCGATTTCGATGATCACCAGCAATCAACTGAAGGCCTGGAACTCCACAAAGCAAATGTTCCAGTTCCCAACATGGACGGACTTGGATGTGTTCCTACATGCGTTCCCTTTCCGCAAACCCCACAAACCTCCCCGGATTCTGTTTGTTGGTGCTTTAGTACCCATAAAAGGATTACCCGATCTCATAAACGCGTTCGCGTTGGTAGTCGCAGATCTGGACGCGGCGAAACTCACGATTATCGGCGAATCCCTAACGACGGCGTACTTGAACGAATTACGGGAGGTCATTCAACGGCTTAAGCTTGAGGATCATGTAGAGTTTCTCGGATCTCAACCTCAAACCGTAATCGCCGAGTGCATGCGCAGTGCCTCTGTTTTGGTTGTTCCTTCCCTGTCGGAAGGTTTCTGTCGCGTGGTGTTAGAAGGAATGGCCGCCGGCGTACCTGTCGTTGCGACGAACATCGGTGCTATTCCCGAATTGATCTGCGACGGAGTTACAGGTTTCTTAGTAGAGCCGGGAAATCGGCAAATGCTTGCCGCCACAATAAAACGCGTGGTCAACGGTAGTTCAAGCGTTGACGCGATGACACAACGAGCGCATACCCGTGCACTCGAGGTCTTCTCAACAGATAAGTACGTTGCAAGCTATCGAGAGTTGCTTGTTAGCGCGCTTCGCGCAGTTTAGTATGAACCTCCTGCTATTTAACCTTGTTACCGACGCTGACGATACCGTGTTGGGTTTTACGACGGATTGGCTGAACACGTTGTCGCGATACTTCTCAAACATCTACGTAATAACGATGCGGTCCGGTCGGCTGAAATTGCCCGGCAATGTGTCTGTCTATTCTGTTGGAAAAGAGTGCGGATGGAGTCGCCCACGGCGCGCAGTGGAGTTCTATCGGTGCTTAGCTCGAATCTTAAAACGGAATCGAATCGATGTTTGTTTTGCTCACATGATTCCGGTCTTTGCTGTTTTGGCCGCGCCCGTTCTGAAGGCTAACCGTATTCCCATAGTCCTCTGGTACGCTCACCCGACGTTGAATGCCATTCTTCGGGTGGCGCATTGGTTTTCCACCAAGGTGATCACAAGCATTGATTTTGCATATCCGTATAAGCAGGACAAAGTCGTCACGATTGGCCAAGGTATCGACACGGACTTTTTTACCCCGTGCGCGGACCATATCGATTTGTCTGGGCCGCGGTTGATCGTGGCTGTGGGGCGCATTTCCCGAGTAAAGCAGCTTGATATCTTGCTCGATGTTGCGCGTCTCCTCAACGAGCGAAACGCCGGCAGCATACGTTTCGTTTTGATCGGAGGTCCATCCACCGCAGCAGACGCAGATTACTTGAAGAGACTACAAAAGACTGTCCGATCTCGAAACCTGGGTGAAGTCGTGCAATTTGCCGGTGCTAAACAGAGGCAAGAGTTACCGGAGTGGTACCGAAGCGCAACCGCACTCGTAAATCTAACTGGGCGCGGTTGCGGAGATAAAGTTGTATTCGAAGCGATGAGTTGTGGAATCCCTGTGGTCGTTGCCAACGAAGGTTTTCGAACCACTCTCGGCGTGTACGCGGACAGATTCGTGCTTCCCGACGTACTTCCGGCAACGATTGCTTCCGTCATCGAAAGTATTTGTACTCTCTCGAAGGAAGAGCGAAGAAATGTCGGCCGATACATGCGAGCACAGGTAATGACGTGGCACAGCTTGGAAGGACTCGCCGGTAAGTTGCATTCTCTATGCAAAGACATTCTAATCACATCACATGACGGCACGGTTTAGCGTTCCCATAGCGGTTGTCGTAGCTGCAATCGGTACAACTTTCATTCTGACGTCCCTTGAGTCTTCGGCAAATCTACCGTCAATGGGTTTGCTGATACTCACGACGCTGCTCATTATTTCTGCATTGATAGTGGTACAGCCGTTGTTGGCCGCAATAGGAATTCTCGCCTTCGCGTTCATTAACCCGACACTAGTTCCATCAATGATAGAAGTTGGCGACTTTTCTCTTAGATATCCCGACTTGTTGTTCTCATTGATGGCGTTCATCATCTGCATTCGAGTCCACAGAAGCCATCATAGACCAACGGAAATCGTGCAAGTAATTGTCCCTGTACTTCCTTTTTTGGTTTACACGGGACTTTCTTTGTCGACGGTGAACGCCGTCGTTCCGGATCTAATCGTATATTGCACGGCATCGTACGTGCGGCTTGTGATTACCGCGCTCCTTGCACCTCTCTTTTATGCGGTCGTGAGAACCTCCCGCGACATTCGCGTCGTAAACAAATCGCTCGCCATTCTTGTTTCCATCGTGGTTGCTACCGGCATTTGGGAATGGTTTACGAATACAAGCATTCTGGAGGGGAACGTCTTTAACAGAGTAGGCGGAATCATCGGAATCAATTCACTCGGACTTGTTTCGGGTCTCTTGGTCTTGCTGGGCTTCGTAAACCGCCGAGTAGAGCGGCGCATCATAGGTAGCTTCGTTCCGATAACCGTCGGTTTGTCGGGCTTGATTTTGGCAAAATCCGCCAGCTCGATCGTTGCGACGATTTTGACGATAACGATTAACTGGGCCGCAGTGGGTACGCACCCGTCGCGAGTCAGACAGGTTGTGCGATGGATGGTGCTTGCTCCGACTCTCGGCGCGTTAGCCTTCGGCTTTCTTTTCCTATCCCGCGAGGATGACATCTCAAGCATTTCGGATCTGGGGGAAGGCACGTTCTCGCAACGCATAATGCTAGCCTACGCCGGTGTCACGATCCTTGAATCGCATCCGATTTTCGGTGTTGGCTGGCAAGCCAGCGCGAGCGACGCGTTCTTGGGGTCACCAAGGCTTCAGGCTGAACTGTTGCAAAAATTTCCAAACTTGCCGCCCCACTATTTCTATTCAAGTGGGGGCACAGTTACGACCGTCCACAATATGTACATCCAAATATTGGCCGAGTTGGGTTTGCTCGGGGCTGCTGTTTTCGGATACTCCGTCGTTAAGACTGGCCGTGCTATCCGGCGGAAAATGGAGAGAATTCCACGTCACTCCGAATACAGCCGTTGGGCGACCTTCTATTCGTTGGGTCTAATCTATCTTCTCGCGTGGTGGAATAATAATCCGCTGTTCGGCGGCCAGATTGAGAGCGTTTTGCTGTTTGTCTTCATCGCTTTGATCGCTTCCATATCTAGGGCTGCATCCGACGGACCAGCCGTGGAAGGTGGGATTCCAGGCTCGTCATGAACGTTCTTCACATTGTTAACACGCTGTCTGTAGGTGGTGCGGAATTACAGTTACTGACCCTTGTGCGCGGCCTGAAAACCTTTGGTGTCAGACAACGAGTGGCTTGTTTGAAGGAACACGTAGCTGGTAGCGAGTCTCTGCGCAGCCGTTTTGAGGCCGAAGGTGTAGCCGTCTCTAGCTTGCGGGCAAAACATTCAGTTGATATCTCGTGCCTTCCGCGTGGGCTTTCGATCGCCAGGGTGTGGAAGCCCGACATTGTGCATACGCATTTACCCCGCGCAGATGTTATTGGAGCATCCGTGCGATTGTGTGGGCTTGCCCCGGCGTGGGTCGTGTCGATTCATGACATCTACAAAAACTCATGGAGAGGGAAGCATGTGTTGCCGCTCTTGAGCCAGATTTGGGATAGAGCGGATGCGGTGGTTGGTATTTCCCAAGCCGTTCGGGAGTGGCTAGTAAATGAACAAGGGATTTCGCAGGATCGTGTGCGAGTTATTCATTACGGCATTGAGTGCGATAGCTTTTTTCAGCCAGGAGCTGTTTCTACCAATGGTTCTTACGTTATCGGTACGGTCGGTAGGCTGGAGGCCAGAAAGGGTCATGAGTACTTGATAAAGGCGATGACTCACGTCTTGAGGAAGTTCCCTCGTGCGCAGCTTCATATTCTGGGCCACGATCCAGACGGCTACGGTGATACGTTACGGAGTTTGATTCGACAGTTGCGACTGGAACACGCTGTGTTCTTATTAGGGTTTAACGCCGATGTGAGGACGTTCCTGTCGCGCATAGATCTTTTTGCGTTTGCATCTCTCTCGGAAGGATTCGGCCAGGTCGTTGTGGAGGCAATGGCTGCCTCCAAGTTGGTTATCGTGTCCGACATTGCTCCCCTTACGGAGATCGTGGATCCAAACACAGGTATTTTAGTGCCAGCGAGAGACGAACAACGGTTTGCGCGGGAAATCTGCTGGGCGTTGGAGCATCCTTCGGAGGCCGGTGCATTCGGCATGCGAGCAAGACAGCGCGCGATTTCACACTTTTCGGCCGAGCGAATGTCGGGTGAAGTGGTCCGGTTGTACGGCCAGCTGTGCGGACCGCGAGAAACGGTACCAATATAGGTGAGCCTGATGTGCGGCCAAATTCGGGTGATGCGGATTTTAGGAAGGTTGAACATTGGTGGCCCAGCTCTGCATGTCATAACCATCGGCAATGAACTTGAGGAGCGCGGTATAACGGCGGCTCTGGTGTGCGGTCCTGGCCGACTCGACGAAGGTTCGATGATACCCGAGGCAATCTCACGTAACATCCGTGTCCGCGTTTTGCCGGAGATCATGACCGAGATGCGGCCCCGAATGCGCGACGTATTTGCCCTGTGGAAACTATGCAGGATCATTCGAGAGGAACAGCCGCATATTGTTGAGACTCACACGTCTAAGGCTGGTTTCTTAGGCCGATTGGCAGCCCGGATCGCCGGAGTTCCAATAATAATCCACACGTATCATGGTCACGTTTTGGATGGTTACTACGGAAGGATTGTAAATTGGGGCCTGCGCAACGTCGAACGTTCCTTGGCGGGAATAACGGACTGTGTCGTGGCGGTCAGCGAGCAGGTTAAACAGGACCTGGTTCGATACCAAGTGGCTCCAGCAGAGAAGATCACGGTGATCCGCGTAGGGGTGGATCTGGGAGAGTACGCACGATGTGAAATTCATCGTGGGGAATTTCGGGCCGAACTCGGTTTCAATGAAACCCATCGGCTTGTCGGCATCATGGGGCGGCTGTTTCCGATAAAGAATCACCGCTTATTTTTACAAGCGGCTGCTATTGTCGCCGCAGAGATAAGCGACGTTTCGTTTGTCATCGTTGGTGACGGAGCCTTACGTCGAGAACTTGAGAATTACGCGCTGAAGTTGGGAATTGGCCGCCGCGTCATCTTTACCGGCTGGCGCAAAGATCAACCTCGGATCTATGCCGATCTCGATGTTCTAGCGTTGAGTTCAATCAATGAAGGCACACCATTATCGGTAATTGAGGGTATGGCGTCCGGCTGTCCCGTGGTCGCAACGAGAGTAGGAGGAGTGCCCGACTTAATTCGGCATGAAGAAAACGGATGGTTGGTCGATGCCAGCGATTCGGAAGCTCTGGCACGCGGCATTATAGGTGTTCTGCAACAGCCGGAGCGTGCCAAACGAGTTGCCGCTCGTGCGCGTTCCGACGTATTGAGGATTCATGCCAAGAAGCGGCTCCTTGACGATATCGAATCCCTTTACGGTGGTTTGCTTAATCGGCGGAAGATCTGTAGGATAGCCCTTCCACAGGTACCGAATTCCCGAGAGGAAACAAATTGCGGATCATCTTGTTAGAGCTCGTTATTGCGCTCCTTGTTTCTATCTGCCTTACGCCAATTCTGAAACGCGCTGCTCTTGCCTTTGGTTTTTTAGATAGGCCTGCCCAACGAAAACTGCATCGAGTGCCAGTACCGCTTCTCGGCGGGCTCGCGATCTACGTTGCGGCCGTCGTAAGCGTCCTGTTGTTTGTGGATCCGACGACGGCACTTCAGGTGTCGGGTATCGTGGCTGGAGCAACCTTGCTATCCATCATTGGAATCCTGGACGATGCGGGAAAGCTGCATCATCAGTTCAAATTTCGGTTCGGTATTCCTGTAGCAAGCATCATCCTCGTTCTCTCCGGTATACACATTACGTTGTTTAGTCAGACGTTCCTCAATTACGGAATGACTTTGTTGTGGGTAATCGGGATTGTGTCTGCGTTCAACATCCTGGACAACATGGATGGCATTTGCGCCGGTGTTGCATCGGTTGCCTCCTTATTCTTTGTCATCAACGCTATCCTCAACGAGCAATACCTCGTCATGAGCTTGGCCTCCGCTGTCATGGGCGCCTCGATCGGCTTCCTTGTTTATAACTTTCATCCCGCAACTGTGTTCATGGGAGATATCGGCGCTCTATTTCTCGGTTTTATGATGGCAACCGTTGGTGTCAAATTGCGATTTTTGCACACTCCTGAAACCGTGTCGTGGATGATTCCTGTTCTCATTCTGATCGTCCCGATCTTTGACACTACGCTCGTCACGGTTTCTAGAATACGTCGTGGCTTGATACCTTTCTCCACACCGGGAAAGGATCATCTTTCTCACCGTTTGGTTAACGTCGGCTTGAATCCGCGCCAGGTTGCGCTAGTTGTTTACAGTTTCGGATTCGTTGGAGGAGTCTGCTCTTTGATTATCCCGCGACTACCTGTGGCCGGTTCGTATATCGTCTTCGGAACGGTGACAATTGTAGGTATTCTCGGCCTCTGTTTTCTCGAGCACGTTCCTTTTGAGGACCAACGGACGTACCGTAGAGAAAGCGATTTGAAAGGCGCGATCATTTCTTAAATACAGTTTCCATCTCGCTTTATCCTAGGTTTTGGATTCCATGATTCGTAAGTCGCTACGAATGCGCCCTGCCAGCCTTTGCGCTTACGTTCTGATGTCGGCAATTGCTATTTGTGCAAGTCTTTGCATGCAAACTCAAGCGCAACAAACCTCTTCCGCCGGCAAGATCGTTAAGAACGTCCGGGATGCCGGTGCCAAAGGCGACGGCTACACCGATGATTCCTCTGCTTGGCAGACTGCCGTCAATGACGGTGATGTGTTCTGTCCGCCCGGAGTCTATCTTGTCGGAACGACAATCGCCGTCCCGTCAGAGCGGCATATCTGGGGAAGCCGGGATTGTAAGTTGAAGACTAGAGACCGGACCGATATACCGGTGTTTACCCTCACCGATGTGCGAGATGTTTTCATTGAAGGAATTTCAATAGACGGAAATAAGGCCGCCCAAAAGGACAACGGTGTAGGTTTCGGTGTGTTCTGCGAGGGGTGTTCTACCACTAAAATCATCGGGCTTCGGATTGCAAATACCCCAGTAGAATCCATTATCGTCAGCAAAAATGAGAGATCCAGCGCCATTCCCGAAGATGTTGTCATCGTTGACAACATTTCGGTTGATTCCTCACGCAGAGGCATGTTCAGACAACATTATGCCGTTACGTCTGGACGTAGAATTCTAATTTCGGGCAACTCGGGAAGCAGTGCCGATGGCCATGCGGCGTACCTTGTCGACATCGAACCAAATAACAGCGGAAACCCAATCGAGGATGTTTCGGTTATCGGGAATCACGGTACTGGTGTGTCAGGCATTGCGGTGGCGAATACCGCGACGAATGGGCGTATTGTGAAGCGAATCAACATAACGGGCAACAACGTCAGAGGACCCGGAGCAGGTGCGGGCAATTGTTTTCAGGTTTCGTACGCCGACTATGTCAGTGTTGGGTCGAACACCGTCGAGGGTTGCGGAACGAATGGTGTGAACGTGTCCGGCTCGAACAATGTAAGTGTTACGGGTAATCACGTGACGGATTTCGGCAAAACCGGCACAGTCGGTGAAACCAATGGAGTTAAAATCGAAGCTCGCTCAGAGTCCGTACTTGTTGAGAGCAACGTATTTCAGGCAAATGGCCCTTCGTTCGGAATTCGAGAAACTGATTCTTCGGGAATCACGGTCGGTGTCAATGACTACATTGGTGCTGCCATGACACCTCTTGCAATCACCAGCTTCCGTTCCTCATCTCAAACGAGTTTGACTGGAAAACATCTTTCCGTGACCGGAACTGTCGATTTCCCTGTGTTGAACGGAGATGTTTGTGAAGAAAAATCAATTCGCGCTCCCGCTGCTCCCGAAAGTAGCACTGTGTTGCTCGCGTTGCCGCCAACGCTTGCGTCCATCCCGGGACTTGCGTTCAACGCTTTCGTCTCCACCCCGGGTGCCGTAACCGTTAAGGCCTGCAAACTTACTGCCGGACCGACCATCGATCCACCGGCGGCTATCGTGCGAGTCGACGTGTGGATCAACCAATGATCAATGTGGGCCGGCCACGTTACGTCTTTGAGACACACTTACAGTGGGCTATAGATGGTGCAGTTGATGTGCTGGACATTGGCACAGCTCAAAGGTTCAGCAAGGAGCTTGCTCGATTTCGTCATCTGTTCGACGGCAAAAAGTACATCGCAGCGGGGTTTCATCGGGAGAACGGCCAACGAATCGACGGCTGTGATTGTCATCAAGACATTCAATCGATGACTTTCCCGGACGCCTCATTTGACACCATTCTGTGCATCGAAGTTTTGGAGCACGTCAGCAATCCCTTTCTCGCGGCAAGTGAGATTGTCAGAACACTTCGCCCAGGTGGTCGGCTCTTTCTTACAACTCCTTTCCTCACCTCCTATCACGGTAAGGGTCATGGCTCGTCACAGGATGATTTTGCAGACTACTGGCGCTTCACCCACCAAGGTTTGGAACAGTTATTCTCAACGTTGTCGATGCGAAGAGTTGTTGCGCTACATGGACCAATCGAGACTCGCATTCAGCTAATGAAGTGTGATCGCTTTCTGCGAGGACCGCTGCGAAAAGTCCTTGATCGAATCGATCACCCCAGGCTGGGCAAGGCAACATCGCGACATCTTCTTTGCGGTCAAAAGAAGTGACGCCGCTCGTCCGCTTATTCGTGCCGGTGCATCAACGGATACTCGTCCGGATTACGAATGCAATCGAGTTCTAAATCGATGTCTAACTCCGGCCAGCGGAGATGGTTGGGATTCAAGAGTTTGACTTTTAAGACGGAAGAGACCTTCGCCGCTTTGAGCCATGGGAATTCCTTGAATGGCAGGAAGTGCTGCTCGTTGACTACCTGAAGCAACAAGCCATGGTTGGTGATGCAGGTCACTTCAACTGCCGAATTGTTTTTTCCAGGAATCGAGAATCTCATCTTAGTGCTCCGTCTTCGTTTAAGAAAATAACTCGAAACCTAGCGGGCACACCGGCTGGAATCATTGCGTCTGTCGTGCGCTTTATAGACGACGTAGCAGCAGCCACAGAAGGCGCTCTTTCTCAGGCGTCGCCACGGGCGGAGCGGTGTCCAGCGTTTCCGGCTGACCTTCATAAGCGGCGATGGTGGCGACCGCTACGCCGGGATGCAAGATGTCGCCGGGGTGGAAGGAGCCAAGCCAGATTATCTGGCCGTCCACCGGGCTGACGACGGTGCGGTTGTTCAGTTCGAGCTGACACTTCTCCAGTTGGCGGTACAAGTCCGCGAGTTCGTCGCGGCCGACATTCGCGGTTTCACGGTGATGGATTCGCGACTCCAGGATTCGGCGCTTCAACATCAGGTCGCGTGAGTCGAGCTGCATGATTGTGTCGCCTTCACGGACGAGTGAGCCTTGGCGCACGTGAATCCGGCGGATGGTACCGGTCGCAGTTGCGATCAGAGGCACGATGCCGGGATCAGGGGCGTCGATATCCGTGCGCTCGACCGGAACATCCACCTTCACGAGCACAACCGACGCCAGCGCGGCCGCGAGAGCGGTCAACAACACGCCTTTGCTGCCGTTACGCAACGGGCGCTCCTGCGCGCACCCTTTTTTCGTTCAGATCGATGATCCGGTCGACGTTGAATGGACGTCGCGACACGACAATCGTGGTTCGTCGGCCGCGCCGGTGATTCAGCAGTTCTTCGAAAGCCAGCTCGGTTTCGGTGTCCATGTCAGTGGACGGCTCGTCGACAACGAGGATGGGTGCATCCTGCAGGAAGGCGCGGGCGATCGCCAGCCGCCGACGCTCACCGCCGGCGAGTGTGCGGCAGGCGCGCTCATCCGGAACGATCCGTGCCATGTGCGCAGCCCAATCAATTTCTGCGGCTGTAGCCGACGGCCGTGCGATCCGGATATTGTCGGCGATGGATCCGGCAAACAGCACAATGTCGTGCGGCACATACGCGACTTCACGGCGCAGGCAATCGAGTGCGTACGCCCGGATGTCGATTCCATCAATGCGTATCGTCCCAGATCGTGCCTCGTCGCAGCGGATCAGCGACTGAATGAGCGTGGTCTTGCCTGATCCGCTTTCCCCGATGATTCCGACGCATTCGCCCGCTCCGATTCGCGCTGAAAATTCTTCCAGAAAAGGCCGTCGCGAACCGCAAGCGAACGTCACATTTTCAAAATCGATCGTGCCGCGGATCGTTCGATCCAGCAAATTCGGACTCTGTCGCTCGGACTCAAGGTCTACATCAAACAAATCCTTGAGCCGATCTGCCGCGACGAGCCCTTCCTGGAGCGGCACGCTTACAACCGACAGGCGTTCAAGAGGAGCAAGCAGCCAGCCGAGCAGCGTGTGCAAGCCGACCAACTGCCCAAGGCTCATCGATCCGCTCAGCACGCCGTGGCCTCCGGCCCACAAAAGCGCCAGGCTGGACATTCCCGCACCGAATGTGATGAGCATGGCCGAAAACGTCCCGATGTTTTCAACCTTCAATGCCGATGCCTGGCTTTCTTCGAACTGCGCTTCGATGCGAGCCCGCGCGGACGTTTCGGCATTTAATGATTTGATGGTCTGCAGTCCATCGATGGTGTCGGCGAGCTCGGCATCGATACGGACGGACTGTCGCATCGACAGAAGCTGATGATGTCGCGTCGACCGGCTGAGCATCGCGATTCCGGCAACGACGCCAACGAGAATTGCAATCGGGATCACGGTGACGCGCCAGTTCATGTACAGCATGACCGGGGCAATCACGACTGCGAAAGTCGCGTCCAGGATGGCGGACAGCACCGCCGTAGTGGTCGCTGCATGGATTCGTGTGGAGTGCTGGCGCAGTTGCGCCACGATGTCGCGTGCCGGACGCGAGAGGAAAAAAGACAGCGGCAGTCCCAGCAGACGCAGGTGATGACTTATGACCACATCTGCATCGATCCGTTGGCTGATCTGAGTAAGGAGGTGGGTTCTCAGTCCGAGGA
>Ga0075421_100003072_pt1 | contig 19958 bp, 9 predicted proteins | sample SoiMetdeltSBSDD5_FD_75292 | JGI IMG/M metagenome (GOLD analysis project Ga0075421, IMG submission 75292) | Bulk soil microbial communities from a Populus tree surrounding site in Tennessee, USA - Soil MetaG P. deltoides SBSDD5 | ecosystem: Environmental > Terrestrial > Soil > Tree plantation... | reverse complement strand
CGACGCTGACATCATCGAGGATGCCTTTCGCATTCTGCCGCCTCGGTTGTTCTCGAACCTGGCGCCGGTTATCGTTGAGCGCTGGAGCGGGTGGAGCGGCCGCCTGGGCGCCAGCGCCACCCCCATCCTCGTCGAAGTATCGCCGGGGGACGCATGCCGGCTCTTTGCCCGGCACCTGCAGCAGAGCTTTCTCAATCTGGAGAAGACGGCGGCGGTCCTCGACGCTCTCGCCCTCCTGCCCGCACCGCACGCCCTGCCATTGCTGGATGATGCAACCACCCGCGTCTCGCAGCTCCAGGATCGGACCCTCGACAAAGCGATGCTGTCGCAACAGCTGCTGCGGCCTGCGGCAATTCTGAGCCCGGGAGCGCTGGTGCCTTTGGCCGAGATGTGCGCACGCGCCCTGCGCGATGATCCGGCCGAGGGAGACCGGCTGCTGCGGACGCTTCACCGCGCGCTGTTTGGGAACGATGCCCTGATGGACAAGGCGCGGGAGTTGATCGCCAGCCGCAACGTCCGGCCGCTCCGCTCCCTGCAGCAGCTGTTCTCCCCCGAGGCCCCGCTGGAGGACTGCGACCGAGTCCTGTCCGGCCCAGAGCCCTGGCCCGCGGCGAAGGCTCTGCTGGAGAGACACCGCGGCACATCCGTCGCGGCCGAGACGGCGCTCGCCATGGCCGCAATCATTGACTCGATGAAGGCTGCCGACCCCGCGGAAATGGCCTCGTTTGCCGTCGCCGCCCTGCTGCACGTGTTCGAGCCCCGCAACGTCGGTGCCGCCGGCCTCTCAATGGAGGGGGCGCTGGACGTTGTGGCGCTGGACATTTCCGGCAACCGTCATGTTCCGCGATTGACCGAGCACCTTGCCGCGTTTCCGGCTGCGGATGTCGTCTGTGCCGTGGAGGAGCGCATGGCGGACGTATGGGAGGAATGGGGAGCCGTGCATCTGGCGGGCCTGGCCGGCGCGCTGCGGCTCTCCGGCGCGATACCAATGCTGATCGACTGCCTAGATGGAGAGGAAGCGGGCGATTTCCTTTGCGAGGCCGCCGAGAAGGCCCTGATCCGCATCGGCGAGCCGGCCGCTGCGGCTCTTTCCACGCGTTGGGACAGCCTCGAGGCCTCGCAGAGGATCTGCGCCCGCAGCGTGCTCGGGGCGGTGGGCGGCGCACCGGCGCTCAAAATCGCCGTCGAGCGCTTCGAGCAGATGTTCAGGGACGACCGGGAAAGCTGGTGCGACCTGGCCGAGGCCGTGCCCGACCGGCGTCTCGTCGCTCTGCTCGAGCCGCATCTCAGGCGACAGCAGCCCGCCATCGATGAGTGCTTCTACCTGCTGAGCGCCCTGACGGGGCAAGGGCACCCCGATCTGGAGGGGATCGGCGAGCGCGTCAGGACGCGCCGGCAGCGCGACAGCGCACGCCGGGCCGCCTTCGCCGCGGGCGATTTCCGCGAGCCGAACGGGAGCGTGGAGCTGAGCCTATGCTGCGAGAAATGCGGCGACGTCAACCTCTATGAGATCAAGTCGCTGATCGTGGGCACGAGCCAATCGGGCCCCAACTGCTTCGTCGGCGACGACCTCGCGTGCGTCTCGTGCGGCGCGTGGGCGGACTTCGAGCTCACCCCGGAAGCCCGCATGCAGTCGATGGGCGCCATGGTGCGTCGTGTCATGGCGGCGGACGCCGGCCATGATGTCGGCGAGGGCCCGATGAAGCATATCGACGTGAAGTACCGATGGCAGACGCGGCCGGCGCCCGAGGTGATGGCGGAGATCAAGGAAGCGATCGCGCGCAATCCCGGGGATATCGTCAACCACCTGAGGCTGGCGCGTTTCCAGTACGTCTGCGGCCGGCGCGGGCGCGCCCGCGAGTGCTACGGCCAAGCGTTGCTGATCGAGCCGGACTCGCTGGAGGCCGCTCTCGGCCTGGCACAGATCGCGGCCGATGCCGGCGAGCCGCGCGCGGCTTTCGACCAGCTCTGCGGCTTGCTGGACCGCAAGAGCCGCTGGCGCTTCTTCCGGATCGACGAGCTGTCGCCGCAAGGGCTCACCGAGGACTTTGCAAAGTTGTACAACGAGCTTCATGCCGAGCTGGGCATACGCGACCGGGCGTTGCTTCACGCGCCGGCGAGGCAAGGTAGAGCGAAGATCGGCCGCAACGATCCCTGTCCGTGCGGTAGCGGCAGGAAGTACAAGAAGTGCTGCTCCGAGACCGGCACACTCATCCCTGCTCAGCGCGGTAGCCCTGGCCGACCGCAGCCTTCGATCCTCTTGCGCAATGCCTGAAAGTGCGCATCGCGACGTGACAACCTGCGATGATGTAGCGAGGTGGCCGGATCATGCGCGTGACCGTGGCCAACTTCCACAAAGACCCGATGTTCCCGAGGATCGAGCGCGTCGTTGCAGACCTGCTCGCGAGGGGCAACGTTGTCACGCCGGTCGACGTGCTGATCGGCATGGGCCTGCTGCGCGCGGAGCATCTCAAGGACTGGAGGTTCGGTCGCGTGCCCAATCTTGAGCGCGTGATCAATTGCAATCTCTCCCGATTGTCGCGGCTGCTGCGCATCCTGTGCTTCCATGCCCACAATCTGAATTTGAAGCCCTCGGCGACGGCGTACATGCGCTATGGCAAAGGCCCCAAGCGCCCACTGCGCTTCAGCAAGAGCGGTGACGTCAACTTGGAAGCAGCCTACGCCACGCATTTTATGGCAGGACTGTCAGCCCTTCCATTCTGCACAAGGCGCGCCCGCGCGGGGCGCGGTGCGGAACGAGCCTCGATCCGACCTACCCCCTTAAGAGTTTACACAGGAATAGCAATAACATACGTGCTCTGTGTATCACCCCATCTGGCTCGCCAATAAGTCACTGTCCGACCCGTGTCCGGCCCGGACACATAGGCGGCCGTTCTGCTGGGATGGCCTGGCTTGATGCGCTTGATGCCGATACCGAGCCGGAGCCACCAGACGGAGAGCTTGGAGAGATTGAAGAGGCATTCGGGCTGGCGAAAGGGACGCTGTTGTCGGAGCGGGTGGCGCGCGGCAGTCCGTGCTTGTGAAGGAGGTCAACGCATCCCCACCTCCCGCCCGCGATGACCGGGTCGGTTTCGTGACAGCCTCGAAAGAGGAGCGCGCCAGCAACACCGGCGCTGTGCCCACAACGCGCCATCGCTCCCCGAAGATGAGTTTCGTCGCGGTCAGCGGCTCTGGGTCCGGCGGCTACTCAAGTTCCCGTGACGCCAAGGAAGTCCTTGATTGCGGCAGCAGTCTCCGTCGCGTCCTTCCGATCGGTCGGCGGAAGCGCCCAAGCGCTGCCATCAGGCATGATGAGCATGGTACTACAAAGTTCAACGCCAGAGGCCCGGTCCACGTTGGCGTCAACGTTCACCTGGGTCACGTCCGAAAGCGGATGTTCAATCGGCTTTCGTGTCCAAAACAGGAGCTTGCGCTCCATCAGAGCTTTGCCCTTGTCCTTGTCGAGCGTGAGCGTGGTCGATCCTGATCGCAGAACCAGCCGCTCCGGGGCGTGTTCGATTGTCGTCATGGGCGCGTTCCCTTGCATCTCCAAGGGACCCACGGGCCAGAGGCGCCAGGCGGCCCTGTTGGGGCCATGGGCCCATGTGTCCCGCCGTGATAGCCGGACGTAAGCTCGTTTGGGCCGCCCCCCTCGGGCACCGACTGCGCCCCGCGGTGGGCAGCTACCAACCGACGCTCCGCCATGATGCGCACCCTGGCGGTGCACTAGGGGAACGCGAGAAAATTCCGCGCGGTTCCACCTACGTGGGCGGAGTCAGCGCGCGTTAGCTCCACCCCGCTGCGCCTCTGTCGCACGGTGAGTTCGTGGCAGCACCAAACATGTGCGTTGCGACAAAGGACGCTCACGGGCTGCTCATGGGCCGCCATGGCGAGCACATCGACTGGCATCTGCTCCATATCCCAGCATCGGCCGGGCTACCTTCAACGACTTCAACAGCCGCATGCCGCGATTAGGAGGCACTGCCCCAAATGCGATCCGCATACTCGCGAACCGCGCGATCGCTGGAAAAGCGTGCCATGCCGGCGACGTTGCGAATGGCGCGCGCGGTCCATAGTGTTGGATCAGCCCAGGTGCGATCCACCTCGTCCTGCGCCACCATGTACGCTGAGAAATCGGCGAGCACCATATAGCGATCGCCATGCTGCAGCAGAGCCTCCACGACCGGCCGGTGGCGATCGGGCTCGTCCGGAGAGAATAGGCCGTTTGCGATCTGATCGACGGCCTCCCGGATGGCCGTGTCCTGTGCATAGCGCTCACCCGGGGCATATCCCATTGCCCGGAGCTGGCGCACGCCGGCAACGTCGAGACCGAACATGAACATGTTCTTGCGGCCGACTACCTCGCTGATCTCGATGTTGGCGCCGTCTGCGGTTCCGATCGTCAGCGCACCGTTGAGGGCGAGCTTCATGTTGCCGGTGCCGGACGCCTCCGTGCCCGCAAGCGAAATCTGCTGCGACAGGTCTGCTGCAGGGATGATCACCTCGGCCAGTGAGACGTTGTAGTTGGGCAGGAACACCAGCTTCAGGCGTTGAGAGGTCTGCGGGTCGCGGTTGATGACCGTCCCGACATCATAGGCCAGCTTGATGATCCGCTTCGCCAACCAATAGGCTGATGCCGCCTTACCGGCCATGACCACCACGCGCGGCGTCCATTCGCGCTGTGGGTCTGCCTTGATCGCGTTCCAGCGGGCGATGACGCCAAGAATATTGAGAAGCTGGCGCTTGTATTCATGGATGCGCTTCACATGCACGTCCACCAATGCTTGGGGATCGGTCCGGACGCCCGTGTCCCGCTCGATCTGCCCTGCTAGCCGCACCTTGTGGGAATGTTTGATCTTGCGCATGCGCTCACGGCAGCCGGCGTCGTCGGCAAAGCGCGCGAAGTCACTGATCTTGTCGAAATCCAGCCGCCAGCCGGGCCCGATAGTGTCATCGAGCAGAGCCGATAGCTGCGGGTTGGCGGACATGAGCCAGCGGCGCGGCGTAACGCCGTTGGTGACGTTCTCAAACCGGGCGGGGAAGATGCGCGCAAACTCTGGGAATAACGTCTCCCGAACAAGGTCGCTGTGGAGCCGCGACACGCCGTTGACTCGATGGCTCGCCAAGGTGGCAAGCCGTCCCATGTTCACGTGAGAATTGTCGGACCCGACGATGAGGCTCACGTGAGGACGCACCGCCTCGGCGTCCGGCAGCTTTGACACGTCGTCCATGAAGCGCCGCTCGATTTCCTTGATCAGCTCGCAGTGGCGCGGCAGCAACCGCCCCATCAGCTCGACCGGCCAAGTCTCGATGGCCTCCGGCATCAGTGTGTGGTTGGTGTAGGCGCAAACCGCCTGGGTCAGCCGCCAGGCCCGGTCCCATTCGACCCCATGCACATCGACCAGCCGATGCATGAGCTCGACGGAGGCGAGGGCCGGATGCGTGTCGTTGAGGTGGATCGCCACGCTATGTGGCAGCAGATCCCAGTCGCTGTAATCTGCAAGAAAGCGCGCAAGCACATCCTGCACCGAGGCAGAGACGAAGAAATACTGCTGCCTGAGCCTCAGCTCCCTCCCTTCGGCAGTCGAGTCGTCCGGATAGAGAACGTGACCGACGGTCTTGGCGTGGACCTTGCTCGCCAACGCATCGAGAAACGCACCCCTGTTGAAGGCAGAAAGGTCGATCGGGTGGGTCGGCTTGGGAGACCACAATCGCAAGGTGTTGACCGTGTCGCTGTCGTAGCCGGGCACGAGGCGGTCGAAGGCCACCGCCAGCACGGTCTCCCCAACGATCCAATGGGCGCGATGATCGCGATGCTCCACCCTGCCACGGAAGCTCACGGCATAGGTCCGCTCAGGACGAGGGAACTCCCATGGATGAGCGCCGGTCAGCCACTCGTCCGGCTGCTCCACCTGCCAGCCGTCCGCCAGCTCCTGGCGGAACATGCCGTACTCGTAGCGAATGCCGTAGCCGATGCCCGGGATGCCGAGTGTTGCCATGGAGTCGAGGAAGCAGGCGGCCAACCGCCCCAGACCACCGTTGCCGAGGGCCGGGTCGATCTGCTGCTCGTAGACCTCGGCGAGGCTCACGCCATGCCTCGCGAGAGCCGCTCGCACATCGTCCTCCAGACCAAGGCAATCGAGCGCGTTTTTCAGCTCGCGCCCCTTCAGGAACTCCATTGACAGGTAGGCAACCTGCTTCAGGCCCTGCTGACGCACACGGGCATTGGTGCGATGCCAGTCGAGGATCATGCGATCTCGCACCGCCAAGACCGTGGCCTGCAGCCAATGCTGCAGCTCAGCTTCTGCGAGCGCGATGCCGACGTCCCGGACAAGATGGCCCAGGATGGCGTCCTCCAGGTGCCGGGACGTCAGTCCCTTCGCTGTGTCGTTCATCGTGTCTGACCGCTGCCGCCGCCCGTGCTCAGCATCAATGACACCGGGCATATATGCAGGATAGCAGCGAGTGCAACCTCAGCCCCGGCATCGACGTGTACGCCCGTGCACACATCCACCCAATGCCGGTTCGCCAGCGCCGCAGGCAGCATCACCGCCGTGCCGCCCCATCGCTCCGCCGGAACCAGGGGCACGTCAAGGCCGTCGAGCAGGCCGAAGGCGAGCCTGGGCGCCACGGCAACTGCGGCCTCCTTGTCCAGGACACGAGCGAAAGCCAGCACGCGACGGCATTGATCCCCGGCCACATCGAGTGGCAGATAGGCGCCGGCGCCGAAAAGCGCGGGTCTCTGTGCCCGCAATCTCAGCCCAGACCTCAAGAGGTGCAGTTTGATGGCGCCCGACCGCCAGTCACGGACGAGTGAAGGCAAGGTGCGCTGATCGATCGTTCCGGCAAGACCTGAGATCCGCTGGAAGTCGACGGGACGCCTGTTGTCGGGGTCCACCAAGCTGAAGTCCCACAGCTCGGTTCCCTGGTAGACGTCCGGCACGCCCGGTGCCGCCAGCTTGACCACGGTCTGCGTGAGGGCATTGAGGGCGCCGGCGACGACAGCGGGCCGCAGCACACGGGCGAAATCCGAGAGGAAGGCTGGCGAAATCTGTGGGTCAAGTGTGTCGCGCACGAAATGCTCGAGAGCATGCTCGTAATCGGGATCGGTGGCGGTCCAGCTCGTGTGCAGCTTGGCCTCGCGTGCAGCCTTGAGAGCGAATTGCGCCATGCGGTCGGCGAGCGCCGCGAGCCCGCTTGCGTCATCTGGATCGAGGTCGGGCGGCCAAGCTCCGGCCAGCGCCTGATAGAACGCCCATTCTGCCTCCGGCTCTGGGACGACATGGCCCCGCACGTTGTACTTGAGCGAGACGTTCTGCTTTCCCCACCTGCCGGCCGCCGTTGACCACGCCTCGGGCATCTCGCTGAGCGCGTAGAGGCGGGCGCGGGAATCCTCGCCGCGCTTGGTATCGTGCGTCGCGGTGGCGCTCAAACCGTAGGGTTGCGCCCGGCCGCGCTGCAGCATCGCGCGGTGGAACGCCGCCACCGGCGCACCGAACTCGGTGGGCTCGCCCCCGACCTCGTTGAGAGCCAGCAAGCGGCTGTAGCGATAGAAGGCTGTGTCCTCGACCGCCTTCGCCATCAGCGCTCCGCTCGTCTGCTGGAAGCGGACGGCGAATTGCAGAGCCAGCAGCTGGTCCTCGGGTATCGCCACGTCGGTCAGTGCCAGACGCTTCACGAAGTCGAACGCCTCCTCGTTGTCAAACTGGCGCGTCCTTTTCGCCGCCCGCACCGCTGCCTCGATAATCGATCGATCCATCGCCTCGGGACCCGACGCCCCAACGTACGTGCGATAGAGCGGCAACGCCGAAGCCAGCTCGACAATGGCTGAGCGGAGCGTGTCCGGGCCGAGGTCGCGCGTGTCCGGGCGGCGAGCGGCCAGAGCGCGCGCCATTTGCACCAGGGCGCGCAGCTCACTCGCTAGGTTGTGTGTCAGAGTGCGCCGTTTGATGCCTCTGACCAGGGATTCGTATTCGATCCTTTCACCAATGAAGGTATGATAGGCCTCGGTTATCCCGGCCTCGCTCCGGGCGTCCACCAGCAGGTCTGCGAGGGAGCGGATGAACTCGTAGCCCGTCGTGCCCGCCGCCGGCCAGTCCTCCCGCAGCGCCTCATCGGGCCCCAGGATCTTCTCGACCAGCAGGTAGAAGGGTTCCTCTTTCCCCAGCGCCGCCTGCAGCCGCACAAGGTACCCCTTCGGATCGGCGAGACCGTCGACATGGTCGAGTCGCAATCCATCAATGATGCCATCTCTTGCGAGCCCGATCACGCGCGCGTGGACATCGTCGAACACCTGTGACTGCTCCACCTTGAGTCCAACAAGGTCGGCGATCTCGAAGAAACGCCGATGGGTGAGCATCTCCCGCGCCGCACGCCAATGGGTGAGGCGCCACACCTGCCGCTCGTGCAGCGCGTGCACCGCCGGCAGGTCCGTTCGCGTCGCGTCCAGCGCATGCGAAATCAGCGCGGCGGTCGCCGGTTCTCGCGCGGCAGCAGCGAGTGCGGCCTTCAGGGATGGCGTCGTCTCGGGCGTGGACACCGCAAAGCGCCGAGCCAGCTGGGACAGGGCGTCATCGAGGGCATGGCCCAGAATATCGGCATAGGACGGCGGCGTCAGCGGCAGCTCCAGACCGCCATACGTCAGGGAGATTGCGCCGGCTGCAGCATCGAAGGCCAGCCCCAGCTCGCCCTTTTCCAAGGTCTTCCCATAGCCACGAGCGAGCACCGGCAGGATCAGCTCCGGCGCCGACCAGTCGATGTCGAAGTGCCGAGCGTGTCTACCCTCGGCGCCCCACTCGAGCACGTCGCGCCACCAGGGATTCTGTGGGCTGGCAGCCATGTGATTGGGGACGAAATCGAGAATGAGGCCGATGCAGTGGCGGTGTAGGACGTCGGCGAGCAGCCTGAAGCCTGCCTCCCCCCCAAGCGCAACGGCGATTGTGGCATTGTCGACGACGTCGTAGCCGTGAGTGGATCCAAGCGCGGCCTCGAAGATCGGTGAAAGATAGAGATGGCTGATCCCGAGATCGGCCAGCTGCGGGGCGAGGGCTGCCGCGCGCTCGAACGTCATTCCGCCGCGCAACTGCAAGCGGTAGGTGGCGGTCGGAGCGATCATGACACGCGAGGGCGTTGAGCGGCCACGGCGCCAACCACGCGCCGCGATATCTCGCACTGGACCAGATGCTCGAGACTCACCGGCAGCTTGCGCAACCAATTGGGATGCTCGTCGACAGTTCCGGGCAGGTTGGCCTGGTCCTCCATGCCCACCAGGTCCTCGAGCTGGACGGCAACAAGCCTCGACCGCGTGCGCGCCAGGTAGGTATGCAGCCCGATAAGGACAGCGTCGGGAAGCTCCGCGAATGCCGCGCCCGCTCCCACGCCGGTAGTCTCTTCGGGCGCCAGCCCCGCTCGCCTCAAAGCCTCCAGCAGCAGCCGGCGGTCGCGCGCGCGCTCGCGACGCTGAGGCTCGGCGGTCGCGGCGTCGGAAAGGCCGAGGCGTTCGCGTTCCGATATGTCGCGACCCTTCCACCAGCCCCTCAATGTCGGCAGGTCGTGCGTGGAGATGCAGGCAAGGGCCGCGCGTGCGTAGGATTGTGGCGCGCGAAATCGCCCGTCCTTGCTACGCTCGAAGTAAAGCACGCGGTAACCCTGGATTGCCGCGCTGCGCATGATGTTGCAAAACCCCGTGGGTACCGTGCCCAGGTCCTCTCCGATCACGAGCGCCGAGTGCTTCAGCGACGTCGACACCAGCTGCCGCATGAGAATGTCGCCGGGATAGCCGACGTAGGCGCCGTCGGTGGCGCAAAAGCCGGCCGGAACCCAGTACAGCCGCACAAGCCCCATGACATGGTCGATGCGGATCGCACCCGCATGGCGCATCAGGTCGCGCAGGGTGGCCGCCATGGCTGCGCCATCGCGCTCGCGCAGGGCCCGGGGAGAAAGCGGGCAGAGGCCCCAATCCTGTCCCAGCGTGTTGAAAGCATCAGGCGGGCTGCCGATGTGCACGCCATTGATCACCGTGTCCGGAGCGGCCCACGTGTCCGCCCCGTCCGGTGCGACGCCTACCGCCAGGTCGAGGTAGAGGCCGATGCGCATGCCGGCTGCCCGTGCGCGCCGCTGGGTGTCGGCCAACTGACCATCGGCGATCCACTGAAGCCACTTGTGGAACAGAACGCGGGCGGGATTGTCTCGCGCGAAGCAGAGCGCGGCGTGCCCCGCCGGCGACCGGCAGCCTTCGGGCCAGGCGTGCCAACCGCAGGAGTAGGCTTCGGAGACGAGCGCGTGCGACAGCGCTTCGTAGCGCGCGAACAGCTCCAGCGCTTCGCCGTGCTCGCCACAGAAGGCTTCGAAAAGGAGGGCATTCTCCGAGCGGCGTGCCAGGTCCTCGCGCTGGAATTGATCGAAGCGGGCGGCAAGCGCAGTCCGCTTGATCTCGCCAACGGTGATGTAGTCTACAAGGGCAGCCTCTCGTGCGGCCGCGACTGCCCGCGGGTCCGGTCGAGGAGCTCCGCGGAGCTTGTCGACGGCAATATAGAGCGGATTCAGGAACCGACGGCTTGATGGAGAATAGGGGCTGCGCCGGCCTGGGTCGGCAAGGAACAGGGCATGTAGGGGGCTGACGCCGAGGAAATCCGCGCCGCAGGCGCCGGCCCATTCAGCAAGCCGCGCCAAGTCCTCGAAGTCGCCGATGCCCCAGTTTCGATGGGACCTCAGTCCGTAGAGCTGACAGGTGATGCCCCAGGTCCGGCCCCGCCTGAGCCAACCCGGCACGAAGCAACGGATCCCGGCGGGACCGGCCATCTCATGCGGTTCCGGCGCAGGTGCGGCTGCGAGACTGGAGGCGACCTCGTCATTAGTCTGAGCTGCAACGCCTAGAGCCGCCAGAATGCCTCGCTTGGCGCGCTCGCTTACGCGCTGATAGGTACCGGCCTCGCTCACATAGCCGGGAGAGATGCCGTAGGCCTCAGCCAGCCGGTCAAGCTCCTCAGTCACGTCACTGATCCTGCGCGGCAGGCGCGCCCGTCAGGCTGAACACAACCGACCAAGCGGGAAGGAACCCTGCTTGGAGCTGCTCACTCGTATCATCCGAAGTTTGGTATAGCGTCCGTCCGTGAGATATGCGAGCAGGCGCCGCTCCCGTGTCCGGCAGCACGACGCGTCCTGCCGACAGGTTAGCGATGAGGGTGAGCTTGCTGCCGTCTGCGAGCCGCCACTCCACGCCGAGGCCCGTGCTGCCCGCAAACAGCATGCGCCCCGCGTGCCCTCCGATGCCCTTCAGCCGCGGGACGATTTCCTTTTGGCGGAGGTCCAGAAGCTGCGCGGTCAGCGCCAGCTTTCTGTCATGCGGCGGCCGCTCCGGTGCGCTCCAGTCGAGCTTCGAGGCCTCGAACGTTACGGGCGCATTGGGGTCGGGAATGCGCGCGCGGCTTTCAGGATCTTGAAAAGCGGACCACTGGCGAAACTCCTTGCGTCGCCCTTCGCGAACGGCAACGCCAAGCTCACCATGGAAGTCCGTGAAGAAACAGAACGGGCGCGTCTCTCCCCACTCCTCGCCCATGTACAGCAGGGGGATTTGCGGGCAGAGCAGCAGTATGGCCGTCAGCGCGTCGATCGCCTTCGTTTCTGCTAGGCCCGCCAGCCGCTCTCCGAACGCGCGGTTTCCGATCTGATCGTGGTTCTGCAGGAAATGGATGAAGGCGGTCGGCGGCATATGCCCGCTCGCCTCGCCGCGTCTGGTCCCATCACGGAACGCCGACGGCTCTCCCTGGTAGATGTAGCCTTCACTTAAGGCTCGACCGAGCTTCGCCACGGTCTCCTGCGCATAGTCGGCATAATATCCGTCACGGTCATCGGCGCAGAGCGCCTGCGCAGCGTGATGGAAGTCGTCGTTCCACTCCGCGGTATAGAGCCTCGGCTCGGCACCCGGCGATCTGTCGTGCAGGTACGTGACGTTGCGATCGTCCTCGGTTGTCAGGTGGACATGCCGATCGGTGATGGCGGAGCGCACCGTGGATGCCAGCTCTTCCAGGATGTGAGGGTGCGATGTATCCTGGATCTGATCGATGGCGTCGAGACGCAGCCCGTCGAACCGATACTCCTCCAGCCAGTACAAAGCATTGTCGATGAAGAAGTGGCGCACCGGCTGTCGCTCATAGGCGATGGCGGCACCCCAAGGCGTGTGGCGGTCGGGGTGGAAGAACTGGGCCGCGTAGAGGTGCAGGTAGTTGCCGTCCGGACCGAAGTGGTTGTAGACGACGTCGAGCAGCATCATGAGCCCGCGCTCGTGGGCCGCATCGACCAGCCTCTTCAAGGCCTCTGGACCGCCGTAGGCGACATGCGGGGCGTAGAGCAGCACCCCATCGTAGCCCCATCCGCGGCGTCCGGCGAATTGGGCAACGGGCATAAGCTCGATGGCGGTGATGCCGAGGCCCGCGAGGTAGTCGAGCTTGCGGCAAACCCCATCGAAGTCACCGGCCTTCGTGAACGTGCCCGTGTGCAGCTCGTAGATGACGGCTTCCTCCCACGGCCGACCACGCCACGCATGCGTGCGCCAGGCATAGGCCTTCGGGTCCACCAGCCTGGAGGGACCGTGCACATCGCTCATCTGTGCACGCGCGGCGGGATCGGGAACGCGGGTTCCGCCCGGCAGCAGGAAGCTGTATCCCCGCTCCACTCCCACGACGTTGGTCTCGGCTTCAAACCAGCCGTCGTCTCGGGGCGTCAGTGCTGTAGTGGCGCCGGTCGCGTCGGCCACCAGCCAGACCGCATCTACGCCCGGCGCCCAGAGGCGGAAGCGCTCGCCTCCGCTGCCCACGAGCTCGGCACCCCAGCTCCGCTGGTACGCGAACCGAGTGCTCACGGTCCTAGCCCCTCGAACAGCAGCAAGGTGCGGTCGGGAAGGTCGACGTCGGCTCCAGGCTGAATGGCGGGGGCCCCGGGCTCGATCAGTCCCTTGGAGGTGTCCACAAGCAACCGCCACTGCTGAACGGCCTTCGGTGACGGCAGGCGAAAGCCCAAGCTCTCGTGGTGAGCGTTCGTCAACAGCAGAAGCAGAGGCTGGCCTGTGTGCGCCAGCATCAGGCCGATGCACCGAGCTACGCCGTTCTCCCAATCCTCCGGGCGCATCTTTTCACCATCCGGGCGCAGCCAGGTGACGTTGCGAGTGCCGTCGCGCAGGGCACGCTGGCCGTGCAGAAAGCGGTTGCGTGTCCTCAGCAAAGGAGTGCGCCGCCGGAGCGCGATCAGACCGGCAGTGAAGGCGAGCAGCGCTCCTTCCTTGCCCTCCGCGGCGGTCCAATCGAGCCAGGACACCTCGTTGTCCTGGCAGTAGGCGTTGTTGTTACCTCCCTGGGAACGGCCCAGCTCGTCACCCATGAGGACCAACGGCGTCCCCTGGGACAGCAGCAACGTGGCGATCAGGCCACGGCGTACCTTGTTCCGTAGCTGCACGACGTGTGGATCGTCGGTCGGGCCCTCCACACCCCAGTTCCAGCTGCGATTGTCGTCGTGCCCGTCCTTGTTGTCCTCGCCGTTTCCCTCGTTGTGCTTTTCGTTGTAAGAGACGAGATCGGCGAGCGTGAGGCCGTCGTGGGCCGTGACGAAATTCACGCTGGACCACGGCCGGCGCCCTCGCTTGTCGAATAGGTCGGCCCAGGCGAGCAGGCCGCGTGCCAGCCCCGGCAGCGCGGCATCATCGCCCTTCCAGAAGCTGCGCACGCTGTCACGATAGCGCCCGTTCCACTCGGCCCATCCGGGCGGAAAAGCCCCGACCTGGTAGCCGTCCTCGCCCAGGTCCCAGGGCTCGGCGATAAGCTTGACCTGCGAGAGCACCGGGTCCTGCCGGATCGCGCTGAAGAACGCCGCGTTGGCGTCGAATGCTCTCAGCTCGCGGCCGAGGGAGGTTGCCAGGTCGAAGCGGAATCCATCGACATGGCAGTCCACCGTCCAATAGCGCAGCGAGTCCATGATCATCTGCAGCACACGGGGATGGTGCTGGTTGATCGTGTTGCCGCAGCCGGTCGTGTCGAAGTAGTAGCGCGGATCGTCGGCGAGCATGTAGTAGCTGGCATTGTCGATACCGCGGAACGACAAGGTCGGACCGAGATGATTGCCCTCGGCCGTGTGGTTGTACACCACATCCAGGATCACCTCGATCCCGGCCTCGTGCAGGCGATGTACCATGCGGCGGAACTCGGCGACATCGCCGCCCGACAGGTAGCGCTGGTCGGGAGCGAAGAAGGCGAGGGTATTGTAGCCCCAGTAGTTCTTGAGACCCTTCTCGACCAGGTAGCGGTCGTTCGCGAAGGCCTGGACCGGAAGCAGCTCGACAGCCGTCACGCCAAGCTTGACCATGTGCTCGATCGCGCTCGCATGGGCAAGGCCGGCAAAGGTCCCGCGCAGGTGCCCCGGAACTCTCGGATGGCGGGCCGTGAAGCCTTTGACATGGGCCTCGTAGATGACCGTGTCGGCCCAGCTCGTGTGCGGACGCCGCTCGCGCCTCCAGGGAAACGTGGGATGCCAGCGCTCGCTCGTCTCTACGACGCGGCACTTGGGCATGTACGGCGCCGAATCGCGTTCGTCCGGCGCCATGTCGGCATTGGTCGGGCCAACCTGGTAGCCGAAATGCGCGTCGTCCCAGGTTATCGAGCCGAACAGCGCCCTGGCATAAGGATCGAGCAGCAGCTTGTGCGGATTGAAGCGGTGACCTTCCTCAGGAGCGTAGGGTCCGTGAACACGGTAGCCATAGAGCTGGCCTGGGAAGAGGCCTGATACGTGGCCGTGCCACACTTCGTCGGTCAGCTCGGGCAGGCGCAACCGAGCGATCTCCCGACGGCCCTCGGCGTCGAAAAGACAGACCTCGACACGCGTGGCGTTGGCCGAAAAGAGCGCGAAGTTGACTCCCCCGGCATCGGGCGTCGCCCCCAACGGATAGGGGGCTCCCTCGTGCACAGCCAGGCGGGCTCGGGTCATCGATGCCCTCCTTCAAGCGCCGACGTGCTCGAAAACCAGCGTCGCCAAAGGCGGAAGGGTGATGTCCAACGAGAAGGGTCGCCCGTGACATGGCCGCAGCAGCGCGTCGGCGCCGCCAGCATTGCCGACATTCGACCCACCATAGGCACGGCTGTCGGTATTGAGCCGCTCAGCCCAGCGTCCGCCTTCGGGCACGCCGACCAGGTAGTTGTGGCGCACGATCGGAGTGAAATTGCATACGACCAGAACCGGACGCGCACCCGTGCGCCCGCACCTCAGATGGGCCAGCGCGCTCCGGGCAGCGTCGCCGCCTTCGACCCACTCGAAGCCCGCCGGCTCGCAATCCAACGCGTGAAGCGCATGCGTGGTGCGATAGAGGCGGTTGAGATCGCGAACGAGGTTCTGCACGCCGCGATGGCTGGTGTCGGCGAGCAGGTGCCAGTCGAGTGCGTGATCGTGGCTCCACTCACCCTCCTGGGCGAACTCGCCGCCCATGAACAGCAGCTTCTTGCCGGGATGGGTCCACATGAAGGCCAGATAGGCACGCAGGTTGGCGAACTTCTGCCAGCGGTCGCCCGGCATCCTGCCCAGGAGCGAGCCCTTGCCGTGCACGACCTCGTCGTGGCTGAGTGGCAGAATGAAGTTCTCTGAGAACGCGTAGATGAGGCCGAAGGTCAGCTCGTTGTGATGATGCGCCCGGTGCACCGGATCGCGGCTCATGTAGGCCAGCGTGTCGTGCATCCAGCCCATGTTCCACTTGTATCCGAAGCCCAGGCCGCCCCGATCGACGGGATGGGACACCTGCGGCCAGGCGGTCGACTCTTCGGCGACGGTGACAATGCCGGGATGCGTGCCGTACGCGAGCGTGTTGAGGGACTTGAGGAAGGAGACGGCCTCGAGGTTCTCGCGGCCCCCGTAGGCGTTAGGGACCCACTCTCCCGCAGGGCGGCTGTAGTCGAGGTAGAGCATGGAGGCGACCGCATCGACCCTGAGTCCGTCGACGTGATATCGGTCGAGCCAGAACAGTGCGTTGGCCGCCAGGAAGTTGGCCACCTCGCGACGTCCGAAATTGTAGATCAGGGTGTTCCAGTCGCGGTGGAGACCAAGCCGTGGGTCCTCGTGCTCATAGAGCGCGGTACCGTCGAATCGCGCCAGGCCGTGCGGGTCAGCTGGGAAGTGCGCGGGCACCCAGTCGATCAGAACCCCGATGTCGGCCCGATGGCACCGGTCCACGAACCGGGCAAACGCCTCCGGCGGTCCGAAGCGAGCCGTGGGTGCGAAGAGGCCCACCGGCTGATAGCCCCAGGAACCCGAGAACGGGTGCTCGCTGATCGGCAGCAGCTCGATATGCGTGAAGCCGAGGTCCTTGACGTAAGGGATGAGGTCGTCGGCGAGCCGGTCGTAGCTCAAGAAGCTGTTGTTCTCGCCACGGCGCCAGGAACCCGCATGCACCTCGTAGATCGAGATCGGTCGGGACCGATCGTGCAGGGCGTTGCGCCGGCTCATCCAGTCGCCGTCTTGCCACTCGGCGTTTGCCTTGCCGGTCACCCGCGATGCCGTGGAGGGAGGAGCCTCCAGAGAGAAGGCAAAAGGATCGCTCTTGAGCGGCAGCCGATCGCCTTGCGCCCCGATGATCTCGTATTTGTAGAGTGCACCAGCTCCCACACCTGGCAGAAACAGCTCCCAGACGCCCGCCTCGACGCGCCTTCGCATCGGATGGCGCCGCCCATCCCAGGCGTTGAACTCGCCCACCACGCTGACACGCCGCGCGTTGGGCGCCCACACCGCGAAGGCCACGCCTTCGACGCCGTCCACAGTGATAGGCTGTGAACCGAGCTTCTCATAGAGGCGCTGATGGCTGCCTTCGGCCAGAAGGTAGGTATCGAGCTCCCCGAGATAAGGAGGAAAGCGATAGGGGTCGTGGGCCTCCCAGCGATGGTCGCCTCGTCGCATGCGCAGCCGATAGGCCGGCTGTGCACCAGTGCTGCGGGCAATCAAGCCGGCAAAGAAGCCGTGATCGTGCAACCGCTCCAGTGTCGCGAGCGTTGCGCCATCTGCGGCGTCGATGACCTCCACCGCCTCCACCTCGGGCACGAAGACGCGAACCGCATGCCCGGCACCTTCCAGCGCATGCGGTCCCAGCACGGCAAAAGGATTGCCGTGATCTCCAGCCACGATGGCATTGATGTCCGATTGGGGCGGGCGCCACAGAGCGCTTGGATCGAACTGCGCCGTCCTGCCCATCATCCCACCTTCGCCTCTGCGCGCTCCAACAGCTCAAGCATCCCGCGCACCGGCACCGTGATCCAGGACGGCCGATTGGCGGCTTCGTAGGAAATCTCGTAGAGCGTCTTCTGCAGCAGGAAGAGCTCGAGCAGGGCCGCAGCGTCATCCCTCTCCTGCGGAAAGCTTGCCATTCCGCGCGCCGCTTCCACGTAGGTATCCATGAACTCGCGCCCGGCCCGCTCCCTCCACGCGGCGGTGGCGGCGACAACGCGCTCCGGCAATGCCCCAGCCCGGGTGGCAAAGCGGTCGAGCGCTGCGGAGGCGGCATAGTCGAGCGACCGCAACATGCCTGCCACGTCGCGCAAGGGCGAGGTCTTCTCGCGTCGCTCGGCCAGGCGGCGACCCGGCTCTCCTTCAAAGTCGATGATGACCACGTCGTCCTTGGAAACGAGAACCTGCCCGAGGTGGTAGTCGCCGTGGATGCGTGTCACCATTCCGGTCGCTTTGAGATTTGCGAGTGCCTCGAGGTGCGCAAACAGCACCGGCCTTTTGGCGAGCAGTCGCGTCACGTCCTGGGCAGCTGCCCCGTTGAGCTCCCTGCCGGCGCTTTCCAGCGTCGCGAAAGCCCGCTGGGCATCGGTTCTGATCCCATCGCACCATTGCCGGACCTGCCCCTGGCCAAGAGGCTCCGCCTTGAACGCCGGATCAATCGTGTCCGTTGCAAAGGCCCGATGCATTTCGGCGGTCCGCCGGCCGAGCTTGGCAGCCAGATCGAGAGGAAAGGCGTAGAGGCGATCGAGCGCTTCCTGCCAGGCGTCAGTTTCGGGCAGCAGGGAGATGTCATCGAACGTGCGGTCCAGGGCCTCGACAACAACATTCCAGGCATCACCCTGGTTCTCGACAAACGCAAAGGCCGTCGCCAGTGTCAGGGGTTCTGCGCCCTCCTCGACATACTCGACGGCGCCGAGCAGGGTCGGCGTGTTCTTGAAGTCGGCGATGTTGGTGAGGAAGTGCGCCACCTCGAGCTCCGGCTGCATGCCCGGCCGCACGCGCCGATAGAGCTTCAGCACCATGCTTTCGCCAACAACGAGCGAAGCGTTGCTCTGTTCTGCACCAATGGGCCGCAATGACACGTCCTCGTTGATCGGCTGCAGTGATGGATGAGCGGTGAAACGCAGGCTGCCCGGATGCTGCTCGCGGCTTCGCGACATCGCCATGACGAGATCGAGAACGAAATCCTGGTCTTTGGCCGCGTCCAGCAACGCACCGACGCGAGGGCCCCGCCTGACCTTGGCGAGCGTGAACGGCAGTGCTGGCGACGTGGAGCTCACTTTGTCGCTGCCCCAGGCCACCGACAGCGGCACGAAGTAGCTCTGCGTTTCACCGCCGGCGACGGACACCTCGCAAAGCGTGAGTGGATACGTGTTCGAGCGGCCCTCCAGAGTCGCGAATTGCTTCAACGTGACGCCTGTGAGGCTTGCATCCTTGGCGGCGAACCAGCGCTGTCGCATCAGGAATTCGGGGAGCACATCGCGCCCCAGAGCCTCCTGGCCGCGGCCGCGAAGCACGCTCTGCCACGCGTCGCCCGCCACCAGAGTTACGAAGGCGGGCACCGGTTCGGGCGCCACCACGTGCCACCGCGGCATCTCGACCTCTGTCGCGAGGACGAACCAGTAGAAGCCGTAGCTCGGCAGCGTCAGCAAGTAGGGCAGGTCGCCGACGGGCGGAAAGGCGGAGTTGCCCGTCAGCTCGACGGGTACGGCACCGTGGAACTCGCGAAGGTCGAGCTCGACGGCCTGCGCCGAGCGGGCCATGTTGAAGACGCATAGGATGCGCTGATGCTCGTGCTCGCGGACGAAGGCCAGAATCTTGCGGTTTCTCGGATGCAGCAGCCTCAGGGTGCCGCGACCGAAGACGGAGTGGCTCTTGCGAACCATGATCATGCGCCGCATCCAGTGAAGAAGCGACGATGGGCTCCTCTGCTGCGCCTCCACGTTGATCGATTGGTAGCCGTGGATTGCATCCATGATGGGCGGCAGGTAGAGCCGCTGCGGGTCGGCCCGTGAAAAGCCCCCGTTGCGGTCGGCGGACCATTGCATTGGCGTGCGCACGCCGTCCCGGTCGCCCAGATAGAAGTTGTCGCCCATACCGATCTCGTCGCCGTAGTAGATCACCGGCGTGCCGGGGAGGGAGAACAGCAGGGCGTTCATCAGCTCCGTCTTGCGGCGATCGTTGTCGAGCAGCGGCGCAAGCCGGCGGCGGATGCCGAGATTGATGCGTGCCCGCGAGTCGGTGGCGTAGGTCCGCCAAAGGTAGTCGCGCTCGTCATCGGTGACCATCTCCAGGGTCAGCTCATCGTGATTGCGCAGAAACAGCGCCCACTGACAGTTGGAGGGAATGTCGGGTGTCTGGCGCAGAATGTCGGTGATCGGGTGCCGGTCCTCCTGCGCCAGCGCCATGTACATGCGCGGCATCAGGGGGAAGTGGAATGCCATGTGGCACTCGTCGCCGTCGCCGAAATAGGGGCGGGTGTCCTCCGGCCACTGGTTGGCCTCGGCGAGGAGCATCCGATCGGGGTAGCGGGCATCCACCTCCTGACGAATGCGCTTCAACACCGCGTGGGTCTGCGGCAGATTCTCGTTGTTGGTGTCTTCCCTTTCACAAAGGTAGGGGACGGCATCTAGTCTCAGACCGTCGACGCCGAGGTCGAGCCAGAACCGCATCACCTGCACGATCTCGTCGACGACACGGGGGTTGTCGAA
>Ga0075421_100003071_pt1 | contig 19964 bp, 15 predicted proteins | sample SoiMetdeltSBSDD5_FD_75292 | JGI IMG/M metagenome (GOLD analysis project Ga0075421, IMG submission 75292) | Bulk soil microbial communities from a Populus tree surrounding site in Tennessee, USA - Soil MetaG P. deltoides SBSDD5 | ecosystem: Environmental > Terrestrial > Soil > Tree plantation... | reverse complement strand
CGAGGCAGCGATCGCGGAGTTCTACCTCGAGCGTATCCCGCCGGAGGTGTCGGATGTGCGCGGGTTCAATCGGTGGTGGCATCAGCAGCGGGGCGCGGAACCCCGACTGCTCGATGTGCCGCACGAACGGCTGCTGGCGCGGCCGTTGCCGCCGCTCGCAGCCACGGACTTTCCCGACCGTATGGACGTCGGTGGCAACGCGCTCGAGCTCCGCTACGTGTTCGATCCGCTGGCCGAAGATGACGGCGTGACACTCGTGCTGCCGCAGCCGCTTCTGTCCGTGGTACAGCCGCGGCGACTCGAGAGACTGGTGCCGGGCTTTCTTCGTGAGAAGGTGATCGCGCTGCTGCGCGGCCTGCCCAAGGAGCTGCGCCGATCGCTGGTGCCCATCCCGGACGCAGCCGACCGGTTTCTCGCCGACGCGCGCGGGATCGAGGACGAGAGCCTGGCGGCCGACATGGCGGCGTTCGTCACCGCCGAATGCGGCACCACGGTCACGCCCGACACGATTGCAGGTGTAGCGCTGCCGCCGTGGCTGCGCATGAACATCGAGGTGGTCGACACGGGCGCACGCGTGCTGCGCTGCGGCCGGGATTTGCTCGAACTGCGCCGCACGCTCGGTGCCGGCAACGCCCTCCCGGCCCCGGATGCATCCGATGCGTGGCAGCGGAGCGGCGTGCGGCGCTGGGACTTCGGGCCGATACCGCCTGCGCTCACGATCGCGAGCGGCGGGATCCGGCTGCGGATGTACCCGACCGTCCTGGACGAGGGCAGCTCGGTTCGCCTCGGGCTGCATCCGGATGCTGCGACCGCCGGCGCGCTGACCCGGGACGGGCTCGTGCGGCTTGCCGCGCTCGCGTTGCCGCAGCAGCACGACCTCGTGCGGCGCAACGCCGCGGGTGACCGCGAGCTGACCCTCTGGCTGGCCGCCGCCGGCTTCGGCAGGGAGGTGTTCGACGAGCTCGCCGACCGCGCAGTGGCGGCGGCGGTGCTCGATGGCAATCCGCTGCCCGCGGATGAAGCCGGGTTCGTGGCGCGACTGGACGCCGGCCGCAGCCGGATCGCGGAGGTGGGCGACGCGACCATCGTGGTGGTGCGCGCAGTGGCGCGCGGGTTGGCACAGGCCCGTTCCGCACTCGCTTCCATGACCGCGCCCGTCCTCGCGTCGGCGCGCAAGGCGATTGAGGCCGATCTTGCCCGACTGTTCGCGCCCGGCTGGCTGCGAGGCACGCCCGAGGTCTGGTTCCGGCAACTGCCCAAGTACGTGCAGGCCGCGGCGCGCCGCATCGCGCGGATTGCAGGCGATCCTGAGCGCGACCAGCGTCTCGCGGCACAGGTCGAGCCGTGGAGCCGCGCGCTCGGCGCGCTCGAAGCCGCATCGCCCGAGGGCGCACGCGATCCTCGGTTTGCAGAGCTGCGCTGGGCCATCGAGGAGTTCCGGCTGTCCTTGCACGCGCAGGAACTGCGCACCCGGGCGCCCGTGTCCCCGCAACGTCTCGAGACGCTCCTGCGCGCGGCACGAAGAGCCGCGAGCGAGGCCTGAGCCAGGGCGCGGCTACGACTTGTCGCTGATGAATGGCCGGAGGAGATCCATCGGCAACGGGAAGACGATCGTCGTCGTCTTCTCGCTCGAGATGTCGGCTAGCGTCTGCAGGTAGCGCAGCTGCAGTGCCTTGGGCTCGGTCCCGAGCATCGCGGCTGCCTCGACCAGCTGCGCCGCCGCCTGCTTCTCGCCCTCGGCGTGGATGATCTTCGCGCGGCGCGTCCGCTCGGCTTCTGCCTGCTTCGCCATCGCGCGAATCATGTTCTCGTTCAGGTCGACGTGCTTGATCTCGACTGTCGCGACCTTGATGCCCCAGGCGTCCGTCGAATGGTCGAGGATGCGCTGGATGTCCACGTTGAGCTTGTCGCGCTGCGACAGCATGGTGTCGAGCTCGTGCTGGCCCAGGACTGAGCGCAGCGTCGTCTGCGCGAGCTGGCTCGTTGCCTCGAACGGGTTCGCGACCTGGATGATCGCCTTCGCCGGATCGACGATCCGGAAGTAGACCACCGCGTTCACCTTGACCGACACGTTGTCACGCGAGATCACATCCTGGGTCGGGACATCGAGCACGATCACGCGCAGGTCGACTTTGACCATCTTCTGGATCAGCGGGATCAGGATTATCAGGCCCGGTCCCTTGACGCCGGTAAAGCGCCCGAAAGTGAACACCACGCCGCGCTCGTACTCGTTCAGGACCTTGAAGATCTGCGTGGCCAGCACCAGGGCCGCCACCACAACAAATGCCAGAGTTGCAAAGCTCATCATGGGTTTCACCTGTACTCAGTCAATTTCGGGTTCGACCACGAGCGTGAGCCCGTCGCGGCTCAGGATGCGCAGACGTTGGCCCTGGCGCACGGGCGTGCGGCTGGTCGCGTTCCACAGCTCGCCGTGGATGCGCACGACGCCACGGGTCTCGAATGACTCGATCGCCTCGGCACGCTCGGCGAGCAGCGCCTCGCCGCCCGAGACAACGGGACGGCGCCGGGCACGCACCGCGAACGAAACGATCGCGACAAGCACGAGCGACCCGGCCAGCGCCATCGCGCCGATCAGCTGCCAGGCGATGCCGAATCCCGGGACCTCGTCGTCGAGCAGCATCACCGAGCCGATCACGAAGGAGACGATCCCGCCGAGGCCCAGCGTCCCGAAGGAGGGTGCAAAACTCTCGGCGATTATCAGCAGCACGCCGAGCGCGATCAGCGCGAGACCGGCGTAGTTGACCGACAGGACCTGGAAGGCGAACAGCGCGAGCAGCAGGCTGATCGCTCCCACGACGCCCGGGAGCACCGAGCCGGGGTTGTAGCCCTCGAGCAGCAGCCCGTAGATGCCGATCAGCATCAGCAGGTATGCGACATTCGGATTGGTGATCAACGACAGGAGCCGCGTGCGCCAGTCCTGCTCGACGGTGCGCATGATGATCCCTTGTGTACGCAGCGTAACCTCGCCCGAAGGCGTGCGCGCCGTGCGTCCGTCCAGCGCCGTGAGAAGCCCGGTCAGATCGTCGGCGATCAGGTCGATGACGCCCTGCTTGAGCGCCTCGCCCGCCGAAAGGCTCGCGCCCTCGCGCACCGCGGCCTCTGCCCAGTCGGCATTGCGGCCGCGCAGCTCGGCGAGGCTGCGCAGGTAGGCGACCGCGTCATTGACGGCCTTGCGCTCGAGCGCATTACCGGGCGCGGGCGACGCCGGCTTGTCGTCCTCACCGGCCGGCTTGTCGTCGCGCGCGGGCTCGGGCGCGCCACCCGGAGGTCCCGTGGGCGAGCCGCCGATCTGCACCGGCGTCGCCGCGCCGAGATTGGTCGCCGGCGCCATCGCTGCCACGTGACTCGCGTATACGAGGTAGGTGCCTGCGCTTGCGGCGCGGGCGCCGCTCGGCGACACGAAGGTCACCACCGGCACGTTGGACGCAAGTATCGCCTGGATCATGTCGCGCATCGCCGTGTCGAGCCCACCCGGCGTGTCGATCGTGGCGACGACGAAGCGTGCCTCAGATTCGCCGGCCTCGCGCAGCGCACGCACGAAGAAATCGCTCGTGGCGGGTCCGATCGGGCCGCTGATCGGGATCAGTACCGCCTCAGCGCCGGATTTCTCTGCTGGTACCGCGTCGGCTGCTCGATCCGGCGAGGCGGGACTGGGCTCATCGCCGAGGCAGACGCCGACGACCGCAAGCATGACTGCAGCTACAGCTCGTGCATGACTCAATCCGGCGCGCATGAACGTGATCATACAGCGGCGGAACGGCAGGGAGCCGTATACTGCGGTGCCGCTTCAACGAAAGGGTGATCGTGACGACCTGGATCCATCGCAGCATGGTGGTCGTCGCCGGCGTCGTCGGTTGCGCGCTCGCCGCGCCTGTTGCCGGCGCGGAGACCGCGCAGCCGGAGCAGGATGCGCGTCCCGCCGACGACGCGGTTGCGGTCACCAGTCAACAGTTGCGACCCGGCCTGCACGTGCTGATGTCGGGCCGGAACGGCAACATCGGCGTCTGGCACGGCGCCGACGGCATCGTGGTCGTGGACGACAGCCTGGCGCCGCTCGCGTCGAAGGTGCTGGAGGCGATCAGGCAGATCGCCGACGGGCCGATCCGCTTCGTGATCAACACGCACTGGCACCCCGACCACACGGGCGGCAACGAGCTGCTCGGGGAGTCTGGCGGAATAGTCTTCGCGCACCACAACGTGCGCACACGGATGAGCGGGGAGCAGTTCATCGGGCTCGTCGATATGCGCGTACCGCCGTCACCCGCGGCGTCGCTGCCCGTCGTGACCTTCGACGAATCGCTGACCCTGCACCTGAACGGCGACCGCCTCGACATCGTGCACGTGAGCGAGGCGCACACCGACGGCGACGCAGTGCTCTGGTGGCGGGCCGCCAACGTGGTGCATACCGGCGACGTATACCTGAGCGGCTCGTTCCCCTTCGTCGACCTGGACAGTGGTGGAACCCTCGCCGGGCTCGTCGCGGGCGTCGAGGCGATACTCGCCCGCGTCGACGACGCCACCATCGTGATCCCGGGGCATGGCCCGGTCTCGAACCGGCGCGAGCTCGTCGAGTACCGCGACATGATCGTCACCGTCGGACGACGAATCCGCGAAGGCGTGGAGCACGGACGCAACCTGGACGAAGTGCTCGCCTCGCGCCCGACCGCGGAATACGACGCCCGCTACGGACAGGGCTTCATGACGCCGACGCGCCTGGTCGGGATCCTCTACCGCGATCTCACCCGCCCGAAGCCGGGGGTCACCCCCTCAGGTCGAAATTGATGCCCTGCGCGAGCGGCAGCTCCCGGCTCCAGTTGACCGTGCAGGTCTGACGCCGCATGTAGGCCTTCCATGCGTCCGATCCGGATTCGCGGCCGCCGCCGGTGTCCTTCTCGCCGCCGAACGCGCCGCCGATCTCGGCGCCAGAGGTACCGATGTTGACGTTGGCGATCCCGCAGTCCGAGCCGAGAGCGGAGAGAAACCGTTCCGCCGCCTGCAGCCGGTCGGTGAAGATCGCCGAGGACAGCCCGTGTGCGACTTCGTTGTGCATCCGGATGGCTGCGTCGAGATCGGAATAGGGAATCAGGTACAGGATCGGCCCGAAGGTCTCGGTGCGCACGATCTCCGCGTCGTGGCTCGCGATCACGATCGCGGGCTCGACGTAGAACCCCGGACGATCGAGCCGCCGGCCCCCGGTCACGAGCCGGCCGCCGCTCTTCACTGCTGCCGCGACCGCGGCCTCGTAGCGTTGCACCGCGGCGGCGTCGATGAGCGGGCCCATCAGTGTGCCCGCCTCCAGCGGGTCGCCGATCCGCACCTGGCCGTAGGCGTCGCGCAGGCGCCGCTCGAGCTCCTCGCGGCGTGACTCGTGCACGAAGACGCGGCGCGTGCTGGTGCAGCGCTGGCCGGCGGTTCCCACGGCTCCGAAGACGATCGAGGGGACCGCGAGGTCGAGGTTGGCATGCTCGTCGACGATGATGGCGTTGTTGCCGCCGAGCTCGAGCAGACACTTGCCGAGCCGGGCCGCGACGCGCTTGCCGACCTCGCGCCCGACGGCGGTCGACCCGGTGAAGGAGACGAGATCGACCCGCCGATCATCGACGAAGCGGGTCGCGAGCTCCGTGCCGGCGTCCATGAACATCTGGAATATACCCGGCAGCCCGTGCTGCTCGAGCACGCGGTTGCAGATCTTCTGTACGGCGACCGCACAGAGCGCCGTCTTGGGTGAGGCCTTCCAGACGCTGACGTTGCCGCAGATGGCCGCGAGAAAGGCATTCCAGGCCCAGACAGCCACCGGGAAGTTGAACGCGCTGATGATCCCGACCACGCCCAACGGGTGCCACTGCTCGAACATGCGGTGTTCCGGACGCTCGGAGTGCATCGACAGACCGTAGAGCATGCGCGACTGGCCGACCGCGAAGTCCGCGATGTCGATCATTTCCTGCACTTCGCCGTCGCCCTCCGGCTTGATTTTTCCCATCTCGAGCGAAACGAGGCTGCCAAGCTCGGACTTGCGACGGCGCAGCTCGTCGGCGATCAGCCGCACGGCTTCGCCGCGCTTCGGAGCCGGCACCGTGCGCCACTTTGCCGCGATCTCGCGCGCCGATTCGATCACGCGCTCGTACTGCGCGGCGGTCGCACCATGCACGGTCGCGATGACCTTGCCGGTCGCGGGATTCACGGAATCGATTCGCGGACCCGACGCGTCGACGAGCCAGCCGGCGCCAGCGGCCCAGGCGCCCGGGTTGACGGCTTCCAGCTCCAGTGCGGTGAGAAACTTTTCCATCAGCATGCTCCTGCCTGCAGGCGCTGGTGCCCGGTCTGACCCGAGGCGATCACCCGCGCCGAAACGTCCTTCGATCCACCGCTGGCGTAGTGACGGCCAAACCGATTGGCCAGCACGTCGACCAGCGCGAAGTCCTCCTGCCGTACGAAACCGCGGTAGCGACCGGGGTCCGCGAGCACGAGGTCGACGACCGCGGTGATTCCGGCCGCGGTCGTCACCTGGATCGCGGACCACAAGCGCCCGGCGATCACCTGCGGGTAGATCCGGCTCACATAGGTCTCCTCGCGCAGCTGCCCGTCCTGCTGTCCAGCAACCGCGACGTAGACGATGACGACGTCCTGCAGGGTCTGCGGTACGGCGTTCTCGAGCACGCGCTTCAACGTCGCGCGGTCGTGATTGAGCTTGAGATCGTTCATCAGCAGGCGCATCAGCTCGCAGTGCCCCGGATAGCGGATCGTCTTGTAATCCATGCTCTGAGCGCGCCCGCCATGGGTGTCGCCGAGCGAGCCGAGCCCTCCCGAGGTGTTGAACGCCTCGTAGAGCTTGCCGTCGATCGCGATCTCCTCCAGCCCCTCCAGCGGCGCGAGCTCGGTGCGCCGGCCATCGACGATCGCCTCGCAGGGGTTGCCGTACTCGTTGATCAGCCCTTCGGTGGACCAGGTTAGCGAGTACTTGAGCACGTTGTTCGGGTTCTGCGGCAGCGCGCCCACGCGCAGCTTTACGCTGCGCAGCGTCTCGAAGTGCGAGATGAGCGAGTTCGCCGCAATGCTGACGAAGCCCGGCGCGAGCCCGCACTGCGGTACGAAGGCCTGCGGCGCCCCCTCCGCCAGCGCACGCACGGCGCGCGTGACCGCGACGTCCTCAGTCAGGTCGAAATAGTGCGCACCGGCGCCGCGTGCGGCCTCGGCGACGCCGACATTACAGTAGAAGGGCAGGCTCGAAACGACGGCGTCGACACGGTGGCGCACCAGGTGCGCCTCAAGCGCGGACTTTTCGCGCGCGTCGATGCCGAACGCCAGCATGTTCGGCAGCGCGTGCGCCTCGACCACGGCGCGCGCGACCGCGTCGCTCACGTCGGCCACCTGCACGGCGTAATCGCCGGCCTCGGCCAGAAGGCCCGCGATGAGCGAGCCGATCTTGCCCGCACCCAAGATAAGAACCGTATGCATGCCAAGCTCCTGGAGACAGTCATGGCGGCAGTCCGGGCTGCGTAATCGATCGCAGTTGGTCCGGAGTGCCGCCCGAGAGGGGCGCGATTCTACGTCACATCCCGGTTTCTTTTGCAGTGCAGCGATCCGGCGTAGCATCCGGATATGACCACGCGCCCACCCGCTGACGACTGGACCCCACCGAGCTGGCAGCGGCGGCCCGCGGTGCAGCAGCCTTCGTACCGCGACGAGTCCGATCTCGGGCGGGTCCTGGCGGAGCTCGCCCAGCTGCCGCCCATCGTCGTCTCCTGGGAGATCGAGTCGCTGAAGCGCCAGGTGGCGGACGCCCAGCAGGGCAAGCGCTTCCTGTTGCAGGGCGGTGATTGTGCCGAGACCTTCGCGGAGTGCGAGTCGGGAGTGATCGCCCGCAAACTCAAGATCCTGCTGCAGATGAGCCTGATCATGCTGCACGGGCTGAAACGGCCGGTGATCCGGGTCGGGCGGTTCGCCGGTCAGTATGCCAAGCCGCGCTCGGCCGAGACCGAGACCCGCGACGGCGTCACGCTGCCGAGTTACCGGGGAGACCTGGTCAACCGGCCCGGGTTCAGTCCGGCGGAGCGCGAGCCCGATCCGGAGCTGCTGCTGCGGGGCTACGAGCGTGCGGCGCTGACGCTCAACTTCGTCCGCGCACTGGTCGACGGCGGCTTCGCCGATCTGCACCACCCGGAATACTGGGACCTCGGTTTCATGCACCACTCGCCGTGGCGCGACCAGTATCAACGGCTGGTCGATTCCATCTCCGACTCCCTCGATTTCTTCGAGGCAATGAGCGGTAGCCTGGTGCACGAGGCGAGTCGCGCGCCGTTCTACGCGAGCCACGAAGCGCTGCACCTGTCGTACGAACAGGCGCAGACGCGTTATATCGGACGCCAGCAGCGCTGGTACAACCTTTCGACCCACATGCCGTGGATCGGCATGCGCACCGCGGACCCGGCCGGCGCGCACGTCGAGTACTGCCGCGGCATCGCCAATCCGATCGGCGTCAAGGTCGGCCCCGATATGACCGGTGACTGGCTCAGGGGTCTGTGCCACGTCCTGAATCCGCGCGCCGAACCCGGCCGGCTGGTGTTGATTCATCGCCTGGGCGCCGGCCGCATCGCGGCGGAGCTGCCGCGACTGATCGATGCAGTGCGCAGCGACTGCGGGCCAATCCTTTGGGTGTGTGACCCGATGCACGGCAACACCGAGACGACCGCCGGCGGCCTCAAGACCCGCCGCTTCGACAATATCGTCCAGGAGCTCGAGGCTGCCTTCCGGCTCCACAGCGAGCACGGCAGCCGCTTGGGCGGCGTGCATTTCGAGCTGACCGGAGAGGACGTCACCGAGTGCATCGGCGGCGCGCGCGGGCTCGAGGAACGCGACCTCTCGCGAGCCTACCGCTCGCAGGTCGACCCGCGGCTCAACTACGAGCAGGCCCTCGAGCTCGCAATGCGGATCGCGGGGCACGCCCGCGCCGTCTGATCTGGTTCTGGTTCTGAGGCCGTACCACGACCGGAAAGGACCGACGGTTCTCGCGGGTCAGATCGCCTCGATCGCCTTGACGATCCCGTACTGGACCTCTTCGTCGGCGAGCTCGAGGTTGCACTGGATGCCGTCGACGAAATTGCCGAAGCGCTGCCTGATCCGCGGTGCGATGTCCCTGGGCTCGCCCATGACCGTGAAGGTGTCGACCATCTCGTCGGTGATCGGCGCGCCGAGCTCGTCCCAGCGACCCTCGCGGGTCATGCGGCGGGTCTCGTCGTGCACCTCGCCCCAGCCGTGCAGGTCCAGCACGTGCTTGTAGGCGGGAGTTGAGCTGTAGAAGCCGATGCGGTGACGGTGCCACTCGACGTTCCTGCGGAATTCCTCTTCCGTCGATCCGGTCGCGATAAAGAGGGGCAGGTGGATCGTGAAATCCGAGCGCGGCTTGCCCTTCTCGGCGAGGCGGGTCTCGATGGTCTTAAGGTTGATCTCGCGAAGCGATTTCTCGGTCACGAACGAATGTGTGATGACGCCGCTCGCCTCGTCGACGGCCACGTTGGTCATTCCCGGACCCACAGCGCCCAGCATTACCCGCGGCCTGCCGTGCCCCTGCACGTACGGCACGAACTCCGGCGCGATCAGCGTGTGCCGGTAGGTCTCGCCCTGGAAGTCGAGCGGCCCCCCGGTCTCGAAGGCGTCCCAGATCGCGTGCAGGGCGCGGATGTACTCGCGCATCTGCGTGGCCGGCTTGTCGGACCATGGCATGCCGAAGCGCCTCGTCACGTGTGGCTTGATCTGCGAGCCCAGGCCAAGCGTGAAGCGGCCGCGGCAATACTGGGTCAAGGCATATGACTCGATGGCCGTGACCATCGGCGTCCTCGCGAAAGCGACGGTGATCGCGGTGTACAGATCGACATCCCGTCCCTGCGTCGCGCAGATGAGCGGGGCAAAGAACGAGCTGGCCTTGTTCTCGAAGCCGAAGAAGGCGCGGTAGCCGAAGCCGACCTTGCGATTGAAATCCGGGAGCACCTCGCTGAGATCGTTCCTCAGCCGCTGGATTACTTCCATCCGGATTGTCCCCACTGCGCACCGGGCCGTGTCCGATCACCGGACGCGCGACCGTAAGCCTACAAATTGATCGGATTAGAACCATACGGAAAAGTACCGTCTGCGGGAAGCCGACGGGGTGTACGGTCGCGAACGTTCGGGCAGTGACGCGAGCGACGTCGTCGGTCGCGGAGCTATTCCGGTGGTTCGCGGACCCGCGAGCCCGACTGCGGTCCACGCACCCGCCGCCTGACCCCTCCGAGCACGGCTTCGGCCTCGGCGCGGGGGACCTCGCGCCACTCGCCGGGCCGCAGACCCTCGACCGTGAACGGCCCGATCGCGGTGCGGATCAGGCGCAGGGTTGGAAGTCCAACGGCCGCGGTCATGCGGCGCACCTGGCGATTACGTCCCTGCCGCAGCTCGAGCTTGAGCCAGGCGGTCGGGATCTCCCTGCGGCGACGGATCGGCGGGTCGCGCGGCCACAGCCAGCGTGGCGGCGCCTGCAGGGTCGCCTGGGCCGGGATGGTAGGGCCGTCGGGGAGGGCGACGCCCTCGCGCAGACGGGCCACCTGTGAGGCCTGGGGCTCGCCCTCGACCTGGACGAGATAGGTCTTCGGGAGCCCGGAACCGGGCTGGCTGATGCGGGCCTGCCAGGGTCCGAAGTCGGTCAGTGCCAGCAGACCCTCGCTGTCGTAGTCGAGGCGGCCCGCGGGGTAGACGTCCGGGACCGGCAGGTAATCGCGCAGACAGCGACGCTCATCCGGAGAGGTGAACTGCGGAAGCACACGGAACGGCTTATTTAACAGGATGAGGCGCATGCGCTTTTCAGGCCTTGCCGCCGCCAGCCCGCAAAGTCTATTCTCTTATTGCGCTGCAACAAACCACCCCTCCGAAGATACATTTCAACCAGAGTTCGTACTTGAGTACAACGCCCGCGCTCGGTCTGCCCCCTGGCTGCACGGTCACGGGCGCGATGCGCCCCGAGTTCCAGGCGGTTCTGACGACCGGCGCACTCGATTTCGTGGCGGCGCTCGCGCGACAGTTCGGACCGCGCGTGACCGAGCTCCTCGCCCGACGCGTGACGCGCCAGGCGGAAATCGATGACGGGAAGCTGCCGGATTTTCTGCCCGAGACCCGCGCCGTCCGCGAAAGCGACTGGCAGGTCACGGCGACGCCCGCGGACCTGGTCGATCGGCGCGTGGAGATCACCGGGCCCACCGACCGCAAGATGATCATCAACGCGCTCAACTCGGGCGCTCGCGTGTTCATGGCGGATTGCGAGGATTCGCTGACGCCGACCTGGGACAACGTGGTCGAGGGACAGATCAACCTGCGCGATGCGATCGCGCGCCGGATCGAGTTCGTGAACCCCGATGGCCGGGTCTACCGACTGAATCCGTCCGTGGCGACCCTGATCGTCCGGCCACGGGGCTGGCACCTGCCCGAGAAGCATCTGCTCGTCGACGACCGGCCGGTGCCCGGCGCTTTCGTCGACTTCGGCCTCTACCTGTTCCACAACCACGCCGAGCTCAGGCGACGGGGCAGCGGGCCTTACTTCTACCTCCCCAAGACCGAGAGTCACCTCGAGGCGCGTCTGTGGGCCGATGTATTCCGGCACTCGGAGGCCATGCTCAGGCTCGCCCCGGAGTCGATCAAGGCGACCGTGCTGATCGAGACGATCCTTGCCGCGTTTGAGATGGACGAGATCCTCTGGGAGCTCAGGGACTACATCGTCGGACTCAACTGCGGCCGCTGGGATTACATCTTCAGCTTCATCAAGAAGTTCAGCCGCTACCCGGAGTTCGTGTTACCGGACCGGCACCAGGTGACGATGACGACGCACTTTCTGCGCTCGTATTCGCACCTGCTGATCAAGACCTGTCACCGCCGCGGCGCGTACGCGATGGGCGGCATGGCGGCGCAGATCCCGATCAAGAACGACCCGGCCGCGAACGAGGCCGCGCTCGCCAAGGTCCGCGCGGACAAGGAGCGCGAGGCAGGTGACGGCCATGACGGCACTTGGGTCGCGCATCCGGGCCTCGTTCCGGTCGCGATGGAGATCTTCGATCGGCTGATGCCCACGCCAAACCAGTTGCATCGCAAACTCGAGGACGTGGAGGTGCGCGCCGACGACCTGCTCGCGGTGCCCGATGGGCCGATCACGGAGGCGGGGCTGCGCAACAACGTCAACGTATCGCTGCAGTACATGGCTTCCTGGCTCGGCGGCAACGGCTGCGTCCCGATCCACAACCTGATGGAGGACGCCGCGACCGCCGAGATCGCGCGCTCACAGGTCTGGCAATGGATCCGTCATCCGCGTGGCGTGCTCGACGACGGCCGGCGCGTCACGGTTGCGCTCTTCCGCGCGATTCTCGACGAAGAGCTCGCGAAGGTCCGGGCGCAGCAGGGCGAGGCGGCCTACGCTGCCGGCCAGTTCGAGCGCGCAGCCAAACTGCTCGATGCGATCACGACCGCGGAGAAGTTCGAGGCGTTTCTCACCTTGCCGGCTTACGAAGCACTTGGCTGAGCGGGTCGACGGACGGAACAAACAGGGACATCAAATGAGGACGAGTCGATGAGCGATCAGACGGCCAAGGCACTGCAGACGGACTGGCAGACGAGCGCCCGCTGGAGCGGTGTCAAGCGCACCTACACCGCCGAGGACGTCGTCCGCCTCCGGGGCAGCGTGCACATCGAGCACACGCTGGCGCGACTCGGCGCGGAGAAGCTCTGGAAGCTCGTGAACACCGAGCCTTACGTCAACTGCCTGGGTGCCCTGACCGCCGGCCAGGCGATGCAGCAGGTGAAAGCCGGGTTGAAGGCGATCTACCTGTCGGGCTGGCAGGTCGCTGCCGACAACAACAGCTACCTGGCGATGTATCCCGACCAGTCGCTGTACCCGGTGAACTCCGTCCCGGCGGTGGTCGAGCGCATCAACGGCACCTTCAAACGCGCGGACGAGATCCAGTGCGCGCGCGGCGTCCGCCCTGGCAGTGCGGAGTACGTGGACTACTTCGCGCCCATCGTCGCGGATGCCGAGGCGGGTTTCGGCGGCGTGCTGAACGCCTTCGAGCTCATGAAAGCGATGATCCGCGCGGGCGCCGCCGGCGTGCACTTCGAGGACCAGCTCGCCTCGGTCAAGAAATGCGGTCACATGGGCGGGAAGGTGCTGGTGCCCACGCAGGAGGCCATCCAGAAACTGATCGCGGCGCGGCTCGCGGCGGACCTTTGCGGCGTGCCGACCGTGCTGCTCGCGCGCACCGACGCCGAGGCCGCCGACCTGCTGACGAGCGACGTCGACGAGAACGACAAGGCGCACTGCACCGGCGAGCGCACGCCCGAGGGGTTCTACCGCACGCGACCGGGGGTCAAGCAGGCCATCTCGCGCGGCATCGCCTATGCGCCGTACGCGGACATGGTCTGGTGCGAGACCGGCAAGCCCGACCTCGATTTCGCGCGGCAGTTCGCGGAGGCGATACGCCGGGAGCATCCGGGCAAACTGCTCGCGTACAACTGCTCGCCGTCGTTCAACTGGAAGAAAAACCTCGACGACGCGACCATCGCGAAGTTTCAGCGCGAGCTCGGTGCAATGGGCTACAAGTACCAGTTCATCACCCTGGCCGGAATCCATTCGATGTGGTTCAACATGTTCGACCTCGCGCTGGAATACGCGGGGCAGGGCATGACCGCCTACGTCGAGAAGGTGCAGGAGCCCGAGTTCGCGGCCCGCGAGCGCGGCTACACGTTCGTTTCGCACCAGCAGGAGGTCGGGACGGGCTACTTCGACGATGTCACCACCGTGATCCAGGGCGGTGCCTCGTCGGTCGTGGCGCTCAAAGGCTCGACCGAGGAGGAGCAGTTCAAGTCGGCGCACGGCTGAAGCGCGCGGACAGCGCGGGCTTCGACCCGCGCTGCCGTAGTTGCCCGCGTCTCGCCGCGTTCCTCGAGGAGACGCGCCGGGAACACCCTGGCTATCACTGCGCGCCGGTGCCACCGTTCGGCGACGCCGATCCGCGACTGCTGATCGTCGGGCTCGCGCCGGGTCTGCACGGTGCGAATGCCACCGGACGGCCGTTCACCGGCGATCACGCCGGGCTACTGCTGTACCGGACGCTGCACGAATTCGGGTTCGCGAGCCGACCGGAGTCGCGCGCGATCGACGACGGTCTCGTGCTGCATGAATGCCGCATCACGAACGCCGTGAAGTGCGTCCCGCCCGGCAACAAGCCGCGGCCCGAGGAGATCCGCACGTGCAATGCGTACCTGGCCGCAGAGCTTGCCGGGCTCCGCCCGGGCACCGTCATCCTGGCGCTGGGCGCGATCGCCCACGACGCGGTGCTCGCAGCCCTCGCCCTGCCTCGCTCCAGGCACCGCTTCGTCCACGGCGCCGAGCATATGCTGCCGCACAGGCTCACGATGATCGATTCGTACCACTGCAGCCGCTACAACACGCAGACCGGGCGGCTCACCGCGGCGATGTTCCGCAAGGTGGTGGCCCGGGCTGCGGCGCTCGCACGGGAGCGTCATTAGAATCGACGGATGGCCGAGTCCGACTTCGACCTCGACAGCTTTCTCAAGGGCCTGCCCGCCAAGCCCGGCGTGTACCGCATGCTGGATGCGGACGGGAAGGTGCTCTACGTCGGCAAGGCCCGGCAGCTTCGCAACCGAGTCCAAAGCTACTTCCACGGCCGGGCCCACACCAGCAAGACCCTGGTGATGCTGGGGCTCATGTCGCGGATCGAGGTGACCGTCACCGCATCCGCGACCGAGGCGCTGCTGCTCGAAGCGAACCTCATCAAGCGGCACCGGCCGCGCTACAACGTCCAGCTTCGCGACGACAAGAGTTTTCCCTATATACAGCTCGCCACCGCACACGAGTATCCGCGCATCTCGTTCTACCGCGGACCGCGCAGCGGTCCAAACCGGTACTTCGGCCCCTATCCGAGCAGCGTTGCCACGCGTGAGACGCTGCTGCTGCTGCAGAAACTGTTTCGCGTGCGGCAGTGCGAGGACACGTTCTTTGCCAACCGGTCGCGCCCGTGCCTGCAATACCAGATCGGACGCTGCCGCGCGCCGTGCGTGCGGTTCGTGTCGCCTGAGGAATACGCGCAGGACGTCACCGACACGATCCACGTGCTCGACGGACGCAACACAGAGGTGATCGCCGATCTTGGCCGCCGCATGGAGGTGGCCTCGCAGGCGCTGCGGTACGAGGACGCCGCGCGCCTGCGCGACCAGATCGCCATGCTGAAGCACATCCAGTCCGGACAGACCGTCACACGGGCAGCGGCGCAGGACATCGACGCCGTCGCGATCGCGGAGCAGGGCGGCGAATACTGTGTGTCCGTGGTGTTCGTGCGGGGCGGTCGCAACCTCGGCAGCAGCAACTACTTCCCGAAGGGCGGTCTCGGCGGGGAAGAGGAGGCGCTCGCCGCGTTCCTCGCGCAGTACTACCTGGCGCGCGGCGCACCAGCCGAGATCCTGGTCAATCTGGCGCTCGAGGATTGCGATGTGCTCGAGTCCGCGCTCCGCGACCGGAGCGGTCACGCGGTGCGGATAAGGCGCAACATCCGCGGCACGCGTGCGCGCTGGCTCGCGATGGCGCGCACCAACGCCGAGCTGGGCTTGAGCATGCGCGCCTCGAGCCGGGCGAGCGTCACCGAGCAGCTCGAGGCGCTTACGCGCGAGCTGCAGCTGGGCCGTCCGCCCGCGCGTATCGAGTGCTTCGATGTCAGCCACACGATGGGGGAATCCGCCGTGGCCGCGTGCGTCGTCTTCGGCGTCGAAGGGCCGGTGAAGAGCGACTACCGTCGCTTCAATCTGCGGGATCTCGCCGCGGGCGACGACTACGGCGGTCTGCGTCAGGCAGTCGAGCGGCGTTTCGCTCGGGTCCTGCGCGGCGAATCGCCAATGCCGGATCTGCTGCTGATCGACGGCGGCGCCGGGCAGCTCAACGCCGCACTCGCGGCGCTCGAGGCGCTCGGCGTGCAGGGGCTGGTGGTCGTCGGTGTCGCCAAGGGCGCCGATCGCAGGGCAGGGCAGGAGCGGCTTTTCTTGGCCGGTCAGGAGGCGCCGCTTATACTTGCGCCCGACTCTGCGGCGTTGCGTCTGATCCAGCGCATTCGTGACGAGGCGCATCGCTTCGCGATCTCCGGGCATCGACGGTCACGGGAGCGCACGCGGCGCACGTCGCCGCTGGAGGAGATTCCGGGACTCGGCCCCAAGCGCCGCACGGATCTGTTGAAGGCGTTCGGCGGTTTGCAGGGAATACGGCAGGCATCGATCGAGGATCTCGCGAAGGTGCATGGAATCAGCCGCAAGCTTGCTGCGCAGGTCTTCGAGCGCATGAACCCGGGACCCTGAACGCAGGTGAGTTACGCGAACCTTCCGAACGTCCTGACCATCGCGCGCATCATCGCCGTGCCGCTGGTGGTTCTGCTCTTCTACTGGTCGAACCCCTGGTCGAACCCGATCGCCGCCGTGGTGTTCATCGCGGCCGCGCTCACCGACACGCTCGACGGCTATCTCGCCCGTCGTTACGGCTACACGACGCCGCTCGGCGAATTCCTCGATCCCGTCGCCGACAAGCTGATGGTGGCCACTGCGCTTGTGCTGCTCGTCGGTCACGACACGCGCACCTTCATGGTGATCACCGCGATCGTGATCATAGGCCGGGAGATCACGGTGTCGGCATTGCGCGAGTGGATGGCGCAGCTCGGTGCTCGCGCCAAGGTGGCGGTGTCGGGCCTTGGCAAATGGAAGACGATCCTGCAGATGACCGGCCTCAGCCTCATGATGTTCAGACGCGATGTCTTCGGGCTGCCGGTCTACGAGATCGGCGCCTGTTTGCTGGTGGCGGCCGCGGCGCTCACGTTGTGGTCGATGGGCAGCTACCTGCGCGCCGCATGGCCCGTGCTGCAGCGTGACGGCGCGGCTTGACAGCAGGGCAGCGGTCCCTACAATTCGCGTTCCTCAGGCTCCCACCGCCTGACGGACGCCCGGGCGGGAATAGCTCAGTTGGTAGAGCACGACCTTGCCAAGGTCGGGGTCGCGAGTTCGAGTCTCGTTTCCCGCTCCAGTTTCAGAGCACGACCCCGGGCAGCCCCTGGGGTCGTTGCTTTTCGAGGGCTAGGTGGCAGAGTGGTCATGCAGCGGCCTGCAAAGCCGTCTACGCCGGTTCGATTCCGACCCTAGCCTCCAGTAAAGCCTCCGATAGCCTCCGACACCTGCTCGGTCTCGTCCTGACGAGACGCAGAGCGAGCTAAGCGTCACACCAGACGTAGCAGAGAGCCCGACCTCGTGTGCCGGGCTTTTTTGTTTTTTTGCGCCTCACGCAGGGCGACTGGCCTGCCCATCTTCCATTTCAGACGTAAGCGTTTGTTGCTACGTTCGCGGCGTCGCGACACGGCTGGTTGAAGTTTGTCTGGCATGAAGAGCCCGGCCTCGTGTGCCGGGCCCTTAGCTGACGCGTTGTACATCGCCGCCAAGCAACGCGCCGGTCAGCGGAAAACTGGGCTGCACCGTGTTTCTCAGCCTATCGTCGACCAGATCGAAGCCTGGCACCTGCCCAAAGCTAAGCAGTCAAATCGATGACGAAACGGGCGCCTGGCTGGCCACCAGGGCGCCACTGCCGCCTGCCAACAGGCGCTGCGTCCGCAGTTTGAGACTTTCAGGCGGCGCGGATCGGCGGCGGTCGCGCGCCTGGCGCAGCAGGCTCCGGGCCGGTAGAGCCGAACAGGTTTGCTGACACGTTGGGAATGAGCTCCCTGCGTGCTTTCGACCGTTCGACGCGCACTGCCCTGGCGCGTTCGGCACGGCGGTGCTCCCGCCGCCGGCGCAGCACGCTCACCGACATCACCGCAATCATCGCGACGAGCAACGTCAAAACAATCAGGTTCATTCCCGAAACTCCCAGCGGGTCGGCCGCAAGTGACCGTGCAGAATAGTTTCAGTACATCGAGGCCCTCACGAGGGGGCCGCCGCGCATATGCGCCGCAAAGTCGAGTCTGTGGAATGCGTCACCGATTTATCTGGCACGACATAATGCCGACGTAGCGTCAGGACTGTCGTCACGGGCTTGCTGCGGGGGCTTCGCGGTGGTGTCGAATCGGCGGCGGTGAGGCCGGCCGGCCTTTCGCTTTCTAGGGCTCAACGGAGTCGGCTCCGACGATATTCTGAATCTCGGGTAGCAACCTGACGATACGGTGCGGGAGCGGTTGACCGTTGCGGATCAGGTCAATCAGATCCTCTGCGATGCTTTCGTCAATCCCATAGCTCTCAGCATCGACGGGCACGTCGGCAAAATCTCCATCCGGCGTAAGTTCGCTGAACCAGCGTCCCAGCTGATGCCCCAGGCTGTCACGAGCTTCAAGGCTGGCTATCACTACCAACGTCGAGCTCCCGTTGACTTTGCGGAAGGCGACATACAGGGGCGGGTCTATCCGCTCGAAGGTTCCGTCGTTTGGAGGGGACATGAGCTCACTCCCTTTGGCGGCTCTCAGCATCCCCCTTTATGTTGCATGGCGAGTAGCACGCGTCGCGGTTGTGTGACCGTAGTCACACTTCTGCACGCCGCCTGAAACAAGGACGCCCCGCAGAGCCGGGGCGTCTTCCGTCCGTACCTCGGTCGAGGTGCGGGTTAGGATCGATATACCGTGTTGGTCACGGGCAGGGAATGGCCGCCTCGATCTCCTCCGCGTCCGCGGTCAATTCAGCCGCCTGCGCCGCTGGGATCTTCTTGCCGCTCTGCGCCGTCACTTCCGACTTGAAGTTGGTCATGACGCTGCACGCGGACACGATGTCGGGCACCCCGAGGTACGCCTGCACATCCTGGACCTTGTTCGCGAGACTGTTGCCGGTCCCAACGCCGGTCACCGCAACGAGCAGATCCGCGAGGAGCTCTTCCACCGAGGGGATGTCCGGGGTCACGTTCAACGTGGCACTGCCGCTCAGGTCGCCGCTCGTCGCCGACACGATTGTGCTGCCTACGCCGATGCTGGTTGCGAGGCCATTCGAGCCCGGGTCGTTGCTGACCGTCGCCACCGCCTCGTCGGACGACGCCCAAGTCACCTGCGATGTGAGGTCCTGCGTCGAGTTGTCCGTGAAATGACCGGTCGCGGTGAACTGCTGCGTCAGGCCGTTCTCGACGCTTGGCGCCGCGGGCGACACGTCGATCGACACCAGGTTCGGGGCGGTCACCGCTAAGGTCGCGCCGCCGGTCACGTCGCCGCTCGTGGCCGACACGGTCGTAGTGCCGAGGTCGGCCGTCGTCGCGAGGCCGTTCGAGCCGTCGGCGTTGCTCACCGTCGCCACCGCCTCGTCGGACGAGGTCCAAGTGACCTGCGTTGTGAGTTCCTGGGTCGAGTTGTCCGTGAAGTGACCAGTCGCCGTGAACTGCTGCGTCAGGCCGCTCGCAACGCTCGGCGCCGCGGGCGACACGTCGATCGACACCAGCGTCGCATCCGTCACCGTCAACGTCGTATCGCCGCTCACGTCGCCACTCGTCGCCGACACCGTCGTAGTGCCGAGGACGGTTGTCGTCGCGATACCGTTCGAGTCGTCGGCATTGCTCACCGTGGCTACCGCCTCGTCGGACGACGCCCAAGTCACCTGCGATGTGAGGTCCTGGTCGGAGCCATCTGTGTAGTAACCAGTCGCCGTGAACTGCTGCGTCAGGCCGTTCGCGACGCTCGGCACCGCGGGCGACACCTCGATTGACACCAGCGTCGCATCCGTCACTGTTAACGTCGTATCGCCGCTCACGTCGCCGCTCGTCGCCGACACCGTCGTAGTGCCGAGGGCGTTTGTCGTCGCGAGACCGTTCGAGTCGTCGGCGTTGCTCACCGTCGCCACCGCCTCGTCGGACGAGGCCCAGGTGACCTGTGTGGTGAGGTCCTGCGTGGAGTTGTCGGTGAAGAGACCGGTCGCCGCGAACTGCTGCG
>Ga0075421_100003066_pt1 | contig 19968 bp, 19 predicted proteins | sample SoiMetdeltSBSDD5_FD_75292 | JGI IMG/M metagenome (GOLD analysis project Ga0075421, IMG submission 75292) | Bulk soil microbial communities from a Populus tree surrounding site in Tennessee, USA - Soil MetaG P. deltoides SBSDD5 | ecosystem: Environmental > Terrestrial > Soil > Tree plantation... | reverse complement strand
CCTCATCAAAGGAGGCAAGAAACGCGAAGACAGCGCCGGCCGCGACGCTTGGCGCGATGTGCGGTAGGACAATCGAGAAGAACGCGCGCCATCTGGAGGCGCCGCAGTTCAGGGCCGCGAGTTCGAGAACGGGATCGACCCGCCGCAGGGCTGCCATCACCGTGATCACGACGTAGGGCACCGATAGAAGCGTGTGGGCGATGACGAAGCCGATGAAATTGCCGGTCAGGCCGATCGCAGCGAACACGCGATAGAAGCCGATAGCCAACACGACGTGCGGCAGTATCAGCGGCGCCAGCGTCACCGTCTCGACCAACCTCGCGCCTGGTAGTGTGCCGCGCACGAGCGCTATCGAGGCCAGCGTGCCAATGGTCGTGGCCGCTAGTGGCGTCGCAAACGCAATGCTGACACTGAACCAGGTGGCACGGATCCAGTCGCCGTCCGTGAAGAATGCCTGATACCACTTGAAAGTGAGGCCCTTCGGCGGAAAGGCGATGTAGGACGCCTCGCCCAGCGACATGGGGATGACGATCAGCGAGGGCAGGATCAAAAACCCGAGCACCAGCCCCACTATGCATTGAGAAGCCACTTCCCAACCGGCAGCTTGCTCGCGAACGCGCGAGGACGGTCGGCCGCGCTCATCGTCCGATGCCCAGCTGCAGGAAACGTCGGAACAGTGCGACAAGCGCCAGAGTGAGGACGAGCAGTACCCCGGCCATAGACCACTCGAGCTGGGCGTAGATGCCTACTGGGAGAGTGTCGTGCTCGCAGGCCGCCACGGCATCGACAAGGTTCTGGTGGCGGGCCGGATACTGGTCGGCGACGGCCGTCTGACGGGCGCCGACCAGGCAATGATTGTCGCAGCCGCACGGCGCTCGATCGCGGGCCTGCTGTCGAAAACGGGTCTGACGACCTAGCTCGGGGGATCCACGCCTCAGTCAGCTCCGCGAGCCGACCGGCCGACCACCTGTTCCAGCTGCCCGATCGGTGCGCCTCACAGCCTGCCGGCGTCGACAACATAATGCTGGCTGGTAATGGCGCCGGCCTCGTCGGACGCCAAGAATAGAACGACGCGAGCGATGTCGTCTCCTTCCAGGCCGCGCTTCAGGCACTGGGCGTCCATCAATCGCGCATAGGTCTCGTCGTTCAGCCACAGCTTGCGTTGGCGCTCGGTCAGGATCCAGCCGGGCGCTATGGCATTGACGCGGATATTGTAGGGACCGAAATCACGCGCCAGTGAGCGGGTGAGACCCAGCACCGCCGACTTGCAGGCGGTGTAGGCAACCATGCCGCCTTGCCCGACCATCCATGACGAGGACCCGAAATTGATGATCGAGCCCCACGTTGCAGCCTTCATATCCGGCAGCACGGCTTGGGCCGCGAAGAACTGATGCTTGAGATTGACGGCAAAGCGCTCGTCCCAATATTCAGGGGTCACGTCTTCGCTGGCGTGGCGATCGTCGCGTGCTGCGTTGTTCACGAGGATGGTAATGGGGCCCAGCGCCTGGCGTGCATTCTCGATCGAGCGTCGCAGCGCGCCCGTGTCCCTGACGTCGCACCGCTCGAAGTAGTAGTTGGCGCCGAGGCTGGCCAACGCGCCCTGGACAAGTGCTGATGCCGGCTCATCGACATCAATGAAGGCCACCTTGCTTTTTTGTCGCGCAAAGGCCGTGACAACCGAGGCGCCAATACCGCTGCCGCCGCCGGTCACGAACACGGTGCGGTTGGCAAGCGATGGGTAGACTGCTTCTGCCCCGGTCATGAACTTCTCCCATTGCCCATTCTGCTGCGAACTATCCATCCCAAAGGCATCTGCCGGCAAGGTCAGGCCATCACACGTTGTTTGAGCTTCGCTCAGCTCTTTTGCGTCTTCACGTGCTGACGCATGACGATGTCGTAGCTGTGATTGCCAAAGCCTTTGCCGAAGATGTTGACCCCGCCCGGATGGCGCGCGCGCTCGTCGATGCCGACGCGCAAACGGATCGAATGATGCTCGCCCGTGCGCAGTTGGGCGAGCGTCACGTGCGACATCTTGGCGTTGCCTTGAAAGGTGCCGCGTTCATCGATACGCCACGTCGTCAGGTCCCCGTATTGCGATCCCTCCAGCTTCCACCAGCGTGGCGTGTAGCGGCCGCGCCGATCGCCGAAATCGCCTGGCGACGTCCAGGTCCCGATCTTGACCTCGTTCACCCACAGGCTGATGTCAGAGGGCCAGTTGGCGTTGGTGCCCGGCACCTCGGACGACAGCTCGAGCACAAATTCAAGTGCTTCGAGCTCGGCCTTGAGAGCCTTGGCGTTGTTGGGGAACTGGTATTCGACAAAGCCGCGCCCGAACCACAGTAGGGCAGTTCTTACGCGGGCGGGATCGAGGAACAGATCGGGCACATCGAGCGCGCCGATCACGCCCTCCGTCGAGCACAGGCCGCAAGGAGCGCTGACCTTGCAGCTCGTGTAGAGCCCGATCGGCATCTCCACCTCGATGACGTTCTTCTTGCGCCGGGCGGGCTCGATATCGAGCGCAATGATGACCTCGTCGAAGCGAGCCGTGCATATCTTCTGCTGCCCCTTGCGTCCCTTGCTGACGCGCGTGTGGACCAGCTCGCTCTCCTCGAGAACCTGGATATTGGTGGCAATGGTCGACTGCGGTAGCTCGAGGGCCTCGCTGATCTGGTTGACATTGAGCGGTCCACGCCGGCGCAAGAGCTTCAGGATCCTGATTCTTACCGGAGAGGAGAGACCCTTGACGACGTTGATATCCCGCTCTGGGTTGACGTGCAGGTAGGTGCGCCCGGTGCTACCAGGCGCCGCCAGCCCCGTCGGCGTACCTCGGCGTGTTGTGCGATCCGACATCGAGCAACCATTCCCTTGCCGCTTGGACCTCTATCGGGTTGCTTCCCAACGGATAAGGTTCCAGGACGCTGGGGCGAGCCTCACGCGCAGCTTGCCCTTGTCGCTGTCGACGCCCTTGAGCGGCGCCGGCTTGATGCGCTCGGGCGCCGACTTGCTGTTGACGGCCTTGAGGTCGTCATCGCGCAGCTCCAGCGCTTGCGCGACGAGGAGATTGCCGAAGCCTCGTGCGTCGACGGTAACTGTCATCGGCTGCCGAAGGTCGCGGTTGAGGGCGAACAGGTTGAGGCTGCCGTCGTTGGCGGCAACTGCGGCCAGCTTCAGATAGGGAGCGGCAGGGATCGGGAAAGCCTGATCGATGACGCCGCGCGGGTCGTAGTAGGAGGCCGCATAGGTCTCGCACTCGACCCTGGTGCGCAGCACGCGACCGCGTCCGAATTTGCTCATCTGCGCGAACGGATAGAAGATGGTCTGGCGCCATGCGGGACCCCCGGTCTCGGTCATGATGGGTGCGATGACGTTGACGAGCTGGGCCAGGCACGCACACTTGACCCGATCGGCATGGTTCAGCAGGGATATGCAGGCGCCACCAAACGCCAGCGCATCCTCCATGGTATAGACTTCCTCCAGGATGGGCGGCGCCACCGGCCAACCTTCCTTGACGCGGTCGCTGCGTGTGCGGCGCGTGCGGTACCAGACATTCCATTCATCGAAGCTTAACATCAGTCGCTTGGTCGAGCGCCGCCGCGCGGCGACGGCATCTGCGATTGCCACAACCTCCTCGATGAAGAAATCCATTACGTCGGACGACGCCAGAAACGCCGGCGTGTCACCTTTGTAGTTGTTGAGGTAGGTGTGCAGGGAGATGAAGTCGATCAGCTCGAAGGTGTGCTCGATCACTTCGTCGTCCCACCGCCCGAAGGTCGGCATGTTGCGTGCGGTGGAGCCGCAGGCAGCCAGCACCAGGCTCGGATCGACCCACCGCATCATCTTGGCGGCCTCAGCGGCCACTCGGCCGTATTCCGTGGCCGTCTTGTGCTCCATCTGCCAGGGGCCATCCATCTCATTGCCGAGGCACCAGAACTTCACCTGGTGTGGTTCCTTGTAGCCGTGCGACCGCCTCAGATCGGCGTAATAGCTGCCGGCCGGGTGATTGCAGTACTCAACGAGATTGCGCGCTGCATCGCCATCGCGAGTGCCGAGGTTGACGGCCAGCATGGGCTCAAGGTCGGCGACGCGACACCAGTCCATGAACTCGTTGGTGCCGAACGTGTTGGGTTCGGTCGAAAACCAGGCGAGATCCAATTTGGTCGGGCGCTTGTTGACGGGGCCCACTCCATCTTCCCAATTGTAGCCGGAGACGAAATTGCCGCCGGGGTAGCGCATGATGGTTGGCCCCAGCTCCTTGACGAGTGCGAGCACGTCGCGGCGGAAGCCCTTTTCGTCGGCCGTCGCATGGCCAGGTTCGTAGATACCGCCATAAACACAACGGCCGAGGTGTTCAACGAAGGCCCCGAACAAGCGCGGGTCGGTGTCGCCGATGGCAAAGTCCCCATCGAGGAGGACGTTGGCTTGTCGCATCTTTGCTGATCTCCTTCAGGGCGGGACCTGCGTCCCGCTCAAATCGATTGGGCCGAACTGAACTCGGGCACAAGAACTGCTTCTTTGAGCCGTCGCGAGTAGGGGTGCTGGGGGGCGGCGAGCACCGTGCGTGCATCGCCGCTTTCGACCACCTTGCCCTCGTGCATGATCAGAATTCGATCGCTGATGTAGTAGGCGGTGGCCAGATCGTGCGTGATGTAGATGAGGGAGATGCCGAGTTCGTCGCGCAGCGTCTTGAACAGATTGACAATCGACATGCGCAGCGAGGCATCGACCATGGATACCGGCTCGTCCGCGACAATCAGCTTCGGCCTGGCCAGCAAAGCCCGGGCAATGGCCGCCCGCTGCAGCTGTCCACCGGATAGCTCATGTGGATAGCGTCCGGCGATCTCCGACAGCGACAGCCCGACCTGACGCAATGCGGCATCGGCGCTGTTGTGTGCGTGTTGCTGATCGTCGGCCGCGCCGAAGTGGCGAGCCGTCAGAAACAAATAGTAGTCGAGTTGACGCAGCGGATTGAACGCCTCGAACGGGTTCTGGAAGACGGGTTGCACGGTGCCCAAGACAAACCTGCGCGCCAGTTTGCCCAGGGTGCGACTGACATCGTGGCCGAGCAGCCGGATGTGGCCTTCGGTCGGTACGTCTAGGCCTAGGATCATGCGGGCAAGCGTGGTCTTGCCGCTGCCGGACTGGCCAACGATGGTCAGTATCTCGGCAACTTCGGTCTGGAGAGCGAAGCTGACATCCGACACGGCCGGCACACGCCGACGCGCCAAGGGGCGGCCAGAGCCGAAGGTCTTGGACACATGTGACAGCTCCAGCAGCGCAGCCGTCATGCGGTGCCTCCGCTGACGGCAAAGCAGGCCACCCGGTGATCCGGTCCGGACGCAGTCATGACCGGGGTCTCTCGACGGCAACGGTCGCCGGCAAGCGGGCAGCGCGGGTGAAACCGGCAGCCTGACGGCGGCGCCGCCAGGTTCGGAGGACTGCCGGTAAGACTGACCCTCGGTGTGTTGTCGCCGATGCGCGGCAGGCTTGCGATCAGGTGCCGGGTATAGGGGTGCTGCGGCGAGGAAAACAGCTCGGGCGTCCTGGCCTCCTCCACCAGTCTCCCGGCATACATGACGGCCAGGCGGTCGGTGACGTAAGCATGCACGCCCAGATCGTGCGTGACGAGCAGAAGCGAAGAGCCCATCTCGCGCTGGATGTTGCGAATCATGTCCAGCACGTCCTTTTGCACGACAACATCGAGCGCCGTTGTGGGCTCGTCGGCAATGACGAAATCCGGCCGGCAGATGGTGGCCAGCGCGATCGTGACGCGTTGGCGCATTCCGCCGGACAACTCGTGCGGATATGCGTCCAGCACACCGGGCTCGAGCCTGACAAGGGCCAAGTGCTCACGCACATGCGTCTCGAAGGAGGCAACGGTGGCCCGCACATGGCGCCCGGCGAAATCTTCAAAGGAGCGTCGCACGCGCCGCACGGGATTGAGGACGCTCATTGAGCCTTGCATGATGTAGGACAGCCTGCGCCAACGCATGGCGGCAAGCTCCGCGCTCGTTGCCTGATGCAGGCCCTTGCCTCCCGGAAAGAAGCTGAACGCAAGTGTGCCACCCACAATCTCGAGCGGCGGTCGCATGGCGGCGGCGATGGTCTTGATCAGCGTGGACTTGCCGGAACTTGATTCGCCGGCCAGCCCGTAAATCTCGTTGGCCCGGACCTCGAACGTCACTCCGTCGACGGCCTTCACTTCCCGCTCGACCCCGAAATGGCGTGTGCGATAGTAGGCTTTGAGATCCTCGACGTGCAGGACGGGGCGCTGAGCGGTCGTGGCCCGCATACTATCGGCGGCAAGGGTAGGTGCCGCCGTCACGACCCGCCTCCGCTACCCAGGCGCCGCAACCGGCTACGCGGATCGATGTGCTCGTTCATCGACACGGCGAGCAGAAACAAACCGATGAACAAGCCGATGATCGAGACGACGGGGAAAGCCAGCCACCACCAAACGCCGGCGACCAGCGCGGTGTGCTGGTTAGCCCAATAAATCATGCCGCCGATGGTCGGGGAATTGATGTCCGTGAAGCCGAGCACCGAGAGGGTCACCTCCAAGCCAATCGACCAGTTCATGTTGTTCATGGTGGTCGCGAACACGATCGGCATTACGAATGGAAGATGCTCGCGCGCCAGGATCTGACGCGTCGACATTCCGGAGAAGACGGCGGTGTGCGTGAATTCGCGCGTTCTCAGACTGAGAGCCAGCGAGCGGATCAAGCGCGCATCATAGGCCCAGCCCAACAGGGCCATGATGACCGCCAGCGTGGTCCACGACATGCGGTCGCGCAGCACGAAGTAGAACAGCACCAGGATCGGGAACAACGGGATTACGATGAACGTGTCGTTGATGGACATCAGCACGCGATCGATCCAACCGCCCTTGTAGCCGGACACAAGCCCGATAACGAGCGACAGGATGCGGCTGAGAAGGGCGACGACGATGCCGAACGCCAGCGTGTTGCGGATGGCGAACGTCAGATGCCAAAAGACGTCCTGGCCCCGCGATGTCGTACCGAACGGATGCGCAAGACTCGGCGGCATGTCGGGCGCGACCACGAAGGTGTCGATCGGGGAATAGGGTGAAAACAACGACAGGGCAGACATGCCCGCCACCAAGCCGACCAGGATTGCACCGATCCGGAACTCGACGTTGTAGCGCAACAGGTCGCGGAGGGTGGTCAGCATCGGCTCAAGCAGTACGAACGCGGGGGTCCAACAGCGGGTAGACGAGATCGATGATCAGAACTGCGGTCGATACGCCGATGATCGAGATCGTCGCCACGCCCAGCACGAGGCCATAGTCGCCGGCATAGACTGCGGAAACCAGCAGCGAGCCGACCCCCGGATAGCCGAACACCTGCTCGGTGATGATCGCCCCGTTGAAAATTGCACCGAGCGACAGGGCAAGGCCTGTCACCTGTGGCAGTAGCGCGTTGCGCATGACATACGACCCGAGGATGCGTCGCTGATCGACCCCGGCCAGTTCGGCGTAGACGACGTAGTCCTCGCTCACAATGTTGGAGACCAGCGAGCGCATGCCCAGAAACCATCCGCCGAGACCGACGAGCATCAGCGATAGAGCGGGCAGGATGGAATGCTTCAGGACACTCAGCACAAAGGTCGGGTTGAGGCCCTGCTCGATGTTCATGCCGTAGCCGCCGGCGATTGGCAGCAGCGGCCACAGGTAGCCAAACATGACGAGCAGCACGAAGGCGACAATGTAATAGGGCACGGGATGCAATCCCATGGCGATGACGGCAAGAAATTTGAGGCTCGCCTTGTCCTGGTAATATCCGGCAAGCCCACCGAGTAGATTGCCGAGCAGCCATGTCAGCAGGGTCGCCGTCGCCAGCAGCCCGATCGTCCAGGGCAGTGCGCGCGCAATGAGTGTCGATACGGGCGTCGGAAACGCTGAAAGCGACGGGCCGAAATCGGCAACAGCGATGCGTCGCCAAAAGGCTATGTACTGCTCGTAGGGCCCACCGGTCAGGCCATAAAGCTCGCGCAGCGATTGGCGCATCATGTTGATCGCCTCGGGCGAGGTATTGCCGAACGAGGTGACCGCCGCAATCGACTGCTCGACCGGATCGATCGGCGTCGCATGCGTAATGACATAGGTCAGGTTGATGCCGATGAAGACTACAAGCAGGAACTGGAGAAGCCGTTGCGCGAAATACTTTGCGTAGAAACGCATTGGCTACGATGGTCCCCGGCCTTCAGCTTTTCGGCTTCAACTTCACGAACATGGCGCGCGAGTTGGCCCAATTCGGAACCGGATCAGTGTAGGGGTCTGCCGACGTCGGGTATCCGGTCCAATAGGTCGTGTCCATTACGGTGAAGACGTTATAGGCCATGAGCGGGATGGTCGGCATCTCGCGCACGGCGATCTTCACATACTCGCGCCCGAGCTCCAGCCCCCTAGGGTCATCGAAGCCGACCTTGCGGATATCCTCGATGATCTTGTCGAGATCGGGATGAGACCAGCGCTGCCAGTTGCGGGCAGGCTGCGGCGTGCCGGGTTGTGCCACGAATTGCGAGTGCCAGCTGTCCAGGAAGTAGGACAGGTCTTGATGCCCACCCCAGGTCTCGACGCTCCAGGTCATGATTGTGTCGAAGTCGCCGGCCGCGCGACGCGTTACCAGTGTGCCCTGCGCGACGTCAACTTTCGCATCGATGCCGAAACGTCGCCACTGCTCGACGATCATGGAGCCGGCGCGCGTCATGACTGGCCGCGTTTCACCTTCCACCACGACGCGCACCGTGAACGGCTTGCCGTCCGGTGTTTGCCAGCTACTGCCTGCCTTCTTGAAGCCCGCCTTCTCGAGCAGTTCGGCGGCCGCCTGCGGATCGGCCTTCCACCAGCCCATGCCGAATGCTGCTGCAATCGCCTTGGCATCGCTTGGTATTTGGTCGCCCATGGACGGCCGCAGCATGTCGGCGATTTGCTTGCCGACCGTTGCATCGTAGGGCTTGATGGTACGCTTGCCGGTATCGAGTTCGAAGCCGGCAAGCCAGTCCTGCATAGGTGCGTGATAGAACTCGGGATGCCTGCCTGTCGGCGGAACACCGATCGCCGAGATGGTGGCCGCGCCGCGATAGGACGCCATCGACACGGCTTTGATGTCGATGAGCAGGGCCAATGCCCAGCGCACGTCCCGGCTCTTGAACAGCTCGTTCTGCGCGTTGAAGATCAGCGCCGGCAGAGTTGGATCGGGATGCGCGTAGGGGAAGCCTTTGAACCACGCAACGGAGCTCTTTGACTGCTTGGCAAGCGTGAACATCCCTTCCGGCGCCACGTCGTGGATGACGTCGAGCTCATGGTTCATCTGGGCGATCACGCGCTTGTCGGGCGGGCCGGGATCGACGTAGGCAAGATATTTCGGGCCCGGCTTGCCATACGCTCCCAATGTGGTGCGCTGCCAGTCGTCGCGTAGCCGCCAGATGTACCAGCGGCCTTCGGGATCGTAGTTGTGCAGGACGTAGGCGCCGAGCGAAACCGGCTTGTTGAAGTCGAACTTCAACGGGTCCTCGACCTTCTCGAACACGTGCTTTGGCATGATCCACACGGCATTCCAGCGCACCGTGAAGAGGGCGTGGAAGCGCGAGTTGGGCTTCTTCAACGTGAAGCGAACCGTGTAAGGGTCGGGCGCCTCGACCGCCTCGACATTGAGGCTGAGGGCAGCGCTCCAGCGCATGTTCTTGTGCTTGATCTGCGTCGTTACGGTGTGGACAACATCGGCTGCCGTGAACTCGACGCCGTCGCTCCAGTAAATGCCGCGACGGAGCTTGACGGTCATCTCGGTGAAATCAGCGTTGTAGGCCGGCTTCTCGACCGCCAGCGAATTCTGCCAGACGCCGTCGAGACCGCTATTGGGGTCGATGTACCAGAGCGTATCGAGTGCCGCCTGCTGCAAGCCGTTCGACTGGCTGCCGGCGTTGATCGCCCAGATATTGAACCAGCCTGCGTTCTTGATTGTGCCTTCGGGGTTCTCAAGGATCAGTGTTTCGTTGCGCGGCAGGTTGGCAAGCAAGCCCTGAGCTGCGCAATCGCGCGCTAGCGTCACCAGGCCAAACGACATGCACAGAATTGCCGCAATGCAGGAAAGCACGCGCCGCATTGGTTTCCTCCTCGAAGCACCGAGACTGACGCTCGGTTTGGTTCTTCGAACGCTACACCTGGCACGGCGGAGGTAACAAACCAAATCTGATAAGTATCAAATACTCTGATGCAGTTCCGTGCGGTAGAACGAGCAGCCGAGGTGGGTGCAGGCCCCGTTGTCGAGCATTGGTCGTCGCAACGCTGGATGCGTCAAGCATCCACATCCAGCATGGCTCGCCCAGGCGACCGACGCTGCGATCGTCCCTTCACGATCTGCCGCCGTCGACGGAAAGTATCTGTCCGCAAATCCATGCTGCCTGAGCACTAGCCAGAAAGACCACGGCGTTGGCGATATCTTCGGCGCTACCCAGGCGACGGGTGTGGATCGACTGGATGAGCCGGCTCTGCCCGTCGGGTCCATAGCCATGCCATTGCCGCTCGGTCGTCGGATTGGAGCGCACGAAGCCCGGCGCCACGGCGTTGCAGGTTATGCCGTAGGGGCCGAGGTCCTGTGAGAGCTGTTTCGTCAGACCGACCAGCGCGTGCTTGGCTGCCGTATAGGCCTGAATGCCGGTGAGGCTCGGCCGCAGGCCCGCACCTGATGCGACGTTGATGATGCGACCGAATTTGTTTGTCCGCATCGGCACGCTCGCGGCCTGGGCCAGCCAGAAAGCGGCATCGATGTTTGCCGCAAAGATAACGCGCCAGTCGTCTTCACCCACCTCTTCGATCGGTCGACCAATCTGACCTCGTACGCCGCCGGCGGCCTGCGCCAGAATGTCGAGACGGCCATCGCTGGCCACAACCTTGTTGACCAGATCGTGGGCGTGCGCGCGCCGCGCCAGGTCCACTTGGTGGCATCGCAAGCCAACAGCTTCCTGCTTAGTGGCCCAGGCGAGTGGTTCGATATCGGCCACATGCACCTGCGCGCCTGCGTCCGCCAAAGCCAATGCAATGGCGCGGCCAATCCCCTGTGCCGCGCCGGTTACGAGTGCGACCTGTCCATCGAAGCGGATCTGCATGTGGCGATCAGGACCTCGAGGGTTTCATCGGACAGCGTCCGGCGGCCGTCTTCAATGTCGTGGATCAGCTGGACGAGCGTATCGATCGCTGGGGTGGCAACGCCTGCCTCGCGGCCGAGTGCCGCAATTATGCCAATCTGCGCATCAACCTCGGTTTTGCGCCTGCGCACCGCGAGATCGCGCCAGATGCCGGAATGCGTTTTCGCGGTCCGGCTCGTGTACTCCGCCAGCCAACCAATGACGGCCTGCTGGCGCCTATCGCCGCCGCCGGGCAGAAATGCCGCCGGGTCGAAATCGCCGAAGCCGACGGGAGTAACGCTGCGCGCTTTGGCAACGGCCATGACCTCGCGCCCGAGCGCGAGCCAGACCGGCATGCGCCGCGGGTCGGCAAAATTGTCGGCCATCGAGCCGTGCGTCAGCGCCGTGGCAAACAACATCGCGCCGTAGGCGAGCTTGCCCCACAGGTAACCCCAGATGTTGTCGGTCAGGATGGCATCCGGTTCGAACGTCTGCAGCAGCGTGTGCATATCCCGAGTGCGCTCGCGAACCGTGCCGTCAGGTTCGCCAACCACCACGGCGCCCCGATTGCCGTAAAGGATGCGTCCCGGCTCGAGCCAGTCAACGCCGAAGTTGACAAAGGCGCCCATGGTACGCGATCTGCCGACACGACGTTCAATTGCAATCTCGTTGAGACCGTTCTGTGCCGAAAGCACGAAGCCATCGGGCGCCAGGTGCGGTCGGAGCTGCTCCAGTGCCGGCTCGGTGGCGTGCGCCTTGACCGCGAGCACGATGCGCCGAAACGAGCCCTCAAGCTCGTCCGGCGTGACGGCTGGGACGACGACCTTGAATGTCTCCACGGGGCCCGTGATTTCGAGCCCCGTGGTACGGCACGCCGCAACATGGTCGTCGACAATGTCGACCAGCAGCACGGGCAATCCGGCGCGCGCCCAGTAGGCGCCGAGCGTGCCGCCGATCGCGCCCGCGCCCCAAATCAAGATAGGTTCGCGTGTCATCACCATCGTAGCCGGGGCCAAGGATCTCCGGCTACTGTACGGGCTTGATATTCATGGCCAGGGTGTCCTCGTCCACGCGAGCTTTGATCGTTACCTTGCCCTTTTGCATCGCCCATGCCGAGCCGACCGCTACGATCGGAAGACGCTGGCGATCTTTGAGGATCAGCTCGTTCGCCTGCTCAAGCAAGCCGCGGCGCTTGCCTTCGTCCATCTCGACCGCCGCATCCTGGATCAGCTTGTCCATCGCAGGGTTCTTGTAGCCCAGCACATTGAACGCGCCGAACTTCTTGTCCTTGTCGTTCGAGTGAGCCATCGACGAGAGCGTATAGTGCGCCTCGCCGGTTAGCGTGCCCCAGCCCGACATCGACATGGACAGCTCGCCCCGCGTCCGCGCCGGGAAGAAGACGGAGGCCGGCTGAGCATTGGTGCGGGCCTCGATGCCGATGGCGGCCAGCATCTGCGCAATCGATGTGCCGACCTGGCTGTCGCCGGGCAGGCGGTCCTGCGTGAAGCTGAACGTCACCCTGAAGCCATTGGCATAACCGGCATCCGCCATCAGCTTCTTGGCTGCGGCAACGTCATACTTGCGTTCCGGCAGCGCCTTGTTGAAACCGAAGATCGAGGGCGTGACCAGCTGGTTGGTCGGTTTACCGAGCCCCTCCATAGCAATGTCGGCGAGCGCCTTGCGATCGATGGCGAGATCGATAGCTTCGCGCACGCGGATGTCGAGGAGAGGGTTCTTGGGCAGCGCTGAACCATCCTTGGCCGTGATCTGTCCGGCCGGCGGCTGCTCGCGCACGTCCATTTCCAGGTTAAAGACGTAGACCGTGTCGACTTTGACGACTGTCAGCTTGGTGTCCCTCTCGAGCGTGGCCACATCGGAGGCCGGCACGCGCGTGATGAGGTCGAGCTGGCCCGCCTTGAGCTGGGCGACGCGGGCCGCGTCGTTGGGGATTTCCTTGCGTACGACCTTGGCCCACGGTTCTTTGCTGCCCCAGAAGCCGTCGAACCGGTCGACCACCAATTCGGCCTTCGGCGTCCACGAAACGAACTTGTAAGGACCTGTTCCGGGTGCGGCCTTGCCCGAGTTGAAGGCTTCGTTGGCCGTCTCTTTGGTCAGTCCGGCTGCGGCTTTGTGCGACACGATGAAGAGGCGGATGAAATCGTTGGGCAGATTCGGTGCCGGACCGTCCGTGACGACGTGAATCGTGTGCGGATCGACGATCTTTGTTTCCTTGACGCGCCGCACATAAATGGTCGTTGGGTTGGGGCCCGCGACCATCGGAATGCGTTCGATCGAAAACTTCACGTCCTCCGCCGTGAAGTCCGAGCCGTCGTGGAACTTGACGCCCTTGCGCAGCTTGAACTCCCAGGTGGCCGGATCGATCGCCTTCCAGCTCTCGGCGAGCCGCGGCTCGAGCTCGAGACCGTCACCCGACCAGACCAGGGTATCGAAGATGTGCTTTAAGGCCTCCGCGTGGGTGCCGGTGGCGGTGAAATGCGGGTCGATCGAATCGGGCCCGCCGCGGACGCCGATGGTCAGCGTTTGGGCGCAGACCGAGCCCACCGCCACAATGCTCATGACACCGGCCACAATGAAGGGCCGGGCAACGCTGGCGAGCGCGAGTGGTTGTTTCATGACGCGGTCTCCCTTTGAACGACAGTCGGCCAACTGGCCTTCCCGAGAATGACTTTGGTAAGCAGCCGGTTCAGTGTGTGCTGTTCTGCCGGCGTCAAGGCCGACGCCATCGCTTGTTCATGCGCCACGAATGCGGGCACCGTCTCTTCGACGATCCTGCGTCCCAGCCGTGTCAGATGCAGTCCGAGGCGTCGGCGATCGGCGCGATTCTGCGTGCGAAATAGCAGCTTCTTTGCGATCAGGTTGTTGACGGCGCGGCTCAACGTATTCTTCGGTCGTGCCGAGGACTCGGCAATGTCGTCAGCCGTGATGCCGTCCTTCAAACCGACCGCGTAAAGCACGACGTGCTCGGGTGCCGTCATCTTGTAGCGCTGCGCAATCCAGGCGTAGAGCGGTTGATTGAAATGATGCGCGATGTAGTTGACGCGGAACGATAGCCAGCATGGATTGTGCCAAAGCTTGATGCCGACCATCGGGTGCAGATCGGCTGGCGACACCTGGCAAGCCGCAGCCTGCGCCTCCCCTACCTCCCGGTCACGTTTGATCCGCTGTCGCATGGCGGGAGCACCGCTTGATGGTTCCAGATGGAACTTGACGCACGGAGGGCATCTTCGTCAAGGTAGTTCCGATTGGAACCAAAGTTAGGAAGCGAACGGTCAATGCGCATCGCCGACATGAACTGGATGCAGGTGCGCGAGCACGCCGCCGGCGACGATCGCGCCGTGCTGCCAATCGGCTCGACCGAGCAGCACGCGTTTCTGAGCCTTGCGGTCGATGCCATACTATCGGAACGTGTGAGCGTTGAGGCCGCAGAACCGCTGGCCGTTCCTGTGTTTCCGGTGATCAACTACGGCCTGACACCAAACTTCGTCGAATATCCCGGCACGGTGACACTCAGGCTCGCGACGCTTTGCGCCGTCGTCACCGATGTTTTGAACGGCATCGCCCGTTCCGGCTTCAAGCGCATCGTTATTGTCAACGGCCATGGCGGCAACACGCCAGCGCATGCTGCCGTTCTGGAATGGCTCGATTGCCATCGCGGCTGCCAAGTAAAGTGGCACAACTGGTGGAATGCGCCCGAAACGTTGGCAAAGGTGCAGGCGATCGATGCCAAGGCCTCGCATGCCTCCTGGATGGAGAATTTTCCCTGGACGCGGCTCGGCAATGTCGGCATGCCTGCCGAGGCAAAGCCGATGCTGGATCAGGCGCGCTTCGTCCAGCTTGATCCAGTCGCGAAAAAAGCGCTGCTCGGTGATGGCAACTATGGCGGCCTTTACCAGCGCAGCGATCGGGATATGACAGCCGTCTGGGAAGTGGCCGTCGCCGAGACGCGGTCACTGATTGCCGACGGGTGGGCCTGAGCCGCACCATGCGGAGGCGGTGAAATGTTGGGTTTCGTCATCGAGAGGCTGCTGCAAGCGCTGATCGTGATGGCCGTCATATCCGTGCTCGTGTTTGTCGGTGTTTACGCGATCGGCAACCCGATCGATGTCCTGATCTCTCCCGACGCCGATCAGAGAATCCGGCAACAGGCGATCGAGGCCTACGGGCTCGATCAGCCGCTGTGGACGCAATACCTGCACTTCATCGGCCGCGTGTTCACCGGCGACTTTGGTCGGTCATTCGTGTTCAACATGCCGGTGCTGGACCTGATCTTCTCGCGCCTGCCCGCGACGCTCGAGCTGACTGTCGCGGCCGTGCTCGGAGCAACCCTGCTTGGCGTCCCGCTGGGCATGTATGCCGGCTACAAGCCGCACGGGACGCCGTCTAGGCTCATCATGGGGTTGTCGATCCTGGGCTTTTCGGTGCCGACCTTCTGGGTGGGCCTGGTGCTGATTTTCACGTTTGCCGTATCGCTTGGCTGGCTGCCGGCGGGTGGGCGCGGCGATACAGTTGTCATCGGCGGGATCGCCTGGAGCTTTGTCACCCTCGACGGACTGAGCCATTTGCTGCTCCCGGCTCTCAACCTTGCACTCTTCAAGCTGGCCATGCTCATCCGGCTAGCCCGCGCGGGCACGCGTGAAGTCATGCTGACGGACACGGTCAAGTTCGCCAGGGCGGCGGGCGAGGCGGAATGGACGATTTTGCGCCAGCACGTGCTGCGCCTGATTGCGATCCCGCTCGTTACCGTCTTCGGCCTCGAGTTCGGCTCGACGCTGGCCTTCGCCGTCGTCACCGAGACCATTTTCTCCTGGCCCGGCATCGGCAAGCTGATCATCGATTCGATCAGTGTGCTCGACCGCCCGGTGATGGTCGCCTATCTGATGCTCGTCGCCCTGCTCTTCATCATGATCAATTTCCTGGTGGACATCGCCTACGCCGGTCTCGACCCGCGTCTTCGCGTGCGAAGGTCATGATGGACGCGGCATCGCCCTTGGCGCGCTTCTGGAGCGAGTTCCGCGAGAACCCTGTTGCCGTCACTGCGCTTGTCGCGGTCGTCGTTATCTGCGGTATGGCTAGCGCGGCCCCGTTCATCGCCCCGCAGGATCCTTATGATCTTGCCAACCTTGTCCTGATGGACGCACGTAGGCCGCCCGGCTTCGTAGGCTCCAAAGGGTATACCCACGTGCTCGGCACCGATGCGCAGGGCCGGGATCTGCTGTCGGCAATCCTGTACGGGCTGCGCATCTCGATCCAGATCGGCATCCTTGCCGGAGCAATTGCGTTCGTTGTCGGCGTCGCAATCGGCACCAGCGCCGCCTACCTGCGCGGGCGCAGCGAAGCGCTGATCATGCGCATCGTCGACCTGCAGCTTTCATTTCCGGCCATCCTGCTGGCCTTGGTGTTGTCGGCCCTGCTCGGCAAGGGCAGGCTGCCGCTGATCGCGGCTCTGGTGACGGCGCAATACGCCTACTTTGCGCGTACCGCGCATGGGGCAGCATCGGCCGAGCGCAGCAAGGACTACGTAGAGGCGGCGCTTTCAACGCCGCTGCCGGTACGTGCCGTGCTGTGGCGGCACATCTTGCCGAATTCCCTGCCGCCGCTGATCGTTGTGGCCACGGTGCAGATCGCCAATGCGATTGCGCTCGAGGCAACCTTGTCGTTCCTGGGTCTTGGTCTGCCGCCGACCGAGCCGTCGCTCGGCATGCTGATCGCCAATGGCTTTCAGTACATGCTATCGGGCCGCTACTGGATCTCCATCTATCCCGGCATAGCGTTGATTGCCTTGATAGTTGCCATCAACCTCGTCGGTGACCAGGTGCGCGATCAGCTCAACCCGAGGCTCAAGCGATGAGCCAGCCGGCCCTCGAAGTTCGAGATCTTGCGACGCATTTCACGACGAGGTCCGGCGTCCTGAAAGCGGTTGACGGCGTGTCATTCGCTCTGGCGCAAGGCGAGGTCATCGGGCTCGTAGGCGAGTCCGGATCTGGCAAGACGGTGACTGGCTTCTCCATCCTTGGGCTTGTCGACGCGCCCGGCCGCATCGTCGCAGGATCTGTCAAGCTCGCCGGTCAGGAACTGGTCGGGCTATCCGGCCGCGCACTGCGCACGTTGCGGGGCCGGAGAATTGCGATGGTGTTCCAGGACCCGATGACGACCTTGAACCCGGTGCTGACCATCGGCCGCCAGATGCAGCTCGCAATTCTCGCTCATGAGAGGGCCGGCAGCACAGCGGTTCGTGACCGGTCAGTTGCGGCACTTGCTCGTGTCGGCATCCCCGATGCCTATCGCCGCCTGCACGCCTATCCGCACGAGTTGTCCGGCGGCATGCGCCAGCGCGTCGCCATTGCCATCGCGCTCTTGCATCGTCCCGACGTGATCGTGTGCGACGAGCCGACCACGGCGCTCGATGTGTCGATCCAGGCGCAGATTCTGACCGAGATGAAGTCGCTCGTGCGCGACCTTGGTACCGCCTTGATCTGGATCAGCCACGATCTGGCCACGGTGTCCTCGCTCGCCAGCCGCGTGCTCGTCATGTACGCGGGCCGCATCATTGAGGAAGGGCCGACGGCGGGCGTGCTGCGATCGCCGTTCCATCCCTACACGCGGGGACTGCTCGACTCGCTGCCCTCGCGCAGCGTGCCGGGGGGCGATCTTGCGCAGATCCCGGGCTCGACGCCTTCACTGCTGCGCCTACCCGAGGGGTGTGCATTCCGGTCGCGCTGTGCGCGAGCGACCGAGCTGTGCCTTGCGCCGCCGCCGCTCGAGCGGAGCGGCGTGCGGGCCTACCGCTGTCATCATCCGCTGAGCGCGGAGGTCGCCGCGTGAGCTCATTCGTCGAGGTGGAGGACGTATCGAAACTGTTCACGCCACGGCTTTCCGTGGGCGAGCGCATTGCGTCGGCCCTGGGTAGCGCTGTGGAAACCCGCTCGCTACACGCGGTCGACAAATTGTCGCTCAGGATCGATCGGGGCGAGGTCATGGGGCTCGTCGGTGAGTCGGGCTGCGGGAAGTCGACGCTCGGCCGCATCATGGCCGGCATCCTGCCGCCGACGTCAGGCGCTGTTCGCGTCGCGGGCCAACCTGTCATGAGCGCGGGTCGCAAGCCATCGAAGCGCACAACGCGCGTCCAGATGGTGTTCCAGGATCCATTCGCATCGCTCGATCCACGCATGCGCATCGGTGAGACGATCGCCGAGGGTCCCATCGCCCATGGTTTCGTCGACCGCAGTGGGGTCGTGCCCTACGTCGGACAGTGGCTCACCGCCGTCGGGCTGGACCCGGGGTTTGCAAGCCGCTTCCCCCACCAGTTTTCGGGCGGTCAGCGCCAGCGGGTTGCGATCGCGCGCGCACTGGCGATGCAGCCGGATGTGCTGATCTGCGACGAGCCGGTTGCCGCCTTGGATGTTTCGATCCAGGCCCAGATCATCAACCTGTTTCTGAAGCTGCGCCGCGAGCTGAAACTGACCATGCTGTTCATCAGCCATGATCTCGGGGTCGTGCGCCACGTGGCGGATCGCACAGCCATCATGTACCTCGGCCGGATCATCGAGGTCGGCGAGACGCAGTCCCTGTATCAAAACCCCAGCCACCCCTATACGCAAGGCCTGCTGGACAGCGTGCCGAAGCTCGTGCTCGCCGACGACGAGAGCGTCACCTTCCGGCCGATTGAGGGCGAGCTGCCCTCGCCCCTGTCGCCGCCAACCGGATGCCACTTCCACCCGCGCTGCCCGATTGCGGTAGCCCGCTGCAAGGTTGACACACCACAGCTGCGAGCGGCCGCCTCTGCCTCCCGACGGGTCGCTTGCCATCTCGCCCCGCCCGTTGCCTCGCTGGCACCGGCATGAACAACATGACCAGGAGACGTTCCATGCAACCATGGCAATGGCCGGAGGACGAATGGCGCCGGCGTGTCGAGCAAGTGCGTGCAGGGCCATCGCTGAAACCCAAGTCCTGGCCAGGTGGGGCTAAGTGCGCGGTTGCCCTGTCCTTCGACAGCGATCACGAGACCAACGAACTGCGCGACGGCGGCACGTCCATCGGGCGCATGTCCTGGGGGCAGTACGGCAACCGCGTTGGCGTCCCGCGCATCCTCGCAACGCTGTCGAAAGCCGATGTTCGCGCCACGTTTTTTGTGCCGGCGGTCACGGCACTGCTGCATCCCGACGAACAACGCCGGGTGATTGCCGAAGGCCACGAGATCGGGCTGCACGGCTGGATTCACGAGGTCAACTCGAGCCTGCCCGAGGGCGATGAGCGAGAGCTGCATCTGCGAGCAGCCGACACCATCGAGAAGGTCACAGGCGTTCGCGCGGTCGGCATGCGCACGCCGTCATGGGACTTCTCGCCGGCAACACTCAAGATCGAGCGCGAGCTCGGCCTCATCTACGATTCCTCCCTGATGGCGGACGACGACCCCTATGAGCTGGTCGAGCAAGGCGTACCAACTGGCATCGTCGAGCTGCCGGTGGAGTGGATCCGGGACGACGCCGTCTATTTCAACATGGTTCGCTTCCAGGCCTTGCGCCCCTACACCCCGCCTCCTGCCGTGCTCGACATTTTCCGTCGCGAGTTCGACTGCGCCTACGACGAGGGCGGCTTGTTCCTGCTCACCATGCACCCGCACGTGATTGGCTATCGCTCGCGCATTTTCATCTTGCAGGAGTTGATCGCTCACATGCAGAGCCGACCTGGCGTTTGGTTCGGCACACATGCGCAGGTGGCACGATACGTACGCACCGCAATGGCCTGAGCCTAGCCGTGCCGTCACCTTGAGCTAGCGCGTTGCGGGGCTCTCGTTCGTCATCAGTG
>Ga0075421_100003065_pt1 | contig 19969 bp, 17 predicted proteins | sample SoiMetdeltSBSDD5_FD_75292 | JGI IMG/M metagenome (GOLD analysis project Ga0075421, IMG submission 75292) | Bulk soil microbial communities from a Populus tree surrounding site in Tennessee, USA - Soil MetaG P. deltoides SBSDD5 | ecosystem: Environmental > Terrestrial > Soil > Tree plantation... | reverse complement strand
CTGGCACCCTACGGCGGCGACGACGGCCTCGGCTGGCCGGGGCGCACGCTGGTGCTCGGCACCCAGGTGCTCAAGGACGAGACGGCGTTCTTCTACGTCGCCCTGGCAGCCGCCGCCGGCTCCTATGTACTGGCGAGCCGCCTCGCCGCCTCGCGCTTCGGCCGCGTGCTGCGCGGGCTGACGGGCAGCGAGACGCGCCTGCAGGCCATCGGCTTCGCGCCCTATCCGTTCCGGCTCACGGCCTATGTCATCGCGGGGACGATGTGCGGCGCCGCCGGCTTCCTGCTCGGCAACCACGCCGAGTTCGTGAGCCCGGCCTACATGCACTGGCAGCGCTCGGGCGAGCTGATCGTGATCGTGCTCTTGGGCGGCACCGGCACCATGTACGGCCCGGTCCTCGGCGCCGTCGCCTACGTGCTGCTGGAGGAGACCCTGTCAGGCCTCACGGAACACTGGAAGGCGATCCTGGGGCCGATCCTGGTGCTGGTGGTACTGTTTGCCAAGGGCGGCCTGGCCGGCGGGATCGAGCAGGCGGTGGCCGCATGGCGCCGCCATCGGCCTGGTCCGCGCCAGCTGGTCGAGGCGCTCGCCGCGACGGCGGTGCGGCGGGCGGCGAGAATCTCGGCGGCAACCGGAGCTCGATGGGAGCAGACCGGAGCTTGGATGCGCCGGCAGCCGGATCTCCTCCGGCCGACAATCGAGCGCAGTGTTGGCCGCATGGGTGGTCATGTCGCCAAGGCGGGTCGGCGCTGGGATCCCTTGAGGAGAAGTCTGGCGAGCCAAGCCCGCGCGATGGGCAGCATGGTCGAGGACGGCCTTGGCTTCGTGCTCCGGCAATGCCGCCGTCTGGCGCTCGCCCTGGAGCGGCTACTTGGCGCGCTCCTGCTGCGCATCAGGGAGGGCATTGCGCGCGTGCAGGAACGCTGGCATCCGTGGAAGATGGCGCTCGGCCAGCGCCTGGTGTCGCTGATGCTGCTCGCCGAGCGCGGCATCGCCGATGCCGCCCACCGCTGGAGGCGGCGATGAGCTGGCCGCTGCTCGTCCTGGAGCGCCTGCAGAAGGCCTACGGCGCCCTCAAGGTCACCGACGGCGTCGACCTCGCCATCATGGCCGGAGAGACGCACGCCATCATCGGCCCCAACGGCGCCGGCAAGACCACGCTCATCAACCAGATCTCGGGCGCCTCGCTCCCCGACGCCGGGCGTGTCGTCCTCGACGGCCGGGATATCACCCGCCTCGCGATGCCCGCCCGCGCCGGCCTGGGGCTCGCCCGCTCGTTCCAGATCACCCAGGTGCCGCCGCGGTTCACGGCCCTTGAGAATGTGGCGCTGGCGGTGCAGGCGCGCTCGGGCTCCAGCTTTGCCTTCTGGCGGCCGGCGGCGGCCGAGGCAATCCTCAACGCCCCCGCCATGGAGGCGCTGGACGTGGTCGGGCTGGGTGAGCGGGCGCACACGCCGGCGGGCGCACTGTCGCACGGCGAGAAGCGCCGGCTGGAGCTGGCCATCGCTCTGGCGCAGGCGCCCAAGCTGCTCCTTCTCGACGAGCCGATGGCCGGCGTGGGGGCGGAGGAGACGCGCGGGCTGATCGAGACGCTCAAGGGTCTGAAGCGGCGCTACACCCTGGTCCTGGTGGAGCACGACATGCAGGCGGTGTTCGCCCTGGCCGACCGCATCTCCGTGCTGGTGGAAGGCCGCATCGTCGCCACCGGCAGCCCGGAGGCCGTGCGTGCCAACCCGCAAGTGCGGGCCGCCTACCTGGGGAAGGCGGCATGAGCGCGCCTCTGCTCGCCATCTCAGGCCTGGAGGCGGGCTACGATGAGGCGCAGGTGCTGTACGGCGTCGACCTGGCCGTCGGCGAGGGCGAGGTGGTGAGCCTGATGGGCCGCAACGGCATGGGCAAAACCACCACCGTGCTGGCCCTGATGGGCCTCCTGCCGGTCTCGGCGGGCGACATCCGCTTCGACGGCCGACCGATTGCCGGCGAGCCGCCGTTTCGCATCGCCCAGGCCGGCATCGGCCTGGTGCCGGAGGGCCGCCAGATCTTTCCCACCCTCACGGTGGAGGAGAACCTCGTCGCCACCGCAGCGCCGCGTGACGGGCAGCCGGGCTGGACGCTGGAGCAGGTCTACGCCTTCCTGCCGCGTCTCGCCGACCGCCGACGACACTGGGGCGACCAGCTCTCCGGCGGCGAGCAGCAGATGCTGGCCATCGGCCGCGCGCTGATGACCAACCCCCGGCTGCTGGTGCTCGACGAGGCCACCGAGGGCCTGGCGCCCCTGATCCGTGAGGAGATCTGGGACCGCCTCGCCGCGTTGAAGCGCGACGGCCTCTCCATCCTCATCATCGATAAGACCGTGGATGCGCTGATGCAGCTCTGCGACCGCCACCTAATCCTGGAAAAGGGCCGCGTTGTCTGGCAGGGCACATCGGAGGCGCTGGCCGCAGACCCGGCGACGCGGGACCGGTATCTCTCGGTGTAGCATCGAGCGTGCCCGCCTGAGCGGGCAGATGCTAAGCTCGACGGGGCGGAAGCGGCAACGGCTGTCATCGGGGCATTCGCAATGCTGATCTCTCTCTGCAACGAGGTGATACGCGAGCTGCCCTTGCCGCAGCAGCTCGAATTTGCCCGCAAGGTCGGCTACGACGGTGTGGAAGTCGCGCCTTTCACCCTGGGCGACGAGCCGCATCTTCTGCCTGCGGCCAAGCGGGCGGAAATCCGCCGGGCGGCCAGCGAGGCAGGCGTCGCCATCACCGGCCTGCACTACCTTCTGCTCGCGCCGGCCGGCTTGTCGATCACGTCGTCCGATGTCGCCCAGCGCGCCCGCACCGTCGAGGTGATGCGCCGCCTGTGTGGTCTGGCTGCGGACCTCGGCGGCAAGGTTCTCGTGCACGGCTCGCCGGCGCAGCGCCGGCTGGAGCCGGGCCGCGAGGCGGAGGGCCGCAGATGGGCGGCGGAATGCTTCGCCGCGGTGGCCGATGCGGCGGCCGGAGCGGGCGTCACCTACTGCATCGAGCCGCTGGCGCCGCCGGAGAACGAGCTCCTCACCACGGTCGAGGAGGCGGCGACGCTGGTGCGGGCCATCGACCATCCAGCACTTCGCACGATGATTGACTGCTCCGCCGCCGGCCGCTCCGAGGCGCAGGCCATCCCCGACCTGATCCGGCGGTGGTTGCCGACCGGCCTCGTCGGGCATATCCATCTCAACGATCCGAACCGCCGCGGACCCGGCGAAGGTGACCTGGCATTCGCGCCGATCCTGGCGGCGCTCGCCGAGGTCGGCTATCGCGGCATGGCGGCGGTGGAGCCCTTCATCTACGAGCCCGACGGCCCCTCCTGCGCCGCCCGCGCCATCGGCTACGTGCGCGGCGCGATGGAGACGCGCGGATGACGTAGGTTGGGTCGAGCGACAGCGAAGACCCAACACCGGTGATACTGAAACCGTCGAACCTCGAATGTGTTGGGTCTGCGCTTCGCTTGACCCAACCTACGTGTCACGCCACTGCCCGGAGCTGCAACATGGTGATCTCCACACGCGAGCTTGGCAAGCTACCGAACATCGAGGATTTCCGAAGGCTCACTCGGGCATTGGCAATGCTGGATGCGATCATCTCTCCGGAATGGGAATACCGATACTATTCCTTCAATGCTCACTGGGCGGAAGGAGAGATGATGGCATCCATGCGCAACGGCTCCGGCGACCATTGGTTCGCACTCTTGTGCTCGGACGGAATTGCTCTCCATGGACTCGCCCACGAAGCGCCAATGTTTCGCCCCGGCAAGCCTTGGCCGGGACTATTCCAGGAGCTGCCGGCCGCATTTCACCAGAACTTTCTCCGCGAACCCGCGTTCATGACTGAGAACAGCACTTTCTGCATCTGGCGACGGCCGATTGACGATCATTGGTCTTGTGGCCCAGTGGAATTTCCTGCAGGCCATGACCCCGATGGCTCCGAGCGCCTGCTTTCCATCCTGTCTGGAGACGTTGAGCACTACGTTGCTCTTGCCCAAGACTATTACGAGGTGGATATCGAACCGGCAGATGTCGAAGCTGTCTACCGACATTATCCGCTAACGGATACGCTCGTTCGGCGCTTGAACCCGCATGTGGAGCTCGGCGCTCTCGCAGGGGACATGGCAGCGATAGGCTATCCTGAAACGAGCACCTGAACCGTCTTCACGTTGGATACCGCGTCACGATCCGGCTGCACGAGGTCGGCGGAAGAGGCCGCGCAGCCTCCGGTTGACCGCCGAGATGGACCAGAGGATCGACAGGATGGTGATGGCGGAGAGGATGGCGCACACCGGGCGCGTGAAGAACGGCACGAGGCTGCCCCCGGAGAGCACCAGACCGCGCGTCAGGTTCTTTTCCAGCAGCTCGCCCAGCACGAGCCCCAGGATCATCGGCGCCATCGGGAACTTCAGCTCGCGCAGGATGAAGCCGACGAAACCGAAGAACAGCATGACGTAGATGTCGAACACGCGCGAGGTGATAGCGTAGGCCCCCACCACGCACAGCACGAACACCACCGGCATCAGCCGCTCGCGCGGCACCAGCAGGATCCACAACAGCGGGCGCACCAGGGTGAGGCCGAACAGCAGCTTGCTCATGTCAGCGATCACCAGCATGGCCACGATCTGATAGAAGAACTCCGGCGTCTGCAGCATCAGGTTGGGGCCGGGGTTCAGGTCGTGGATCAGCATCGCGGCCATCAGCACCGCCGCCGGAGCCGAGCCCGGAACGGCCAGCGTCAGCACCGGGATGATAGCGCCGGGCACGCAGGCGCTCTCGCCGGTCTCAGCCGACATGAGGCCTTCCACCGAGCCCTTGCCGTACTTCTCGGGCTCCTTGCTGGCGCGCCGCGCGGCGGCATAGGACGACCACGCGGCCGTGTCCTCGCCCAGGCCTGGCAGGATGCCGATGAAGGTGCCGATGGCGCCGGAGCGGAAGATGGTGCGCCAGTGCTGGAACACGTCGCGGATGCGCGGGAGGACGGAATCGATCTTCGACGACACCGCCTTGACGGCCGGCCCGCGCATGGCCTGCAGCACCTCGGCCACGCCGAACGCGCCGACCAGCGCCGGCAGCAGACCGATGCCCCCGGCCAAGTCGGTGCTGCCGAAGGCGAAGCGCTGGTAGTTGTAGTGCGGCTCCTGGCCGATGGTGGCGATCCACAGCCCGAGGAAGCCGGCGAGATAGCCCTTGAGCGGATCGCCCCCGGCCAGCGTGCCGGCGATGACGATGCCGAACAGCGCGATCCAGAAGAACTCGAAGCTCTGGAACCTGAGGGCCATCTCGCTCAGCACCGGTGTGAAGGCGGCCACGCACAGCGTGCCGAACAGGGTGCCGAGCCACGATCCGGTGGTCGAGATGCCCATGGCGCGGCCGGCGAGGCCCTGGCGCGCGAGCGGGTAGCCGTCGAGGGTGGAGCAGGCGGAGGCGGGCGTGCCGGGGATGTTGAGGAGGATGGCGCTGCGGCTGCCGCCGTAGATGGCGCCCACGTAGACGCACACCAGCACCAGGATGGCCTCGGTGTGGGGCATTGAGAAGGTGAGCGTCGTCATCAGGGCGACACCCATGGTCGCCGTCAGGCCCGGCAGGGCGCCGACGACTATGCCGAGGAAGGTTGCCCACAGCACGGTGAACAGCACGCCCGGCGTCATGAAGCCTGCGAACGCGCCGCCGAAGCTGGCGAGGCTGTCAAGCATGGGCGGGTCTCAGACTGCCGAGCGCGACTTTCCACCCGTCATCCCGGACGGAGCAATGCGAGCGCTTGCGCGAGCAGTGCTCCGATCCGGGACCTCGGGAGTTCGACTCGTTGATGGAGGTCCCGGATAGCCTCGCTGCGCTCGGCTTCCGGGATGACGGGTGATAGCCTGTGCTCGCTGGCGTCATTGGGGTCACGGCAGGCGGACGTAGAAGAGCTTCTCGAAGACCAGCGAGACAGCGGCGCCGGTGATAAGACCCTGCAGGACGGCAGTGCCGAGACGCACCGCGCGCCGCGACCAGGCATCGCCACTGCGCCATTCGAAAAGGGCTATGAAGGCGGTGACGAAGGTGGAGGCAGCGGCCCAGAACGGCATGCGCCCGATCAGGCCGACGCAGAAGATCAGGCCGAGAGCTGCGGCCATTGCGAGGCGCAGGTTGCTGGAGCCGTCCGCCGCTTCGCTCTGCACAAGCTCGCCGGCGCGGCTGCGCTGCCGGGACCGCACAATCAGCCACACGCTGAGAGCGGAGATCACCAGACCATAGATGCCGGGCACCAGGCCGGGCGCGGTGTAGATCTCGCCCTTCTGCTCCTTGAAGGTCGGCATCTGCACCGCGAGAGCCAGGATGGCGAGGCCGAGCGCCAGGAAGGCGGCGCCCGTCCACAGGTCCACCCGCGGCGGCAGTGGCTTCTCGTGGGGGAGGATGCTTGTGGCCTCGTCAGCCATGTCGGTGCGTTCCGAGGCAATTGGCGCAGTAGCACCACAGGCCCGCGCCTTTCCGGCAAAGGATAGCTGGAACGTCAAGCGGATCGCTTGGGGCCGGCTCTCGCTTGCTCCGCAGTCGCAGCGGTGCACCGAGCCTTGGCGCGGCGCCCCTTCTCCCCTTGGGGAGAAGGTGGCCCGAAGGGCCGGATGAGGGGGCCTTCCGAACAAGAAACTCCCCCCTCACCAGTTCGGCCAAATGACTTACAGCCGCGCCTGGGAGGTTGTGTACCTGGACCGCGTATCGCGCGCGGCCGTAAGTCATGGCCTCACGTCCTCTCCCCAAGGGGAGAGGGAGCAGCGTGCGCCGATAGCATTCCTCCCTCATTGCCGCTGGATGGTGAGGATTCACAGCCGAGGGATGCCGAGCGTATCGGGCGAGACCTTGGCTTTCCCGGCATCGAAGTAGAGCCAGGCCGAGTAGCGCACCATCTTGAAGGACTCCCGCTCCGCCTCGTCTCCATGCAGCGGAGCGAACAGCGCGCTGCGGGCGTTGGCGTACTTCTTGAGCGCCTCCGAGCTCTTGATCTTCTTCTCCCAGACCTCGCCCATGGTCTTGACCACGCTGTCGGGCGCGCCCTTCGGCACCCAGATGCCGAAATAGTTGATCGGTGCCGGCATGCTCGGCAGCCATTTCGTGGTGGGTGCGATCTCGCCGTAACCTTCGAGCGTGATCGGCTTGTCGGAGAGGACGGCCAGCGGCACGAGGCGCTTGGCCTTGATCATCTCCGTCATCTCGACCAGCAGCTGCGAGACCGCCTGCGTCTCGCCGGACACCGCCGCCAGAACCGCGGGATTGCCGCCGTCGTAGGTGACGTGCTTGTAGTCGATCTTGCTGGCGGCCCGCACCGATTCCATGAAGTTGTGGCCCGCGGAGGACAATCCGGCCGTGGCGATGGTGACCTTGGAGCCGTCCTTCTTCATGGCCTCCAGCAGCTGGCCAAAGTCCTTGAACGGCGCATTCGGGTTGGCGGCGACCGCGGTCAGGTTGGCGACGGCGAAGTAGAGGTGCCAGTCCTTGATGCCGGTATCGAGCAGGCCGAGCACGCGATAGGTGCCCACGTCCGTGGCCGCGCCGGCGGCCCACGTGTAGCCGTCCTTCGCGGCGTCGAGCGCGTTCCTGGTGCCGACCGAGCCCGATGCGCCCGGCTGATTGACGACGATGAACTTCTGCTTGAGCTCGGCCTCCAGCTCGCTGGCGACGATGCGTGCCATCTGGTCGGTGGAGCCGCCCGCCGCCCACGGCACGATGATGTTGACGGGACGATCGGGCTTCCAGCTGTACTCCTGTGCCGCTGCCGCGGTGGCGAGGAGGCTCGTAGTGAGGAAGCTGGCGGCGCAGCCGATGAGCGTTGCGAGCAGTGGGCGCGGTGAGAGCGGACGCATATCAATCCCCCGGGATAAGGCCTTGCCTCCTGTTCTAGATTACTCAAGACTGCCGGGGCAAGCATCGCTTCGCCGAAGCCGGCGCTTCGATTGATCCTGGGCGAGCGATGCGAGAGGGAGCCCATTCCGCGAGACCGGCCCGTGAGCAGCACAACCGCAGCGGTGAAGGTGAAAGTCGAAGCGGTCGACTGCTTCGAGCGAGACTTCACGCTCCGCCTGCCGTTCCGGTTCGGGGTCATCACCGTCACCGAGGGCACGCAGGCGGTCGTCCGCGCCACCGTCGCGCTGGAGGACGGGCGCACCGCTGTGGGCGTCGCCGCGGAGAGCCTCGGCGCCAAGTGGTTCGACAAGAGTCCGGCGTTCAGCGACGCGCAGAACCTGGATCAGCTGAGGCAGGCGCTGGGCAACGCCATCGCCCTCTATCGCGCCCGCGGCTGGAGCACGTCCTTCGGGCTCTATGCCGACACATACGGCGAGCAGCTCGCGCGCGGCGGCGAGCTTGGCCTCGTGCCGCTGGTGGCCTCCTACGGCCCCGCCCTGCTCGACCGCGCCGTTCTCGACGCGGTGGGGCGGGCGACGGGCCTGTCGTTTGCCGAGACGATCCGCCGCAACGTCGCGGGCATCGAGATGCGCGAGGCGCTCACGCCCGACCTTGCGGGATTCGATGTGGTGGGGTTCCTGGGCGCCCTGCAACCGGGCCGCGACATCGCCGTGCGCCATACGGTGGGGCTGGTCGATCCCATCGTTGCGGCTGACCAGACGCCGGGCGAGCGGGTCAACGACGGCCTGCCGGAGACGCTGGAGGAGGTCGTCCGCCACTACGGTACGCGCTACTACAAGCTGAAGGTCGGCGGCGATGTGGCGGCCGACCTCGATCGGCTGCAACGGATCGCTGCGGTGCTCGACCGGGACGCCGGCGACTATCTGGCGACGCTGGACGGCAATGAGCAGTACGACAGCGTCGAGGGCATCGCCGAGCTGTGGAGGCGCATGGCTGAGAGGCCGGCTTTGGCGCAGCTCACCAAAGCGATCCTGTTCATCGAGCAGCCGATCAAGCGGGCTAAGGCGCTCTCGGCCCCGGTGGAGCCGCTGGCGCGGCTGAAGCCGCTGATCATCGACGAGTCGGACGGCGAGCTCAGCTCCTTCCCGGCCGCGCTGGGGCTCGGCTACGGCGGCGTCTCCAGCAAGAACTGCAAGGGCCTCTACAAATCCATCCTCAATGCCGCGCGGGTCGCCCATCTCAATGCCAAGGTGGGGGCCAAGGCCGGGACCGCGCGCTACTTCATGTCCGCCGAGGACCTGACGACCCTGGCCGGGGTCAGCGTGCAGCAGGATCTCGCCCTCGTCTCGCTGCTCGGCATCACGCACGTGGAACGCAACGGCCATCACTTCATCGACGGCATGTCCTTCGCTCCCGAGGTCGAGCAGGCCGTCTTCGCCGGGGCGCACCCCGACCTCTATGAGAGAAGCGGCGGCCCCGCCCGGCTGCGCATCGACAACGGCCGGCTTCAGCTCGCCTCGCTGGGCTGCCCCGGCTTCGCAGTGGCCGCCGACATGGACTTCGCGAGCCTGAGGCCCATGGCCGCGCCGCCCACCGGCCGCATCGCGCCGGCCTATCCCGAGAAGGCCGCATGAACGCCGCGCGTCTCCCGGAGCGGTTCGAGAGCGTGGCCGCGCTCGAGGATTTCATGACCGAGCCGACGCCGGCGCTGATCGAGGATCTGGCGCGCGTGCCGGGTGACATCCTCGTCCTCGGCGCGGCGGGCAAGATGGGGCCGACGCTGGCGCGGCTGGCCAAGCGGGCGGCGCCGGGCAAGCGCGTGGTCGGCGTGGCGAGGTTCAGCGATCCCGCGGCGCGCGCCTCTCTGGAAGCCGCGGGCGTGGAGACGGTCGCCTGCGACCTCCTCGACCGCAGCGCGGTGACGGCGCTGCCGCGGCTCGACAACGTGGTGTTCATGGCGGCCATGAAGTTCGGCGCGGCGGGCAATCCGGCGCTCACCTGGGCCATGAACGTGCACGTGCCGGCGATTGTGGCCGAGACGTTCGCCGCCGCCCGGATCGTCGCGTTCTCGACGGGGTGCGTCTATCCGTTCGTGCCGGTGGCGGGTGGCGGCGCGACCGAGGACACGCCGGCGGTGCCGCCGCCAGGGGACTACGCCAACTCCTGCGCTGGCCGCGAGCGCATGTTCGAGCACTTCTCGGCGCGGCTCGGCACGCCGGGGCGGCTCATCCGCCTCAACTACGCGATCGACATGCGCTACGGCGTCCTGCACGACGTGGCCACCAAGGTGCGGGACGGCGTGCCCATCGACCTCGGCATGGGCCACGTCAACGTCATCTGGCAGGGCGATGCCAATGCCGCGGCGCTGCGCTGCCTCGCCCATGCCACCATGCCGACAACGCCGCTCAACGTGACCGGCGCCGAGACCGTCTCCGTACGCCGGCTCGCCGACGCGTTCGGCCGGCGCTTCGGGCGCACGCCGATTGTCACCGGCACGGAGGCGAAGGCCGGCTGGGTGAGCAACGCGGCGCGCATGGTGGCGGAGCTGGGGCCGCCGCGCGTCCCGCTGGAGGCCATGATCGGCTGGACCGCCGACTGGCTGCAGCGCGGCGGGGCCAGCCTTGGCAAGCCGACGCACTACGAGGTGCGCGATGGCCGCTTCTGACGCGGCGGGCGGCGATGCCGAGGCGGGAACGCCCCCGCCGGTCCTTCGGCTTCGGCCGAGTGATGCCGAGGGGGTCTGGCCGCTGTCCGTGGAAGCCGGCTGGAACCAGGTCGGGGCTGACTGGCGGCTGATGATCGCATCGGGCTCGGCGTTCGGCCTGAAGGACGCAGCCGGCACCTGGATCGCCAGCGCGCTGGCCTTGCCTCTCGGGTCCCGGGTCTCGTGGATCAGTATGGTGCTGGTGACTAAGCCGGCGCGCCGCCAGGGCCACGGCACGCGCCTGCTGCGGCAATGCATGGCCGCCATCGAGGCCACCGGCGGCGCCATCGGCCTCGATGCCACCGAGCACGGGCGGCCGGTGTACCTTCCGCTCGGCTTCCGCGACCTCTATGCGATCTCGCGCTGGAGCCTCCCTCAGGCGGCCCGGGCGACGCCCATCGCGGCACCGGCGGGGATAGCCATCAGGCCGGCCCGCCCGGACGACCTGGAGCGGATCATGGCCAACGAACGCCGATTGAGCGGGCTCGAGCGGCGCGCCATCCTGGACAATCTGCTGGCCCGCGCGCCGCATCTGGCCCTTGTCGCCGAGCACCGCGATGCCAGCCTCGCCGGCTACTGCCTCGGCCGCGACGGGCACCGCGCCACCCACGTGGGACCGGTGATGGCCGAGGAGCAGCTCGTCGGCCTGGCGCTGGTGAGCCGGGCGCTCGCCGGCGTGCGTGGCCCGGCGATCCTGGACGTGCCGGACCAGCACGGGCACATCAGGGACTGGCTGCAGTCGCAGGGAGCCGCAGCGCCACGCAGCTTCATGCGCATGCTGCGGGGCTCGGCGCCTGCGGTCGAGGACGGCAGCCGGATCATGGCCATCGCCGGCCCGGAGTTGGCCTGAGGCGTCGAGGTCGAGGAGTTTTACGAGGATCCGACCATGCCTGGACTGCATTGGAGTGAGCTGCCGGCCGAAGTCCTCGCCATCCTGCGCCGCGGGGCCGTGATCCCCGCACATCCGCTGGCGCTCGACGAGCAGCGCCAGTTCGACCGCGTCTCGCAGCGGGCGCTATCGCGCTACTACATCGATGCCGGATCGGGCGGGCTCGCCGTCGGGGTGCATGCCACGCAGTTCCAGATCCGCGATGTCGGCCTCTACGAGCCCGTGCTCGCGCTGGCCGCCGAGACCGCGCAGGGCTGGGCCAGACGGCCACTCGTGATGATCGCCGGTGTGATCGGCAAGACCGCCCAGGCTGAGGCCGAGGCCCGCACGGCGCGCGGGCTCGGCTATCACGCCGTCCTGCTGGGCCTGGGCGCCCTGCGGGGCGCCGGCGAGGACGAGCTGATCGCGCACTGCCGCGCCGTGGCCGCGGAGATGCCGCTGATCGGCTTCTACCTGCAGACCGCGGTCGGCGGCATCCGCCTGTCGCGGAATTTCTGGACCCGCTTCGCGGCCATCGACAACGTGGTGGCCATCAAGGTCGCGCCGTTCAACCGCTACGCCACGCTGGATGTGGCGTTCGGCGTCGCGGCGGCCGGCGCCGAGGAGCGCGTCACGCTCTACACCGGCAACGACGATCACATCGTGGCCGACCTGGTGACGCCGCTCCGGGTACGCACCGGCGGGCGCGAGGCGACGCTGCGCTTCAAGGGCGGGCTGCTTGGCCATTGGAGCGTATGGACGCGGTCCGCCGTGCTTCTGCTGGAGAGGCTGCACGGGTGCGTCGGCCACGGGGCCATCCCGGAGGACATCCTGGCCCTCGACAGCCAGGTGACGGACTGCAACGCCGTGATCTTCGACGTGGCGCACGACTTCGCCGGCTGCATCCCCGGCTGCCACGAGATCCTGCGCCGCCAGGGCCTGATGCGCACCATTCATTGCCTCGATGCCAACGAAGTGCTGAGCCCCGGCCAGACCGCCGAGATAGACCGCCTTTATGCCGCCTACCCGGATCTCACCGACGACGCTTTTGTCAGCGCCAATCTCTCCCGGTGGAGGAGCTGATCGGTTCAACCACCTCGCGCGGTGAGATGCGACGGGCGGCTAAGGACGCTCGGAACAAAAAGAGCGTCGCCTTCGTGATGACTCCATCCTGCGGCCCGCAGCGAGGGGAACAGTATTGACACCCACCGCCCCCTCTCCCCTCGGGGGAGAGGACGTGAGGCCATGACTTACGGCCGCGTACGCCACGCAGTCATAAGGCTCCCAACCGTGCCACGGCGACCCTTCTCCCCCTGGGGAGAAGGTGGCCCGAAGGGCCGGATGAGGGGGCCTTCGGCACACGCGGAGCCAAAGAAAGGAGCCCCTCACCAGTTCGGCCAAATGACTCAGGGCCGCCCCCTTGAGCTTTGTGCCCGTGGGCGTCCAGCAGGGAGCCAGATAGCCTCGAGCGATTCACTCAATGTCTTCCCTGGCATAAGGTGATGCCGGCGCCGAAAGCGAATCGGCTGGTTTCCACACGCTCCGCACCTGGCTCGACCGTGTGTATCTTTCGACCCGTCATCCCGGACGAAGCGGTGCGAGCCGAAGGCGAGCCGCCGCTCCGTCCGGGACCTCGTCAGATTTCGCAGCGACGTTGCCTCACGAGGTGCCGGATAGCCTCGCTGCGCTCGGCTTCCGCGATGACGGGTGGAAACCTTGGCTCGCTGGCACTACCTGAAGCCGCGAAGCGCCCCGTCAGGGGGGCTCAGGAGATCGCCCATGTACAAGCACATCCTCATTGCCACCGACGGCTCGGAGCTGGCGGGTCGCGCTGTCGCCGCGGGCTTTGCTCTGGCCAAGATCCTTGGGGCCCGGGTGACGGCGGTGACCGCAACCGAGCCCTGGTCGCCAATGGTGACAGGCGAGCCCGGGCTGGTCTTCCCGATCGATGACTACGAGAAGGCCGGCGCCGAAAACGCCAGGCGCATCCTTGCGGGCGTGGCCGGCACCGCCAACGACACCGGCGTCGCGTGCGAGACGGTGCATGTGAGCGACTTCCCGGCGGACGGGATCATCGCCACGGCCAACGACCGGGGATGCGACCTGATCGTGATGGCCTCGCATGGGCGGCGCGGCCTGTCGAAGCTCATCCTGGGGAGCCAGACCTCGCGCGTGCTGGCGCTCAGCACAGTGCCGGTGCTCGTCTGCCGGTGAGCCTGCCCCGGCGGATCAACCTGCGTGAGGCGCAAGTCACCTCTCGCGGCGGCTGGGCCGTGTGGGTACTTGATCGGGATCAGAGTTGATGCGGCAACGGCGATCCGTTGCCGGGCGGATTCGGCTGCCCTTCAATCGAAGACCGCCCAGCGCTCGGACGGCCCGCCGGAGCGCCTGGCAAGGCCCTGGAGCGGCTTCCAGGCCAAGGAGGTGCGGGCCACAGGCCGCCACAAAAGCGGGCACCAGCGGTCAAATTTGTTTGGCACATGCAACCGTCGACGCGGACCTTCGGATCGTGGTTGCCGCGAGCTGGGGTGCACCCACCCGCCCTGCGCCGAGGTGCAGTTCGCCCGGGGCGCATTGATCATCCGGTCGATCATTGGCATCGTCCTGCTTCAGTTGGTCGTCGCGATCGAGCGCGTCGTCTTCCCTGGTCGCCCTGAGCTTCCCCGCCGAAGCCGCCGCGAGCCTGAATCCAACCCCAAACCCGAGCAGAGGGTGGCCCCGATGACATCCATCACAGCCAAGACCATGACCGTGGTGCGCAACGGGCGCGTACTCGACATCCGCGGCCATTGCGCGCCGGCGGCCGACATCCTGATCGCCGGCGACACTATCGCCGAGATCGGCCCGCCGGGCCTTGCCGCCCCCGCCGATGCGGTCGTCATCGACGCCACTGACCGGCTGATCCACCCGGGTCTCATCAACGCCCATACCCACGGCCACGGCAACCTGAGCAAGGGCATGGGCGACCGCCTCACGCTCGAGCTGCTGCTCACAGCCGCGCCCTGGATGAGCGGCAACCGCTCGCAGGAGGACAAGTATCTCGCCACCTACATCGGCGCCCTCGAGATGCTGATGAAGGGCTGCACCGCCTGCTACGACCTCACCGTGGAGTTCCCGCAGCCGACGCCCGACGGCCTCGCCGCCTGCGCCCAGGCCTACTCCGATGCTGGCATGCGCGCGGTGGTGGCGCCCATGGTCGCCAACATCTCGTTCTACGAGGCGATCCCGGGCCTCATGGAGGTGCTGCCCCCCGCCCTGCAGAAGGAGGTGAAGCGGCTGCGGCTGGCGCCCTACGAGGCGAGCCTGGCCGTCATGGAGCAGGTGCTCAAGGACTGGCAGTTCGACCGCGACCTGGTTCGCCCAGCCGTCGCGCCCACCATCCCGCACCACTGCAGCGACGAGTTCATGCGCGGATGCGCTCGCCTTGCGCGCGAGCACGGCGTCGGCCTGCACAGCCACGTGCAGGAATCCAAGGTGCAGGTCATCGTCGGCCTGCAGAAATACGGCAAGACGCCGACCGCACACCTGCAGGAGCTCGGCCTGCTGGGGCCCGATTTCGTCGCCGCCCACGGCACCTGGCTCGACGGCGACGACATGAAGCGGCTGGCCGATCACGGAGCCTCGGTGGCGCACAACCCCGGCAGCAACATGCTGCTCGGCAACGGCATCGCCGCCGTCAAGCTGATGCTGGAGAAGGGGCTCAACGTCGGCATCGGCACCGACGGCGCCTCCTGCTGCGACAACCAGAACATGTACGAGTCGCTGCGCGTTGCCGCCTACGGCTCCAACGTCAAGGGCCCCGACAACGACCGCTGGCTCGCCAGCGAGGACATCCTGGAGGCGGCGACCGCCGGCAGCGCGCGGGCGCTGGGCTTCGGCGGCGCGCTCGGCCGCATCGCCAAGGGCTACAAGGCCGACCTCGTCTTCATCGACCTCAACCACATCAACTGGATTCCGTTGAACGACCCCACCAACCAGCTGGTCCACACCGAGGATGGCACCGCCGTGCATTCCGTGATGGTCGGCGGCAGGATGGTGGTGGAGGGCCGTAGGCCCGTCGGCGTCGATCTCCATGCGCTCGCACGGAAGGCCGAGGCGGCGCGCCAGCGCCTGGCCGAGGCCAATATGCCGAGCAAGGCGCTGTTCGCGCAGCTCGAAGGCCTCATCAACGCCTTCTGCCCCGGCCTCGCCAAGACGCCCTACCACATCAACCACTACGCCGGCGGCAATCACGCGCTCTGAGGCACTTGGCCCATGCATCTCGACGCTGGGCGGATCGCCAGCCGCAAGGCTGTACGTTGATCGCTGCCGCGCTACGCAACCGCCGTCACTCGCCAGAACGCCGATGTGAACCGCACCTCATCGCCCGCCACGAACGGATCGAATGCGGCGAGGACGGCAGCATCCGCTGCAACTCTCGCCGCGTCATCCAGGGTGTCGCGCACCCGGCCGTACGGCCCCATCCGGGTGACATAGATGGGAAGCTGCGCGAGCGGCAGCCGGCAGGCGACATCGACCGGACAGACCTCAATGGAGGTCCAGCCGCTCGCCTCCAGTATGCGCTTCACGCGCTCGGGCGACGCGAAGCCGAACTGGCCTGGGCCGTCGTCGCCGCGCCTCGCCAGCTCGCTCACGACCGCGGACGCCGAGCGCTCGGCCGCGGTCATGAACGGGTTCTCATCGCGGCTGCGCCACGCCACAAACACCAGCTGCCCGCCGGGCTGCGTCGCCCCCCGCAGGTTGGCGAACGCGGCTTCCGGATCGTCGAAGAACATGACGCCCATGCGCGACATGACCGTGTCGAAGCTGCCCGCCTCAAAGGCGTAAGTTTGGGCGTCGGCCTCGATGAACGTAACGTTCGCCGCGCCTGCTGCGGCCGCACGGGCCGTAGCCGCGGCGATCAGGGGCGCGGAAATGTCGACGCCGGTGCATCGGCTGTCGGGCCCGAGCGCCCTTGCCACCGCCAGCGTCGTGCTGCCGCCCCCGCATCCCACATCGAGTAGGCGTTTGCCGCTCGCCGCCACCGCCGCATCGACCAGCAGCGTCTCGAGCGGCCGGAACAGCCGGTCCAGCATGTCCTGCAGGTCCACCCACGTCCGACCGCCCAGATCGTTCCAAAGAGCCGCCTGGGCCTGATTGGGTGCGCTCCGTTCCGTCATCGTGTCCCTCTCGGTCGCTTCCTTCCCTTGTCCCTGCTGGCACCCTTCTTGTTGCGAAGGACTCGATCTCCCGGACGCGGCGGTCGCTCACGGAAGGCTACGATGCCGGACACGGGTGCAGCAATGGCGGAAATCGAGGTACACTGCCGCCGCCGCGATGCGCCATTCGCCAACGCAGCCCGTGCTCCGGAACGCATCCGGTCAGTCTGAAAGCGCGGCGACCAATGACCGCGCTTCGTTCATCAACAGGGAGGAAAAAAAATGCTGCGTCGAATTCTGGCCGGGCTTGCAGCCGCCGCTGCAGCTCTCGGCCTGCTTGCCGGAGTTGCGCTGGCGCAGGACAAGTGGCCGGTCAAGCCGGTGATGATCATCGTGCCGTTCGCGGCCGGCGGCAACACGGACGTCATGGCCCGCATCTTCTCCGAACACCTGTCGAAGCGGCTTGGCCAGCAATTCGTCGTCGAGAACAGGGCCGGAGCGGGTGGTATCACCGGGCTCAACGCCACGGCGAAAGCCGCGCCCGACGGTTACACCATCGCGGTCGCAACGTCGGGCGGCATCGCCATCAATCCGGTGCTGATCAAGGACAAGATCCCCTACGACGTGGAGAAAGACTTCACCTATCTCTACGGCATGGCGGCGCAGCCGAACATCTGGCTGGTGCACCCGTCCGTCCCCGCCAAGACCATGCCGGAGCTGATCGCCTGGCTGAAGGCGAACCCGGAGACGCCATACGCCACCTCCGGCCCCGGCACGACGCAGCACATCTGCGGCGAGATGCTGGCGGACGCGGCGGGCGTGAAGATCTCGCCGGTCTCGTATCGCGCCTCCAACCAGAGCATCCAGGACCTGGTCGGCGGCCAGATCAAGCTCGCGTGCGACAACTTCGCGGTGGCCTACGAGCAGGTGAAGGCCGGCAAGGTGCACGCCGTCTCGGTCACGTCGCCGGGCCGCTATCCGCTGGCGCCGGAGCTCACCCCCGCCTCGGACACGCTGCCCGGCTTCGAGCTGATGGCCGCGTTCGGCTGGGTTGGCCCCGCCAACATGCCGGCCGACATTGCCAAGAGGCTGACCGACGAGTTGCTGGCGGTCGGCAAGGTTCCCGAGGTGCGCGCGGCGCTCGAGAAGTTCGGTGTGCTGCAGACGGAGCTGCCGGGGCCGGCCTACGCCGAGGCGCTCAGAAAGGAGCGTGCCGGCTATGCACGAGTGATCGAGAAGGCCGGGATCAAGCTGCCCTGACACGGTCGCTGCAGGGTCAGCCCCCCGGAGTATCCGGCAGTCGGCAGTCGGGCTTCGGCAGCCGCAAAAGCAGAGACACCCGACTGCCGATTGCCGACTGCCGGGGGGTTGAGTCGAAACTTGGCTGGGGTGGTGTCAGTCGTCAGTTCGGGCGGCCAGCTTGCCCTGTGCGGCCTGCCGGCGCGTCAACCCCGGCACCCAGCGGTTGCTCGCGGGCGAGATAGGTGCTGTTGACCCAGCCGCGCGCCGAGTGGTGCTCCACCGGGCACCACCGCGACTGGCACGCGCCCGTGACCGCTACGCCGCGGCTGCCGGGTGGAAGCCCGCCGACCACTTCGAAGTCGGCCGACGGACCCTTGCGCACGTTGAGTACGTCGCCGCGCACGACGTTGACCACCATGAAGGTGGGCTCGGATGCGGGCGCGGACTGCATCCGTGCGCGCGACCCGCCGTCGGCCTGTGAGCTCAGGGCCTGTGCACTCGCCGCTCGTATGGCGGGTACCTTTTGCTGGGCGCTCTGCTCAGCCGCCGGTTTTCCTGCCTCAGGCCGTGCAACCGGCTTGGCGACGGGGTGCGCCGTCTCAGTTGAAGCCGTCGGCTTGGCGTTTTCGGGCTGTGGGCCGCGGGTCACGCGCGCCTCCGGCACGGATGGTTGCGTGACAGCGGCAGTCTGGACGGGCGGCGCCGGCACGACGATGGCGGCGGTGCCAGTTTTGTCGTCGAAGGTGCGCCAATAATACGTCTGGCCCTCCTTCGTCATGCGGAAGCACTGCGGGTAGTCGTTGAACCAGACCTTCCATTTGTGACAGAGCTGGTCGGGTTCGACCCACCATCGGCCGGTGTCGCTGGCCGCACCGAGGATGAGCACCAGGGCGGTGCTGGTCTCTCCGGAGACCCGGCCGTCGCGGGTGTAGCGGAGACGCACCTTGAAGCCGAGCGGCGCGTCGATCTCGACGGTGGCGCCGGCGACCAGATCGCTGATCTCCTGTCCGGAGAGCGGCGAGGGCTCAGCCTCCGCTAAGGCCGTTACACACAGGCAGGCCGCCGCCGCAAGCCCCTTGCGCATTGGGCGCTCCCCCATATTCCAGCCGGCCCCTATCACCGGCCTCCCTGCACCTTCGGGGATGAGCGTGGCAACAACACGAAAGGACGGGCTGGAAATTGGGAGAAAAGGTGGCGCTTTGCGGGCGGCCTTACGCTCCGCAGGCGTCATGCCGGCATGGGCTTGGCTGGAGGTTGTTGCTTTGCGCCGGTCGAAGCCGCAGGCGCCATCCCTAACCAACCCGACCTACCTTCCCTTCTCCTTGCGCCAGGCGGCGTACTCGGTGCGGGTCGTCTCCTCCGTGGCGGGATAGAGGCCGAGGATCGACCGGCCGCCCCTGACCTTCTCGGCGACGAAATCCTCGAACGCCGTCATCTCCACCGCCTCGTCGGCGATCTCGTCTGCCAGATGGGCCGGGATCACGACCACGCCGTCCGCGTCGCCGACGATTGCGTCGCCCGGAAACACGGGGGCATCCCCGCACCCGATCGGCACATTGCTCTCGATCGCCTGATGCAGCGTGAGATTGGTCGGCGCCGAGGGGCGGCGATGGAAGGCGGGAATGGCGAGCCGGGCGATCTCGGCCGAATCGCGCAAACCGCCGTCGGTGACGATACCGGCGACGCCGCGCACCTGCAGCCGCGTGACCAGGATCGCCCCGGCCGATGCCGCCCGCGCGTCCTTGCGGCTGTCGATGACAAACACGGCGCCCGTCGGGCATTCCTCGATGGCCTTGCGCTGCGGGTGGCCACGATCCTGGAACACCGTGATGGGGTTGAGGTCCTCGCGCGCCGGCATGTAGCGCAGCGTGAAGGCCTCTCCCACCATGGTCGGCTTGGCCGGATCGAGCGGCAGCACGTCCTGGATCATCTGCCGCCGCAGCCCCCGCTTGAAGAGCGCGGTGGTGATGGTGGCGGTCGAGACGGTCTTGAGCTTGTCGCGGGTGGTTTGCTTGAGTGCCATGAAGCCTCGCGTGGTTGGAGTGCTCAGGGATTAGCCCGCATTTCTCACAACAGTGTTCAGTTTAGGCGGGGCTTTGGCCGATAGGGAGTTGGCGGAGTGGTGCCGGCGGCGGGGCATGCGTGAGGGTTGCCGTGTCGGC
>Ga0075421_100003064_pt1 | contig 19971 bp, 18 predicted proteins | sample SoiMetdeltSBSDD5_FD_75292 | JGI IMG/M metagenome (GOLD analysis project Ga0075421, IMG submission 75292) | Bulk soil microbial communities from a Populus tree surrounding site in Tennessee, USA - Soil MetaG P. deltoides SBSDD5 | ecosystem: Environmental > Terrestrial > Soil > Tree plantation... | reverse complement strand
CCGATCAACCTAAGGAGCGCACCGTGTCATTTAAAAAAATCGGCATTCTGAGCATTGGCGAGATGGGGTTTCATTGGGCCAAACTGTTAAAAGGCCACGGCGTTGAAGTGTTCACCTATGACAAAGATCGCGGCGAGGTGAGCCGCAGACGGGGCGAGAACGCCGGCGCCAAATCCCTTCCTTCGATGGTCGACTTGGTGCAGTCGTCGGATTTGATCGTATCCATCGTTGTGCCGTCCGCTGCTAAGAAAGTGGCGGAGAATGTTTCTGCGGCGGTAAAAGAATCGGGGCGAAAGGATCTGCTGTTTCTCGACGCCAATGCGATTTCGCCGATGACTGCGGACGACATCGCGTCGGTATTGATTCCCGCCGGCGTCAACTTCGTCGACGGCTGTATCATCGGCGCCGCGACCAGGATGGGGAAGGGGACCATCGTTTATGTTTCCGGGCCGCAGGCAAGCCGGCTGCAAACTCTCGAGTCCTTCAACATCCCGATCAAACTATTAGGGCCAAACACCAATCAGGCTTCGGCTTTTAAAATCGTTTACGCCGGACTGACAAAGGGCCTGCAGGGTCTGTTTTGTGAACTGTTCATGGGGGCGCGGCGCTTCGGTTTGCTCAAAGAACTTACCGCGCAATATGAGGAAAGCTTTCCGGGCCTGATCGACAAGGTCTCTTCGAGCATTGTCGGTCTGACTATTCATGCCGGCCGGCGCGCGGAGGAAATGGACGAGCTGAAACGCACTTTTAACCATCATGGCCTGGAATCATTCATGGCGCCCGCGGTTCAGAAGGTTCTGGAATCCATCGCGGTATTGGAAACGGGAAAAGCATCGAACAGCGGCGCGCGCCAAGGCGACCTGCAGGAGACCTTGGAACTCTTCTATCGGAGAGGACTGCTGCAGGTGAATTCAAAGGGCCACAACTCTTAGGCTGGCCCCCTAGCGATAAACCTGGATTCTTGGTATGGAGTGCAGAACACGAAATTGAGGGAGGATTAGAAAAGTGTCCCGAGTAGAGAAAAAACAACCGCAATACGGCTCCGACGTGGTTGTCGATTTGATGAAGGCCTTTGATATCGAATACGCCGCGTTCAATCCCGGCGCGACGTTTCGCGGCATTCACGATTCGATCGTCAATTACGGCGGCAATTACAAACCAGAAGTCATCTTTTGCCACCACGAAGAGATTTCCGTCGCCATCGCCCATGGCTACGCCAAGGCGAAAAACAAGCCGATGATCGCCATCGTGCACAACATGGTCGGCTTGCAGCACGCCAGCATGGCCATCTTCAACGCCTATATCGACCGGGTGCCGATGATGGTGCTCGGCGGCACGGGACCGATGAATTCCAAGCGGCGCCGCCCGCGCATCGACTGGATCCATACCGCGCTGGTGCAGGGGAACCAGGTGCGCGATTACACCAAGTGGGACGACCAGCCGTATTCGCTGGCGGATGTGCCGGATTCGTTTATCCGCGGATATCGGATCGCTACTACCGATCCGACGGCGCCGGTTTACATCAACTACGATGCCGACATTCAGGAAGACGCGCTCACGAGCGCGTTCGATATTCCGGATGTGAATAGGTACTCCGCGCCCGCGCCGATGCAGGCAAATCCGGAATCGCTGCGCCGCACCGCTGAGCTGCTCGTCAACGCGCAGAATCCGCTGATCATCGCCGACACTTTGGGACGCAATCCCAAAACGGTGCCGATGTTGATTCAATTGGCCGAACTGTTGGCGGCACCGGTGGTCGACAAGGGCGGGCGATTCAATTTCCCGTCGAATCATCCGTTGGATGCCACCGACGGCGCTCGCGAACTGCTCCAGAAAGCCGACTTTATCCTGTTCCTCGACGTGGCTGATCTGTTCGGTTCCCTGACGACGGTAAGCAAGCAAACGCGCAACTGCGAGTACGTCACTTCACCCTCGGTGAAAATCGCCAGCATCTCGATGAACGACATGCTGGTGCACTCCTGGGCCAACGACTATCAGGCGCTGCAGCCCATCGACGTGCCGATGAGCGCGGATACCTCCGCGGCTGTGCCGGAACTGACCCGGCTGTGCCGCGATCTGCTCGGCAACGACGCTAAGAAGAAGTCGGCCATCGAAGCGCGGCAAAAGGAATCGGCGGAGAAGAGTAAGAACCGGCGCGCCAAATGGCGCGCCGACGCCGAGGCCAAGGGCTCGCAGAAAGAAATATCCACCGCCTGGTTGGGTTTGGAAGTGGGCGAGGCGGTCAGGCGTGAAGAATGGGTGCTGGTCAACGGCACGTCCAACGGTTGGACGCGCCGGTTGTGGGATTTTACCAAGCCCAATCAATCTCTCGGCGGCAGCGGCGGCGCCGGCCTCGGCTACGGCCCGGGCGCGTCAATCGGCGCGGCGCTGGCGCTCAAAGGCAACGGCCAGCTTGCCGTAGCGATCCAATCGGACGGCGATATGCTGATGACATCGAGCGCGCTGTGGACCGCAGCCAAACATCGCATCCCGCTCCTGATGGTCATGCACAACAATCAATCGTATTACAACTCTGAAGAGCACGGCATCGAAGTCGCCAAGTTCCGCAAGCGGCCGGTGGAAAACGCCGGCATCGGCACACACGTCGATGATCCGGCGATCGACTTCGCGACGATGGCGAAGTCGTTTGGCGTTCACGGCGAAGGGCCGGTTTCGAATCCGGCCGACCTGCGTCCAGCCATCGAGCGCGGTATCAAATACGTCAAAGAGAGGCAATTGCCCTATCTCGTGGACGTGATCGCCGAACCGCGCTAAGCCAGCGAGAAATTGGCGCACGATCCCTATCGCGAATTTCGTCAGGCCGTCGACCGAGGCGAGGAAAAAATCGACCTCGGTCGCGCGGCCCTGACGATCGCTCTCTCCGACTACCCCGATCTTGATATCCCAGCGTATCTCGCGCGCATGGATCAGCTGGCGGCTGAAGTGACCCGGCGCTGCGATGGTCGCGGCGAAGTCTATACCTCCATCGCCGCATTAAACTATGTCTTATTCAAGCAGTATGGTTTTCGTGGCAACGGCGATGATTACTACGACCCGAAAAACAGTTTTTTGAACGAAGTCCTCGAGCGCAAAACCGGCATCCCCATTACCCTTTCGATTCTTTACATGGAAGTCGCGCAGCGCGTGGGGCTCGCTATCGAAGGAGTGGGCTTCCCGGGGCATTTCCTGGTCAAGCACGCGCGGAATGGCGTCGAGATCGTAATCGACCCGTTCCAGCAGGGAGACATCAAATCGCGCGAAGATTTGACGCGCATGCTGAGCGGCCTTTATGGCGGGGCAGTCGAGCTTCGCGATGAATATCTCAAGCCGGCAAGCAAAAAAGAAATCCTCAGGCGAATGCTTGGAAATCTCAAAGGGATCTACGCAAAAGCGAATGATTTGATGAAATTATTATCCGTGCTCGACCAAACGATCATTCTTGAACCTAACGCCGCCGGCGAAGTGCGCGATCGCGCCAGCGTGTACCTCGGGCTGGAGTGTTTTGCCCAAGCGCGCGCGGATTTTGAATGTTATTTGAAGCTGGCGCCGGAGGCGAAAGATGCCGCGGCGGTGCGCGATCAACTCGTTGACCTGGCAAAGCAGATCACGCTCATTCACTAGGACTGCCTGCCGGTCTGAGGGGCTATTGCTTCGAGAATTCGCGAAAGCTATTCGCGAAGGAAGTCGTGAGAGTGAAATCCCGTGCCATCGCTTTGGCGAATTGCCACGGCCGGATCTGCCACCACCTAAATTCACGCGCGTTACGCAAGGTTTGCGACCAGACGCGTTGGAGTTCGTGGCGCGAATAGACCAAGCGGTTGTTGATGGCGTCGAACTTGAGAAGGCTCAGGTGCGCTCTTGACGGAAGATATCCGCGCAGCCGCGCGCAAGCGTCCTGCCATTCCTGGATGCGATTGCCCAGTCGTATGCTCGCCTGAATATTGTGGATTTCGTCGAGCAGTCGCCGCGCTGCCTCGCTTTCCTGCGGCCGCAGTTCGGAAATGTTCTCGCGCAGGCTGTCCCACTGTTTTAGGTAACGCTTGAGATCGCGGCGTTTGTAAATGACCCGTGAAGAAAGATCTTCCAACGGGTCGAGGATGCCGCGCGCTCTCTCGGTGAGGCTCTCTTTTGCGTTATTGTAAAGTTTTTGGATCTCGCCGATGCGTAGCGCCTGGGAAATATCGGATTGCAACTTCTGAATCTGCTCCAGCCAGCGTTCCTCGGTCTCGCTCTTTTTTCGTGTTTGCAGCCAGACCTCTTCCATTTCTTTGAGGAACTTGGCCCAGGTGATCAACAGCGCCGTGATTTCCTTGCTGCGCTTCCAGAAATGCATTGGGATCGAGTCGACGGCATATCCGGCGCGGCGGGCTTTGCGGTCTTTCAGGCGGAAGAACCCCGCCACCATGGGGTGTTGCTTTTCGATCAAGGCGGCGTTTTTGTACCAAAAGAAAATCGACATCAAGTTCCAGTAATTTTTCGGACTGTTCGTCCAGCGGGACAGGCTGCGAATCATATTTTCTTTGCTGTAGAAAGTCCGCCAGGCTTTTTCGTAGGCCTCGGTCCATTCTTCGGCGGTCATCAGCGGATGTTTGATCGTAGCGTGGAATGAATCCCGCTTGTTGAAATCCGGGTCCATCCAATCGCCGCGTCTTTTCATCTCGCGATGATCGTGCGAGCCGGGAAGCGGCGTCAGCATGAAAAACGAGGCCTGGTCGGGTTCAACCTCATCCATGAGAAAGCGAACGTCCGCGGCGACCTGTTCCGTCGAATCCCAGGGCAAGCCAATAATATAGCCGGTGTGCACCAGCACGCCCGCGTCGTGCCATTCATTGATGATGCTGCGATACTCTTCAACTTTATTTTGTTTCTTGCCTTCGGCCTCGAGGTTTTGCGAATTTACGCTTTCCATGCCGATAAAAACTTGCGTGCAGCCGGCACGCGCCGCCAGCGGCACGAAGTCCTTCGGCTTTCTAGCAAGATCCACCTGCATCATGAACGAGACATCGAGCCCTTCTTCGCGCAGCTTAATAATCTCCTCGAAGGTCTCGCGCCAAAGCTTCTTGCGAGCGAAATTATCATCGGTGAAAAAATAAAAAGACAGGCCGTGATCGACGTAGTTCCTGCGCATCATGGTGGCGATGCTTTGCGGACTGCGCTCGCGCATCTTGCGCCCCTGCACGTTGATGATCGTGCAGAATGTGCAGGCGAAGGGGCATCCGCGTGAAGTGTCGGCCGTGGCGAAACTCGGGTAGGCGAAGTGCTTCATCGTTTTCGCGCTGGCGCGCGGCAACGGCGCATCCTCGATATCGACAAGATTCTGCAGATCCTGGGCGAAGCTATAGAGCGGTTTTAGCTGACCGTTTAGATAATCCGCGAGAATTCCCTCCCATTTCCCTTCGACTTCACCGGAAACGATACAGATTCCCTCGCGATAGAGCTCTTGAATGTCGGGCTCCTGGTCACTCAGCATGTTGATCGTGCCGCTGGTGTGAAACCCGCCCATGATTACGGTAATCCCCTCGCCCCTGAACGTTTTCGCCATGTCCATGGCGCGGGGAAATTGGTTGGTCTGAACACCGACGAGGCAGATCAGAAGCTTGGTGCCCGGCTCCTTGCTCCAGCGGATGATCTTGGTGAGCGGCACCTTTTCCGCGGTTTCATCGAAGGTCGTGACCTCGATCGGCAGGCTGCCGAAAACTGCGCGGGTTTTAATATCCTCGGTGAGGCCATGCAACACATTCAGCGTGTTGCTCGGCAGCACGCCCTTCCAAAAACGAATCACATAGCCCTCGTCATCGTACTTGGATGGCTTGATTAAAACGACGTGAAATTTTTTGATTTGCTCCAGCATCGGTCCCGTCGCCTCCTGCGTGCGACTGCTTGTAAGTCCGCGCGGCATTCTTTATAGATACCGGAAGATAATCGGATATTGGAACTCTAACAACCGCCTACCTCTATGTCAAGTTCGTTATTACGATAAATACCGAATCTGCCAGCGGAATTTGCCGGTTTCGATGATTCAGCTTTTTCACGTCGGGAAAACTTATCCGCCAAACTATCGAGCTCTAACGGGTATCAGTTTTGAAATCCCCGCAGGCGAGTTCGTCTTCCTCGTTGGCGCCAGCGGCGCCGGCAAGTCGACGTTGCTCAAGCTCCTGTTTCGTGAAGAAGAGCCGAGCACCGGACAGATTCTAATCGCTGGAAAAAACGTCGCGCGGCTCAATCGCCGTGGCGTCGCTCGGCTGCGCCGAACGATTGGCCTGGTCTTTCAGGAATGCAAGCTGCTCGCAAGTCTGACGGCGTTGCAGAACGTCGCATTAGCCGCCGAGGTCCTTGGTGTCTCGCCGAGAGTCAGTCGGATCAAAGCTTACCAGCTGCTGCGCGACCTTGGCTTGCGGGATCGCTACGATGAGATGCCGTTGACGCTCTCGGCCGGTGAACGGCAACGGGTCGCCATCGCACGAGCTCTGATCAACGAACCGACGCTCGTGTTGGCCGACGAACCCACCGGTAATCTTGATGCCGATACAGCCGATGAGATTATGCGCTTGTTGGTGCGCGTGCGTGACCGCGGCGCGACGGTCCTCATCGCGACCCATGACTCCGGGATCATTGAGCGGTACGGCACGAGGGTTATCTCTCTGCAACGCGGTGTTCTCGTGGATCGCGTCGGTGAGCCGTTGGCGCGGGACGATAGCCGTTGAAGCTGTCTCTGATCGGCTTTGTGCTGCGCCGGGTGCGCAGTAGTCTGCGACAGTTATTATGGAGTCATTTGCTGACCGCGGGAATCATGGCCATGACGCTCTTTGTCTTCGGCGGTTTCATGCTTCTTGAGACCAATCTGCGGAAACTTCTGAAGAGTTGGGGCGACCAGATTCAAATCACGGCGTACTTGAGCAACGATTTGGCCGCCGCCGATGTCACTGGTTTGATTGAGCGAGTACAGGTGATGCCCGAGGTTGAGCGCGTCCGCCACACCGGCCAGGAGCAGGCCTGGCGGGACTTTCAAGCGGCTCTGGGCAGCCAGTCCGGTTTGCTCGACGGCTTGCCGCGCGCAGTGTTGCCGGCATCGATCGATATTTCCCTCCGTCCCTCTCATCGTGACGGTCCGGTGGTGGAACAGTTTGCCGCGCGTCTGAAGCGAGAAAACGGCGTCGCCAGCGTCGAATATCCGCAGGAGTGGATGGAACGGTTGGGATTGATTGTGCTTGTCCTTGAATGGATCAAATGGATCTTGGCCGGGGTGTTGTTCATCGCGACTTTTTTTACCGTCGGTAGTACGATCAAGCTGGCGATTCTATCGCGCCAGGACGAAGTCGAAATTATGCAATTGATCGGCGCTTCGGAGGAACTCATTCAAGCGCCCTTCGTCATCGAGGGTATGATCCAAGGACTGGCGGGCGGTGCTCTTGCAATTGCCGGTTTAGGGGTCGTCTTCGGGCTATTGCAAGCCGAGCTGGCGAGGATGGGCGGTCTATTTGCGCCCCTGGACGAGCTGAGCTTCTTAAACCTGGCGAGCCTTGGACTGTTGCTCGGCACCGGCTGGCTGCTCGGCGCGGTCGGCAGTTTGGTTTCTCTCAGGAGGTTTTTGCGGACGTGGCACGCCTCAAGCACCGGCGCCTAACACGGTTGCTGATTTTCGTTTTGCTGCCCTTGCTGTTCGGTGCGGCAGCGAATCATGATCTCGAAGGTCTCAAGAAAAAAATTGAGTTCGAAAAGAAAGATCTGTCCCGCCTGCAGCATAAGGAAAACTCGGTTGCCGATTCGCTCAGCAAGATTCAAAGTGAATTGACCAAACGCAACAAAGAGATCGAACTCGCCAGCTCCAAGCTCTCCTCGATAACCGGTGAGCTAAAGCTTAAACAGGCGGAGGCCGAACGGCTCGCCGGCTCTACGGCAATGCGACTGGCCATGCTGCAAAAACGGGCCGCGGCCCTTTACCGTTGGAGCCGCGCGGGGAGCTCGCTGGTGTTACTGAACGGCCAAGTCTCGCCGAACAGCTTCATGCAGCGCCAACATTATCTCGCCGCGGCGCTCGCCTTCGACCGGGGGTTGCTGGCGAAGCTCGCAGAGGAAAGCCAGCGCCAAACCGAGTTGCACGAGCAACTTGCACAAAAGCGCGAAGAACTCGCGGAGCAAAAATTGGCCCTGGGTAACGCCAAGGAGGCAATCCGCCAGGAGGCGCAGAAGAAGCAATTGCTGTTGACGAGTTTGCGGCGGGAAAAAGGCGCGCGGCTTCGCGCCCTGCAACAAATGGAAGTTGCCGCGCGGCGCTTGGAAAAAATGATGGATGATATCGCCCGCCGGGCCATGCTTAAGAAGCCCGGAGAACCGCCGTTCGCGCCCGCGCCAGGCAGCGGGCTCGAAGCGTTGCGGGGACGCCTGGAATGGCCGGCGCGGGGGCAGGTCACAGCGCCGTTTGGCAAATTTAGACACCCTGAATTCGATGGCGAGATCCTCCGCAAAGGCATCGACATTGAATCGACGCTCGGCGAAGAAATAAAAGTGGTCGAAAAAGGCCGAGTTGTTTATGCCGATCGTTTTTCCGGCTATGGTAGGATGGTGATTGTCGACCATGGCGAGCGTTACTATACAATTTATGGGCATCTATCGGAAATTATTAAAAAAGTTGGTGAAGCTGTAAGCCGGGGCGAGACCCTCGGCCGGGCTGGGGATGGTGATTCCCCGGCGGGTGCAAAGCTCTATTTCGAGATTCGTAAGGACGGCCATTCCGTCGACCCGCTGCCATGGTTTAAAAAGCGTTAGATATTTCAGAGAGGTTGCGATAGACTTACTGACATCACTTGATTTGAAAATCCTGAGGAGAATTCCAATGCGCATGGTGCAGAGACATGGAACGCCTTTTCTACTCTTATTTGCCGGTATCGCGATCGGCATTTTTCTTTCCGCTCATTGGGTGCCGAACGTGTCCGCCGTAGGCCGGCAAGACTACGAAAGCCTGGAAGCGTTCAGCAATATTTTGTCGATCGTCAGGAAAAACTATGTTGAAGATGTCGAGACCAAAAATCTGGTAAGCGGCGCCATCAACGGCATGCTCAATTCTCTCGATCCGCATAGCGCCTACCTGACCCCCGATCTTTACAAAGAGCTGCAAAGCGACACCCAAGGCCGCTTCGGCGGACTGGGAATCGAGATCACGGTGAAAGGCGGGATTTTGACGGTCGTCTCGCCGATTGAAGACACACCGGCAGCCAAGGCCGGCATCCAGCCGGGCGATCAAATCTTCAAGATCGAAGATGAGTTTACCAAGGACATGTCGATGGTCGACGCGGTCAAGAAGATGCGCGGCCTCAAGGGAACGAAAATCAACTTGACGATCAAGCGCGAGGGCGCCGCGGATCTGGTCGACTACACTTTAGTGCGCGACATCATTCGCGTGCAAAGCGTGCGCAGCCGCAGCCTCGAACCCGGCTACGTGTACGTTCGCTTGGCGCAATTTCAAGAGCGGAGCGACCGGGACGTCCAACGAGCTCTCGAAAAGCTCGCGGCTGAAAAGGCCGGCATCAAGGGATTGGTGCTCGATCTCCGTAACAACCCGGGCGGGCTTTTGACCCAAGCGGTGCGCATCTCGGATCTGTTTCTGGAGTCCGGCCTGATCGTCTATACCGAAGGCCGCATCGAAGCGCAGAAGCAAAAGTACTTCGCGCAAAAAGACGGCACATGGATGGACTTTCCGATCGTTGTTTTGGTGAACGGCGGCAGCGCGAGCGCGTCGGAGATCGTCGCCGGCGCTTTGCAAGATCACAAACGCGCGGTGGTTTTGGGAATGAAGACTTTCGGCAAAGGTTCCGTGCAGACTATATTGCCGCTTGACGACAGCTCGGCGCTGCGCTTGACGACGGCGCGCTATTTCACGCCGGCCGGCAGGTCGATTCAAGCGACCGGCATAGTGCCTGATATCGTTTTGGACAATGCGCCCGCGGACGGCAAGCCGGAAGCGGCAAGACGGCCAAGCGTTCGCGAAGAGAATCTACCCGGCCACTTAAACAACCCGCAACAGGGTCAGACCCCGCAACAAGAGCAGCTCGATCGCGATCAGGAAAAACAGATACCGTCTTCCGCTCCAACCGGGGACGACACGATCGACAAGGACACGCAGCTTAAACGGGCGTTGGACCTGTTGAAGAGCTGGGATGTTTTCAAGCAAGTGGTGCAGAAAAAAGCCGCTTGAGCCATCGCCGATGGCGCGGTTCGGTCTTTTATAGCGACAATTAGCCCTCCCCGCGGAGGGCTAATTTTTTTGTGCGCGGGAAACCAACAAAAAAAATGGCGAGAGCTGTCAAAGTAGATACCGAATTGCCGCTGTTTGCTGCCGCAAAACCGAAGTTCCTGACCATCAGCGAGCTAAACGACCTCATCAAAAACACGCTGGAATCCAAGATCGACGCCCTGTGGGTTCAGGGCGAAGTTTCCAATTTTCGTATCCCGCCATCGGGCCATTTTTATTTCACGCTCAAGGACGACAAGAGCCAAATGAGCGCGGTCATGTTTCGCCGCCAGGGCACACGGCTGCGCTTCGTGCCGGAAAACGGCATGGCGGTGTTGTGCTATGGGCGAGTGAGCGTCTATTCGATCCGCGGCGATCTGCAGCTCTATGTCGAAGATATCGAGCCGCAAGGGCAAGGAGCGCTCTTTCTCGCCTTCGAGCAGCTCAAGAACAAACTCGCGTCGGAAGGCTTGTTTGCCGCGGAGCGAAAACGCCCCTTGCCATTTCTGCCGGAAACGATCGGCATCGTCACCTCGGATCGAGGCGCCGTTTTGCACGACATGCTGCGCATACTCGGCGACCGTTTCCCGCAGCGCCGGGTGGTCATCCGGCCGGCGAAAGTCCAGGGCGACGGGGCTGCCCGGGAGATCGCCGAGGCCATCGCGGACTTGAATCGTGCGGATAATATCGATGTCGTGATCGTCGGTCGCGGCGGCGGGTCGTTGGAAGACTTGTGGGCGTTCAACGAAGAAATTGTCGCCCGCGCGATCTACGCGTCACGGATACCGATTGTTTCCGCGGTCGGCCATGAGGTCGATTTTACCATCGCTGATTTTGTCGCCGACCACCGGGCGCCGACGCCGACCGCGGCTGCCGAGATGGTCTTGCCGCGCAAAGCGGATTTGCTCGAGCAAATGCAGATGCTCGAACTCCAGTTGCAGAGGTGTTTGGAGTTCAAGCTGTCAAGCACGCGGGAAAACTTTATCGGTTGGGTGAAACGTCTTGCCGACCCTGGCCGCAAACTGCGCGAGCACCAGCAGCGTTTGGACGAACTATCGGTCGATCTGCTGCGCCGTTTTCAGGATCGATTGCGCGGCTGCAAAGACCATCTGGCGCACCAGGGCGGCAGGCTCAGTGCGTTAAGCCCGCTCGCGGTGCTCGAGCGCGGCTATAGCATAACCCACAAGCTCCCGGACGAGTGCATCGTCAAGGACGCGGCGGCGCTCGCGACCGGCGATCTGGTGCGTATTACTCTGGCTCTGGGCAAAGCGCTTTGTCGGGTAGAGGGGAAAGAATGACATGCGGGCGCTCCTGTGGCTCGCGAGTCTTGCCGGGTTGCTGCTGAGCTTTGCGACATCTTTCGCCGCGAGCGCGGGTCACATGGCGTGGCCCAAGCCTCTGGAAATTTTTCAAGGTGAGCTGGTTGAGACCAGTGTATCGGGCGGGAACGTCGCCGCAGTCGAGGGTACGCTGGGTAAAGACAGAATTGTTTTCCACCCCACCGGTCCATCGACGTTTCGCGCAATCTTGGGCGCCGATGTGGATGCCAAGCCCGCGGCCTCGAAGCTCCGGCTCAGCGCCAAAACCCTTGCCGGAGCGGAAATCCGCTTCGATGTTCCCGTCAGGATCAAAGCAAAGTCTTTTCGTCAGGAATCGTTCACTGTGCCGCCAGGATTCGATCAGATGACCCCGGAAAATCTCGACGAGATCCGCCGTGAGCAGAGCGCCTTCGCGAGCGTGTTTGCATCGCCGGTGATGGAGCGCTTGTGGGAAGCTCCGTTCATTCGCCCCGTGCCGCACGAAGAATCGGCGTCTTCCTTCGGTCGAAAACGGATCATCAACGGCACGCCGCGCGCGCCGCATAGCGGTCTGGATCTCTCTTCGCCGGCTGGCACAGAGGTGGCTGCGGCCAATCACGGCAAGGTTGTCCTGGCGGGGAATTTTTTCTTTGCCGGCGGCAGCGTCGTGGTCGATCACGGCGGTTCGCTTTTCACGATGTATTTTCACCTTGGCGAGATCAGGGTCGGTGAGGGAGCGCTGGTAAGAAAGGGCGACGTGCTGGCGCTGTCGGGGGCCACGGGAAGAGTGACGGGAGCGCATCTCCACTGGGGCGCGCGACTGGCCAACGCAAGGATCGATCCGATTGAATTGCTCAAAAAGATTTCCAGTCATTGGCAGCCGGCGCTGCAGAGCAAGCCCCCGGCGATCGAAATGGAGAAATAAAAATGGCGCGCGCGGCAGACAAAAAATTCGAATCCGCTCTGGAAGAACTGGAACAGGTCGTCGAGCAACTGGAATCGGGCGAGTTGAGCCTCGAGGATTCGCTCTCCGCCTTCGAAAAAGGTGTCGGGCTCGTGAGGTTTTGCAATCAAAAGCTCACCGAAGTGGAAAAAAAAATCGAGATGCTGGTGAAAGATAAAGAAGGAAAGCTTCAACTGAAAGCCATGGTCGATCTGCCGGAGAAAGAAAACGGCCAGTAGCGTCAAGCGTCAGGTGTCCTTATCGAATGATTCGCACGACAACCGGGAAATCGCCCAGGGCTCAGAGCCGGCAGGTCCATGGGCGGGTCAGGTAAGCTCTTGTAACACTGCGCAAAATGCCGAGTTTAGTTAAGCGCGGATAACGATCCCGGGCATCGCGCATCGGCAACGAACGCGGCCAGGGAGGACCGCAGAGAACCGCATCGAGCGCAATTCAGATTGACACGCAGCGCGGTGTTTCGGAGCGCTCAGAAGGTTTTCGCCGTTTCCGGACGCCAACTTGCCAGGCGGGACTCCAATTGCTTCACGGCCAGAGTAAGGATCACTGAGAGCGCCATAAAGATAAACACGCCGACAAAGACAACGTCCACTTTGTAATTGGTTGCAGCTGAAGCGATCATGTAGCCGAGTCCCTGGCTCGAACCAAAAAACTCACCGACCACCACCCCAAGTATAGCTCTGCCGATGGCGAGCCTTAGTCCGGCAATGATGTAGGGCACCGAATTCGGCAGGACGACGATTTTCATCAGTTGCCATTCATTAGCGCCGAACGATCGCACGACGTTGACCAGAACTCGGTTGACGTTTTTCACGCCCACGTATGTATTGATGAGCAAGGGAAAGACTGCGCCGGCGAAGACGATCAAAATCTTCGACCAGATGCCGATACCGAACCAGAGAATTAATAGCGGCAAAAAGACAATCCGCGGCGTTGCGTTGGCTGCCGTGATGTAGGGATCGAGTAAGTCTTCCAGGGTTCTGGACCTGCCCATAATCAGGCCCAAGGGGATTCCCACGACTATGGACAGCCCCAATCCAACAAGAAAAGCGATGGCACTGACGTAAAAATGTTTTTCAATCGTGCCGTTGAGCAGCAGTTCATAGAAGGCCGCGGCGATTTTCGAGGGCGTCGTGAAGAATAGCGCCATGCCTCGCGGCAGCGTGTACCAGAGCGGGATAGATTCCCAGACGATAAGCAACAGCACAATAAAACCGGTGCCCAGGATAAACGACTCGTGCTCGGCAAAGAATTTCTTTGGTTGCATTAGCGCACCTCGTCGCTCGCGCGCCACGGCGCGACAGTGCTCTCGAGTTTGCGCATAAGCTCGGTCAGGACCACGGCGATCAGCGACAGAATGATGATGCCGACGAACATTTCGGGAAGACGGTATGTGTCGCCGGCTTGCGAGATGGCGAAGCCGATACCTTCCGATGCGGCGTAGAATTCGCCGACGATGATCCCTACCAAGCCGCGGCCGATGGCCAGGCGCGCGCCCGCGATGATGTAAGGGATCGTGCTCGGCAGGATGACTTTCAAGTAGAGATCCTTCTCGTCCCCGCCGAAAGACCGGATCACGTTGATCAACAAAGAGTCGGTCGACTTGACTCCGGCGAAGGTGTTGAAGACGAACGGGAACACCGCCAGCAGAAAAACCAAAGCCGCTTTTCCCGTCACGCCGACGCCGAAGATAATGATGAACAACGGCGCCAGGGCAACGAGGGGACTCGCGTAGAGCGCGGTCAGAAACGGGTCGAGGGAATATTCAACTCTTCTCCGCCAACCCATGACAAGACCTAAGGGAATTCCTATCACGACAGCGAAACTGAAACCCCAAATGAACGCCTGGCTGCTGACCGCTAGATCGTGCCACAGCTTGGCGCTTTGGATTTGTTCCAAAAACGCGGTGCCGATAAGCGATGGTTTGGTAAAAAAGAACGGATTTACCGGGAAAATATAGGTAAGGGTCAGCTCCCAGGCGCAAACCAGGACAAACACCGAGCAGATTCCGATCCAGAACCGGCGATGCTCGGCAAAATATTCTTTTGCACTCATGTTTGTGCTCGGGAGTTCAGTTCTTCCTTAAGCACTTCCCAGATACGCAGTTTGATCTCGTTGAATTCGGGCGTAAGGCGCATCTCGTAGTCTCTCGGCCGCGGCAGATCGATCTGCAGCACGTCTTTCGTGCGGCCCGGCCTTGCGGTCATGACGATGACTCGGTCCGAGAGGTAAGCCGCTTCCTCGATGCTGTGCGTCACGAACAGCACAGTCTTTTTCGTGCGCTCCCAGATTTGCAGCAATTCGGTCTGCATGAGATCGCGGGTCTGGGCGTCGAGCGCGGCGAAAGGTTCGTCCATTAACAACACCTGCGGTTCGGTCGCCAGCGCGCGCGCCAGACCGACCCGCTGCTTCATGCCGCCGGAGAGTTCATGGGGGTAGTGACTCTCAAAACCGTTCAAGCCGACGAGCTTGATCAACTCCGCCGCTCGCCGGGTTCGTTCGGCGGCCGGAGTTCCCTTGAGTTCCAACCCCAACTCGACGTTTCCTTCCACGGTTCGCCAGGGTAACAAACCAAACTCCTGGAAAACCATCGCCCGTTCCTGGCTTGGTCCCGTGATCGGTGTGCCGTTGAACTGCAGCGTGCCGCTATCATGCTTGATCAAGCCCAATACGATGTTAAGGAACGTGCTCTTGCCGCAGCCGGAAGGGCCGACGATGCTGACAAATTCCCCCTTGGTGACCGCGAGGTTCAGATCGGTAAGCGCTGTAACGGCCTCGCGATTTTTCGGCCTGAAAGCGAGCGAGAGATTTTGTGCTTGTATGAACGAGGCCATGACCGAAGTCAGCCGGCGCTATTTGATGCCCAATTCTTGATTCACTTCTCTTTGCAGACTGAAGTCGAAAATCTTCGCTGCGGGTACCGGCTCGCGCAGTTTGAGCACCTCGGCATCGGCGCGCAAGAAGTCTTCGACCTCTTTGTCGGTAGGAATACCGTTGGCCGTAAAAGCGGGGCGGGCGAGACGGTAGGATTCGAGAGCGACCGACAAGTCGACCTTTAGATATTTCGCCAGCACTTCGGCGGTGCCGCGCTCGTTTTCCCAAAAGTAACGGAGCCCGCGCGAGCGAGCCCGCAGGATGCGCTTGACCAAATCGCGCCGCTCGCGCAGCAGTTTATCAGAAAATGCGAGGCCGTTTTGCAGGTTCGGCAAATCATCGAGCGTGCTGCCGTGAATTCTCAACTTGAATTTATCCCTGGCCAAGATGACGGTAGGCGGTGAGAGGGCGGCGAGGTGGATGACCCCGCTGACCAGGCTCTGCAACTGCGCGGGCACGTCGCCGCCGATCACTACGGTGATGTCCTTGTCCGGATCCAACCCGGCCCTCTGCAGGAGACGCACGGCGGCAAGGTGCTGCGAGCCGCCTAGAGTCGTGGTGCCAAAGACCTTGCCTTTGAGCTCGCTAAGTGTTCTTACTTCCGGTTTAGTGACGAGCCAAAAAAGGTTCTTCTTGAGGCTTTGAGTAAGGACTTTGGCGGGCAGATCGGTACGCTCCATGGCGCGAACGATCGTGCCCACGTTGTTAATCGCATGGGCATCGCCGCTCAAGAGCGCCGTCACGCCGATATTGCCCCGAACTTGCACCACGTCGGCGAGTAAATTTTCTTGGCGAAAGAAGCCGCGTTCCTGCGCAAGATAAAGATCGATGGACGCAATGCTCCGGCTCGGGTAGGTGATGACGATCCGATCAAGAATCTGCTGAGCCGACGCGCGGGGCGTGAGGAATCCTAAAAACGAGAGCGCGACGCATATCAAGATCGATCCCAGTTGCCTCATGGGGCATGATGTTTAGTAGATTCGCCGAGGATGTCAAGGAGTGTTCTCATAAGTGGCGCGCGAATTCGTGATGACGGCCATTGATCACAGTTTCGGGCACCAGGCGATACGGTCTCTTGAAACCGGCGGGGAAGTTAAAGTATACAAAAGTGAACAAGGAGGATCAGGAAGATGAAGGTTAAACAAATTTATCACATTGGACTGCCGTGCAATGACTTGGAGCGGGCGGTCAAGTTCTATACCGAAGTCTTAGGCATGAAGTGCACCAAAATCGGTTACGACACCGAAAGCGGCGGTCCCTATAAAGAAAAATACGGCATGTTCCCGAACATCGCGCGACTGTTCATGGAAGATGGTATGTGCCTGGTTCTATTTCAACGGCCAGGAACGGTCGAACGTGGTGATTTCGATGAAGGAACGTCGCATCTCGCTTTGGAAGTAGGCTCGGAAGATTTCGACAAAGCCGCTGATGAACTCAAGAAAGCGGGCGTGAAAGTGCTGATTGATAAGCCCATCGTTCGCCCCACCGGCAAGGGACTCTACTTTTTTGATACGGAACAAAACTATATCCAGCTCTGGTCGCGTCCTTAAAAGGAGTTCTCGGTTTTTGTGGTTTAGTTGATAGTCAGAAATTGGCTGGAAACTCGAAACTAACAACGCGAAACTTTCTTTGACTGCCCCGAGTTCGCTGAACTAAATTCAGGGGGCTCGGGGAATGTCTTTTTCACCGTCCGCCAAGCGCCGCGCCGATGTGATAAAGCCGGTGTGCGCCACCATGCGGTGCTGTGGGCGGGCGCTCATGCCTTTGAAGTGCCAGAAACGCATCAAGTTTTCCGACGTCTCGATGCAAGCAAAGCGTTTGTCGATGCGCAGTGCATCGACCAGGCTTTTCACCTGTAAAACAGTGGGCAGATAACAGAGCAAGAATCCCCCCGGCCTTAGCGAGTTCCAGGCACGTTCGATCACGTGCCACGGCTCTGGAAGATCGAGAATGACGCGGTCAATATCCTTTTCGGTAAGCTCGAGCGCCACATCCCCGGGCTTCACCGTCCAGTTCGGCGCCGGACCGAAATAACGCGAAACATTCTTTTGCGCCAATTCGGCAAAATCTTCACGGATCTCATAAGAGATTAGCCGGCCCTCGTCGCCGATGGCGCGCAAAAGCGCCATGCTTAATGCACCGGCTCCTACACCGGCTTCAACCACGCGGGCGCCGGGAAAAAGACTTGCCCAGAGTAAAATCGGGCCGATATCCTTTGGATAAATTACTTGCGCCGTCCGCGGCAAATTGGGAATGAGCTGCGGCAAACTTGGGCGGAACACCAGGAAGGGCTCGTTCATCGACGAGCGCACTACGCTGCCTTCGTCACGGCCGACCACGTCATCTACGGCGATCTTGCCGCCGCGGATCGCGATGGCCCGGCGCTGATCGAGCCGGGCCAGATACTCGCGGTCTTTGCGGTCGAGGAAGACCACCGCTTCGTCAGGTTGGAAGGGACCCTTGGGATATCGCGCATGCATGTGTTGAGGGTAGATGGAAGGTTACGATTAAACGGTGTACGAGCTAAGGCCCTTGCCATTGAGTTCGTCGACGATATCGCGCACTTCTTGGGAACGGCTCAAATCACCCACCAGTAAAGCATCCGGGGTGTCGACGACTACGGCGTTGTCCATGCCCAGAAGCACTACGAGTCGATTCGGCGCATGAATGAGACTGTTCTTAGTGCCGAACCCCAACCAGCGTCCCTGACTTGCGTTGCCGTTATTATCCTTTTGCATCATTCGATGCACCGCCGCCCAGCTGCCGACGTCGCTCCAGCCGAAATCCGCTTCGACGGTTAAGACTTTACCCTCCGAGCTGGCTTTTTCCATGACGGCATAATCGATTGAAATATTCGGCATTTTTTTATATTCACGCGCGATGACGGCACACAGTTTGGAGCCGGGATTGGCCAGTGACTTTCCCGCGGCGGCGCGCTTGATTGCTTCCAATCCTTCGGCGATGGCCGGCTGGTAGCGGTCGAGCAGCTGGAGCAGTGTGGCGGCCTTCCAAACGAAAATCCCGCTATTCCATAAAGAATGCCGACGGATCAACCGTCGCGCCGCCGCCACGGTCGGCTTTTCGGTAAAGCGCTTTACGACAAACGAATGTGCCGGCGACTTTCCGGCGATGGCTCTGCCTTTCATGATGTAACCATAACCGGTTTCAGGGTATTCTGGACGAATACCGATGGTGATCAGTTGATCGTGCTGCATCGCTAATTTGACCGCCGCGTTGAGCGTGCGCCGAAATGCCGCGCCGTCGCGAACCCAGTGATCTGCCGGAAGGATAATCATCGCGGCATTGGGATTGCGCCTGAGTACTTCCAGGGCTGCCAAGCCGATGCAGGGAGCGGTGTTTTTCCCTTGTGGTTCGGCGATAAAATTGTTCCTTGGCAGATCGCGGAGCTCACGCCGCAGCGCATTGACCTGGTCGGCGATGGTGACCACTAAAGTTTGATCGCGGCCGCTGAGAGGATAGACGCGCGCGGCGGTCTCTGCGATCAAGCTTTTTTGGCTTATGATCCGGAGTAACTGTTTTGGGCGGTGCGCGCGGCTGAGCGGCCAAAACCGCGTGCCTTTGCCGCCGGCAATGATTACGCTGAAACAATTTTTCGGCATTCGTCGTCCTTATTGCTCAGATCGCGAGTTATAGTACGGTAGGTGGTATGGCGGTTCAAGCGACGCCGGTCGCGACAAAATCCTGGATGTTACCCGCGGGTCACGAACAGATTCGTCTTGACGCGTTCGCGCGCCAGTGTTTACCCCATTTATCACGCCACGAGGTTGAGAAAGCTATCCGCGCCGGATTGTTTTCGGTCGGCCAAAAGCCCGGCAAGAAAGGCGACCGCTTAGCGGGCGGTAACGAGTTGGTTTTCCAAGGTCCCGCAATCTGGCTGGCGACGAATCCGCGACCTGACTCCGGGCTTGCGGTAAAGATTGTTCATGAAGACGAATCGATCTTGATCGTCAATAAACCAGCGGGCATGCCTACCCATGGCTTCTCCGCGCGCGATAGCTCGACGCTCGCCAATTTTGTTCTCGCGCGTTTGCCGCAGCTTGCAAACGTCGGCAGGAGCAGGTGGGAACCGGGGATGGTTCATCGACTCGATCGCGAAACGTCAGGGCTTGTCGTCATCGCAAAAACGCAGCCGGTCTTCGAGAGTCTTAGTTCCCAGTTTCGCCGCCGGCAAGTTAGAAAGATCTATTGGGCCATGGTTTGGGGCATCACATCAGCCGAAGGCGTGATCGATATGCCGTTGTCGCACGACCCGCGCGACAAGCGGCGCATGCGCCCGTCGACTCGACCACCTCGGGCAAAGGAACGAAGCTGGAAAGCCGTCACTCGCTACGGTCGCATCGGCCAATCTCGCGGCTTGAGCCTCCTCGAAATCGACATGCAAACCGGCGTGACGCACCAGATCCGGGTTCATTTAGGGGCAATCGGACATCCCATCGTCGGTGATGCGCTTTATGGCGACGATAAGGCGGAAGATTTCGGCCTGCGACGTCATTTCTTACATGCCCGAAGTTTGACGTTACTCACTCCAGATCATGGCGGGACACTAACGGTGGAAGCGGAGTTGCCCGAAGAGCTCGCAGGGTTATTAA
>Ga0075421_100003062_pt1 | contig 19973 bp, 20 predicted proteins | sample SoiMetdeltSBSDD5_FD_75292 | JGI IMG/M metagenome (GOLD analysis project Ga0075421, IMG submission 75292) | Bulk soil microbial communities from a Populus tree surrounding site in Tennessee, USA - Soil MetaG P. deltoides SBSDD5 | ecosystem: Environmental > Terrestrial > Soil > Tree plantation... | reverse complement strand
GCGTTTCGGGAGGACCTGAAGCGGAACCGGGAGAACGGCTGGTCGCTCAAGGGCCTCAAGGCAGCGCTGGAGCAGCAGGGGAAGAAACAGGAAGCTGCGGAGGTCACGACGCGCCTGCAGCAGGCCTGGCCTCAGGCGAGCACCTGACCGGAAATCGATGTGACAACCGCTCAGGTCGTTCAGACCCGCCCTCCACTCGCCGACGCTCGAGCCGCATCGAGTGCGCCGGCTCTTACCTGGCCGCTCTACGCCGTCGTCCTCTCGTCAGCCGCTATTGTCATTGGACTGCTCTGGGATATTTCCTGGCATAGCACAATCGGCAGGGACACGTTCTGGACCGCGCCCCATCTGCTCGAGCAGCTCGGCGCCATCGTCGCAGGGGGAAGCTGCGGCTGGCTGGTGCTTCGAACCACGTTCGCCGGCACCCCTGAGCAAAAGGCCGAGTCGGTGCGTTTCTGGGGATTCCGCGGGCCGCTCGGCGCGTGGGTAACGATATGGGGCACCTTCGTCATGATCACCTCCGCCCCGTTCGACAATTGGTGGCACAACGCCTATGGGTTAGACGTCAAGATCGTGAGCCCGCCGCATATGGTGCTCGCACTCGGGATGATCTCGGTCGAGCTGGGCGCGATGCTGATGGTGCTCGCGGCGCAGAACCGCGCTAACGAACCGGCGCGCATCAGGCAACTCGGCTGGGCCAACGCGATCGCCGGCGGGATCCTGGTCACGATGGTCGCGACGGTAATCTCCGAATACGCGGCTCGTCCCAATCACATGCACGGCACGCGCTTCTACCAGGTCGCCGCGGGAGCGTTTCCGCTTTTTCTCGTCGCCTTTGCCAGGGCCGGCCGACTCCGGCTTCCCGCGACCTCCGTCGCCGCGGTGTATATGGCGATCATGCTGGCAATGATCTGGATCCTCCAGCTCTTCCCCGCTCAGCCCAAGCTGGCGCCCATCTACGTCGCTGTCACCCACATGGTTCCGCCGTCGTTCCCGTTGCTTCTGGTGATTCCGGCCCTCGCGATCGACCTTCTGCTTCTTCGTTTGGGACGCCGTCACGATTGGCTGGCATCCGTCGCGCTCGGCGTTGTATTCACGGGGCTGCTTCTTGCGGTCCAATGGTACTTCGGGGAGTTCCTGCTTTCGCCCGGTGCCCGAAACTATTTCTTCGCGGGTGACCAATGGGCCTACATGGCGCAGGTAGCGGAGTGGCGCTACCGCTTCTGGCAGGTGCCCAAGGACGCGCTCGGCAACCTCGATACGGCCAGGCTCGCCCGGGGGCTCGGGATTGCCGGGCTCATTGGGATGGTCTCGGCTCGACTAGGCCTCTGGTGGGGCAACGGGATGTCACGGGTCGTTCGGTGACCGTCAAAGCCGCACGGCTACTGGCCGTCGCGGGTATCACCCTGCTCTGCTCGGCTCACGTTGGAAGCCCCGACGTCTGGTACGAGGGGTCCGCCGGCCCGTACCATGTCGTTGTGTACGTCCGGATGCCGGGAGTAGTGCCCGGCATCGCCGACATCAACGTGCAGGTCGCAGGCCCGCCGCCCGATCAGGTCACCGCGATGGTGAACCTGTTCAACGCCAACGCCGGCACGCCTCCTCCCGACATTGCCAAGCCTTCGCCAGCCGGCGCAGGATGGTACCACGCGCCGCTCTGGATCATGGCGCCTGGGTCCAATAGCGTGACGGTAGCGGTGAAGGGCTCGAAGGGGGCGGGCTCCGTCGTCGTCCCCGTCACGGCCGTGGCCAATCGCAGACTTCCGCTCGAGCGCTCTCTCGGCGGCATCCTGGCAGCGGCCGGCATCTTCCTGTTCGTCGGACTTGTCACCATCACCGGGGCAGCGGTTCGCGAAAGCGTGCTCCCACCTGGCGTGTCGCCCAGCCGGCGCCGGATTTGGGGAGCCCGCGGCGCCATGGCAGGAAGCGCGGCCTTTGTGGGCATGGCTCTCTTCGGAGGCAAGCTGTGGTGGGACGCCGAAGACCAGGCCTTTCGGGACGAGATGGACCGACCCTTCACGACGACCGCATCGGTAATTACGGCTGAATCGAGCCCTCTCCTCCAATTTGACATCACCGATTCCGCGTGGGTCATGAGGGGCGACTCGATGTGGCTGCGCGAAAACCACAAGAATTCCTGGAGCCCCCTCGTCACCGATCACGGCAAGCTGATGCACCTGTTCCTGGCGCGCGAGCCGGACATGAGCGCGTTTGCCCACCTTCATCCAACGACGACCGACTCGGTCCACTGGATCAACCCGGTGCCGGATTTACCGGCGGGACGTTATCGGGTGTTCGGTGACATTGTGCACGAGAGTGGGTTCGCTCGCACGCTCGTGACCACTCTGGACGTTCCTGCGAAGGCTGGTGACGCCTCCCGCGATTCAAGAGCGAAGCCATCGCCCGTGCTCGGCGAAGACGACGCAGTCTATGTGGGCGGCGCAGCAGCAGGAGACACGGCCAGGCTCGCTAACGGAGGAACCGTCGTGTGGGAGCGGGGCAGAGTGCCATTAACTGCAGGCGCCCCGGCTCCGCTCCGCTTCTCGATCCGCGATGCGCCCGGCGGTCTCGCGACTTTGGAGCCGTACCTCGGGATGGCCGCTCATGCTGTGGTGCTGCGTGATGACGGCAGCGTGTTCATTCACCTTCACCCAATGGGCACGATATCGGCCGCGTCGCAGGCCACTTTCGCGATCCGCCAGCAGGGCGATACCGCGACGGGAGCCATCGGCCGGCGAATCGCCGCCGATGATTCCGCCCTGGCCGGCATGTCGCACGCGATTACAGCCGGTACCGTCTCCTTCCCTTATGCCTTTCCCCGACCAGGAACCTACAGGATCTGGGTGCAGGCCAAACTCGCGGGAAAAGTGGAGACGGCGGCGTTTGAGGCAAGAGTGCGGGAGAAGGCGGGAAAGGGGAAAGAGAATAATCGGCTTAATTGACCGACTTATGGCGTGCTTAGTTTCAGCCCGGTTTCCTGATTCCTTCCTCTCCCTTTCCCTTTTTCCCATTCTGCCCTTCTCCCGCCCTATGGGTCTCCTCCTTCCACTGCTGACCCGTAAGCGACACCAAAGTGCCTCGTGTAGGTCCGCGACGGCCCGAAGCTATAGCCCTCCGCGATGTTGAGCTCGACAGAGAGGGATGCGCGCTGAAGCTGCGCAAACAACGCCGAGGCCCCTTTCGCGTTTCTTCCCTTCTCCCTTTCCTCCTCGGCTGGCAGCGGGCCTGCCACGCCGCGTCAGAGCTTACGCAACTCGCGGTCGTGCACGCCGCTCAGCGTCACCACTGCGACGATCGCGCCGATGAAGGCGAAGAACATGTCCCACTGCGTATCCCAGGGATCGCCTTGAGTCCCCAGGAAAGCGTCGGCGGCGGTGCCGGTCGCAAGGGCCGTCCACCACTCGATGAACTCGTAACACGCGCTCAGAGCCAGGCAGAAACAAACGACCAGAAATGGAAGCCAGCGGCTCCCACGCAGCGGCGACTGCCGGCTGAGAATCTCCCGAGCCACGATCGCCGGCACGAAGCCCTGAGCGAAGTGACCGATGCGATCGTAGTGGTTGCGCGCAAATCCGAACGCCCGCTCCATCCAGAAGCCGAGCGGGACCTCGGCGTAGGTATACTTGCCGCCGAGCATCAGAATGCAGGCGTGGACCGCGATCAAGCTGTACGCCAGAGGAGTGAAGGGAAAGCGTCGGTAAGTCAGGATGAGAACGGGAACGGCGATCAGGACCGGAAACACTTCCATCAGCCAGGTAAAGCGGTCGCTGGGATGGATTCCCGACCAGACCAGCACGGCGAGGATGATAACCAGGAGGGTAATCTCGTAACCGCCGGGCTGAGTGTCGTTCATCGAACCTCTCCCGAATCAATCGGTAAACGGCACCTCGATCGTGAGCCCGTCACGCGCAACGATGGAATTGGGAAAGACCGCCTTTGCCTCAGCCAGCAACTCGGGAGCATCGCGAGTGTAACGCGGGCTGATGTGGGTCAGCACCAGTTGACGGACGTCCGCTTCCCGCGCGACTTCGGCGGCCTCGGCTGCCGTCGAGTGTCCGGTCTCGACCGCACGAGCCCGCTCGTCCTCGCCGAATGTCGCGTCGTGCACCAGCAGATCGGCGTAACGCGCTGCTTCCACCACCGCGGGTGACGGGCGCGTGTCCCCGGTGTACACCACGGTCCGCCCACGGCGCGGGTCACCCACCAGCTCGGCAGGCCCGATCCGCCGCCCGTCGGGCAGCTCCACGCTTTCACCTCGGTGCAGGCGGCCCCAGAGCGGCCCTTCGGGTATGCCGAGCTCGTGGGCCCGCTCCGGATTGAAGCGCCCGAGCCGGGTATGCTCGACCACGGCGTAGCCGACCGTGTCCGCCCGGTGATCGGTTGGGAAGATCACGATGTCATACTCGTCACGCCGAATCCGGTCGCCCGCTTGCAGCTCGACAATCTCGATGGGGAACCGATTACGCTCGATGCCTAGCTCGATGGCCGCCCCGAGCAGCTTGGTGGCACCACGCGGACCGTACAGCGTCACTCCTGCGCTGCGATCCTGCAAACCCATGGTCCGCATCAGTCCGGTGACGCCGAGCATGTGGTCGGCATGGTAGTGCGTGAAGAAGATCTCCCTGAAAGCAAAGCTGGTCCCGTAGCGCATCATCTGGCGCTGGGTTCCCTCCCCGCAATCGAAGAGAATGGTCTCGCCCTCTCGCGCGAGGGCCAGCGCGGCGACATTGCGTTCCACGCTCGGGCACGCAGCGCCGGTGCCGAGCAGGGTGATGGATAGCATGGCCGGGAAGGTAGCTGGAACACGGTGAACGGTGAACGGTAAACGGTGAACGGGAGCCCCCAGGAGCGCTGAGCGGGAACTCCTAGGAGTGGCGAGCGGGCAGTCCCGCGACGCCGCTCCCAGCCCCGGTTCGCCGTTCTGAAGAACTCCCGTTTACCGTTTACCGTTCACCGTTCACGCTTTACCTGCCATTGACCGCCTGGTCCAACTCGAACACCACCCGCTCCAGCTCTCGCACCAGCGCGCTTGGCCGACGGCGGCCCTTCTTGAGCACATCCACCAGGCTGCGGTAATACCAGAGCTGGTCTTTCTTACCGGCATTGAACCGGCGCCAGAGTCGCTCGCCCTGATGGCGATAGTCATGGAGGACGGCGCGGGCGTTGTGCAGCTTGTCGGCGGCGGAGACCCGCCGGATATCAGGTGGGGCGGAGGACAGATGGTCCAGGTAGTCGAGCTTCCGTTTTTTCCAGGGCGGCTTCGGGTGCGAAAACGCGTCGGTGCAGCCCAGGACAATCTTGAGTACCCGCTCGCCAAAGAGCAGCCTGATCTCCTCCTCGGTATGCCCTTCCCGCGGATGGTCTTCGATGGAGTCGTGCAGCAGTGCGGCGATCGCCTCGTCCTCGCTGCCGCCGTCCTCCAGCACCAGCGCAGCGACGCCGAGTAAGTGCGCTATGTACGGCGTCCGGCTTCCCTTTCGAGTCTGCGAACTGTGGAGCTGGCTGGCATAGCTGAAGGCCTGATCGAACCGGGCTGAGAGTTGACGGTTCTTGTCGAAGGTCGGCATGTCAGAACGCCTTTACGGTTACTCCCAGCTTACCCGGGTTCTTCCGAAGGTCGGCCACCAGTCCCTTCATTGCAGCTGTCAAGTCACGCAGCTCGTAATACAACGTGGTATCCGTCGCGAACTTTCCGATGGTCCCCCGCCCTTGGTTGACCCCGCTCAGGAGCGTATCCAGTCGGGTACTCGCAACCGTCAGCTGCTGGGACAGCCGGCTCAAATTCTGGGTGAGCGTGTCAGTGTTGTGTAGCAGCGATCCGATCGACGGATTGGCCAGTGTGGTGTCGAGCCGCGCGCTCAACCGTTGAAGCGAAAGCATGGTCTGGGTGAGCTCTCGGGCGGCTCCGTGGTTTTCGTCCCCCAGCGATTTGAGCGTACGTTCCATCTGCGCCATCGTCTTCTGAAACGACTGGAGCGCGCTCCGTACATCCTGTGCGGTCTCCTTATTGGCAAACTCCTGAAGCCCGATCATCAGGCTGTCGGCTCGGTCGCCCAGGCTGGCGGCCCGCTGCTCGAATCCGCTCTTGGTACTCCCGATGACAACCCCACCTTTCGGCAGCGGCTGTGGATCCCGTCCCGGATTGAACTCCACCGAGTAGTCACCAACCAGTCCAACCGCAGAGATCCTCGCGGTGGCATCGCGGCGGGGCCGGAAGGCAGGTGGGACACTGATCGCTACGATCACCCGTCCCACGTCCTGCAGATCGATGCGCTCCACCCGGCCCACCTGCACGCCCGAGATCCGGACTGGCGACGCGCGCTTCAACCCGCTCACGTGCGGGAAGCGGACCAGCACCAGCTCTCGGTTCCCCAGCGAGCGGCCGCTGAGCCACATCGTTCCCAGCACGAAGATCACGATGGCGACGATGACCAGCGTGCCGACGACGGCTTCCCGTCCGTAGCGAATGTCCATGATGGGCTCAGGCGGCGAATGAAGGGTTGTCGAAGTCGCGCTCTAGGAATTCCTTCACTTGTGGATGCTGCGAGGCCAGGAAGTCCTGTGGGGTGCCCTCCATCACGATCTTTCCACTCGTCAGCAATGCCAGGCGATGGGCGACCCGGAACGCGCCACGTACGTCATGGGTCACCATCACGCTTGTGACGCCCAGCTCGGCAGCCAGCCGTTGCACCAGGCTGTCGATGATATCGGCATTCACCGGGTCGAGCCCGGACGTAGGCTCGTCATAGAGCAGGTATTTCGGCTGACCCGCAATCGCGCGGGCGATGCCCACCCGCTTGCGCATGCCACCCGAAAGCTCGGCCGGATATTTGAGCGCCACCTCGGGCTGCAGGTTCACCAGATTCAGACACTGCTTCACTCGCTCCACCACGTAGTCCATATCGTTGAATTGGTCTTCGTTCGAAATGCCAAGTCGGATGTTTTCCGAGACGTCCATCGAGTCGAACAGGGCGCCGTTCTGGAACACGTACCCAATTTGGGAGCGGAGCTCGGCGAGATCCCGCCGCTTCAGATGGCCGACGTCCTTGTCGTCCACCACCACTGTACCGGCATCGGGCTTGATCAAGCCGATGATGTGCTTGAGCAGGACGCTCTTTCCCGTCCCCGAGGGACCCATGAGCGCTACCGTCTCGCCTTCGGCGACGTCGAAGTCGACGCCGTCGAGCACCACCTGGGAGCCGAACCTTTTCTTCACCCCGAGCAGCTGGATCATTGGTTGAGCAGAAGCCGGGTGAGGACAGTGTCCAGCAGCAGAATGAGGATGGAGCTCACCACGACTGCGCCGGTGGTTGACTTGCCCACGCCTTCGGCGCCCTGCTGCGTACTGAACCCCATGTAGCACGAGATCAGTGTGATGGAGCCGGCAAAGAAGAAGGACTTGATGACCGAGTACCACGCGTCCCATGGACGCCAGTAGGACTGGGCGCCATAAGTGAAGTCCGCATCGGTGACGGGGAGCACTAGCTTGACCGAGATCCAGCCTGCAAGGATTCCGGTGAGATTGGCGAGAACGGTGAGGGTCGGAATCATGATGAGGCCCGCGATCACCCGGGGCACCACGAGGTGCGAGGCAGGCGAACGGCCCAGACTCTCCAGCGCGTCGATCTGCTCGGTCACTCGCATGGTGCCGAGCTCCGCCGCGTAGCGGGCGCCGATCCGTCCTGCGAGGATGAGCGCGGTAAGGACGGGGCCCAGCTCGAGCACGATCGACGAGACTACCAGGGTGCCGACCACGTAGTAGGGCAACGAACCGGTGAACTGGTACCCCGTCTGGAGCGCCGTCACAGCACCGGCGAACGAAGAAATGAGGAGCACGATAAAGAGGCTCCCCACGCCGATATTCCAAGCCTCCGTAATCATCCGCGGCCACCAGATCCTCACCTCGGCCAGTCCGCGAATCGAGTCCAGGGTGAAATAGGTCAACCGGCCGACGTGCGAGGCGCTGTCGAGCACCCGGTTGCCGACGATGCGTTCGATGCTGAGGGCACGGGAGGCCATGTGCAGGGTATCCGCTATCCGCTATCCGTTTGCAAGCTTGGCTATGGCGCGGCTCGCCGTATCTTGACCCTCCATGCCCTCAAAAGCTACCCCCGAGCGATATCTGCGCTTCCGCCGGCTCGTCGTCCGCTGGTATCGCAGGCACGGGCGTGACCTCCCCTGGCGGCGCACCCGCGACCCATACCGCATCCTGGTCTCCGAGATCATGCTCCAGCAGACACAGGTATCTCGGGCCCAAGCCTACTACCACCGTTTCCTGGAACGCTTCCCGTCGGTTCAGCACCTGGCTGCGGCACCGGCACCGATGGTGCGCGAAGTATGGGATGGTTTGGGTTACTATCGGCGCGCTTCCAATCTCCATCGGCTGGCCTGCGAAGTCGTGCAGGGACGCAACGGCGTGATCCCGGCTGATCCTTCGGAGCTGATCAAACTCCCGGGAGTCGGCCGATACACGGCAGGAGCTGTGGCCAGCTTTGCCTATGAGCGCGCCGCGCCCGCCGTGGATACCAACGTCGCCCGGGTGATCCGCCGCGCGTTTCACCCGGGTCACGACGGCCACGGTGTGGATCGCCGGATCTGGGCCACGGCCGCGCTGCTGGTTCCACGCCAAGGCAAGGCGGCGTGGGCATTCAATCAGGCGATCATGGAGCTGGGAGCAGTCGTGTGCACCGCGAAAGTGGCGAAGTGTGGGCGCTGTCCGGTGCGAGAGAGCTGTGCAAGCGGGAAAGCGGGAGAAAAGGAGAAGAGGGCAAAGGGGGAAGAGGGGTGAGGCGCCGCCTGTCTCTGCTCCCCCAGGCGCCCATTCCTCCCTTCTCCTCTTCCCCCTTTCTCCCGCTTTCCCGCTTTCCCGCTTTACCGCACCAGCGTCCCTCCCACCAACGCCAGCAGTCCCAACGACCCCCAGATCATCCCCACCACTTTCTGGCGTTTGCGAAGCTCGTCGAAATAGGCTGACTGGTTCCCGGTGGGGTCGAGCCGGCTGAGACGAGTCGCGGTAGGCAAAGCGATGAAGAGGGTGAGCAACGCGGCCACGAGCCCGGCCCCTTGCATGATCATGAGCCACACATTGGCGCCGGCCATCCCGGCCAGCGCGAACGTCAGCATGAGTCCCGAGAGCAGCGTGAGCAGTGCCCCGGGCGCAATGACCATCCGCTGAACGGCCGATTGGGCCCGGACGACAGCGCCCAGGCCGGCTCGACTTTCGGACTTCGAGGCGATGCCTGCGAACATGGACGCGATCCCGCCGCCGAGCCACATCACAAAGCCCAGCACGTGCAGGAACACCCAGAGGTGGCTCACGTAGACACTCCGGAGAACGAAGAGTCGATAGGCTGTCGGCCCGCAAAGCCGGCGTCGACCTCGTGCCAATGACTCACCCGATCTTCGCCCAGCCGCCAGCACAGAAACACGACGCGATCTTCCCGCAGGGTATAGAAATCGACCAAACCCGCATCGAAGCCCTTGAATACGCAGCCGACCGATTCGAGCTCCTGGAGGTATTGATTGATTCGCGCTGCGTGCTCGGTCACTGCATCGCGCGCGGCGACCAGGTCGCGGGTTTCTCCCCAGTCTGCCCGTGCACCGCCGGTGATGATCTCGAACCGGGCGACGGCTTGTCGCCAGCGGGGGTATTCCTCGAGCAGATCGTTCACGATCCGCCGCACCAGCGGCAGCGTGCGATTCGCTTCGTCAAGCGTGAAGAGTTTGAAGTCGGGCATGTGGTAAGAAACCGCGTGACCGGTGAACAGTAAACAGTGAACGGGGGTGCGCTGCTGACCCCCGTTTACCGTTCACCGTTTACCGTTTACGCCGTACCCTCATTCCAAATGATCTTGACTCCCTCTACCAGTTCCGGATGGCTGATGAATCCCACCACGCACCCTTCCTCCAGCACTGTGATCGTGGGACGCAGGTGGGACTCGCCCGGCACGAGATCCATACGCACCTCGTAACCGGTCAGCTCCTCGTCCGGGCCGATCACCGGCGAATTGGTTCGCATGAGTGAATCGGCCCGGGTGTGCCAGGGATGCTTCCCTTCCGCCAGACAGCGAGTGACCAGGTCGCGGTCGCTCAAGGTACCCAGAAACCGCCGGGTCCGATGATCGTCCACCACCGGGACGACCGAGATGTTTCTGGTCTTCAGCATGATCGCGACCTCGCTGGCCATGGCGCCTGCCACAGCGACATGAGGATCGACAACCATGACGTCTCTCGCTCGCAAGGAAGCTCCCGGTCCGAGGGTGGGGTCTGCAATTTGGTGCCGTCAGGAGGCGGGTCAAGTCCGAGCGCGCGTCTCTCGGCTCGCAAGCACCTCCACCGCCGCACGATAGCCGTCGTCGGCATACTCACGGGCGCGATCGACCCGGAAGGTCGCCTCGCGCTCGACGCGAGGGCGCACGTACAACAGTTCGGGTCGTCCCGGCTCGGCGCGCCAGCGCGCCAGCTCGGCCATGGTGAGAGCCCCCATCAGAATGCCAGTGGCACGGTTGTGAGCCTCGATCAGCGCAGGATAGCTTGCCGCCGTCGGAGCCTCCGCCTCGTCGAGGCCGGGGCCGACGTCGATCGCCACGACCAGGTCCGCTGTGATTCCCGCGGCGCCGCCGAACGGCACCACCCCGCGCAGGCCGCCGTCGACCAAACGGCGGCCACCGAGGAGAACCGCAGGATAGAAAACCGGCAGCGCACATGAGGCCCAGAGGGCATCGACCAACGAAGCGGCTTCCCCGCCGGCTCCGAAGAGAACCAGGCTCCCTGAATCGACATCGACTGCTGTCACGGTAAGCGGGATGATCAGCTGGTCGAATCGGTGTACCGGAAGCAGCTCGCCGATGGCGGCCCGGAGCGGCTCTCCGCGAAGCAGCGACCGGATCCACAGTCCACCCCACGGCGCCCACGGTGAGCGGACAATCCCCTTGGCACCCACCCGCTCGGTCCGCGCCAGAATTTCGTCCGGCGCGAGCCCAGCGGCGAAGCACGCTCCCATGACGGCGCCCATCGACGTGCCGACGATGTGGGCCGGCGAAAGCCCGGCCTCACTGAGCGCCCGAAGCGCGCCGACGTGCGCGGCCGCCTTTGCTCCACCACCGCTCAGCAGCACCAGCACGCGTGATGCGCTCACGGGCGTCGCATCCGGTCACGATGCTCGCGGGCCCGTCCGTAGCGAGCTTGCTCTTCGGGAGTTTCGGGGACGAGCCGCGGCACCCGCCTCGGCCGCCCCTTATCGTCGATGGCCACGAAAACCACGTGCGCGGTGTGGGTATGCCGCCGGTCCCCCGTACTCGCGTTCTCCGCGAACACTTCCACCGTAATGTCCATGGACGAATTGCCTACGTAGTCCACCGTTCCTACGCAGGTCACCAATGCGCCGACCGGAATCGCCTCACGGAAGTCCACTCGGTCGATGCTCGCGGTCACGGCTGGGCCGCCTGCGTGACGAATGGCGGCCACTGCCGCGGCCTGGTCCACCAGCGACATCAAGTGCCCTCCGAACAGATCCCCTCGGACGTTCTGCATGTGAGGCATAACGAAGATCGAGATCTCACCGCGGGAATACGCCATGGGACGGGAGTCTGGGGGCATGGGATCTCCGGAAAACAGCGTCAACGGTAAACGGTAAACGGTGAACGGGAAGATCGCCGTTCAGCGGCACCCCGTTCACTGTTCACCGTTCACGCTTTTTCTAGTAATCGACCGGTCTGAGATAGAACTCGCCAATCGCCGTCTGGCTGAGCATCGCGACCGTAGGCAGCCGTCGCTTCCAGTGGGTGGACTCGAGCCGGTGCCGCACCAGCTCGATCTCTTCGTCGGTGTAGCCGAAAGCCGTGATCTCCGCCGGGCGGTACCCAAGCAGCAGCCAGTGCAGGATCCCATCGGCCTTGGGATAGGAAATCCCGAAGTCCCCCTCGTCGGTCTGTCCCTTGACGAGGTCCGCGCTAGCGGGTTTCGCGACGATGACCTCAGGCACTCCGACGTGGCGAGCCAGGGCCCACACGTGCGTTTTGAAGAGATCTCCGATCGGGTTGACCGGCGGTGAGTCGTCCGCGTGCCAGGTGAAATAGCCCAGCAATCGCTCAGTCTTGTTCCCGGTACCCAGAGGGAGCGCCCGATGCGCGGCCGAGAGATCGAAAAGGGTGATCATGCGCGCCCGGGCCATGACGTTCCCTTTGCGAGCCGGGTCGCTCTCGCCGCCGATCGCCGCGACCAGCCCATCGACGGCTGCGCTGATGTCCACCGTGAGGCCGCGAATTCCCAGGGCGTCGATCACGAGTTGCGCGTGCGCAAGACTTTCCGGGCTCGACGTGCGATAGGGCATCCGGACACCCAGCACGTTGTCCCGCCCGAGCGCTTCGACGGCGAGGTAGGCGACGAGGGAGCTGTCCACTCCTCCCGACAACCCGATCACGACCTTTTCGAACCCCCGACGGCGGACTACTTCGTCCTTCAGGAAGTGCACCAGCCACCGTCGCGCCAGCTCCGGGTCGATCGGCAGGGGCGCGGGGGTTGCAGGGCGCGGACGCGAGCCGGCGGTTGACATCGGCGCCGAGGATGTCGCAATCGCTTCCTGCTGAATGGCTCCCGCTTCCCCTCGCTCGCGTCCGATTCCGTCGGCTCTCACGCGCTCCCGCCCATCGGTGAGCGAGCCAAGCAGGTGAGGCAGTCTCATTTCCAGATCGGACAACAGCGGCAGGTCGGCCCGTGCTCGCGTGATCTCCTCGAAATCCAGGACAACGGGGATGAGCCCCTCATCGAAGAGCGGCCCCTGTGCGATGAGGTCGCCCCGCGGACCCGCTACCAATGATCCACCGGCGAACGCCTTTCCACCCTCAAAGCCGACCAGTTGCGCCAGCGCTACGTAAACACCGTGCTCGCCGGCAATATCCTGCACGATGTGCTCCCAACGCAGGACACTCACCGGGCGACTGGTCCCAGCCACGGGCTGAATGCCCCGTGCCGGACTCGCGCTCGGGATAATGATCACCTGGGCGCCGTCCAGCGCAGCCAACATCGGCGTGATGGAATGCCAGGCGTCCTCGCAAATCAGCACCGCCGCTCGGCCCCAGGTCGTCGGAAAGGCTTCGACGCTCCGGCCGGCCTCGACGAAGCGCTCCTCGTCGAACACGCCATAGGTCGGAAGGAACACCTTGCGATGCACGTGGCGGATGCCGGCGTTCTGGCCGCCAAGCGTAGCATAAAGGGCGGAGTTGTGGAGCCGGTTCTGGTAGACCTCGTAGAAGCCGATCGCGATATCGAATGGCGGGGCCCCGGCTTCTTGATGCTGCTTGGTGAGATCCTCGTACAGTTGCTCGGCGGGCAAGGCGAGGTCGCGCACGCCGCCTTCGAGGAAGTATCCGGTTAGCGCGCTCTCGGGCGCCACGATCAGACCAGGTGGCTCGGCCCACCTGGCCGCCTCGTGGAACATCCGACCCAGTCGGCAAAGATTGTCTTGATAGGCGCCCTTGAGGGGGCGCATCTGCGCAATGGCGACGGGAAGCCGCATGCGGGAAATGTATCCCCTAGATCCCGTCCATGACCCAGATGTCTCCGCCACGCCGTGTGCTTCCGAACGACGCCGAGCGGTCGGAGGGTGATGGATGTCCCGAATCGGTAGCCTGGTCGCGCACGGCGAAAACGACTCGGCGTCCATCTGGAGCAACGACCGGCTCCACCTCGTCTCCCGCTCCCGTGGTCAACCGTTCCGGCGGACCGATGGGTCGCCCGCCGGAATCCACTTCGATGCGCCACAGATCCAGACTTCCCGCGCGAGACGAACTGAAATAGACCTGCCGTCCGCTGGGCGACCACGCCGCATCCGTGTCAAGCGCGGTGTCGTCAGTGAGTTTGACCGTTGCACCGGTCGCGAGATTGAGAACAACCAGATCCGTCTGGTTCTGGTCGGTCCGGCGGAACACCAGCTTACTCCCATCCGGTGACCATCGAGGATCGACATCCGCCACGGCGCTGTCGGCCGCGTCGCTCACAGGACGGGCATTCTCACCATCCGGCGACGCCACCCAAATCCGTCGTGAGCCTTGCCGCGAGGCATCGAAAGCCAACTGGGTGCCGTCGGGCGAGTAGGCCGGGGCGAATGCGTCACCGACCAGCTTCCGCTCTTCACCAGAGGCGAGATCCACCGCCCAAATGTCACCCCTTCGAATATTCCCCGCGTTATCCCCGACGTCGTTGCGCTGGGGCGCCGCTCTCGCGGCGCGAACGAACGCCACATATTGTCCATCCGTCGACCAGGTCGGCTGGAGTTCGTCCGCGGAGTCCTGTGATACTGCACGGTCAGCCCCCTCCCCGAGCGTCCGTACAAAGACCTGCTTGTGTCCGCCGGCATCGCCGACGTATGCAAGCCGACGACCGTCAGGTGATAATGCCGGTGACTCTTCCACCGCTCGAGTCGCGATCAGGCGGGCAGCTTTTCGTTGCGACCCCATGACCATGGCCGCCTCCGAAACGACGCCCGCTGACGAACTGCGCCGCGCTGCCCAGAAGGACGCTGGTATGAGCACCACCGCGAGAAGGGCAGCCGCGGCGGCGACACGGCTGCCTTGGAGACCCCACGGCCGCGGCTTGGCCGGGCCGACTGAGGCGGGACGCCGAACGGGAACCGGACGATCCGGGGCGGCCCACGCCGCGCTTCGGCGCCCGAGCAATGTGAATAGCTTCTCGTTTTCCTCGGCAAACAAGTCGTGCAATCGAGCAATCGTTTCGAATTTCGGCTTTTTCTTCTCCTGCGGCAGATGTCGATCGAGAAATCGGGCGAGGGGCTCTGCCTTCTTGAAATAGTAGGTGACCGCTAGTCCCGCCATCGAACGATTGAACTCATTGATCGCCTGATTGACCGCCCCAAAGTTGAAACCGGGATCGACCCCCAGAAATCGGCAGACCTGGGCGAGAGTCTCGTGCGGTGTTTTGACGACATCTTCCTCAAAAAGCAAAAACAGAAACTGATCGCGGCGGAAAAGTTCGAGGTAAGCCTGAATCTGCTGGTAGTACCGACCTTTCTGAATGACTCCGTGTGCGTCGATGAGGTGCCGTTTGTTCCCGATCAGCAGCTCATCGATGCTGTGTAGAGGCGAACATCTGCCGGTCCGGATGACGTGGTTCACGGCCGAGACCGCGCGCCGCACCGGGTTCCTCATGACGACGATCAGCCGTGCGGTCGGGTAATAGGAGTGCAGGTTACGGTGGACATCGGGAAGGTGACCTTCAGCTCCAAGACCATTCGCCCAGAGGTAGTCGGGCGTCTTCTCCCCGATGGCGCGCTCGGTACTGGCGCCAGAAAAGTGAGATTCATACCAGTCCCGGCCGCGCGCGAAGTTGAACTCCTTATCGAAGAAGTGGATCTCACCCCTCGGCATGAACACATCGGGATGATTGCGCAGGTGTCGGGCAAGCCAGGAGGAACCGGATTTTTGCGCGCCAATGATCAGAAAGTTGGGACTTGGCATCGAACCCGCTTCCGCATCGAGAAGGATCGGTTCAACATACCAGCAACATCTCTGCGAGAGTCACCCATGGCGAACACGCCTGGCACTCCATACGAAGCCCTGGCGGGCATACCTAATGCATTTCAGCCCCTGACCGACATCGTCACCGGCGGCCAACCTACCGAAGCGCAGCTCGAAGCATTCCGAGCAGCTGGCGGGGCGGCCGTATTGGACATCCGCTCTCCCGACGAGCCACGTGCCCTCAACGAACGTGCAGTGACACAACGGCTTGGCCTTAGTTACCAGGTCGTCCCGGTTGTCGCGGGGACCGTCGGTGACCAGACCATGAACCGGGTCCTCGAGGCTGTCCGGCAGGCTAGGGGTCGTCCATTGCTGTTCCACTGCGCCAGTGGAAATCGGGTAGGCGCAGCCATGATCCCATATTTTATGCTGGACCAAGGCATGGACGAGGAGACGGCGGTCACAAAAGCCGTCCGAATAGGGCTCAAGAGTCCGGATCTCATGGCATGGGGCGTGGAATACGCCCGTCGCCACGCGGGTTCTCGGAGCGAGACCCGCTCAGGATAAAACAAGGGGCTCCGATGGTTCGGAGCCCCTTGTTACATGATCTCGAATACTAACGGTGTCTGCTGGGAACGCTCATTCCACCGCCACCACCGCGGGGGCCGCCGCCACCGCCGCCGCCGCCGCCACCCCGAACCGGAGGCCCACCTCCCCAGCCTCCTCGACCGCCGCCACTCCATCCATCGCCTCCCCGACCGCTCGGCTCCGATCGCGCTTGCCCGCGAGGCTCTGCCCGCGGCGCGGGTGAGTCATCCCTCGGCTGCGCCCGAATCGGCGCAGGATCATCGCCACGCTCCATGCGTCCACTCGACGCCTGCATTTGCCCCCGTTCGATATTAGGCCGGGAGGCGGGTCGATCGTCCTCCGCCCTGCGGGCCTCAGGTGCCCCCGCCGGGATGACCCGCACCCCCTCGTATCCGCTGCGATCGTCGCCTCGAATTACCTGTACGTCGTTGCCGTCCCGAGCGGCCGGCTCTGGGTTGGCTGGCCGTCCTTGCGGCACCCGTTCCGGCATGTTTGACGGCCTGGCGGCGACCTCGACCCGAGCCGCATCCCGGCCACCCGAATTGACGCGCTGAGGCTGCTGCGAAGGGCTGGTTCCTGGCCGGTCCACAGCGCGACGACCGACCGGTGCGCGCTGAGGTTCGTCCGAAAGGGCCGTTCCCGCCCGGCGAGCCTGCTCGGTGCGACCAGGCGTCATGTCCAACGACCGTCGTGGCGTGGCAGTGGCTGCGGCAGGTTCACGCGTCCGCATCGGAGTGGATGCGACGGTCGCCGGAGTGCGGGCCGAGTGGGCAACCGGGCTCGTGACGGGACTCGCCTCGGCAAAGCGACCGCGGTAAGCAGCGCCCAGCGCCCCATTAGTGGGGGTTCGGACCGCGACCTCGCGCGCTCGCCATTGGAACCCGGTCGTTGGAGAAACCGGAGTTGGCACACGCTGGCGCCAGGGGAACGAGCCGGCGTAGCCCGTGTAGGGGACGGGCGTGCGCCAAGGGAAGTACGGGTAGTGAACCGGGTAGTGATACCCGGGATAGTAGTACCGGGGATAGTAATACCCGGGGTAGTAATAGTGAGGGTAGTAGTACGCGGGGTAATAAAACGCCGGGTAATAGAACGGACTATAGAAGAACGGGCTGTAGTAGAACGGATACCCAATGCTAAGGAAGAAACTGGTCCCGCCGTAGCCGTACCCGCCGTAACCGTAATAGCCCGAGTATGCCGGGCCGTAGTTGTAATAGTTGTTGGTAGTGCCCTGCCCGTACACTACGTTCTCGTAGACCGTATAGCTCAGGATGTCGTAATCGAAGTCGCTCCGGGCAAGCCGCTGCACGAACTCATTGAGGTCGGTCTCCGGCTTGGTGGAAATCCGCACGTTATCCAGAGCTGCATAGTCCCAGTGATCACTGGTGACGTAGCCCTCGAATCGGAACGGATCATGGGAGATTGCCGCATACACCGCTCCCTGGCCCGATCGACTCGAAACGGTGAACGCTTCATGCCCGCCGCGATCAATGATCTCGTACTTCTTGCCGCCGTCTATGTGCGCATTGTCATTGGGGTCCAGCGGGAAAAGAATCCGCAGGCGCCCCTCAGGATCGACGTGGAGGACGAGCAGAAATCCGTCGTCGCGCGATTTGACCTCGACCTTGGCCGCGTCGCCTCGTTGATAGTGACCGTCATTGCTGAGCCAGATACGGATGGCGGGATCGCTCTGAGAAACCGCGGGCGGTGCAGGAGCACCGACCGGGTTACCGAGAACCAGGGCTGAAAACACGAGCGCGGAGAGCATAACACCTCCCGACACCTTACAACTCTATGATGCTCGACGGGCACGAAGGGTCAAGTACCCGAAAAGCGAGGGTCGTGCCACTCGGAAACCATCCGTTCCTTACAGAAATCTCGGAGGATCCGGCGGATACGAACGTCCTCTTTTTGGTACAATCCACGATGGCCGGTGGTTCCCGCGAACACCCGTTATGGCTTGCCCGTCTCCCTACCCCCGTTCCACCGATGCCAATACATGCGCATCTCCGTGATCTTCTCGCCAGCTGTTTCACAAAACAGCGCTCCCCGCGCTTCGACCCATTCGCCGGATCGGCGCCGCCGAAAGGAGCACTTGAACTCCGCGGCAAACCAGGGTCCCACACTGAAAATCTCGCCCGAGCTGAACCGGACTTCCGACTGGTGGTAAGGGACATCACCCCAGTATGACCGAATTGCCTCGATTCCGTTAATAGGAGGTGAGAAGGGAGTTTCGATAAACACCGCGGCGGGAGCAAAAATGGAGACCAGCTGCTCCACGTTTCCGCCAGCCCAGCCCTCCCCAAACATGTCCACCAAGCGCCGGCCGAGAGCGCGGGTAGCCTCAGAGGACTCCGTGAGTGAAGTCATATCGAAAGGTACGCCTGGTCAGGGGACGTAGGTCTCGAAGAATCCGCTTCCCGAATCGGCTACCGGCTCCCCGGAGATACGACCCGTCAGCCCGAACCGGCCGCGCATCTGAAGAATGTGGCGGTCGAGTCCGGCAGAGCCCATCCGGCTCGCCAGGACATCCTCCACGCGAACGTCGAGCCGGAGGGAGTCTGAGCCGCGTGCGGCCGCGATGTCGAATCGCGTTGGAGCACTCACCCTTCCGCCGGGGCCTGCCCGGCGGCTGCCGGCGTAGCGAATGGATCTAAACCGCAAGATCTGCCGTACCCCGAGAGAGTCGATCACCGTGAAGAAGAACGGAACTGCCGCGCTGTCGGTCTTGGGCGAATAGATCCCGCCATACAGTAACGCCAGGGAAGCGCCGCGCGCGGCTCCCCATTCCCAGCTCACGCCCCGCCAAACGCCCCAGTTGTGATCGTGGTATGCCGGGACATCGGTCACCCGCCGGCAACGGTCCAATACGCAGACCCTCCCGGTAGCGTTGGCCGTAACTCCAGGTACGACATACCCGGATAAGAGCGGCTCCTCGCGAAGCTCGACGGCAGGGAAGTACCGGTTAGGAAGCGGCTCAATCTCCAACTCTACCCTCGCGTCGCCGGATGCGCCGTGCGCGCGAGCCTCGAGACGATAGATCCCATCGCTCTGTCGCACGCTGCTCGAGCCGATCGAGAGGTCCGCTCGCGTGGTGTCGAATCTGACTTGAGCTGCCGGCACTTGAGTTGAATACCGCTGGTAGCGGCCATCCGGTGAGCGCCGCGTTATGAGCACCTGTCCGCCCCAGTGACCCGAAGGGAGGGCGCCCCCGACCAGAAGCGTGATATACCACCACTCTCCGTCCCCCGTCACCACGTTGAAGTAATCCCATTCCCCCCACGTCGAATCCGGCTTCTGCGGGACATGAAACCGGTCCAGTTCGTCGTACAGGCGCGACGCATTGGGGGAAATCCAGGTCGAGTCCGCCGGTGAATCGTGCCAGGCCCCCGCGAGAAGTTCGAGACCAGCGCCAACGGTCGCCGCTCGGCTCGGGATTTCCCCTCCGGCCCGTACTGGAAAGCTCACGCCGCTTCGCTCGAGATACAGGATTTTCTCTTCGATGCCAGGGGCCACGGCCCGCACCACGTCCGCGTGCCGTGGTCCACCGAGCAGCTGCCGTGTGAGAAAGCGAGCATGGTCGATTCCGAAAAACATCCCGCTCACGCCTCCAGTGCGCATTGCTTCCACGTCGATCCCCAGCGGAAGCACCGTCACCTCCCCCCCGCCCACCAGCGAAACGTCGCGGGATTGGTCCAGCATCGCCTCCCCGACCGACAAGAGCAGGATCATGACCCCCACTCCTAGCGCGAAACCCAGGAGCAGCAAAGCGGAACGTCTCTTCTTCACCCAAAGGTGTCGAAGGGCGAGGGTCAGAATCATTTCGACCGGCTTAACGGGAGTTGCCTCGCAGCAGGCCCGGCTCCGTTGCCGACGATTCGCCCGTCCAGCATGTGCGCGATGCGCCCGGCCTCC